>Ga0075423_10001261_pt1 | contig 21952 bp, 14 predicted proteins | sample SoiMethybrSBSTD2_FD_80114 | JGI IMG/M metagenome (GOLD analysis project Ga0075423, IMG submission 80114) | Bulk soil microbial communities from a Populus tree surrounding site in Tennessee, USA - Soil MetaG P. TD hybrid SBSTD2 | ecosystem: Environmental > Terrestrial > Soil > Tree plantation... | reverse complement strand
CATCTGTTGTAGCCGACGAACCCTGTTCCGGTGGCAATGCTGCTTGTCTGTGCCTGAATCCCGAAAGCTGCGCCGGAGTTCAGCCAGCACTTTCGCGATCACGCCGGAGGAAGAAATGTAAGTACGTTAACTGAAGCCAAATCGGCTGCGTGCCCGCACGATGGGCTGAGGTGCTCCTGGAAGTCGTTCCGTCACACCAAAACGGTGAGTCCCCCCGGGGCCTGAAGTGTGCCGCGTCCGAGTTCAAAAACCTGAAGTGCAGGGCTACAATCGTCAGGCAATGCCTGGCTCCGATCCAACCCAGCTAGATCAGGCACGGCCAGACTCCAGTCGCGGTCGGCTAAAAGTATTTCTGGGCTATGCCTCGGGTGTCGGAAAGTCGTTCCGCATGTTTGATGAAGCGCGGAGGCGGAAGGAACGCGGGCAGGATGTAGTAGTCGGGGCGCTCCAACCCGGGGTCCCGCCTGAGATTGAGCCACTGTTGAGCTCCCTCGAAGTGGTTCCCACGCTCGACGTAAAGGGCGTACCCGCCATCGATGTGCCGGCGATCCTACGTCGCCATCCTCAGGTCTGCATCATTGATGGCCTGGCTTATGACAATCCCTGGGGCCAACACGCACATCGCTGGCAAGATGTCGATGAGCTGCTGTCAGCAGGAATCACTGTGGTCGCATCCGTGAATCTGCAACACATTGACGACCACCGTGAGGCGGTGGAGAAGCTAACAGGGCAGACGGTCGTTGAAACTATCCCCCGCGATTTTCTTAATACTGCCGACGAAATCGTCGTGGTTGATGCCTCCACAGAAGAGGCGCCGCCAGAGCTTTCAGAGCTCCGGCAGATGGCCCTGGTTCTGTCGGCGGACGTGGTTGACGCTGGCCTGCAGCGTTACTTGCAGGCGCATGAGCTTGAGCCCGCATGGCGGACACACGAGCGCTTTCTGGTTTTCCTTACGCCGCACGCCAATGCGGATCGTATGATCGCCAGCGCTCGGCAAAGCGCCGCCCGCTTTCACTGCGACGTAGTGGCAGTCTCGGTAAGGCAGCCGAATCTTTCCCCGCCAGAACAGAGCGATCTGGAAGCCAACCTGGCGCGCGCTCGCGAGGCAGGCGCGCGAGTGGACGTGCTGGAGAACCGTGATCCCGTCGAAGCCATCGTGCAATATGCCCGCTCACACGGGATCACGCAAATCTTTGTAGGGCACAGCATGAAGAAAGATTGGAGAACGCGCCTGTGGGGAAGTCCGATAAGTCGTTTGATCCGGGCTGCCGAAGGCATTGACGTCCGCGTCTTCCCACATTAAAACGAAAAGCAAATTGCCATGACTCACCTAACTGCTGGTGGCCACCTCAAAATCTATCTCGGCTACGCTCCTGGCGTCGGGAAAACTTATCAAATGCTGGAAGACGCGCGTGAGTTAAAGGCACGCGGAGTGGATCTCGTGGTTGCTTTTGTGAACTCCCACGATCGCAATGACATTCGCCACCTGCTGGAGGGATTGCAGATCGTTCCACTCATGCGTGTCACACATCGTAGTGGCACAACGGAAGAGCTCGATGTCGAAGCCGTGTTGAGATGGAGCCCACGCGTTTGCGTGGTGGATGAGTTAGCGCATTCCAACCCGCCCGGCTCAGTACGGCAAAAGCGCTGGCAGGACGTCCAAATCCTGCTCCAGGCCGGCATCGACGTGCTTACCACCATGGACGTGCAGGATCTGGCAAGTCTGAGCGACCAGATCTGGCAACTCACCGGCAGGCGGGTACGGGAGAATGTTCCTGACTGGCTTTTCCAGCAGGCCGACGAGGTTGTGATCGTCGATGTAACTCCACGAGCATTGCTGCATCGCCTGGAGCGAGGTGCGATATATCCACCTGACAGAGCGCAGACGGAAGCGGAAGGCATTTTTCAGGAGCCCGTGCTCTTTGCCTTGCGTGAGCTGGCAATTCGCCAGACCGCACAGGCACTCGAATCGCGGCAGGCGGGGAAGACAAAACCCTCCTCCCAGTTTCATGCGCAAAAAATTCTGGTCAACCTCACGGCTGCCCCCTCGACTGCCATGCTGCTGCGGCGTGCCAGGCGCGTAGCGGACCACTTACAGGCAGTCTGTATGGCAGTGTACGTCTATTCCAAGCAGGAGTCGGAGGCCTTGCCGGCAGAAGACCGGCCCACAGTCGAGCGTCACCTCCGCTTTGCCGAGAACCTCCGAATCGATACCAAAATTATTCATGGGAAAGATCGCGCTCAAACCCTGGTCGACTATGCGCGCAAAAACAACGTTACCCAGATCTTCCTCAACCGCAGCAACGACGTCCGCCGACGCTGGTTCCCTGAGCTTGACTTCACTGAGCAGGTACTGCAACGGGCGAATGAGATGGAAGTCACCGTCGTAGCCGAACCCAGCCGCCAGGGGCGCGCAGCCTCTCCTTATCCCGAGGATGAAGCTGGCGCATTGATGCACGCTGGTTATGTCCGTATTTCGCCCGAGGTCAGTGTCGAGGAAGCGATCGCTGAGATACGCCAGCAGGCCGGAAACGTGGAGATGTTTTACTACGCATACGCGCTGGACGACTCACAACACCTCTTGGGCGTGGTCTCGTTTCGCGAACTCATTTCCGCGGAACGCTCCAAGCGAGTCCGTGAGATCATGCATACCGACTATGTTTTTGTTGTGGAGGATACGGACCAGGAGACGGTCGCGCAATTACTGGCTAAGCGACGCTTGCTGGCCGTGCCGGTACTTGATCCCGAGGGGCACATGTTGGGCATCGTCACCAGCGTGGACGTTGCCGGAATAGTTCAGGAAGAAGCCGGGGAAGATATCTTAAAGATTGGCGGCATGGAGGCGCTGGACGGACCCTATCTCGAAGTGACTTTCGGACAGATGGTGCGCAAACGTGCAGGATGGCTCGCCATTCTTTTCGTGGGCGAGATGCTCACCGCAACCGCCATGGGCTTTTTTTCCGCAGAAATCGAGCGTGCCGTCGTGCTCGCTCTATTCATTCCGCTCATAATCAGTAGCGGTGGGAACTCTGGCTCCCAAGCGACAACCCTGGTTATCCGGGCCATGGCGCTAGGAGAAATCCGCCTCCGGGACTGGTGGCGAGTCATTCGGCGCGAGTTGGCTGCTGGCCTCGCACTGGGAACTATCCTTGGTATCATCGGAATCTCGCGAATTTTCCTCTGGCACACGCTACGCGGGTCATACGGGCCTCACTATCAAGTCGTCGCGCTTACTATCGGGTGCAGCCTTATCGGCGTGGTACTGTTCGGGACTACCGCGGGATCGATGTTGCCCTTCGTGCTCCGCCGCTGCGGACTTGATCCCGCTAGTGCTTCCGCGCCCTTCGTCGCCACGCTGGTGGATGTTACGGGACTTATCATTTACTTCTCGGTTGCAAGCGTCATTCTGCGGGGAATCTTGCTGTAGCCAAGTTGAAGCTAGTTTGCATGACACGGTTCAGACTCAAATCGTAGGAACCATGCCGTTCGGCTGTACCCTACATCGATCCCTACCTCCACTTCAGTACCTCCACTTCAGTCCTGCATTCCAAACTCCGTGAGCTTTTCATAGAGAAGTCTTCTTTGAACTCCGAGAATGCGGGCGGCCTCGGTTTTGTTGCCCTGCGTTTCTGCCAAACTCGCCCGCAGGAGCTCAGCTTGGACCTTACGGATCACTTCCCAGTAGCCTTCGCGAAAAGGGATGTGACTTAACCAACTTTCATTCGCAGGAACCGCCAACTGGGGAAATTGGACACATTCAGGAGTGATGACACCGCCCGGAGCCAGGACAATCGCGCGCGTGACGACATTCTCCAACTCGCGGACATTTCCTGGCCAATCATGGCTCATAATCTTGTCTAGCGCATCTTGCCGGACTGTGACGGGCCGGTCAGAACGGCTCAGGAACCGTTGCACAAGGATGGGTAGATCTTCCTTGCGATTGCGAAGCGCGGGTAGGTGTATGTTCACAACATTCAGGCGAAAGTAAAGATCCTCGCGAACCGACCCCGCGTAAACGCCAGCCGCCAAATCCCGAGATGTCGCCACGATAAGACGGAAGCGCACGGAAACCGGAGTATTGCTGCCCAGGCGTTCAATAGTGTGTTCCTGAATCGCCCGCAGAAGCTTGGCTTGTAAGCTGAGCGGCAGATCGCCAATCTCGTCGAGGAAGAGACTGCCGTTCTGAGCCTGTTCAAAACGGCCGATTCTTCGGGCGAGGGCATTGGTAAAAGCACCCTTCTCATGGCCGAAGAGTTCGGACTCCAGAAGGTGCTCAGGAATGGCCGCGCAATTCACCTTGACGAGCGGCCCCTGAGCGCAGGAACTGAACTCGTGGATGGCGTTTGCGACTAACTCTTTACCCGTTCCCGATTCTCCGGTTATCAGCACCGTGGCATCGGAGCCTGAGACGCGTCCGATCAGTTTGTAGACCTCTTGCATTGCCAAGCTGTGGCCCACCATTCCGGGGATCGCGACAGGCTCTGATCGTTTTCGCAGAGTAGCGACTTCCCTTTCCAGTCTTCGGTATTCGAGGGCACGCTGGATCAGAATCAGCAAATGTTCGTCGTCGATGGGCTTAGAAACGTAGTCGAAAGCACCCAACCTAGTTGCGCGAATCGCGTTGCTGCTGCTGGTATCCGCTGTCATGATGATCACCGCGACACCGGAATTTTCCGCGCGCAACCGCTCCAGCAGCGTCAGGCCGTCCAAGTCTGGCAATCGAATATCCAGCAAGGCCAGATCGGGTTTCTCCTGACGAGCCAGGCGCAAGCCATCGGCTCCGCTCTCTGCTTTCAGAACTTCGTAGCCTTCGTCCGATATCAGACTGCCCAACGCCTGTAGTGCGGTTCGCTCGTCTTCGACAATGAGAACTCGGGATTTCATTTTGATTTTCGAATAGGTAGGACGATCCGGAAACGGGCACCTTTTCTTCCGTTGGCGCACTCAATTCCAGCACCTATACTGTCGAGTAGCGTTTTGGTCACAGCAAGTCCAAGGCCTGTTCCGCCTGGCTTTGTCGTGTAAAACGCTTCAAAGACCCTTTCCTGCTGTTGGGTCGTCAAACCGGGACCGCTGTCCTCAATGAGAATGTCAACGTGTGAGTTGACCGATTGCAGGCTCACGTCAACCTTACCTTCCCGGCCGGACGCGTCGATGGCGTTCAGGAGCAGATTCATCAGCGATTGCTGCAGGTAGTCGGAATCGACCACTGCTTCTAGCTCTAAAGGTCCCTGCACTTGGATAGACACGCCATTCTCGTACGCGTGTGGGTTTACCAGTGCGAGGGTCCGATCGATAATCGGCCGGAGGGGTTGACGGCGGAGATTGGCCGGCTCGTCAGGACGGAGTGCCAGCAGGCCTTTCAGCAGCGTGTCCAAGCGATCAATTTCTTCGATGATCGGCGCGATCGATTGTGCGGCTTCCTCCTGCCCGCGCATACGCCTCTCAAGGACACGGATTGTGAGCCGGATGCTGTTCAAGGGATTGCGAATTTCGTGGGCGATGCCAGCGACCGCACGGCCCATCACGCGTAACCGATCCTCGCGGCGCAACGCGGATTCCAATTTTTGACGCCCTTCCGCCATTGCGTTGATGGCCCGCACCACTGATCGAAGCTCGTGGTCCTGATCGGGTATGCGGTAATTCAGATCTGTTCGTAGTTTTTCTAGACCGGTGTCTAGAATGGCAAATCCTTTCTGCAGGCTAAAGCTTAGTTTCAACACGATTCCGATAGCCAGCAATGCGAATACCATCAGGCCAACCAGCAGAATTCGCCGATTTAACTCGCTTGTGTCGCTGAAATTGAAAATGCGGCGCAGCCCCCAAGCCGCGAGTGGGCTATCCCACGCTGCCAGTACCGCCACCAGCACAATGTCCTTGCCGTCCTGAACCACGCGCTGTGCGACTCCTCCTGACTGACGGCTTTCGGCAAGCGCAGCCAGAACTTCTCCGTGTTCAAGCGGCGGCTGTCGAAGGGCGCTGCCCGGTTCCGCGTAAGGCGGGAAACTGTGCCCGACGACGCGGTCGTTCCAGAGATAGCCTCCTTCAACATCGTTATAGGAACGAAGGACGTCGAAGGAAATCAGTTTAAGTTCTTCATCTGACTTCTCCCATTCCGGCCATTGTTTGCCATGCCGCTGCTCCCAATTCTTGCCTGCTTGGAGCAATTCTGCGGCTGAGCTGCCAACGGCACCGTGAGCTTCGTTGATCACGACTGAGCGTAGATTGCGAAGCAAGTCCAGTACGAGAAACCCGGTAGCCCCAATCGACACAAACGCCATGACCAAAAGCCACGTCTGTAGGCGCTGGGCAGCGACAATTCGAGGAAGCCTCATCAGGTTTTTCGGCCAACCTATGCGCATCGAAGCATGCAATCCCGAGACCGACACAACCGCTATGAGAATCAGTTTGTTTCACAGGACTTAAATAAGGATCTCAAGCCATGTGTACGGATAGCGTACGCCGGATGTACGCTCTGCGCCTAGCGAGCTAGCGAGGAGTAAGGCTAACTTCCTGAGAACTCAAGGCGGTACGGCGGAAATTCGCTTGCACGGGTTTTGGTGGACGCCGTTCGGTCTGTATTTGGTGTCTTCGGCGTTTGCCAGGCTCGCGGGACACCTAACCTCTGGTCACTGCGGAAATTTCTGAGCTCAACTATGTTTCGATCATGCAGGTCGTGCTTCCTACTTGCTTTCCCGCTGCTCGGTCTCACTGCCTGCAACAGTTTCCAGAGGCCAGCCAAGGCCGATGACAGCACGGCGATTCAGCACCAAGGGAACCGTGTCATGGTTCCACCCGGTTCGCCGCTGGCCGGTCGATTGCAGGTGGCAGCAGTGCAGCAGACAACTGTGCAGCACCAGGTTGCAGCGCCGGCTTCGGTCGAGGCTGATCCTTCGCTGTTTGCAAAAATCCTGCCGCCCCTTTCTGGGCGGATCTTGCGTTTGTTTGTTCGCCCCGGCGATAGGGTAAAGACGGGCCAAGAGCTTCTGTCCATCAATGCTCCGGATTTTGTGGGTGCTCAGGCCGATTACTCCCGGTCGCGGAGCGTGCTGGCTCAGGCTGAACGCGCGCTGGCCAGACAAAAAGACCTTGCGGCCCATGGCATTGTCGGCCAAAAAGACATCGATCAAGCCCAGACAGACCTCGATTCTGCGTTGAGCGATTTCAATCGCACGAAGGACCGTTTGCAACTCCTTGGCATGAACCCAGACAAGACCGAACTGGGGGCGCCACTGATTGTTCGGTCCCCTCTAAGCGGGAAAGTTTTGGAGGTCTCGACTGCGACTGGCGAATTTCGCAACGATCCGAATGCACCACTCATGACGGTGGCCGATCTCTCCACCGTATGGGTCACGGCGAACGTGCAGGAAAAGGATATCCACTACGTTCACCAGGGTGACCCAGCTTTCGCGACCTTTGCAGCCTATCCCAAGGAAACATTTCGCGGGAAGGTGCTTTTTGTTGCCGATGTGCTCGATCCCGAAACCCGAACGGCCAAAGTGCGAGTCGCTTTCGACAACGAAGATGGTCGCTTGCGGCCTGCCATGTTCGCAACGGTGACATTGAGAACGTGGGACACCTCGGAGCTAACCGTGCCCACGAGCGCGCTCGTCATGGCCGGCGACCATACGACGGTGTTTGTTCAAGTGGCCCCACGGACATTCGAGCAGAAGACCGTGGAAACCGGCGAGCAGCAGGGAGAGACAACGATCCTCAAGAGCGGGCTCCAGGCAGGCGAGCGCGTTCTGGCCCGCGAGGGAGCTCTTCTGCAATGATCGCGCGCTTCGTCGCGCTGTGCCTCAAACGCCGGAAGCTCGTCTGGCTGATCACGCTTCTCATCGTTGCTTTCGGTTATTTGTCCTGGAGAGGACTCGCCGTTGAAGCGTATCCCGATATCGCGGATGTGAGTTCCCAGGTGATCACACAATATCCCGGTCACGCCGCTGAAGAGGTTGAGGAGCAAGTCACGGTTCCCTTGGAGCGGGAACTCAATGGCATCCCCGGTCTGCAAGTCATGCGGTCGCGCAGCACCTTTGGTCTTTCGCTCATTACGCTCGTGTTTCAAGATGGTGTCGATGATTACTGGGCGCGGCAGCGCATCCAGGAGCGCATTTCTGGTGTCGAACTGCCTCCAGGCGCCAATCCCGGACTCGATCCTCTCACTTCCCCCATCGGCGAGATTTACCGTTATACGCTCGAGTCGAATTTCCGCAACGAGAGGGAATTAAAGGAGATCCAGGAGTGGACAGTCATTCCCCGGCTCAAGCAGGTCACAGGAGTTGCAGATGTGACCAACTTCGGCGGCGAGACGACCCAATTTCAACTCGTTGTCGACCCCGCCCGGTTGGCGCAGTACAACGTGTCGCTAAAGCAGGTTACCGATTCCATTCAAGCCAACAATGCCAATGCCGGAGGCAGCGTTGTCGTACGCGGCGAGCAAGGATACGTTGTCCGCGGCATTGGTCTGATTCGTTCCCTGCAGGACCTCGGCAACATCGTCATCCTTCAGAAAAACGGAACTCCAGTTTTTCTCAAGAATCTTGGAACTCTTCAGCTTGGGGCGCTGGAGCGCCGAGGGATCCTCGGGAAGGACCGAGACCCTGATGGAGTCTCAGGCATTGTTCTTCTTCTGCGCGGCATGAATCCCTCCGTCGTGCTCGACGGAATTCACCGGCAAGTGGATGCCTTGAACCGCGGTGTTTTGCCGGCCGATGTGCGGTTACTACCTTACCTCGATCGTACAGAACTCGTGCATACCACCGTCCACCGTGTCTCGCAGACATTGCTCGAAGGCATGGGGCTAGTCCTGCTGGTCTTGATCCTCTTTCTCGGCAGCATGCGGGGCGCTTTGATGGTGGCGATCACCGTGCCGTTTTCCTTGCTGTTCGCCTTCATCCTAATGCGTTTCACGCAGATCCCGGCGAACCTGCTTTCGTTAGGCGCGATCGATTTCGGCATCATTGTGGATGCATCAATCGTGCTGATGGAGAACATCCTACGTACCCGCGAAGAGCATCCTGAATCTAGCCTCTCCGAGAGAGACGCACGATTGTCGGCCACCCAAGTGGCCCGCCCCATTTTCTTTGCCACGCTTATCATCATCACCGCTTACATACCTTTGTTCGCCTTCCAACGGGTCGAGAAAAAACTCTTCTCACCGATGGCATATGTAGTCGGTTATTCGCTGCTTGGCGCTCTTCTGTTCGCGCTCGCGGTTATCCCAGGGTTAGCACTTGTCACTTACCAGCGTCCTCGCAAGACATTTCGCAACCCCCTCCTGACGCGTGTAGCAGAGGGCTACCAACGCGCCATTCGCTATCTGACTTTTCATCCCATGCACGCTGTCGTGCCAGGTGCCATCGCGGCTGTGTTGGCGGTCGTTCTCTGGATAACCATCGGCAAAGAGTTCTTGCCCTATCTGGATGAAGGCTCCATCTGGCTTCAGGTGCAGCTACCACCGGGACTCTCCTTAGCGAAGGCGGCCTCTATGGCTAATGAGTTGCGAGCTGCGACCCTCGAATCTACCGAAGTAACCACCATCGTTACCCAACTCGGACGCAATGATGACGGCACTGACCCCTGGACACCGTCACACATTGAGTGTTCCGTTGGCCTAAAGCCGTATTCAACTTGGCCTGACCATGAAACGAAGCAAGATCTCATCAAGAAACTCGGAGACCGTTATTCCCGTGTGCCCGGAATTACGGTGGGATTCTCGCAGCCGATGATTGACGGGGTGAACGACAAGATTTCAGGGGCCCACAGTGATCTGGTCGTCAAAGTATTTGGCCAGGATTTTGGCGAAATGCGCCGGATCGCAGAAAATCTGGTTTCGACTCTCGATAGGGTTCCGGGTGCTGCCGATGTCACCATCGACCAGGAACCTCCTCTCCCCCAGATTCAGGTAAAGGTGGACCGCGAAGCCGCTGCCCGATTCGGGATCAATATCGCCGATGTCGCAGCCATCATCGAGTCCGGTATAGGTGGTAAAGCTGTCTCCACTCTGTTTCTTGGAGAGCGCAAATACGACATTGCAGTCCGCTTCCCTGAGGCGGTACGGAGCAGTCCTGACCAGATCAGCAGTCTAACTGTCACTATTCCTTCTGGGGCAAGAATCCCCCTCTCGCAGGTCGCCCAAATCGGTACCGCTACCGGGGAAAGCAGCATTACACGCGAAATGAACAGGCGGCACCTGACCGTGCGCCTTAACCTTCGTGGGAGGGATCTGTCCAGTTTTCTCAACGAAGCGCGAGAAAAGATTGATAGGGACATAAAGTTTGACCCCGCGAAAAATCAGATCGAATGGGGCGGCCAGTTCGAAAATCAGCGCCGGGCACAGCAGCGCCTGGCGTTCATCATCCCCATCGTAATCGCCCTGATCTTTGTTCTTTTATATTTCGCTTTCGGAACATTACGGCACCCCGCGCTCATTCTTACCATCGTTCCACTCGCTCTTCTTGGCGGGCTGATCGCCTTGTATCTCCGCGGCATGACTGTGAATGTATCAAGTGCCGTGGGCTTCATCGCCTTGTTTGGGTTTGCGGTGCAAAACGGTGTCATCATGGTCGCCAGTCTCAATCAGCAGCGCGACACTGGTGCGGAACTTGATCAGGCTGTGCTGCTGGGATCTGTTCAAAGGCTTCGGCCGGTCCTGATGAACGCGACGGTCGCGGCGCTCGGCCTTCTGCCCGCCGCGCTTGCGCGCGGCGTTGGCAGTGATGTGCAACGCCCGTTGGCAACGGTGATCGTTGGGGGCCTTGTCACAGCTACCCTCCTGACTCTACTCGTCCTGCCTTCGATCTATTTGGTGCTCGAACGCAGGGCGGTGCAGTTGTCCATTTCCGCTGAGGGGGAGGACTCGCTATGAGGTGGAGAAAACCCACAGTGGCACTGTGCATATCTGCGCTGCTGATTGGTGAATTCTCGACGGCCCAAGAACAACCGCAGAACGACCAGCGCCCCCGCCTTGCCTTTGCAGATTACGTCACCGAAGTCCTTCGCGCGAATCTGAACCTTGCTGCGCAGCGCACCACTATCGCCATTTCCCAGGCCGCGGTAACAGCGGCTTCAGGTCGACCGGATTGGTCGTTGAATGTAGGCGTTCCGGGGGCGGACTTGTCCAATCACGGATTTCCACTCACAACGAGTGTGGGCCTTTCCGTTCCTATCGAACTAGGGGGAAAGCGCGGTGCACGAATGCGAGCCGCGGCCGCTGATGTCTCTAGCACCACGGCCGACTATGAAGACGCAGTCCGTCGACTGCGCGCAACGGCCGCGAATGCCTTTGTTGATGCACTCGGTGCTCGGCAGGTACTGCAATCCAAGAATAGGAGTCTGGCCCAGCTGGACCGAATCGTGAACGTCAACCAGGAGAGGCTGCGAGTTGGGGACATCGGCGAGATTGAATTGGCCCAGTCACGAGTCGAGCGCGACCAGTTCAAGGCCGATGTGATCACCGCAGAGTCCGATGTTTACAGTGCCGATTTGGCCGCCGCGCAACAACTTGGCAATCCGGACAAACTGGCCGCAAATATGCCGATGCTGACCGGAAGCCTGGAAATCTCGACAAGGACCTTCGATCTCGACGAATTGGTCGCTCACGCTTTGCAGGCCCGAGCCGACGTTGTCTCGCGTACCCGCGCCATGCGAGCGGCAGACGAGCGAATCAAGCTTGCCAAGGCGAACCTGGTGCCTGATCTGTCTGCTAGCGGGTCTTTCTCTCACACAGGAACCGGAAGTGGGGACTTCCTGCAACAACCGGACAACACAATCAGCGGAGGGGTCTCACTGAACCTTCCCATTTTCCGTCGGCTGCATCCCGGCGAATTGGAAGCGGCACGCGCTGCCCGTACTCAAGCGGAGTTACAGCTGCGCTCAGCACAGTTGGCCGTCGAATTCGAGGTACGAGATGCGTACGAGCAATACCAGGCGGCTGCACGAAGGCTAAGCGTGTTTCGAAGCGGGCTGCTGCGCGATGCCGACCGCGTATTAGAGGCTCGTCTCTACGCCTACCAGCGAGGCGGGGCGACGCTTCTCGAAGTCATTGACGCGCAGAGGAAATCTTCAGACGTCTATCTCGCTTACTCGCAAGCGCTGTCCGGCCATGCCCATGCATTGGTGGCTTTGGAAGAGGCTGCTGCGACTTGGCAGGTTTCCTTTTGAGGGAAGGCGTGTTGTTCATGAAAAAGCATCTGTTAGGCGGGGCGGTTTTGGCCGTGTTAATGAATGCTCGCGCCGCGGGCGTCTAGAATACTTTCTGTTTATGAGCTGATCTGCTGAGCCTTGGCTTAATCAATGGTTGGAAATCGTTCATCCAACTCCAGATTGAGTTCCAGAACATTAATTCTCGGTTCTCCGAGAACGCCTAGCTGCCGGCCTTCCATGTGTTTGGCTATCAGTTTGCGCAATGCATCCTGGTTGATCCCACGGGCCTTAGCAACACGAGACAGCTGGAACTCGGCCGCCGCCGGTGTGATATGCGGATCGAAGCCAGATGCGGAAGTAGTTACGAGATCGATCGGCACTGCCTTGTTGGGGTTCTCCGTGTGGAGGCTCGCGACGTCCTGGTTCACCCGCTCAACAAGCTTCTTATTGGTCGGTCCAAGGTTCGACCCTCCTGAGTTCGCAGCATCATAGCCGCTTCCAGCGGCTGACGGTCTGGGGTGGAAATAATCGGCCCCAGAGAATCCCTGACCGATGATTCTGGAACCAACCGTTCTGCCGGCCTTCTGAATAAGTTGGCCGTTAGCCTGTTTCGGAAATATCACCTGAGCAATGCCGGTAACGACCAGGGGATAAACAATCCCCAGGAGAACTGTGGTTGCGATGGTCATTAGTATTGCTGTGGTTAGATTCTTCTTCATGGCAAACTCCTCTAGGCCATCCCTACGCGCGTGATCAGCATGTCGATCAGCTTGATCCCGAGGAAGGGAACGATGATTCCGCCTGCCCCGTAAATCCAGAGATTGTTCCGCAGCAGGGCGGCCGCTGACAGGGGCCGATATTTCACTCCGCGCAACGCCAGCGGGATTAGAGCAATAATGATCAGCGCGTTGAAGATCACTGCTGAGAGGATGGCCGACTCCGGTGTCTGCAGATGCATGATATTCAACGCGTTCAGTACTGGAAAGGTTCCGGCAAACATCGCTGGAATGATCGCAAAATACTTCGCGACATCGTTGGCGATCGAAAAGGTTGTCAATGAGCCGCGCGTCATCAGAAGCTGCTTGCCAATCTCCACGACCTCAATGAGCTTGGTGGGATTCGAGTCCAGATCGACCATGTTTCCGGCTTCCTTGGCGGCCTGGGTGCCGGTGTTCATAGCAACTCCTACATCGGCCTGGGCCAGCGCTGGAGCGTCATTGGTGCCGTCACCGGTCATCGCCACCAGCTTGCCTTCAGCTTGCTCCTTCTTGATCAGGTCCATTTTGTCTTTGGGCGTCGCTTGAGCGAGAAAATCATCCACTCCGGCTTCTCGTGCGATGGCCGCGGCTGTGAGCGGATTGTCGCCAGTGATCATGACGGTCCGGATGCCAATCGCACGCAACTGATCAAACCGCTCCTTCATTCCCCCCTTTACGATGTCCTTCAGCTCGATCACGCCGAGGGGGCCGCGGCTTTTCTCTGCGACAACGAGTGGCGTGCCTCCCGAGCGCGCAATCTCTTCCACGGTGGCCCTCACCTCCCGGGGCATGTTACCTCCGCTATGGGTCACATAGTTGGCGATTGCATCGGCTGCGCCCTTGCGGATTTCAAAGCCGTTAAGGTCCACTCCCGACATGCGGGTCTGCGCGCTGAATGGCACAAAGCTCACCTCGTGCGACCCTAATTCTCGTCCTCGTAAGCCATATTTCTCTTTGGCCAGGACGACGATGGAACGCCCTTCAGGAGTTTCATCTGCCAGCGACGAGAGTTGCGCTGCATCCGCCAGTTCCTGCTCCGTAACTCCAGGGGCAGGAATAAAGCGCGAAGCCTGACGATTTCCAAGAGTGATCGTTCCAGTCTTGTCCAGCAGGAGGGTGTTGACGTCACCTGCAGCTTCTACTGCTCGGCCCGACATTGCCAGCACATTGTGCTGCACTAACCGATCCATGCCGGCGATGCCGATCGCCGAAAGCAATCCGCCAATCGTGGTGGGGATCAAACAGACGAGCAGGGACACTAAAACGAACACGGTCTGTGGTGAGCCCGAGTAAATGGCGAACGGTTGCAAGCTCACCACGGCAAGAAGAAAGATGATCGTCAACCCGGCCAACAGAATATTCAAGGCAATTTCGTTCGGCGTTTTTTGCCGCTCGGCGCCTTCCACCAAAGCGATCATGCGATCGAGAAAGGTCTCGCCGGGATTCGAGGTGATCTTCACTTTTATCTTGTCTGACAAGACACGAGTGCCGCCGGTTACGGCCGAGCGATCACCACCAGCTTCGCGGATCACAGGAGCTGATTCGCCTGTTATGGCTGATTCGTCGACCGACGCCACGCCTTCGATGATTTCGCCGTCTGAGGGAATAAACTCGCCTGCGGAGACGAATACCAGATCTCCTGTTCTCAGTTTGGAACTAGGTACCTGTTCCATCCGACCGCCCGTAAGGCGGTTGGCAATCGTCTCAGAACGCGCCTTGCGGAGGGTGTCTGCCTGCGCCTTGCCGCGTCCTTCCGCCATGGCTTCGGCGAAATTGGCAAACAGGACCGTGAACCACAGCCAGAGCGTGATCTGAAGGTTGAACTTGAAAGCCGACCCGCCCTTGAAGAGTAGGACGGTGGTGATCACGCTGCCGATCTCCACTACAAACATGACGGGATTGCCCATCATCTTGCGTGGGTTCAGCTTGAGAAGGGCGTCCCAGATGGCACGCCGCACGATCTTCCATTCCCAAATAGCCTTTTTCTTACGTTTCATAGGCGACCGCCCAAGGCGAACCGTTTGCGCTTCCCGAGCAGCTGATCTTTCAGTTGTCATCGGCATACCAGAGTCCTTTAGAAAGTCTTGCCCGCAGCCATGAGCAGATGCTCAAGGATTGGGCCCAGACTTAATGCCGGAAAAAACGTCAGTGCACCAACAATCAGGATCACGCCGACTAAAAGCACGGTAAACAGCGGCGTGGTCACAGGGAAGGTACCCAGCGAGGGTGGAACATATTTCTTGCCTGCCAGATTCCCGGCGATCGCCAGCATCGGAATAATCATCAAGAAGCGGCCGACAAGCATGGTGATGCCGCCCGCGGCGTTGTACCAGAGCGTGTTTGTGGTTAATCCTGCAAATGCCGAGCCGTTGTTGCCAGCCTGCGAGGTGAACGAATAGAGGATCTGGCTAAGTCCATGGGGGCCCGGATTCGTGATGCTGGAAGTGCCAAACCCCTTCAGCGATGAAATCGCCGAGAAAGCCAGAATCACCAGCGGAAATACGAGTACGACAAGCATGGCCATTTTCACATCGTAGGCTTCAATCTTTTTGCCCAGATACTCCGGCGTTCGGCCCACCATAAGGCCAGCGATGAATACGGCAAGCACGATGTAGATCAGCATCCCGTACATGCCGGCGCCGACGCCGCCGAAAATAACTTCGCTGAGCATGATGTTGACTAGTGGAACCATACCTCCTAGCGGCGTGAAGGAGTCGTGCCAGCCATTGATTGCACCGCAGCTCGCATCCGTCGTCACGGTCGCCCAGAGAGCTGTATTGGCGATGCCGAAGCGGACTTCTTTGCCTTCCATATTTCCGCCCGGTTGCAAGGCGCTGACCTGTTGATCGGTCCCGGCTAGCAGCGGATTGCCACGAGCTTCAGCCCAGTAGGCTACGGTCACCCCGGCGACGAAAAGGATGGCCATCGCTGCCCACACTGCCCAGCCATGCCGTTGCGAGCCGGTCATCCTCCCCAGTGTGTAGGTGAATCCGCCGCCGATAGCAAAAATCGTCACCAGTTCGATGAGATTGGACAACGGTGTCGGGTTCTCAAAGGGATGCGCACTGTTGGCGTTGAAGAAGCCTCCTCCATTCGTACCAAACTCCTTGATGATTTCCTGGGAGGCGACCGGCCCTTGAGCAATGGTTTGCACAGTAACGGTATCCATCACAGGCTTACCGTCGGTTCCAACCATCGGTTTTCCGTCGGGGCCAAACTTCTGCACCTGCATCGGCTGGACTAGGTTTACCCTGTCGTAGGGCTTCAGGTTTTGCACTACTCCCTGGGAAACCAACACAAGGGCACCGACAATACAGAATGGCAGCAAAACCCAGAGACTGCTGCGCACAAGGTCAACCCAAAAATTGCCAATGGTCTCCATTTGCCGACGAGCGATGCCACGAATGAAGGCGATAGCCAACGCGATTCCAACCGCTGCTGAAACAAAATTGTGATATGCGAGGCCCGCCATCTGAGTGAAATAACTCATGGTGGTCTCGCCGCCATAGTTCTGCCAATTGGTGTTTGTAGTGAACGAAGCTGCGGTGTTGAACGCCAGGGCGGGGGGAGTGACGGCTCCAAGCTTCTGCGGATTGAACGGCAAGACTGCCTGTGTCCGTTCCATTAGATACAGTACGATCATCGAAACAACGCTGAACAAGAGCATCGAGATCGCATACTCGGTCCAGCGCATCTCGTGATCCGCGTCAACGCCAGTGACGCGATAGAGTAGGCGCTCAATCGGCCGTAACACCGAATCCATGAAGGTCTTTTCGCGGCTGAACACGCGCGTCATGAAGATGCCCATTGGCTTTGTCACGAGAAGAACGAGCCCAAAGAACAGCAGAATTTGAAACCAACCGTTAGCGGTCATGGCTGCCTACCCCGATTTTTCATGTTTGCATTCTTGTGATTGCCGGCTTCACCTCGCGGCAACAGAAGCCCAACAACTCCCAGCACGAGACAAGTATCCATTCACTCATCAGAACTTCTCTGGACGCAATAGCGCATACACTAGATACATCGTCGTCAGCACACTGACGGCGAGCATGATCGCCGACTCAAGACTCATTTCCCTCTCCTCACTTCACTCGATCACAGAAGTGCACGTACGCAATCGACAATGCGAAAAACGCGATCGTCACAGCAACCCACATTACGTCCTGCACACTCGACCTCCCCTCGCCTTCCTTGTATTCCTTATCTTGGCTAGTGTGTTCTCCACGCGTACGCCGTAGTCCACCAAGCGCTCTCTTACCCCGATTAGAACTTCACCAGTATCGCCATATTGAGGCGATCCTCATCTCTGCGGAGGTCCGGGACAAAGCCGGGCACCATGGAACCCGGGGCGCCGGTATTGCCTCCCGGAGGCGTTACCCCACCTGATCCGGAGAAATATGGCACGCTCGCTGCCCGATGGTTGTATTCCCAACGGAACGTAATGTATTGGCTCGGCATCCAGTCAAAGGTTCCGGATACATCCCACGCCTTATATGGATCGCCGGGATTTTCCGTAAAGTAGGGCGTGCCAGAAGCTGCTGTCGCTCCATTGATTGGAGGCAGGAGCACCAGATAACGGCCAGGGTTGTTGATCTTTCCTCCACCCACGGTTACAGCGAACAAATCCTTGTGAAACCACAAACGGTTGTAAATCATGTATCCGAGGAAGCTCTGCTTGGGCCAAACGACCCTCTGACCGCCGATGATCTTGGTTGAGTTGCCTGCGCAGCTCACCCCCCCGCCGTGTTCGCATCCCATATCTCCGGTTAGCGAGAAGGCGGCTTTACTGATGAACTTGTCAGGCTTGTCGTAGTACTTAATCTGAATGCTGTCGTCGGTGTGATATCGAATACGCCCAGGTTGACCCAAGGCATCAGCCCCGAGAGCGTATTGATTGCCAAGAATCGAGAGCCAGCCGTTCGGTCGCCAGAGAATCTGACCTCCAACCCCTGGCCGGTTGTTGAAGCGCCCGTAAGTCTGCCAGCCATTGACGAACCAGGGCTCAATTTTCAAATGCTCGCTGGGGAAAATCTGAATTCTCACGCCAGTGAAAAACCATGGCGTATTCGAGGAAACGTAAGACGGCTGGTACGCCCAGTTGTCAAAGTTGTAGTAACTGAAGAGTCCAACATATGACATGAAAATTCCGGCGTCGACATTGATGCCATGCAGCGCGTCAAAATGGTATCCGCCGTAGGCCTCGGAGACGTATCGGTAGGCATTGTCCAGATTCCATTGCCCTCGGCTGGGACTGGCGTCATTGCGCGGGGTGGTTTGCGAATACATGCCAAACTGCGTCATCAACCGGGCACGCACCTTGTCATAGTGGAAGTCACCGCCAACACCCAATTGCGTCAACTGCACTTCACTTGATCTGAATACTTCACTGGAACCACCTATCGTGTCATCTTTCGGATGCGCAAAGTCGTAGATGTAATCAACGTCAGCCCTGATTTCGGGTGTAAAGAACTTAGTGTCAAAAGCTGGCGTTTTTGTTCGTGGATTGCCGTTCAACCAGGTAAAGTCGGCAAAAGCAAATGGCGCTGCTTTTTCGGGTTTGCTCTGGGCGGATTGTTCGCCGCCAGTTGGGGTTGCGGGTGCGGCCGCACTCAGGTAGTTCTGCGGTTGCGCCGCCGCCTCTCCGCCCGATTCACCGTCCGTTGGAGTCTCAGCGACGGATTGTTGTCTTAGTTTTGACTCCAGTTCTTGAATGCGCGCGCGCATCTGCTCGAGTTCGTGAAGAATCTCGGCGTTCGTGTTCTCACTGGTACTGCGGGTTTGGGCAGCCTGACCGCCAACGTCAGCGGATTCGATACGGGTGCTTTGCTGCTCCTGGCCGGCGGCCTGGGCAAGAGCCCTTCGTGGATTTAAGGAAAAGATTGCTAAAACGACGGCTAGACTACAGCGAAAGATGGGTGTAAGTCCGTCCGTTTGCATCCGTTGCCTTCTCAAGCGCACCATACTTTCCGGCTGGGATTCACGTTCGCCAGCCAACCCTGATCGAAAATGACAGCACATAAGACTGGTCTAAAAAGTCCCATAAGAAAAGACCGTAAAGGTGCCGCGGTCTCCACATACCGAGAAGCCTCTATCGCTGCTTATGCGGCCGACGATGAGGTAGGATTGAAGCGGTATACAACCCACGGTTCAGTCCGGAGATAGTGCTTGCCATGTCCGGCCACATCGAGCTTCTTGCGGAGCGATATCAGTGCCTTCAAGAACTCGGTTTGCCGGAGCCCGTTCGCAGTCCAATTTGTGGCCAACATCGTGTGTGGTGTAACCAAACTTTGGGGATGTCTGGCCAAGAACACGAGGACATCGAATTCCTCTGAAGTCAGCCGCAGTTCTTGACCGCGCAAGGTTACGGTTCGCTTGGCAAGGTCTATCTTGAAGTCGCCGGATTCGATCATACCCCTAAGGAAAGATCCTCCTCGGCAGTCTCCCGCTCGGTTGTTCCATCCCCCGATTTTGCAAATAATTGCCTTATATTCCAGTTTCTGGTCATTTGCTTTTCTCTTATTTCGCAGCTCCGAGTGCGGTGAATCCCCACGATTTAGCAGCCCCATTCGGCTTCGCCGGGCTTCGCAAAATAGCACCTTGAGTCTTCTCGTTCTTTGGCCGTTGACGCCAATTCCAGCAGTGCCAGGCGGGCAGCAACCACCAGACGGCTTCTCTCCGGTTCTGGTACCCGCTCCCATGCTTCAACATTTCTCTTGCTCGTACCGGCAAAATCCGGTCCGAGCGCCTGGTGATAGCGGTGGAAGAGTTCTGCCAACTGTTCTGCGGATACTTCTTCGATCGACATCCGAGATACCCCTTTCTCTTGATCAGACAGCCTTTTACTGACCTTGCTTCGATTCGAGCGGGAGGCGCGCCCGGCCGGTTCTCACGCAGCTCGCGTGACGGATTGTTTCCACTGCGGCAATTCAACTACTGCGTCTTCGCTTGAGTCGAGTCGCAGACGCACCCAATCACCGGTTCGATGAAATGTGCACTCCCTGCAGAGAGCGACCAGGAATCGTACGTTAAACGCGACGCCTGCGGTGCATACCACCGTCATTACCGCCGTCACGAACATTTCAGCCTCCGGATTCAGATTCCAGCGCTTGAAACGTCGTCTGGAATCACCTCAACGCAGACCATTGGATACGAAAACCCATAAATTTCGAATAAAAGGTTCATAAAATGTTCGTAAAGATCGCACCCATCATCTACGAACTTTTTATGCAGTCCTGATGCGGGTCTATGTGGCTTGTCATCCAATCAGAGTACCTGGATGCAAGTGGGTCGGTTGCTTCAGCTTCCCGGAGGTCTAACTAACGGGTGAAGCATTGGCAAGCGTTCTTCGTGCTAGTGGGACTGCTGGTAGATCGGATAATACGTGAGCAGCACCAACAGACTGTCTGCGGTCACCGCTTAATCCAGCGAGGAGGCGCGACAAGTAGCAACGAACCGCGTTCCTAGGGTAAGAGATCTTCGGCGGTGACCACTTTCTCTAGTTCCGCCGACAGCAAAAGTTGGCCGCAGCGTGCCAGAAGATTGAACGGTGACCGCCTAGGAAAATCACCGTTCCAGAACATGGCGACCGGCAGTTCGGGCCAGCTCGTTAGCGGGAATGTTTTCCAAAGAGTCCAGTGCTCGTGAACGATCGTCAACACTGACCGAAGAAAAAAGTTCTGGCGGCGTCATAACGTCTTAATTCTCCCCTTGCCTAGAGCCGGATTCCCCGAAGAATGATGCTTGCAAAAGAGAAGTAAATCACTAATCCTGTGACATCAACCAGCGTGGCGACGAAGGGAGCCGATGTACTCGCCGGATCAAGCCCGCAGCATCGGAGCACGAAGGGCAACATGGACCCAGCCGTGGCACCGAACATAACCACTCCGACAAGGCTGCATTCCCCGGGGCAGCTTAACCGGCCTATACTGGCGGCGTTGAATCACTGGACGTACCGGCCGGCACAACTCAACGGTCAGGCTTGTGGCTTTGAAGGTTTTGATTGGAATTCTCATTCCCCCGTTTGAGTAGCCGCGCACTTCAAAGCGATGCTGGTTATCGGCAGACCCACTTGCTCTTTCAGATGTAATGCCCATTTTGGTGCTTGCTTATTTAAAGGCGCTCGTCCCCTGCAGGGCGCGCCGCGCGGGTTGCCTTTAGCTTCGAGATTTCCGCCCATCTTCGGACCTACAATCAACGGACCACGATCAACAAAATCACGCACACGAAAGCGGCGTGGTACGAGATCACAGGAGTGCCCACGCCGCTCTCTTCTTGTTACCCGTAATTAGTGTGATTGTCCCTGAATACCGAATGGTTGCCGCCCAGAAAGGCAAAAAGGGCGCTGCAGCAGCCCTGTTCGTTCGCGTTTTGGTTCCATCTTTCCCCGTGTCCTCACGCTAGCAAATTCCCGCCCCGCTCCTAGCACTCAGAAGTGCAAAACGTACCCCAAAAGGTCGGGGGCTACACCCCACAGGCGAGTCCACTTCCTGACTGCTCGCAGCTATTGGGCAGATTAACTAGGAAGGCTAAAGGGAAAAAAGTGCCAACTTGTCCCACAAACAATGTAAAGGGTTTTATGCCGCCGTCTGTTCCTTCAGGGTGTACAGGTCAGCACGAATTTGATACACCCGCTCCCCCCAACTCCTGATGCTGCGCCTTCTCCGTGGGCGAGTGATTCTTTGTGCGGTAGTATTGCTGATTGTGCTCTGAGATTTCTGCAAGTTCACGCTGAAGCGCTTTTACTCGGTTGAAGAGATACTCGTAGTCCATGCAGTCAAAGGATAGTTGAATTGTCCGTCGAGTTTTCCACAGCCTGAGGCGTACAATTCGCCCACTCTTCTAGACCAGCGACCCCGCCCCGTCTGCTTCTGAGCTATCGGGGCCGAGCACGGGAAGAAAACCCAAAATGGAAAAGGCCGTGACATTGGTTATGCCCTAGTCGCCAGCTTCTTGCGAGGAAGCCAACAGCGTGGAGGCATGCACCATCACGGCCCCTGATGTGATCACTGCTTTCGCAGTTCCAAACCCCAACTGCTCCTCGCAGAGTCAGT
>Ga0075423_10001259_pt1 | contig 21967 bp, 21 predicted proteins | sample SoiMethybrSBSTD2_FD_80114 | JGI IMG/M metagenome (GOLD analysis project Ga0075423, IMG submission 80114) | Bulk soil microbial communities from a Populus tree surrounding site in Tennessee, USA - Soil MetaG P. TD hybrid SBSTD2 | ecosystem: Environmental > Terrestrial > Soil > Tree plantation... | reverse complement strand
AGGAGCTCTCGGAGGCCGGCGCCATTCTCCTGGGGCGCGTGACCTACGAGATCTTCGCCGCGTTCTGGCCGACGGCTCCCAGCGATGAAGGCTTCGCGGATCGGATGAACGCTCTCCCGAAGTACGTCGTCTCCAAGAGCTTGACGACGGCGGGCTGGCAGAACTCAAGCATCATCAAGGGAGACCCCGCCGAGAGGGCCGCCGCGCTGAAACAGCAACCCGGCGGCGACATCCTGCTCTTCGGCAGCGCCGACCTGCTCAACTCGCTCATCGACCATGACCTGATCGACGAGTACCGCTTCATGGTGTTTCCCGTGGTGCTTGGCAGTGGCAAGCGTCTGTTCCGCGACGCGACCGACATCACGCACCTGCAGCTGGTCGACGCCAGGGCCTTCGAGTCGGGCGTCGCCGTGCTCACCTACCGGCCGGCGGACCGGGTCCCATCGAGCAGGTACGTGGAGAGGTTCGCCTGGACGCAGGACCAGATGCGATCGTGGCAAGCGGCGCAGAACGCGGATCGCGTCCTTGCCACCGTGTTGTTCACCGACATCGTCGGGTCGACCCGGCAGGCGGCCACGCTCGGCGACCAGGGCTGGCGCCGGCTCCTGGATCGACATGACCGGGTCGCACACGCGGAGGTCGAGCGCTTCCGCGGCCGCTTCGTGAAGTCGACCGGGGACGGCATCCTGGCCACCTTCGACGCGCCCACGCGGGCGCTTCGATGCGCCTTCGGGCTCGCCGCCGGCCTCGGCCAATTCGGGCTGGCGATCCGTTCGGCGATCCACACCGGTGAGATCGAGTTCCGCGACGACGACATCGGAGGAATCGGCGTGCACATCGCGGCTCGGGCCCTCGCGCAGGCCGGCGAGGGCGAGGTCGTCGTCACCCGAACCGTTCGAGACCTCGTCACCGGCACCGACCTCGCCTTCAGCCCGCTCGGCGCGGTTGGGCTTCGCGGAATCCCCGGTGAGTGGGAGCTGTTCGCGGCTTCGGCGGAATGACCGCACCGGTCCGCCGCTCCCGCCGGGTCGTCCTCAGAGGCTGAGGAGCTCCTGGTTGCTCAGCCCATCCAGTCCCAGCGAGCGCAGGGTGCGGGCTCCTTCCGCGCGCAGATCGCGGGCGAGGACAACCGAGGTGAGCTCGACGATCGCGTCCATCGTGGGGGCCGGCACCTCCAGGCGCCGGGCGAGGTCGGTGAAGAAGACGAGGGTGTAGCCGACGTCCTCGGTGAGGTACCGCGAGTCGATGCGGGCGGGTGCCTTGATCCCCCGGAAGCCGGGCGCTCGGGAGTACCCGGTCGCATAGTTGCGCTCGGTCATGTAGCCCTGCACGACCCCGAGCTCCGGCTCGGACAGGATCGTCACGCCCAGCGCCGCCGCGATCGCCAGCCGCTCCTTGTCGACCGCCTCCATGACGCGACCCACACTTGGGGTGATGCCCTCCTCGTAGAAGCGGAAGTCGCCACCGGTCCGCTCGAGCAGTCCGGCGTTCATCAGCGTCACCGCGGGATGGATGACCGGGTTGCCGTTCTGCAGGGACGTCTGGAAGACCGTCGCCGCCTCGCTGATCGAGGGGTAGACACGCCGCAGCGTCGCCAGGAGCCGCCCGTTGCCGGCGCGAGGAACGGCCGCGGCGAACAGGCCCTTGTCGAACTTGTGGAACACCCGCACGTTGCCCTCACCGTCGGCACGGGCGGCATAGGGCAGCGTGCTCGTCTCCCCGACCACGATGCCGGCATCGTGCACGGCCAGGCCGGCCGCCCGCTTGAAGGCGAGGGCGCCACCGCAGGAGCCGGGACAGATCACCACGGTCATCCCGGGACGCAGGTACGCTGCCAGGCCGCGACCGAAGTCCTCGGTGGCGAACGCGGGCCCGACCACGAACACCGTCTCGGTGCCCTCCATGGCGGCCACGATGTCGGTGCCGGCGTAGGCGACCGGGGCGAAGCCCTCCAGCCGGCCTCGGCTCGAGATGCCGCCCTGTGCCCGGACCGCCGCGATGTTGTCGGCGTGGGCGACCTCTGCGTAGACGGTCACCCGGTGGCCGTGCTGAGCCCAGTCGAAGCCGACCGCCATGCCGCCGTTGCCTGACCCGATCACCGTGACGTTCATGACCACTCCTCAAGTCCGGGCTGGTGGACGGTCGCCGGAAGGTCCACCAATGCAGGCTAAGGTGGAGTCAAGTGGAAGTGGGCTTGTCGACGCGACCCGATCGCCCTCTCAGCTGCTACACGCCGGAGACGCGCAGGACGACCTTGCCGCGTTTGCCGCGGGCGAGGCTGCGCTCGAATGCGGCGCGGGCGTCGGAGAGCGGGAAGACGGAGTCGACCAGCGGCCGGATCACACCGCCTTCCACGAGGCGTGCGATCTGGACGAGCTGCTCGGAGCTTGGCTCGACGACGAAGTAGACGGCATCGGTCGCCGGTGGCTGCGGCTCCTCGGCCACCGAGACGACGCGTCCGCCCGGCCGCACGAGCGCCCTGGCCCGCCCCAGCAGATCGCCGCCCGCGGTATCGAAGAGGAGGTCGAACGGATCGACGTCCTCCAGGCCACCTCCGCTGCCGTCGACGACCTCGTGAGCGCCCAGGTCGCGGGTGGCTTCGAGGCTGCCCGGCGAGGCGACGCCGACCACGTGGGCACCTCGCCAGCGCGCAAGCTGGGTCGCGAACTGCCCCACGCCGCCGGCCGCGCCGGTGACGAGGGCCCGCTGCTCCGCACGGAGCCGTCCGTGATCGAAGAGGCCCTGCCAGGCGCTGAGCGCCGGCAGCGGGATCGCCGCGCTCTCGACGTGGTCGAGCGTCGACGGCTTGGGAGCCAGCAGGCTGGCCGGGACGGCGGCGTAGTCGGCTGCCACGCCGTCGCGATCGAACCTGGTCAGCGCATACACGGCCTCGCCAACTGCCACCCGCTCGACATCGCCGGCGACGGCCACGACGACGCCCGAGAGCTCGTAGCAGGGGATGGCGGGAAGGCGATCGACGGGCCACTCGAGCTCGTCGCGGGTGAGCGCGGCCGCGTGCACCTCCACGAGCGCCTGGCCGGCGCGTGCCTGGGGTGTCTGGATCATCTCGACCGTCAGGCCGTCGAGGCCGGGAGCGCCGAGCCGCACCGCCGACATGGTCGCTGGGATCGGGCTGGTCGTCATCTCGAACGCCCCTCTTTGCACGCTGGTAAGCTTCTTTCTAGAAAGATTCTATCAGGAGAGCATCTCCCGGATGAGCACGAGCGACCGAGACCACGTGGACGAGCTCCTCACCGAGTGGGCACGCGAGCGACCCGACCTCGACGTGGAGGCGCTTGGTCTCGTGGGACGGCTGTTCCGGGTCGTCCACCTCGCCGACGCCGCCCTCGGCGAGGGGCTCGAGCGGCACGGCCTCCAGTCCGGCTGGTTCGACCTGCTCGCCGCCCTCCGGCGGGCGGGCGCGCCGTACCAGCGCAACCCGACCGAGCTGATGCGCGCGACGCTGCTCTCCTCTGGCGGGATGACCAAGCGTCTCGACCGCCTCGCGGAGGCGGGTCTGGTCGAGCGGCGCCCCGACCCGCATGACCGGAGGGGCACCCTGGTCCGGCTCACCGACCACGGCAAGGAGCTCGTCGACCGTGCCCTGCCCGGGCACCTGGCGAACCAGGAACGGCTCCTGGCTGCGCTCGACCCAGCCGAGCGGCGCAGGCTCGACCAGCTCCTCCGGAAGCTGCTCTCGGCGTTCGAGATGGTGCCCAAAGGTGGGGAGCGCTAGGCATCGGGCGTGGTGGACGGCGCCTGCCTCACCCTTCTGCACATGGTCGACTCCGGCCACCGCGAACACTTTTGCATGACCGACCACGGATGGGGAAAGGTTGCAACTGCAAGGAGCGGATCGGCGTCACGGCAGTGGAGGCCCCGGCCCGCTGGTCGAGCCACTGCGTCGCCCGAACGTCTCGTGCTCCGCGGAGGCTGGATGCCGTACCTGGTCCGCCACGCCCATGCCGGCGCCAAGCGTGCCTGGCAAGGTCCCGACATGCTGCGGCCCTTGTCGGACCCCGGCCGGCGGGAAGCCCACGGCCTGCTGACCCAGCTCCGCGACTACCCGGTCGCGCGGATCCTGAGCAGCCCCGCCGTGCGTTGCCTGCAGACCGTCGAGCCGCTGGCCCGGCGCCGCGGCCTCCCGGTCGAGTGGGCCGAGGCCCTGGCGGTGGGCGCCGACCCCGCCGGGCTGGTCACGCTGCTGTCGGACCCGGCGGCCGGTGACACCGTCCTGTGCAGCCACGGGGAGCTGATCGGGCTGGCGCTCACGCGGCTGGTCGGGCAGGCCGTACTGGATGTCCTGGAGTGGCCCAAGGGCTCGACCTGGATCCTGACGATCGAAGACGGCCAGCTTCGGCACCGCCACTACCTGCCGCCGCTCCGCCTCCAGGACGTCGAGGCCGGCTACTACTAGGAGCGGCCCCGGCCGGGTGGTCGGCGCCGGCCTGACGAGCTAGCCGATGTCCAACTCGGTGCGCGCGAAGCGGTCCTCGAGGAAGCGGCCGTGGGCGAGGAGGCGGTCGCGGTCGCCCTTGGCGATCGCCTCGATCACCTCGCCCATTTTGGCCTCGAGGAGGGCGAGCTGGGCGAGCAGGACCTGCCTGGCGGTGCGACCCCCGGAGATGGGGACGCGGTTGGCGTAGGCCCTGGGGAGGTTCAGGTAGCTCTCGAGGGCGGTCGGGAGGTAGTCGAGGGCGGTGCGCTCGACCACGAAGGCGTCGGGGGAGCCGGGCGCGAGGGCCTCGCGGCGGGCCAGGACCTCGCGGACCTGGGCGTGGACGCGGGCCACGGCGGCGAGCACGTCGTCGGGGACCTTGCCGCGCAGCCGCCGCTCCTGCTCGGCCATGGCCCGATTGAGGTTGCTCGGGTCCAGGCCGCTGCGCAGGTCGTAGGTCCTGGTCGGCGGGGTGACCAGGGCGCCGATCCCGTACAGGCCGCCGACCACCACCGGCCACAGCTCCCCTACGACGCCGGTGAAGTAGAGGGCGAGGCCGCCCAGGGCCGCGGTGGAACCGGCCAGGTTCTTGTTGGAGTACAGGTAGCGCAGCAGTCGCTGGCATCTACTGGTAGCCACGGATCTCCTTGAAGGCCGCGGCCAGGGAGCTGCGGTTGGCGTCGAACATGGCACCGGAGGTGGTCTCGACGATCCGGCGCAGCTCCTCGGGGTTGGCCTCGCCGAACTGGATGGCGAAGGTCTTGACCGACCGGGCCGGCTCCGGGACCGCGCTCAGCGAGCCGAGGAAGTCGTCCACTGAGATGCCGCGGTTGTTCTCGCCGTCGGTCATCAGCACGATCGAGGTGAACGAGCCCTTGTCGGCCTCGGCGTCGGCCTGGGCTCGCTCGTAGGCGCGGCGCATCGCCGAGAAGATGGCCGTCCCGCCGACCGGCTGGAGGCCGCCGACGTAGTCGCCGATGGCCGCCCGCCCGGGCGCGTCCCGGCCGGCGCCCTTGACGGCGAAGTCGCGCTCGTCGACCACCCTTTCGGCGAAGGTGATCATGGTGATGCGCTCGCGCGCCCGGAAGCTGGCGAAGCGGCCGGTGAGGGAGGTGTCGGCGCCGGCCAGGTTGACAAGGGTCTGCTTGAGGGCCGCGATCCGGTCGCCCTCCATCGATCCGGACACGTCCAGCACGTAGATGGTGTGCGCCGGCCGCCGGATCCGGTTGAGGTAGGCCAGCAGCAGGTCGTCGACGACCTTGAGGCTGCCCGGGAAGGGCAGCTCGACCAGCACCCGCCGCGGGAAGCGGCCGTCGAGGCCGACGTCGGGCACGGCCGGCCGGCGGGCGGTGGCCGTCATGAGCTGGCGCTGGACCTCGGGGCCGCGCAGGTAGGCCACGAGCCTGTCGTATTGGGCCCGCTTGGCCGGGTCGAGCAGCAGCAGCGGGTAGTCGGCGGTGATGATGCCGTCCTTGGGGTAGATCAGCTCCAGCGGCTCGCTGAGCTTGCCCGAGGCGTTGAGGCCGAGCAGCACCGACTCGTAGTTGATGAGACCGTCCAGCTTGCCCTGGCCGGCCACGAAGGCGTCGGCCAGCCACCCGGAGCTGCCCGCGGTGAGGGTCTGGCCGGTGAAGAAGTCGGTCAGGCCGCGCTCGTCGATGTCCTCGGCGCGCAAGGCGTCGCCGGTGCCGGCGAGGGCGGCGGCCACCCCGACCAGGGCCGAGAAGCCGGAGTTGGAGGCGGCCGGGTTGGTCATGCCGTAGCGCAGCTGGCCCGTTCGGGCCTTGGCGGCGATGTCCTTCCAGGTCACCTCGGGGTTGCCGGCCCAGCCGAAGCGGGTCGCGACCGAGCGCTTCACCCCCAGCACCACCGGCGACAGCATGATCCGCTCGGAGGCGACCGGCCGGCCCTCGCCCCCGCCGGCGGCGGCCAGCAGGCTCAGGTACCGGGCCGAGGAGAACCAGGCCAGGTCAGGCCGGTCCCCGCCACCGCCGATGATCCGCTCGGCGCCCTCCAGGGTGCCGCTGTACTCGAAGCGCAGGTTGACCCCGGTGGCGTCGCGGATCTGGCCGACAAGGGGCTCGACGTCCTTCAGCTCGGAGCCGGCCAACACCCGCAGGGTGCCCGGCGGGTCGGCGGGCGGCTTCCCCTGGTCGCCGCCGCCGAAGCTGCAGCCGGCGGCGACCAGGGCCAGGGCCAGCAGGAGCGGGACGGCCAGCCGGCGCACCTCGGTCAGCTCCCCCCCGTGGCCGCCGGCAGGGCCAGCTCGCCGCTGCCGAGGCCGAGGCCGCCGTCGTCCACGGCCGGCGACCCCTTGGCCCGCTCCAGGTAGCCGCGGGCCTTGCCCACCTCCGCCTCGAGGGCGTCGACCGTGGTCCGCATGCTCTGGAGGGCGGCGCCCTTGTAGGCGTCGACCGCCTCCATGGTGGCGTAGATGTTGGCGAAGGCGGTCTTGAGCTGGTTCAGGTTGATGGCGGCGCTGGCCGCCTGGTCGTGGATGCGGCCGGTCTGCTGGCGCAGCATCGAGGAGGTCGACTCGATCAGGTTGCCGGTGGTGCTGTTGAGCGCGGTGATCTGGTCCAGGACCAGCCGCTGGTTGGCCAGGGCCTGGGCGACCATGACGGCGGTGCGCAGGGCGGCGACGGTCGTGGTGGTGGCCCGGTCGACGCCCTTGATCAGCTCATGGTTGTTCTTGCGGACCAGGTCGAGGGCCAGGTATCCCTGGACGGCCACGGCCAGCTGGGTCAGCAGGTCCTGGTGCTTCTGGCGGACGTAGAACTGCACGTCCTGGCGGAGCACCCTGGCCTTGTCGGGGTCGGTCGCCTCCAGCCCGGCGATCCGGTCCTCGAGGGCCTGGTCCAGCTGCCCCGCCATCAGGGCGTACTGCTGCAGCCGGCCCATGGTCGCCCAGAGGTTGACCTTCTCCTGCTCGATGGCCGCGTTGTCCTTGCGCAGCTCGTCCTGGCCCCGGTACAGCGCGTTGATGATCGCGTCCAGGTGGGTCTGGGAGGAGCGGTAGCGGTCGAAGTAGTCGCGCAGCTTACTGCCCATCGGGATCATGCCGAGCAGCTTGCGCGGGCTGAACAGGTCGCCCTGGCGGGCCGGGTCCAGCTCCTCCACGGTGTTGCGCAGGTCGATCAGCGACCTGGAGACCGGCGAGCCGGCGTCGAACAGGCCCGAGCCCATGGCCTTGACCGGCCGCTCCAGCATGCGGTTGGAGACGGCGGCGGCGTCGCGCATCTCACGGTCGCCCATGCGGGTGATCGAGCCGACCTTGCCGGTGAACTCGGGGCTGTGCGCGTCAAGGGCGGCCACCGAGTCGGCGAAGGCGTCGGCGGTCGCCTCCAGCTGGCTGGCCACGGCCGGGTCGACCGGGACGACGGTCGCGGCCTGGGCGGGGTTGACGGCGGCCACCGGCGCCGGCGGCACCAGCACCAGCTCGGTGCCCGGCTCGGCCACGGTGGCCGGCCCCGCCGGGGCGGCGTCGGGCGTCACGGGACCGGCGGGTTGGCTCGTCGGTCGATCGGTCACGTGCACGTGCCTCCTTGGCTCAGTAGCGCTCCTGGATGCGGGTGATGAGGTGCTCGAGGGCCTCATAGGTCGGCGGCTCGACGATGGTGACCAGGTCGGGCGGGGCGGCCACCTTCCGATCGGCCAGGTACCTGCGGACCATGGCCCGGTCGGCGGTCCGGAAGCCGTACCTGACGGCCAGCCGCTGCAGCTCCGGATCGTCGGTCAGCAGCCGCCCGACCTGGTCGCCGGCCGGCTTCAGGGGGACGAGGGTGTGCTTGGTCAGCACGGTCGGCTCCGGGTACATGAGCACCCGCTCGGCGTCGATGGAGCCGTCCTGGGCGGCGGCCCTGGCCAGGTACTGGGCCTCGTAGATCATCACCATGGGGGTCTTGCCGATCCCGATGGTCAGGTAGTCCTCGAACGGGCCCTCGGTGGAGTACTCCGAGAACCCCTGGCCGAGGAACAGCGGGGCGACCTTGCCGACCACGTCGTCGCCCTGGGCGGCGTTCTCGACCACCCGTTCGCCGTTGCTGACGTAGGAGGCGACGGCCAGGTACATGGCGGCCGAGTTGGACGTGCGCACGTCGGTGGACGCGATCAGCATCGACTTGCGGGCCGGGTAGACGGTGTTGCCGGGCAGCTCGTCCCAGCGGGTCTTCTTGCCGACCAGCTCCAGGTAGCGGCGCATGTCGAAGCGCCAGTAGCCGTCGGCCAGGGGACTGGCGACGCCGACCTTGGCCAGCAGCTTGGCGATGGGCTTGAAGCTGCCCACCGCCATCGGGGTGTAGAAGGGCTGGTAGAAGACGGTGATCTTGCGCTCCCGGCGGATCCGCTCGGCGGCGGGGATGCCGGCCGGGAAGGCGAAGTCATACCGGTCGAGGTCGACCCGGGTGGCGATCTCCCGCGACCCGGCCGTGTCGACCTGCACCTGCAGGCCGTGGCGGGCGAAGACGGCCGCCACCGCGGGGTCGCGGAAGAACGGCTGCTTCTCGGAGCCGATGACCCCACGGACGGTGGCCAGCGGCGCCGGCTTCCCGGTCGCGGCCCGATCCCTGACCGAGGCGACGATCGCGACCGCCACGCCAACGGCGAGCAGACCGGCCAGGACGAGACTGAGGGCGCGCCTCACGGGCGCATCAACGCGGCCACGCGTACGGTGACGGCACCCCGGGTGCCTCCATTCATTCGAGCGACCCCCTGGTCGCCAGGCTGGTCATCCCTGCCAGCTGTCAACATCTCTCGACCCGAGTATTGGTGAGCGGGAGGGACACGTCCACCAACGGGTCCCGGACATCTCGGTGAACGGTGGCGGTTGAAAAGCTGAACAAGCGTGGTACGACAAGCCTCCGCCGCCCGTCGTCCCGCTGTCTGTCGCCTACCTGACAGTCGACGTCAGGCGGGCGAGGGGGTGGGCCGACGGAGCCATCAGCGGCGTTCGGTCGCCGTGACGAGCGTCCGGAGGGCCTGCTTGAACCGCTCGGCCGCGTCCTCGGGCAGTGGCGCCAGGAATCGGCGTTCCGCGTCGTCGCGTGCTGGCGCGGCCCGCCGGAGGGTGTCCCGGCCGGTGTCGGTGAGCCCCACCAGGTTCCTGCGCCGGTCGTCGGGGTCTTGCCGGCGTTGCACCAGCCCCTTCCCCTCCAGCTGGTCGATCAGGGCGACCATGGTGGTCCGATCGATCTCCAGCCGCCGGGCGACCTCCCGCTGGGACAGGGGGGCTCGCTCGTCGAGCGAGGTGAGCACCGCCCACTCCCGCCCGTCGATCCCGTAGGGCGCCAAGGCGGACGCGGCCAGCTCGGCGAACCGCAGCTGGGCGTGCTTGAGCAGGTAGCCGAGACGGTCCTCCGTCGATGGGTGCGGGCGATCCTCGGGTCGCTCCTCGTGGTCGGCTGGGGTGGACACGCTCGAATACTACCGCTAAACTGATCGTCAGTACACTGGATCATTCGCTAAACTGACGTTTGATCCCGGTGGTTCAAGGAGGCGCATCAGATGAGGACGCCAGACCGGCAGCTGAGCTTCGGGATCAAGACCAGCCCCATGAGCACCACCTACGAGAGCATCCTCGGGGTCTGGCGGGAGGCCGACAGCATCCCGGAGATCGAGCACGCGTGGCTGTGGGACCACTTCCTGCCGTTGTTCCGTGCCCCGAACCAGCCGGTCCACGAGGGCTGGACGCTGCTGGCCGCCCTCGCCGGGCAGACCGAGCGCCTGCGGCTGGGGCTGATGGTGACGAGCAACGCGGTCCGCCCACCCGCCGTGCTGGCCAAGATGGCGACGACCGTGGACGTGATCTCCCACGGACGACTGGTCCTCGGCATCGGTGTCGGCGGCACCCGTCAACCACCCGGGGTCGACAACCCCGCCGTGCGCGAGTACGCGGCCTACGGCCTGCCCCTGGTCCCGCCGGCGGTGGGCGTCGACCGGCTCTCCGAGGCCTGCACGATCATCCGGCGCATGTGGACCGAGGAAGCGTTCGATTTCGACGGGCGCCACTACCACCTCCGGCAGGTCGTCTGCGAACCCAAGCCGGTGCAGCGACCCCGACCGCCGATCATGATCGGAGGCTGGGGCGAGAGGACGTTGCGGGTGGTCGCCGAGCACGCCGACATCTGGAACATCCCCGGACCGCCCCACCACAGCGTCGAGCAGGTAGGCGACAGGGCTCGTGTCCTCGACAAGCTCTGCCGCGCGATCGGGCGTGACCCGGGGGCGATCGAGCGTTCCACCCAGATCATCGTGTCCTACGACGAGCCGGCCCGGAGCCGCTCGGCCATCCTCCAGCTTGTCGACCTCGGCGTCACGCACCTCGTGCTGGGCCTGCCCACGCCATACCCGGCCGGCGTCGCCCGCTGGGCGGCCGAGGAGCTCATCGCGCCGGTGGCCGCCCGCACGTCAGCCGCATGATCCACCCGCCCGAGGCGGACCGGGCCTCGGGCGGGTGGATCGAGGAACTACCTCCAGCCGGTGATGTCCAGGATGACGCCGCTGCCGCTGATGTTGTGCTGGACGCTCACGTAGAAGTGGCGGCCGCTGGCGTCGAAGATGCCACCGGTCCACTCCGCGGTCAGGTCGTTCAGGGTGGCGATCCGGATGCAGCCGTCGCTCTGCAGGTCGGGGTCGGTGCCGTCGGGCAGGCAGTCCCACAGGTCGTCGTTGTGGGGGCCCGGCAGGTCGGTGACGGTCTCGGCGTCCTCGTGGATGACCCAGTTGCCGCGGTGGGGCTGCCAGGCGATGTTGTCCGGCATGGCCAGGGCCGGGCTCCCCAGGACCAACCGCTGGACCTCGGGGGTGGCGGTGTTGGCGCCGGCCTGGTCGACGGTGCCGTCGGCGATGCAGATCGCCTCGCCCCAGAGCTGGTCGTCGGGTTCGTTGCCGGTGTTGTTGGCGCAGAACCGCACCCGGCCATCGGCCTGGGCGGCCCGGTCGATGTCGGCGTCCTCGGGCCGGTAGTAGCCGGTCAGCTTCAGCGCGGCGGCCTGGGCCCGCAGATCGGGATCGGCGGCGGCCGGGACCGGGACCCAGCCGCCGAGGCCGACCTCGGTGCCCTGGCCGTAGTCGGTGCCACCCTCGCGCCGGCCAAGCCGCAGCCCGTAGATGGCACCGGGAGCGGCGTAGGGGGAGTCGGCGAGCGAGGTGATCGCGCCCGCGGCAGGGTCGCGCAGGCTGGCCGGGATGAACTTGAAGTAGCCGCCGCCGCCGACGCCGCTGGCGGGTCGGTTCTCGTCGCCGTAGTAGGTGACGCCGATGGCCAGCCCTTCGAACGACAGCCGGCCGAGGGCGGGACGGGCGGTCAGGTTGGCCGCGCCGGTGCCGCCGCTGAAGCTGCCGGTGGCCCGGTCCAGGGTGACCCCGGTGGTGTGGAGCGGGTCGACCAGCTCGTACATGCGGCCGCCGCTGGGGCCCCCACCGGCCTCCTCGCCGAACAGGACGGTGCCCCATGGGGTGCGCCGCACCGGGTCGCAGTCGCCGGTGCCCGTGACGATGACCTGCTGGGCACCGCTGGCCAGGTTGATCCGGACCAGCCCGGGATCGGTGACGCCCTGCTCGTTGCAGGTGATCAGCCAGCCGGGGTGGGCGTCGTCGGGCCACAGGGCGCTCTGGTCCAGGTTGGGCGCGGCCACGCCGTGGCCGACCACCCGGACCTTGAGGCTCTTGGCGGCGGTGGCCAGCCGCTCGGGATGCGCGGTGGCCTCGGCCGCGCCGATCGACGACGTCGAGGAGCCTGCCAGTGGGCCGTTGACCCCGAACAGGGACGGGGAGCGGTGGCGGAGCTGGGCCTGCACGAAGCTGCCGAAGTCGGTGAACGCGCCGGCGGCGCCGGCGGCCAGGGCAACCGCCAGGAAGACCGCCACGGCGACCGTGAGGCGGTGGCGTCGGGTCATTCGGTGTGACTCCAGTCCTCCGGCTTCCTGTCGGCCGGGAGCCTGCCCGACCTATATGACGGCAAGCTGATCGGATCGTGTACCCGATGCGACAGCGGACCGGCGTTTCGTGAACAGCACGACCGGTGTCCCGGTGGCCAGAGGCCCTGAACCCAGCCGAGCGCGGCGATCGGCAGGGTCCACGGAGAGTACGCTCAGGGCGTTGGCACCGGGGCGGCGCTCCGCCCGTTCCCGGGGTCACAGCCTGCAGAGATCACCCGCTCCGGGTGATGACCGCCACCCACTGCCGGGGGAGCCTCTGGGCGTGGCGCCGGTCGTCCGGACAAGGAGGTGGACCGGTGGGCAGGATCGTTGTCGGCGTGGATGCCTCGCCCGAGGCACACACCGCGCTGGCCTGGGCGGCCGAGGAGGCGCGGCTGCGGCAGGCGGCACTGCAGGTGGTGCACGCCTACCACGGCCAGGAGCTGGCCGCTCCGGTCTATTTCCCGTCCCAGCATGCGGTGCCGCCCACGGCCGTCGGCGACGCCGGAGGACCGGCCTCGGAGATCACCACGAGCCTGCGGGACCGTACCCTGGTCGAGGAGGCCTTCCACAACCAGGCCTACGAGCTGCTCGAGGCGCTGCTGGAGGGCATGGACCAGATGCTCGGTGGCGTGGAGGTGCAGCGCACGGTGGTGGAGGATCGACACCCCGCCGAGGCGTTGGTTGCGCTGTCGGGCGACGCCGACCTGCTGGTCGTCGGGTCCCGGGGACGCGGGGGCTTCTCCGGGCTGCGGCTGGGGTCGGTGAGCCACGCCGTCGTCCTGCACGCAACCTGCCCGGTGGTCGTGGTCCCCTCAGATCGCGGCGAGCGCGGACCAGGGCAGCCGTGAAGCAACGCCAGGGCAGGTCATGACCCGGGACTGGCCGGCGGTGTCCTATGACCGGTGGTCGGCGACGTGTGACACGCTGCACGCCCATACCCAGGTGCTGGGCAAGCTGGCGGTGCGGCTGGCCCCGCCCGAGCCGCAGCTGCAGCACGCGGCGCTGCGGCTGACCGCACGGGGCTGGGAGACCGCGCCGCTGCCGGCCCCAGATGGCTCGGGTGCGCTGGTGGTGGCGCTGGACCTGCGGGCCCATGCGGCGGTGGTGGAGCACAGCGGCGGCTCGGTGGAACAGGTGCCGCTCACCCCGGACCGGGCGGTCGCCGAGGTGACCGCTGACGTCCTGGCCGCGGTCGCCCGGGTGGCCGGCCCGGTGGGGATCGACCCCCGGCCCCAGGAGGTCCCCTGGAGCGTGCCGCTGGACGAGGACTACGAGCACGCGCGATACGACCCTGGCCAGGTTCGGGACTACTTCACCGCGGCCACCCAGGCCGCCCTGGCCCTGACCGCCTTCCGTGCGCCCTACCGGGGCCGGTCCACGCCGGTGAATGCCTGGTGGGGGACGTTCGACCTGGCGGTGGCGTTGTTCTCCGGCGCCCCGGCCGACCCGCCCGGCAGGGACTTCATCACCCGCAACGCCGGCGACGCCGAAGAGGCCATGGTCGGCTGGTGGCCGGGCGATCCGCGCCACCCCGGGGCGGCGTTCTTCGCGTACGCGCATCCGGCACCGCCCCAGTTCGCGCATGCCACCTTGTCCCCGGCCGAGGCCCGCTGGGATGAGCAGCTGGGAGAGTACGTCCTGGACTGGGACGACGTCCGCGCCGCCGCCGACCCGCGCGCCGCGGCCGTGGAGTTCGCCCGCTCGGCGTTCCGCCACGCCTGCATGGTGTGCGACTGGGACGCCGGGCTGGCAGCCACCGCCGAGGGCCGGCCGCCCCCAGTCAGGTGAGCACAGCATCCGAGCCAGGCTGAGCGGCTGCCTCCGGCGCCCCTGCCGGCAGCGCCGACGAGCTCGAGATGTACCGGGCCACGGTGAACGCGGGGACACTGCAGACCCTGGAGCGTGGCGGCCACGACGTGGCATCGGTGCGTGAGACGGCCGGAGGCGTCGAGGTGGCGCTGGTCCTGGGCAAGACATACCAGGGGCGGGAGTACATCGCCCTGAAGCTCACCCAGGGGGCCCGCGAGGTTCCCGACGGGTCCCGCCGGCGGTGCTGTACGCGGCCACCCACCACGCTCGCGAGTCGATCAGCACCGAGGTCGACCGCCGGCTGCTCAACTGGTACATCGACCGGTGGCGGGCGAACGACAAGGACGTCAGGCGGCTGCTCAAGGACAACGAGCTGTGGTTCGTGCTCGTCCACAACCCCGACGGCTACCGGTACACCTTCAGGCCACCGGGGAGAGCTGCAAGCAGGAGAACTCGGGGGGAGCTCGCCCAACTCCAACGACTTCACCCGGACAACGCCGGCTGGATTCCCGGAAGGGCCGGTCGCCACCACCAAGGACACGATCTACTTCGGGCTCGGCTTCGAGGGCATCACCGACGCGGCCGACCGGAACGACGTGATGGGCCGCGCCCTGCGCCATCTGCTCTCGCCGACATGGGCGGGAGAGGAGACGCGGAACCGGCCCCCAGAACGCTCGGGAGCCGGTTCGCGCTGGAGGAAGCGCCCGGCCACCTACCCCGTCGGCGAGGCGACGGCTGTGGCCCACCAGCTGCGGATGGCGTCGGCGACGAGGTCGGGGGCGTCGTTCATCGGGAAGTGGTGCCCGCCCTGCACCAGGACCAGCTGGGCGTCGGGGAAGCCGGCCATCCAGCGCTGCGGGAACCGCTCCCTGACCGTCGGGCTGGCGCTGCCGAACACCAGCAGGACTGGACGGTCGCCCACGGCGGCCGGCAGCCGCGTGTCCAGCCACCGCAGGTATGGCGCCGCGTCGGCGGCGTCGCGCAGCATCGCCGTCGCGGTGCGGCGCACCGCCCGCTCCCGAGAGGGGCCCAGCAGGGCGCGCCGGCCGGCGGCGCTCAGGTGGCGGCCCGCGCCGGCCCGGGATGCGGTGACCCGGGCGAGCAGGTTGAAGGCGTCGTTGAGCACGCCCACCGGGCGGCTGCCCACGATGCGCAGCGTCCGCGCGATCCGCGGGTTCTCGTCGGCCAGCGCCCAGGCGAAGCCTTCGGTGACCGACAGGCCCACGACCCGTTCGGGCATCCCGACCGTGGCGCCCAGGGCGACCGGGGTGCCGACGTCGTGGGTGACCAGCGTGACCCGGCGCAGGTCCAGCGCCCGCACAAAGGCTGAGAAGACGGCGGCGCCGGCCTCGATGGAGGGCCGGTAGCCGGCCGCCGCCCGCGACAGCCCGGTCCCGGGCAGGTCCAGGGCGACACAGCGGAACCGGTCGCGGAGCCGCACGATCAGGTCCCGGTAGACAAACGACCAGGCCGGACCGGCGTGGACGAACACCATCGTCGGTCCGACGCCCTCGTCCAGGTAATGGACCAGGTGGCCGTCGACGGCCAGCCGACGGCTGGTGAAGGGGAACTCGGTCTGGCTCAGCCAGGCCGGACGGGTCGGCGCCGTCGAGGTCGCCGGGTTCGTGTTCATCTGGTTCGTCATGTCATCTCCCACCTGAGCTTGCAGCTGCCGCTGAGCCTGGGTGCCAGCCGGCCGGGGCGCGATGCAGCAGCACGAACTCGTCGATGCCCAGCAGCCCCAGCAGCCACCGCTCGTAGCGCGGGAAGGCCGGCATGGCGGTGGCCGCATCGACCAGCTGTGGCTGGAACAGGGTGTGATCGCCGCCGCCCCAGGTGACCACGGCCCCCCCCGCCGCCCGCATGTTGTGGTACCAGGCCGAATGCTCGCCGAAGGTCCGCGGCATCACGAACCCCTCGCCCAACGGGCGCATCCCCAGCGGCGTGGCGTAGGCACGCCCGGAGCGGCGGCCACGGTGGTGCAGGATGCCGACGATCGGCATCCACGGCCGCCCCGCCACCGCCAGCACCAGCGGGTTCACCCGGCGCGCGACCCTTCGGATCAGGCGGCGAGCGCGCGGTGAGATCGTGATCGCGTTGCTGGCCGCGCCGAGCGCGGCCCTGTGGGTCGGCTGGGTAGGTTGGTTGGTGGACATCGCGGATCCGACCTCCTTGTCGGCAGGGTTGGTGGTTCAGCTGGTCAACGCCGCCTGGGGCGGTCGGCCGCTCGCTGCGGCTCCACAGTCGGGCTGCCCCACCTCGGCGTCGTCGGTGATCGGCTCGCTGTACGCGGGACGCCGGCGCTTGAAGTAGGCGCTGCCGGCATCTTGGGACCTCCTGGTTGCGCGGCTGGTCTGTGCAGCCGCTCCACCGACAACGACGGACGTACCGGCGGGAATGTGACGCGTCGGCTGCCTGAGGCGTTCGGTGCACTGTTGACGCGACCGGACGATCGCGCCGGCGGTCGATCAGGGCAGTGACGATGCGGCTGTTGGTGCGACGACCACCTGGTAGCGGGACTGCTGATAGGTCAGCGACACGGCCATGATCCCGATGGCTGCCAGCACGCCCAGGACGACGGCGAGCAGCTCCTGCGGGGCGCCCAGCAGCCTGGTGGCCAACAGGGCGACTCCGGCGCCACCCACGATGCTGTTCATCGCCGCCACCATCGCCGCGATGCTGAACAATCCCGTCAGGACATAGCGTCGCTGTGGGATGGCCAGCATCGCCAGGGCGGCCCGGTGCTCCTCGGCCCCGCCTCGGTCCAGGTCCGGGTCGTCCTGGGGGTCGTCGCTCGGCGCGCTGGTGCTGGTGGTGGTCGCAGCGAAGGAGCCGAGGGGGTCGAAGGAGGCGGGCGCCTCGGGCAGCAGGCGACGGTAGTAGCCATGGATGTGGGCGATCCGCCGCAGGCACAGCAGGTTCTGGACGCCGGTCTCGACCAGCCGCACCACCGTGAAGATCCCAAGCAGGAACACCACCGGCACTACGGTGGCCACCAGCGGCACGAAGGCCCGCTTGGACCCGACCGAGAACCCGATGGCGACCAGCGAGCTGGACAACGCCATGACGTACAACGATGCCCTGGTCCCGCTTTCGCTGACGGTGGTGCTCGCGGTCGACTGGAGCGCGAAATGCTCGGTGGTCAGCGCCGCCATGAACGCCTGCTCTCGTGCCTGCTGGTCCATGACCATCCCCTTGCCTTCGTCGCGGCCGCGTGGCTGCTGGGCGCCAGGAGCCTGTGGGATGCGATCCCCGGGGCCGATAGCTCCCCAGAGCGTATCGGCGGGACCCGACGGTATTGAGTGGGCGGTCGCGCCGGCGGGCAGCGGGGCGGGGCACCTCGTCGGCATGGCGGTCCTGGTGGTGGGTCCCTGGAGGTCGGAGGATGTCAGGCTGGAGGGATGCTTGTTCGTCGTAGAGGGTGGGAGGTGAGCACCATGAAGTACGTTCTGCTGTTTGCGCCGACGGCGACGACGTGCGCCGCTTTGCGGCCATGAGCGAGGCGGAGCGCGCCGACCAGTTCGCCCGTGTCGGCGCCTGGTTCGCCGAGCACCGCGCCAGGATCACCGGCGGCCAGCAGCTTGCCTGGCCGCAGTCGGCGACCACCGTCCGCTTCGGCGCCGACGGCGAGCCGCTGCTGACCGACGGGCCGTTCCTGGAGGGCAACGAGGTGATCGGCGGCTACGCCGAGGTCGAGGTCGAGGACCTCGACCAAGCGTTGGGGATGGCCAAGACCTGGCCGCCCGGGGGCGCGGTCGAGGTCCGGCCGGTGATGGATTCGTCGTGAGGATGCTGCCGTCGTGACCGGGACGACGGTGTCGGTCGACGCCGCCCTCGCGGCCGTGTTCCGGGAGGAGGCGGGGCGGCTCACCGGCGCGCTGACCCGGGCCCTGGGGAACTTCGACGTGGCCGAGGAGTCGGTCCAGGATGCCCTGCTGACCGCGTTGGAGCGCTGGCCCCGCGAGGGGATCCCACGGCGCCCGGGGGCGTGGCTGGCCACCGTGGCCCGTAACCGCGCCGTCGACCGGTTGCGGCGCGACGCTCGCTACCGCGACAAGCTGGCCCAGCTGGAGTCCTGGCAGCCGTCCCCGCAGGCCGACGACCGGCTGCGGCTGATGTTCACCTGCTGTCACCCGGCGCTGTCCCGCCAGGCGCAGCTGGCGCTGACCCTGCGGGGGTCTGCGGCTTCACCACCGCCCAGATCGCCCATGCCCTGGTGGCCTCGGAGGCCGCGATCGCCCAACGGCTGGCGCGGGCGCGGCGCACGATCGTCACCGCCGCCATCCCGTGCCGCATCCCCGGCGACGACGAGCTGGACGAGCGGCTGGCCCAGGTGCTGGGGGTGCTGTCCCTGCTGTTCAGCGAGGGCTATCTGGCCAGCGGCGGCCGCCAGCCGGCGCGCCGCGACCTGGCCGAGGATGCCGCCTGGCTGGCGGCGCACCTGGCCACGCTGTACCCGCGGCAGCCGGAGGCGCTGGGACCGGGCGGTGATCGCCGAGGCGGTCGCCACCCTGGAGCGCGCGGCCAGGCTCGGGCGGCCAGGCCCCTACCAGCTGCAGGCGGCGATCGTCGCCTGCCACACCGAGGCCGCGACCTGGGCGGCGACCGACTGGCCCCAGATCCTGGCCCTGTACGATCTGCTCCTGGCCTTGACCCCTTCGCCGGTGGTGGCGCTCAACCGCGCGGTGGCCGTGCGCCAGGTGGCCGGGCCCGGGGCGGCCCTGGACGAGATCGAGGCGCTCGCCCCACGCTGGACGGCTACCACCTGTTCCACGCCATCCGGGGCGAGTTGCTGGTCGAGCTCGGTCGGCGCGAGCAGGCCCGGGCGGCCGAGCTGCGGGCGCTGGCGTTGACCGGCAACCGCGCCGAGCGATCGCTGCTGGAGCAGCGACTCATCCTGCTCGAGGACTCCGGCGGCCGACCACCCGGGTCCCCCTGCCGGCCGGAACGCGGCGTCGGTGCTCCCCTCGACCTGAGGGACGCGAGAACGGGTCCCTCTTGACGCGACCTTCGCGCGTGGCCCCGGGTCGGCCACGATGAGGTGACACATGAGCTCACCGCGCCGCCATATGAGGTCGGCTGACCCTGCACGCAAAGCTCTCTAGTTGGCCTGGAGCAGCGACTCCACGTAGGCCAGCTTGTGCGGGTTGGCGATGGCGTGCACGCGGCGGATCAACCCGTCGCGGGTCTCCAGGGCGATCACGGCGACCAGGCGACCGTCCCGCAGGGCGAGGACGCCAGGCTCGCCGTTGACCGGCATCGGGACCAGGATGACCTGGAAGTCCCGGACGAAGCGGAGGAAGACCGCGGCGACCTGCCGGCGGCCGACGACCGGCCTGCGGGGCGCGGTCACGACGCCGCCGCTGTCGGTCCAGCCGACCACCTCGGGGTCCAGCACGTCCATCAGCGCGTCCAGGTCGCCGTCCGACGACGCCTGGATGAACCGGTCGGCGACGCGGCGCAGCTCGGCCTGGTCGACCTCAAAGCGCGCCGGGCCGGTCTGCTGCTGGACGTGGTGGCGGGCGCGGCTGGCCAGCTGCCGGCAGGCCTGGGGTGAGCGGCCCACGATCCTGGCGACGTCGTCGAAGGAGAACCGGAACAGGTCGTGCAGCACGAAGGCGGCCCGCTCCGCCGGGGTGAGCCGTTCCAGCACCACCAGCAGCGCCATGCGGACGCTGTCGTCGAGGGTGACCCGCTCGGCGGGGTCGACCGCCTGGTCAGGCGGCTGGATCAGCGGCTCGGGCAGCCACGGGCCCACATAGGCCTCGCGCTGCGACCGCGCCGAGCGCAGCTGGTCCAGGCACAGCCGGCTCACCACGACCACCAGCCACCCGCGGAGATCCTGGATCTCGTCGAGGTCGGCGCGGACCAGCCGGACGAACGCCTCCTGGACGACGTCCTCGGCCTCGCTGAGGCTGCCCAGCATCCGGTAGGCCACGTCCAGCAGGTAGCGCCGGTGGTCGCGCCACGCCTGGTCGAACGCCGGCTCCTGTGGGTGGTGGTCTGGTGGTCGTTCCATCGGGCGCCGCTCCTTGGCAGGGCTACCTCGACGACGGCCGAGCCGGCCCGAATGTGACTTGTCACATCCGGGCCGGCAGGGAGTCGCAGGAGGCAGGCCATCCACCGCCGGTGGGCGGCGGCCCGGGTTCCGGGATCAACGAACGGCGGCCTCTTCTCCGGCGTGGCGGACGGTGAAGGCCAAGAAGATCTGCGAGAAGCCCCGGAACAACGCCAAGAACCCCACCCAGAACAAGATCAGATACGTCCGCTGGGCCAACGCATACACCCGATCCGACCCCGACACCCAAAACGCCAACAACACCAACAGAACCCCGATGATCAGACTCAGCCACCAGTACGGATTCACCGCCCGCGAGGCCACCCCCTGCACAATCTCAAACGCACCATAGAAGACCAGGATCAACCCCAACACCGACGCCAACGCAAAGAAGGTATTGACCGGCCGGACAAAGCCGTACAACGCCCCCAAGAAGAAGATCACCGCCAACACGTAATGCCACACCCTCCACCCACCATGCGACAGCCCAGCCACCCCCACCTCATTGATCCCCGAGAGCAGGAACACCACCCCCAACAGCACCCCCACGGTGGTGATCGAGGTCGCGTTCAGGCGCAACACCAGCCAGGCGATCACCAACCACAAGATCCCCGACACCAGGAACACCCACCAGTAGCGGGCCCCCTCCCGCACGATCATCCGCTCCTCAGTCAGCACGTGAGCCTCCTTCTTTCGCTCCTTGGGGGAAGCGCTCGACAAACGCGAGGGCGGTCTCGGCGACCTCGCGCCAGCCGTGGTCGATGGTCAGGGCGTGGCCGCGGTCCTTCATCTCCACGATCTCGGTCACGCCCGGGTTGTGCTCCTGTTGCTGGTAGGAGGCGTTGGCGACCGCCCAGGGGACGGTGTGGTCCTTCTCGCAGGAGATGAGCAGCAGCGGCCCCCGCTCCGGGTTGTGGGTGTCGACCTTGGCCTCGGTCCAGGGGTTCAGGTTGGACGTGGCCGCCTGGAACAGCGGCTTGCCCGAACCGGGCACGGCGAACTGCTCGTACAGTTCCTTGGCCTCGTCCTCGTCCACGGCGTTGGCGAAGCCGTAGCGGAACTGCTCAAAGGTCAGCGGGACGGCCCGGCTGCGGTTGGCCGGGTTGCGCAGCACCGGGAAGCCGGACTTGAGCGCCGAGATGGGCAGGGGCAGGACCCCCCGGAAGGGGGCCGGGTCGATGGCCACCGACACCCTGGCCAGGCCGCGGCCGGCCATGATCTGGGTCAGCAGCCCACCAAAGGAGTGGCCGATGACCGCCGGCTTCTGGTGGAGGCCGCCGATGATGGTGGCGAAGTGGTCGGCGACCTGACCGATCGACTTGCCCGCGAACACCTCGGGGTGCGCCGTGGCATCCTGGACGGTGTCCGGGTCATCGGGCCAGCCCGGGGTCAGGGCGACATAGCCGTTGGCCTCGAACAGTTCCGCCCACCGGTCCCAGCTGCTGGGCAGCAGCCACAGGCCGTGGATGAACACCACCGGGGGTCGGCCGGTCTGGTTGGCCCGCTCGCACTGGGCCAGCTCATGCTCGGTGATCGACATGGCGCCCGGCGGCGCCTCTGGCTCTGGGTTGGTCATCGCGACCTCCTGGGTACGGGGCCGTACCCGCTAGGTGCTGTCCCGGCTGGTGGGCGACCGGGGGATGTTGAGCGCGTGGATGGCCCTGGTGAGGGCCAGGATCTGGTTGGACAAGGTCAGCAGCTCCTCGTTCTGCTGCTCTTCCTCCTGGACCGTCTACCACTGGT
>Ga0075423_10001258_pt1 | contig 21977 bp, 21 predicted proteins | sample SoiMethybrSBSTD2_FD_80114 | JGI IMG/M metagenome (GOLD analysis project Ga0075423, IMG submission 80114) | Bulk soil microbial communities from a Populus tree surrounding site in Tennessee, USA - Soil MetaG P. TD hybrid SBSTD2 | ecosystem: Environmental > Terrestrial > Soil > Tree plantation... | reverse complement strand
GATGATGGCGGCCCAGGCGGCGAGCTTCTTCATCGACTCGTTCTGGGCCACCGCGATGAGGGAGAGGTTGGCCTCGAGGGCGGAGGTGAGGAGCTCGCGCAGGGTGTCCACCGATTCGTTGATGCGGACGGAGTGGTCATAGACGTCCCGGATATAGGGCCGCACCTCCTCGGGCACCAGCTCGAGGTCGAAGCGGACCAGCCGGTTGCAGATGTCCACGAGGGGCGAGACCGCGCGCTTGAGCTCGAGGAGGCTCCGCTTGAGGTTGTAGATCTCCTCGGTGGTCTCGCGGCTCATGCGCTCGCCGAAGATGGCCTCCTCGACCCCTTCGAGCTCGGCCGCCAGCTCGTCCACCACGGGGAAGTACTGGTCCACGATGAAGTCCATGATCGCGTACATGACGAAGCCGGGCCCCAGGGCCAGCAGGCGCGGGTTGGCCTCGCATCGCGACCGCACGGGCGCGTAGGACAGCGAGGCCCCGTGGCGCACCGAGACGATGTAGCGGGCGCCCACGAAGATGTGGGTCTCGCCGAACACCGCGCAGTGGTGCTCGCGATCCATCTGCGCGGTGCGGAGAGCCATGAAGAGCGAGTCCCCGTAGCGCTCCAGCTTGGGCCGCTGATGGGCGAGCAGGGCGTCCTCGATGGCCAGCTCGTGGAGACCGAACTCGCGCTGCACGGTCTGGAGGAGCTCCGGGCCCGGCTCGTAGAGGCCGAGCCACACGAAGCCGTCCGGCTGCTCGAGGACGTCGCTGATGTCCTCGACCCGGACGTCGCTGACGCGCTGGCCCTTCGCGTAGGCCACGCAGTTGACGACGCCGGGGACGGTCTTTGGCTCCATGGTGGGCTCTCCGTGCCACTGTAGCCGAGGCCGCCGCATAGTTGTCAATCGTTCCGCGTGGTACCCTCCGTCGCCAATGGCGGAAGCCGACGGGTTCCGGGAGGTCGCCGTGGCCGCCGCCCGGGCGGCCGGGGCCCTCCTCCGCGCCCACCGGGGCGCGGCGCGATCCGTGCGCGCCAAGTCGAGCCCGATCAATCTGGTCACGGAGATCGACCGGGAGGCGGAGGCGCTGGTCGTCGACGCCATCCGCGCGCGCTTCCCCGGCCACGCGATTCTCGGCGAGGAAGGGGGCGCCCAGGGCTCCTCGATACATCGGTGGATCATCGACCCCCTCGACGGGACCACGAACTTCGTCCACGGGCTGCCGCTGTTCTCGGTCTCGATCGGCCTCGAGGTCGCGGGGCGGATGGCGGTGGTCTACGATCCGAGCCTGGATGAGTGCTTCGTGGCCGAGCGGGGCGCCGGGGCGTTTCTCGACGGCCGGCGGCTCGCCGTCTCCGAGACCGCCGCGCTCGGCGCGAGCCTGCTCGCCACCGGCTTCCCCTACGACGTGCGCGACACGTCCGACAACAATCTCGCCGAGTACGCCGCTTTCACGCGGCAGAACCGCAGCGTGCGCGAGCTCGGCTCCGCCGCCATCACGCTGGCCGCGGTCGCGGCGGGACGGCTGGACGGCTACTGGGAGCTGGTGCTGGGCCCATGGGACGTGGCCGCCGGGCTCCTGCTCGTCGAGGAAGCGGGCGGGCGCGTGACCGATCTCCGTGGGGGCCCGCTCGACCTCGCCGCGCCCAGGGTCGTGGCATCCAACGGGCGCATCCACGAGGCGATGCTGCGCACGCTCGCGAGCGTGCGCGGGCGCTGATCAGCCGCGCCGCGGCACTGTCCAGCGGCGGCCGCCGAGGGTCAGCACCGGGGCGTCCCCCGCCTCCTCGCTCATGTGGGCCAGGAGCTGATAGGCGGCGGCGCGATTCAGCCGGGCCTCGAAGCGGCCGCCCTTCACCGCGCAGTACGGCGCCTCGCCCGCCCCCAGCCGGAGGGTCTCGGGCATCAGCGGCTCTCGCGTCCCGTCGTTGAGCGTCAGCGCGATCCCGTCGCCCTCGGGCTCCACGCGCACGACGATGAAGGGCACGTCGTCCACGATCACCGGGACGCGCACGGGGCCGATGCGGAAGTGATGGCCCTCCGCGTCGCGCTGCAGACCCTCCCAGAGGCTGCGCAGGATGCCCGCGTGCGTGACCTCCTCGTCCTCGTGATGCCAGACGCCGTCCCGGTCGATGTGTAGGCGCGGAAGCGTCCAGGTCGAGGGATCCGGGGGCGGCGGGATGGCCATCAGGCGAAGGCGGCGGCGCAGAAGCTGACCGCTCCCTGCGGATCGGGCCACTGGTTGTAGCGTAGGAGCTCGCCGCGCGCGCCCGGCAGCGCGCGGAGGAAGGCGTAGATCGGCGACAGGCCACAGATGCGGCGCGCGTCGCCATCACGCGCGACCGAATCGTAGAATGCGGCGCTGTCGCCCCCGACCACCGCCTCCAGCATCGCGCGGTCGTCCCGCTCCACCGCCCTGAGGAAGGCCGGGGTATTGGGCTCGGCATCGCCGAACTGCGGGCCCACGTGGGCCAGATCCACGCCGCCGATCACGCAGATGCGCCGGTCCGAGGCCGCGATGGTGGCGGCCAGCGCGTCGATGAAGCGGGGCACGCGCGGATCGGCTTCGGGCACGGCACCGGTCCACACCGCCTCGTGGAGGAAGGACGCGAGGACCGGCACCACCGTGAAGGGCCGCCGATCGCCCAGCGCCCAGCGCAGCATCACGGCCTGGAACTCGATGGAGTGCTCCACGCGGTGCGCGCCCTCGGAGGCGAGGAGATCGTGGCCGTAGCGTCGTTCCAGCGCGTCGAGCACGTCGCGGTCGATCGGCGCCTGACCCAGCGGCGTGTCATAGGCCTTGTGGGTGGCGGCGAAGGGATCGGCCATGCCGGCATGACAGGTGCCGAGAACCACGAAGCAGTCGGCGTCGGAGCGACGTAGCACTTCGCGATAGGCCCACGCGTAGGTCGGTCCGCCTCGGTGAAAGTCGATATGAGGCGCGAGGAGACCCCGCAGGCCGCTTCCAGACGGGGTCGCGGCTCCCTGCCGCGCCTCCGCTCCCGGTCCGAGGGGCGAGCGAAAGAACGCCTCGATCTGCGCCCGCAGCGCGGCGGGCTCGCCCGCGTAGGCGCCGCCCGCGTGGAGGGCAGGGCGCTCGGGCCTGGCCGCGTACTCCGCCTCGATGCGCGCGCGCCGGGTGGCGAAGCTCGGCGAGTCGAGGAAGCCGCCCTCGTCGAGACGCTCGGCCACGGCGCCGATCTCCGCCCGCGTGAGGGCAAGGCCGTGGCGGCCACTCACGATGTCGCGGATCTCGTCGAGCGAATGCTCGCCGTCGAAGAGGGAGACGATGTCGAGGAGGGGCACGGGGAGCACCGCCACTTGATCGGTGAACCGGGCCGGATCGCGCAGCCCCACCGCGCGCTGCCCATCCTGCTGGATCGGAAACGCTTCGAGCGCGCGGAGGCGGGGCCGCTCGGGAGGCGCCACTACCCCTCGAGGAACTTCAGCGCCGAAGCCGCGTAAATCTTTGCGGCATCGAAGAGTTCCTGTGTCTCTACGTACTCGTCAACTTGATGGGGGATGAGCCGGTTGCCCGGGCCGCAGGTCACGATCGGCAGCCCCAGCTCCATGCGGAGAATCGTCCCGTCGGTCGAGCCCGGCACGCCACCGTAGCGGGGCGCGCGGCCGGTGGCTTGGCGGACGCCCACGATCATCGCCTGCACGATGGCCTCACGCTTGTCCACCTTGGTCGCCAGGCGGAACGCGTTCACGGGCTCCCACTCGACCTTGATGCCGGGGACGGAGGCCTCGGCCACGCGGCAGAGGCCCTCCATCTCGGCCTGAAGCTCCTCGGCCCCGATGCCCGGTGTCACCCGCACGTCGAGCGTCATCTCGCCGAAGGCGGGAATCACGTTGGACTGGGGCACGCCGACCCCCTTCGGCGGCCCCTGGATGATGGTGGGCGTCACCGTGGGCGGCCGGAGGTAAGGGCTCTTCTCGCAGCGGCGCCGGATCCGACGCTCGACCGCGGGCACCGCATCGAGCACGGCGCCGAGCGCGATGATCGGGTTGAGCCCGGCCTCGGGCATGGCGCCGTGGGCCATCTTGCCGTGCGCACGAAAGCGGGCCCACACGACCCCACGCTGCACCAGGCACAGCTCGTTCTGCTCGGGCTCGCAGATGATGGCCGCGTCCAGCTCCCGGCCCACCGCAGTGGTCACGAGGTGCCGCGCGCCCAGCATGCGATCCTCCTCGTCCACCAGCGCGCCGACGACCAGCTTCCCCGGCGGCTCTACCCCGGCCCGACGGAACGCCGCGGCCGCGACCATGGCGGCCGCGAGCCCGCCCTTCATGTCGGCGGTGCCGCGGCCGTAGACGCGTCCGTTCGCCAGCTCGGCCCCAAAGGGCGCCCACGTCCACGCCTTCGGATCGCCCTCCGTCACGACGTCGGTGTGGCCCTCGAGCAGCAGGCTGCGCCGGCCGGGCCGCTTTTCCCCGAGGGTGCCGACGATGTTCGGCCGTCCAGGCGCCACCGGCTGTACCTCGACGGCGAAGCCCTCGCGCCGCATCCACGTCTCCACGTGGGCGGCCACGCGCGCCTCGGTGGCGTCGGGATCGTCGGGACGGTAGACACTGGGAATGCGCACGAGATCGCGGGTCAGCTCCACGACCTCGTCCGCGTCGATCTTGGCGAGGATCTGTTTGAGGGCCCTCATGAAATCGACTATAGGGCCCGGCGCGCCCAGTCCGCAAGGAAGGCCCGGGGCGGAAGCCAGATCCAGCCGTCCTGAGCATCGCCGATCGGCGTGGCCACCTCGAGCTCGACCGCTCGCGCGGTGAGCGCGCAGATCGCGGCCGCGCGCTCGTCTCGATGACTCACGCGCGCGAGGGCGCGTACGATCGGCGCGGGCGCGACGCCGTAGAGCGATGCGATCACGCGCCGCAGGACGCCGGTGTCCGCGCAGCAGTCCCAGTACACCTGGCTCTTGCGTCCGCGCGGAACGGCCGCGCACGCGTCCGCAGCGAGCATCGTCCGCAGGAACGCGGTGGGAAACGCCTCCACGATGCGAGCCCGCGGATGCGCGCGGCGCAGGCTCACCGCCAGGCGCGTGGCCTCGGCATGCAGGCGCTGCCCCATCGGGGCCGCGGTGGAGCCCGGCTTGCAGTGGCGGTGAAACGGCGCGCGCAGGAGGCGCCGCTCGCAGGCACGCCCCGAGCGGGTCAGGGTGAGGTCGGGACGGAGCGGGCCGTCGATGCCCACCGCCGCGAGCGCGTCGTCGCCCAGCAGCGAGCGCGCCGCGTCCACCGCCTCCTCCGCGCGCACATGCGCGCAGCGGATAGGCTCGGCGGCGTGCGGCGCGATGACGCAGAGCCCGGTGCTGGGTCGACGGCTCGAGAAGCCGACGTCGATGCCGAGGACGACCGGGCTCGGGGGAGCCGCCAGGAGGGCGCGCTATTCCAGGGGGAAGGAGAGGATGATCGCGTCGAGCCGGATCACCCGGTGCTCCTCGCCACCCACGTAAAAGTAGTGCGCCTCGACCTCCTCGGGGTTCTCCTCGAAGGCCACGACGGCGCGGAGGGGCGGCATCTCGCGAAACGCGTTGGCGCCCTCGTCGAAGCCATCGCCGCGGTTGACCACCTCGCCGTAGCGGATCGGCGAGCCCTTGGGGCAGTGCACGCGGACATCGGCGGGGGGCTCGGCGAGGAGCCGCACGAGCAGATTGATGCCGTAGACCTGGAACTGGATCTGGGTCATGGCGTCATCGTATCACGGGGGCAGGAGCGAGCGCTGGCCGTCGGCGTCCTCGTCGGCGCGCGTGAGGGTCGCGAGCTTGGTCTCGAAGCGCGTGAGGTCGCGCTCGGCGTCCGCGAACTGCTTCGACGCGTTGCCGAGATGCGCGCCGAGCTTGGTCATGTGCTCGTGCACGCGCGTGAGATCGCCCGCCAGGCGGGCGAGGTTGTCCTGGATGGCGCGGGCGCTCGCTTCGATCCCGAGCCCGCGGAGCCCGAGCACGATCACCTGGAGATAGGCGTAGAAGCAGTTGGGCGACACCGGGATCACCCGGCGGTCCAGCGCATACGCGGAGATGGGCTCGTCCTCACCCTCCTCCGGCTTGATGATGATCTCGTAATAGACGTTCTCCGCCGGCACGTACATGAGCGCGAAGTCGAAGGTGCCCTCGTCGGGCAGGATGTACTTCTTCGCGATCTCGTCCACGCGCCGCTTGACGTCGCGTCCGAAGTCCCGACGGAGCACACGGCGACGCTCGTCCTCCGACTCGTCCAGCATGCGGCGGAAGTTCTCCAGCGGGAACTTGGCGTCCACCGGCACCAGCCGCTCGCCCACCCGGACCACCGCGTCCACCCGCTCGCCGGTGCGGAAGCCGTGCTGGAGCTCCCAGTGCGCCCGCGGCAGCATCTGGGTGAGCAGCTGCTCGAGCATGGTCTCGCCGAGCCCGCCGCGGATCTTGGGCGAGCGGAGCACCTGCTCCAGCCCTTGGATGTCCTTGCCCACTTCGGCCACGCGCTGGGTGGCCTCGCCGAGCTTGCCGAGGCTCCCCTGCACCTCCCCCACCACCCGCGCCGCGCGATCGAGCCGCTCCCCCATCGTCGTCTGGGCGGACTGGATGAGCTGCATGCCGTCGGCGAGCTGGCGCGTGACCTCGGTGCTCACGCCCTTGAGCTCGCTCGCCACCGCGAGACGCAGGGCGCCCACGTCCTCGCGCAGCCGGCCGCCCATCTCGCCCACTTCCTGACGGAGCCCGTCCTGCCCGGCGCGACTCTCCGCGCGCACCGTCTCGATCTGCTGCTGGAGGAGCCCGACGACGGGGTCGGGCCCCGGGCGGCGCGCGGCGTCGAGCTGGCGCCGCGTCTCCAGCAGCGCCCAGGCGAGCACCGCGAGGGCCCCCCCCACCAGCGCGGCGAGGACGATCTCGAGCGGGCTCATCGCGGGATCCTCACGCCGCGCCAGTGCATGCACACGGGCCGGAGGCCGCACGGCGCGCAGGTCACGGCCTCGCGCCGGCCGGGACAGTCCCCGGACATGCGCTTGTGGCAGAGCGCGAAGTCGTACTTCACGGGATCGTCGGGGTCGAGCCGGCGCAGGCGCGCCGTGATCTCCTCGGCCATGCGCCAGTTCCGGCTGCGTCGCCGCGTGAGCCCCACCGCCCGGGCCATGTGCTCGATGTGCGTGTCCACCGGCATGACGAGGGCGGAGGGCGGGATCTCCGCCCACAAGCCAAAATCAGGCGGCTCGCGCCGCACCATCCAGCGGAGGAAGAGGAGCAGGCGCTTGCACGGCCCGCCGGTGGACGGACGCGGAAAGAAGTGGCGGTAGCCGTACGAGAGGCGGCCGCGTGGGAAGACCATCCGCAGGTCGCCTTCGAGGAAGCCGGCGACGAAGCGCTCCAGCGCCGGCGCCACCGTCTCGTCCTCGGGCGAGAAGCCGGCGGCGAAGAACGCGCCCAGGGAGCCGTGCTCCTCGAGAATGCGCCGCCCGGACACGCAGAAGGCGACCAGGTCGCGGGGTCGGTTGAAGCGGTACCGGAAGCCCGCGAAGGCCTCCCCATGGGCGGCGGGGTCGAAGGCGAGGACGAAGCGGTGGGGCGACGCCCCCATGCGGTCCAGCACCCACTCCACCCGGGGGCCGAAGAGATCGACGCGGCCATATGCCAGGCAGGAGGCCAGGAGCGCGGCCAGCTCGCGGTCGTGAGGCTCGGGATAGCGGAGCGGGTACTGGATGGCGTCGGCGTTGGTACGGGCGGCCCAGTCGAAGTCGCGGTAGAGCGTGTCCAGCGGGGCCTTGAGACGCGAGCGGGGAGACGACAAGCCCATCGGCATCATGAATTCTAGCACGCCAGTCGGGCCCCCCCGGAGGCGCGGCCGCCTAAAATTCTTGACTCCGGCGCGCACGCGGCTGTATTGCGGACATGAGATGAGCATGGCCATCTCGCCGGTGGATTGGGCAATCGTCGTCGGCTACTTCGTCCTGTGCACCGTCATCGGTCTCTACTTCACCCGCCGCGGGGGCGAGAGCCTCGACCAGTACTTCCTCTCGGGGCGCCAGGCCCCCTGGTGGCTGGCCGGCACCGCCATGGTGGCGACCACGTTCGCCGCCGACACTCCGCTTGTTGTCACGGGGCTGGTGGCGACCAAGGGCGTCGCGGGGAACTGGCTCTGGTGGAACTTCGTGATGAGCGGCATGCTCACCGTGTTCTTCTTCGCTCGCCTCTGGCGCCGCGCCCGCGTCATGACCGACGTGGAGCTGGCCGAGCTGCGCTATCACGGCCGCCCCGCCGCCTTCCTGCGCGGCTTCCGCGCCCTCTACCTCGCGCTGCCGATCAACTTGATCATCCTCGGCTGGGTGACGCGCGCGATGATCAAGATCCTGACCATTGCCTTGGGGCTGCGCGATGTGTCCATCGGCGGCGTGACGGTGAGCGGCGAGGTGGTGGCGGTCGGGATCTGCTTCGCCATCACCCTGCTCTACTCGGTGGCGGCGGGCATGTGGGCGGTGCTCTGGACCGACCTCATCCAGTTCATCATCAAGATGTCGGCGGTGATCGTGCTGGCGGTCTATGCGGTGGACGCGGTGGGCGGCGTGGCCGTGCTCAAGGCCAAGGTCAGCGCCCATTTCGGCAGCGAGGCCGCGGCGCTCTCGGTGCTCCCGGTGCGCGCGGACGCGAGCGGCATCCACGCCTACGCCTGGATGCCCCTGATGACCCTGATGGTCTACCTCTCCGTGCAGTGGTGGGCGGCCTGGTATCCCGGCGCCGAGCCGGGCGGGGGCGGCTACGTGGCTCAGCGGATCTTCAGCGCGCGCTCCGAGCGGGACGGCGTGCTCGCCACGCTCTTCTTCCAGATCGCCCACTATGCGCTCCGGCCGTGGCCGTGGATCCTCACCGGGCTCGCCACGGTGATCCTCTACCCCAACCTCCAGGACAAGGAGGCGGGCTACGTCCGGGCCTTCGTGGAGCTCCTGCCCACGCCCTGGCGGGGCTTCATGCTCGCGGGCTTCGCCGCCGCCTACATGAGCACGGTGGGCACGCATCTCAACTGGGGCGCGTCCTACCTCGTCAACGACTTCTACAAGCGCTTCGTGAAGACGGACGGCACCGAGCGCCACTACGTGGCCGTCTCGCGCTGGGCCACCGTGCTCCTCTTCCTTGCCTCGATCGCCGTCACCTCGCAGCTCTCCAGCATCGAGAAGGCCTGGGAGCTGCTGCTCGCCCTCGGCGCGGGCACCGGCCTGGTGTTGATCCTTCGCTGGTACTGGTGGCGGATCAACGCGTGGTCCGAGATCTCTGCGATGATCGCCAGCTTCGTGGTGAGCCTCCTGGCCTTCCGCTTCGTGGCGCCGCGCTACGCGGAGGGCGATCCGAATGCCACCGCCGCGGTCATGCTGGTCACGGTGGCGGTGAGCACGGCGGTATGGATCGTCGTGATGTTCGCGACCGCGCCCGAGCCGCCGGAGGTGCTCGAGGCCTTCTACCGGCGCGTGCGGCCGGGCGGGCCGGGCTGGGCCCAGGTCTCCCAGCGCCTCGGCTTCGGACGCGAGCCGATCCCGGGCGGCGCGCTGGCCTGGACCAACTGGATCGCCGGCATCGTGGCCGTGTACGCGACGCTCTTCGGCATCGGCAAGCTGGTCTTCGCGGAGACCGCGATGGGCGTCGTCATGCTCCTGATCGCGGCCGCCGCCTTCTACTGGATCTCGCGCTCCTTCCGCGCCGAAGCCCCGCCCGTTCGCTCGTAGCCCCCGGGCGCGCCGGCCCCTCGCTCGGTTGCCGTGGGCGCTGACCCGCTGCTAGACTTCCCGCATGATCAGGATCGGCATCGTCGGGATGGGCGTCATCGGCACCGCCATCGCGAAAGCGGCAAGCGGCGACCTCGCCGGCATCGAGCTGGCCGGCGTCGCCGTGCGGGATCCCGCCAAGGCGGGCGGCTTCCCCGCTTACTCGCTCGACGAATTGATTCATCGGAGCGACCTCATCGTGGAGGCCGCCACCCAGGCCGCTCTCCGGGAGTTCGGCCCCGCGGTCCTGACAGCGGGCAAGCACTTGATGGTGCTCTCGGTGGGCGCCCTCGTGGGCGTCCTGAGCGAGTGGGCGCGGCTGGCCGAGCGGCATGGCTGTCGCATCCTCGTCCCCTCGGGCGCCATCGCCGGCCTCGACGGCGTCAAGGGCGCGCGCGAGGGCCGCATCGACGCGGTCACTATGGAGACGCGGAAGCCGCCGCGTGGCCTCGCCGGCGCGCCCTACATCGAGGCGAACCGCATCGATCTCGACGCCATCACCAAGGAGACGCTGATCTTCGAGGGCCCGGCCACCGAGGCGGTGAAGGCCTTTCCCGCCAACGTGAACGTGGTGGCGGCGCTGTCCCTGGCCGGCATCGGGCCCGAGCGCACGCGCATCCGCCTCTTCGCGGTGCCGGGGCAGGCACGCAATCAGCACCGCATCACGGTCGAGGGGGAGTTCGGTCGTCTCGCCATCGAGGTGGAGAACGTGCCCTCGGAGAATCCGCGGACGGGCAAGCTGTCCTACCTCTCAGCGATCGCCATGCTGCGGGAGCTGGGCGCCCCCCTCCGCGTGGGCTAGTCGGGCCGCTTCGGGAACTCTGGGGCGCGCATCGCGTCCTCGTCGGCCGTCCAGACGGCGCGACTCAATGGCCGGGAACGTTCGCCTCGAGGTAGCGCTCGGCCTCGAGCGCGGCCATGCATCCGGTGCCCGCGGCCGTGACGGCCTGGCGATACGTGAAGTCCTGCACGTCGCCCGCGGCGAACACGCCCGGCACCGAGGTCTTGGTCGTGCCGGGTTCCACCTTGATGTAGTTGTTGTCGTGGAGCGCGATCTGGCCGCGGAAGATGCCGGTGTTGGGCTCGTGGCCGATGGCGACGAAGAACCCGTCCACCGGGGTTTCCCACTGGGCGCCCGTCTTGAGGTTGCGCAGGCGCACCGCCGTGACCTTGCCCTGGCTGGGATCGAGCACGTCCTCCACCACGGTGTCGAGCGTGAAGGCGATCTTGGGGTTCTTCATCGCGCGCTCCTGCATGATCTTGGACGCGCGGAACGCGTCCCGACGGTGCACCAGCTCGACCTTCTTGCCGAGGCGGGAGAGGTAGAGGGCCTCCTCCATCGCGGAGTCCCCGCCCCCGACCACCATGATGTTCTGGTCCTTGAAGAAGAAGCCGTCGCAGGTCGCGCAGGTGGACACGCCGCGGCCCATGAGCGCCGACTCGTTCGGCAGGCCGAGCAGTTTGGCGGTGGCGCCGGTGGCGATGATCACCGAGTGGGCCTCGAGGGTCTGATCACCCGCGGTGACCCGGAAGGGGCGCTTGGAGAAGTCCACCTCGGTGACATCCTCGGCGATCATCTCGGTGCCGAAGCGCTCCGCCTGCTTCTGGAAGGTCTCCATGAGAGGCGGTCCGTCGATGCCGTCGACGAAGCCCGGATAGTTCTCCACCAGCGTGGTCAGCATGAGCTGACCGCCGGCCTGGATCCCCGTGAACATGACCGGGGACAGGTTGGCGCGCGCGCTGTAGATCGCGGCGGTGTAGCCGGCCGGCCCCGAGCCGATGATGATGACCTTCCGAGTCGTCGCCATGCGTCCTCTCCTCTATCTGTCCCGACTACCGTTTGGATGCCGGCCCGCCCCGGTCGGGTGCAAGCAGGACCGGCAGCTCTTGCAAATCACGTATTTCGTGATCGGGTGCAGGCGCGCCCGCCGGGAGGGCCTCGGCCGCGCGGTTGATCCAGACCGCCCGCATCCCTACCGCGCGTGCGCCCACCACGTCGATGTCCGCCCGGTCGCCCACGAACACCGCCTCGGCCGGGGCCAGGCGTAAGCGCTCCAGGGCCTCCTGAAATATACGCGGAGCAGGCTTTCGCCACCCCACCGTGTCCGAGACCAGGATCACGTCGAAGAGGTCGGCGATGCCCTCGCGCTCGAGCACCAGCCGCGCCGTGGGCGTGTAGTCGAAGTTGGACACCACGGCCAGCCGATGGCGGCGCTTCAGCGTAGTCAGCACCTCGCGGTGATGCGCGGGGAACACGATCGCCTTGGAGAGCTCGCGCATATGCGTGGCGAGCAGCGCGGGCAGCGCCTCCTTCTCCATGGCGCCGCCGTCCAGGCCCAGACGCGCGAAGATCATGCCGAAGCGCTCCTGCGCCGCCACCTCGCGATGCGTCGTGTTGCGAATGCGCTCGGCCTCCTGCCAGCTCCAGAAGAGCGCGCCTGCGAAGTCCTCCAGCGAGACATGAGGCGCGTAGGGCTGCAGCGCGCCGTGGACCAGCGCGGCGGTGGAGCGCATGGTGCGGCCGTTGACGTGGATCTCGGGCAGTCGGTCGCGCTCGAACAGAACGAGGGTGTCGAAGAGATCGAAGAGGACGGCGTCGCAGGCCGGCGCGCTCACCGCAGCGGCTTCCGCTGGGCAAAGCCTTCGTCGAACCCGTGCCAGAATCGCAGCGCGGTCTCGCCGTACTTCCAGCAGAGGTTGACCGGCTCGTCGCCGGCGCCCGGCGCCAACCCCGCGAAGTCCACCAGACCCATCTCCACGTCCTTCACCACCCCGCCCAGCGCCTCGATCTCGCCCAGTACGGCACGCACCTCGATGGTGAGCCCGTCCAGCCGCTCGGCGCGCGCCTTCCACTCGCGGCGCTCCGCCGGGTCGTTGCCCGCGGCGCGGATGCGCTCGCGCTCGGCACGCATAGACTCCGCGAAGTCCTGAGCGCTGCGGTGCCGCTCGATAGCCTGGCCCATCAGCTCGGCGAGCCGCGGGATCAGCGCGTCCACCTCGGCAGGCGTGAAGAGGCGGACGTTCACGCGGCGCCCCCCGGCCCGTCGACGAACACCACGTGCACCTCCTTGGGCCCGTGCACCCCGCGGGTGAGCGTGAGCTCGATGTCGGCGGTGCGGGACGGGCCCGTGATGAAGTTGATGGCGCCGCCGCTCCCGGCCAGGGCCGGATCGGCATGACGCGCCTCGAGCATCATACCGACTTGCTCGAGGGTTTCCAGCAGGGCGCTCGGGCCGAACACGGCCACGTGCGTCTCGGGCAGCAGTGAGGTCGAGCGGGGCCGGCCGGGGCCGGACGCGAGGATCAGCGTGCCGGTCTCGGCGAGGGCCCAGTCCACCCCGGTGAGGCCCAGGGGCGCGCGGGCCGCGTCGTCACGGTGCCGCCGTCGATCCGCCTCGTCGCCGCCCGCCGGAGCCAGACGGACCGCGAGGCCATGAGGCTCCAGCGCGGCACGAGCGTCCCAGCCGAGCGCGGCGGGATCCCACGCGATGATCTCGCGGACGCCGCGCTCGGCGGCGATGCGCGCCAGCACCGCGGGCACCTCGTCGAGCCGGCTCACGCGGTGGAACACGCCGGCGATGCGCTCGAACTCGGTCTTGAAGCGATCGAGCGCGTGGGGCCAGCGCTCGACGAGCTGGCGGCGCACGGCGTCCGCGGCTTCCTGCGGGCGCGCGAGGCGCGGCGCGGACTCCGCGGGGAAGAGCCCGCGCGTCTTTCCCATCTCCCGGCGCACCCGGTCGAGGAACTCGGCCCGCGTGGTCACCTAGCGCAGGTCCTTCCAGCGCTCCGTGAAGGTGCGCGACGCCACCGCCGGGAGATCGCGCGTGGCGGTCCAGCCGCCGAGCAACGGGAACCGGCGCACACGTCCGGCCGACACGAAGGGCCGCTGCAGCCACCGCCCGATCCGGGCGCTCGCGTGGAACAGGGCGGGCGACTCCATGAGCCGGCGGGCGGCGCCGAAGAGGGCCCGCTCGGGCCAGGGCGCGATCTTGTCGCGGTCGAGATGCTCGCGCAGCTCGATCAGCATGCGCGGGATGTCGATGCGGACGGGGCACACATCCTTGCAGGCGCCGCAGAGGGAGGAGGCGTGGGCGAGATCCTTCACCGAGCGGTCCCCTTCCAGCATCGCGGTGAGGAGGATGCCGATGGGACCCGGGTACGTGTACCCGTAGGCGTGGCCACCGATCTGCCGGTACACCGGGCAGACGTTGAGGCACGCGCCGCAGCGCAGGCAGTAGAGCGCCTCGCGCAGGGTCCCCGCGATCTGCCGCACCCGGCCGTTGTCCATGAGGATGAGGTGTAGCTCCTCCGGCCCCTCCAGCTCGCCCGGGCGCCGCGGACCGCGCACCAGCGTCGTGTACGAGGAGAGCTTCTGCCCGGTGGCGCTCCGGGCCAGGATGGCCAGGAAGACCATGAGATCGGTCATGCTCGGGATGACCTTCTCCATCCCCATCACCGCCACGTGGATGTGCGGCAGCGAGGTGACCATGCGGCCGTTGCCTTCGTTGGTGACGAGCACCAGCGTGCCGGTGTCCGCCACGGCGAAGTTGGCGCCCGTGATGCCCATGTCCGCCTGGAGGAACTTCTGGCGCAGCTCGCGGCGAGCCACCGCGGTGAGCACCTCGGGGTCGGCGGCGAACTGCCCCCCGAGCTCGCGCGAGAAGAGGTCCGCGACCTGCCCCTTGGTTTTGTGGATCGCGGGCGCGATGATGTGGGACGGGCGCTCGTGGGCGAGCTGGATGATGTACTCGCCGAGGTCGGTCTCGATCGGTGTCACGCCCGCGTGCTCGAGGGCCTCGTTGAGATGGATCTCCTCGGTGGCCATGGACTTCGACTTCACCGCCATCTTCACGCCCCGGTCCCGGCACAGGCGCAGGACGATCTCGCGCGCCTCCTGCGCGGTGGCGGCCCAGTGGACGTGGCCGCCCAGCCGCTCCACGTTGTCGGCGAGCTGCCCCAGGTAGTGGTCCAGCCGCTGGAGCGTGGCCTCCTTGATGGCGCGCGCCCGATCCCGGAGGGCGTCGCCCTCGGGCAGGGTCGCGAAGGCCTCCTTGCGGAGATCGATGAACTTGGTGGTGGCGATGGTGAGCGCTTCCTGAAGGAAGTCGTCCTTCAGCGCCGCGCCTGCGCGCCGCGGGAACGGCGTGGCGAGGATGGGGTCGCTCATGGCGGCGTCCCGCCGGCGAGGATCTCCGCGAGATGGAGCGGGCGGACGCGGGAGCCGCGGCGACTCAGCCCGCCGGCCATCTGCATCAGGCAGCCGCCATCACACGCCACGAGGCAGTCGGCGCCCGTGGCCTCGACGTTGGCGAGCTTCTTGTCGAGGATGGCGGTGGACACCTCGGGGAGCCGCACGGAGAAGGACCCGCCAAAGCCGCAGCATTGATCCGCGCCCGGCAGCTCGCGCAACTCCACGCCGGGGATGCCGCGCAGGAGGGTGCGCGGGGCCCGCGACTCGCCGAGCCCGCGGAGGAGATGGCAGGAGTCGTGATACGTCACGCGCCCCTTGAAGTCCGACTCCACGCGGGTGACGCCCAGCACCTCGACCAGGAACTGGGACAGCTCCCGCGTGCGCCGGGCCAGGCTCTCCGCCGCCGCGCGCAGTGCCGGGGCGTGCTTGAGGAGGCCGGGGTACTCGGTCTTCACCATCCAGGCGCAGGAACCGGAGGGCACCACCACGTGCTCAGCGTGCTCGAAGAGGCGCACGGTCCGCGCGGCCACTCGCGCGGCGTCCTCGTGGAAGCCCGAGTTGAAGAGCGGCATCCCGCAACAGGTCTGGCCCTGGGGAAAGTCCACCGCCACGCCCAGCCGGCGCAGCACCGTCACCATCGCCGCGCCGATCTCCGGAAACAGGAGATCGCCGAGGCACGTGATCATGATCGAGGCCTTCACGGGGACCGCCACCGCGCGTCTCCTCTCCGGCTCAGTGGCCGGGCGCCTTCGCATGCGGGGGCGGCGGCGTCACCACCACCAGGACGAGCAGGGGCTCCGCGCCGTCGTTCACGAGCCCGTGCTCGGCGCCGGCGGGGGCGACCAGCGCCTCGCCCGCCTCGAGCCGCTCGCTGTCTCCGCCGAGGCTGAACCGGCCGGCGCCCGACACGACGTAGTAGATCTTATCCTGGTCGTCGTGCACGTGCGGGCGCTGCGCCTGGCCGGGGGCCACGCAGTAGAGATCGAGCAGGGCGCGCGGCGTGGCGGCCAGGGCCACCTTGGCCATCTTCGCCGCGTCGTGGGTGACGTGATCGCGGACCCGGATCTTCTTCACGTGGCTCCTCCTACCCTTCCCACAGCGCGCGGCCCAGCAGCTCCACGGGGTGCAGCACCTCGAGCGCCAGTCCCTGACGGCGGGCCTCACCCGCGATCTGGGTGATGCAGCCGGGATTCCCCGTGACCACGATGCGCGCCCCGGTCTCACGGATCCGGTCGACCTTGCGGCGCCCCAGATCCCCGGCGATCTCCGGCTCGAGAATATTGTAGACGCCCGCGCTGCCGCAGCAGAGATCGCTGTCCGCCAGCTCCACCAGGCAAAGGCCCGGGATGCGCCGCAGGAGCGCGCGGGGTGCGCTCCGCACCTTCTGCCCGTGGGCGAGATGGCAGGCGTCATGGTAGGTCACGGTGAGGGGCAGCTCGCGGAGCGGCAGATCCGCCTCGGCGAGCAGCTCCGACACGTCGCGCACCCGGGCGGCGAAGTCATCCGCGCCCGCCACCCAGTGGCCGTACTCCTTGAGCGCGGAGCCGCAGCCTGCGGCATTCGTGACGAGATGGTCGAGGTCTGCGGGGAACGCGCGCATGAGGTCGCGGGCGAACCCGCCGAACTCGTCGAGGCGCCCCGCGTGTAGGTGCAGCGCGCCGCAGCAGCCCTGGCTCCGCGGCGCCACCACGTCCCAGCCCGCCGCGGCGAGGAGCCGCGCCGTCTCCGCGTTCACGTGGGGGAAGAAGACGCGCTGCACGCAGCCGGTGAGGAGCCCGACGCGGCCCCGGCGCTTGCCGCGCGCCGGCGTCAGCTCGGGCACGGGCGCGGACGCCGGCGGCGGGGGCGGCAGCAGCGCCTCGAGCGTGCGCAGCTTCTTGAAGGGCGCGAGGAGCCCGAAGCCCCGCACCATCGCCTGCAGGCCCGTGCGCTGATAGAGGGACGTCATCGCCGCGAGCGCGCTCAACCGCGCCGGATGCGGGAAGACCTCGAGGAGGGCGCGCAGGGTGCCGTGATCGGTCTGGGGCGAGCGAACCCCCGCGCGCGTCAGCTCGGCGCGCGTCGTCTCGAGGAGATGCCCGAACGGCACCCCCGAGGGACACGCGGTCTCGCACGCGCGGCACCCGAGGCAGAGATCGAGATGGCGCGCGATTCCCGGCGTGAGCGGGGTGCGACCTTCCGCGGCGGCGCGCATGAGATAGATTCGCCCTCGCGGCGAGTCCATCTCCTCCTCCAGCACCCGGTACGTCGGACACTGCGGCAGACAGATCCCGCAATGCACGCACGAGCGCAGCGCGTCCAGGGTGGCCGGATCGCTCAGTCGTGGGGTCCTGGTCATCGCGGCAGTAGGGGGGTCTGGGGGAGGAGCGGCGCTCGCTCCGCCCCAGCCCAATAGATCAAAAGAACCGCAGACCAGAGTCTCTCACTCATAGCCCACCGACGAAGCGGCCGGGATTCAGGATGCCGGCGGGGTCGAACTGGGCCTTGAGGCGACGCATGATGGCGAGGGCGTCCGGCGCCACGGGTCCCCACACGTCCACGGTGTCCTTCACGGCGCGGGGGGCACGCTCGACCACGAGGCTTCCGCCCTCCGGCGCCAGCGCGGCGCGCAGACCGGAGACTGCGCCCTCCAGCCAGGTCGGCGTGGGCACGCCGTCGCCGTCGGGCGCGCGCAGCGCGGCGCGCAGCACGCCGCCGCCCGCCTCGCCCATCGAGATCAGCCCGATGCGGCCATCGCGCGCCACGTGCTCGAGCGCGGTCAGCCAGTGGCCCAGCCGCGCCGGCTCGCCCGCGAGCCGGATCACCAGGGGCGCGGCGAGCGCCGCGCCCAGCCGGCTCCACGCCCCCGCCCCGATCTCGCCGGGGCGCCCGCCGTGGCGCGCGGCGAGCATCGAGAGCGCGTCGCGCTGCGCGGTCACCGCCTCCGCGGTGCTGGCGATCGAGATCGCCACCGCCGCGCCATGCGTCGCCGAGTCGGCCGCGGCACGCGCCGCGCCGGCGTCCAGGAGCACGAGACGCTCCGGCTGTAACGCGGAGTCCACCACGGCGGCGATGAAAGCCGCCGCCGCGCCCGGCGTCTCGAAGCCGAAGAGCCACGAGCCCCAGGCGGGGGGGATCGGGTGCAGGCGAATGGTGGCCTCGGCGAGCACGCCGAGCGTGCCGAGAGACCCGACGAGGAGCTTCGGCACGTCGTAGCCCGTGACCGACTTCACCACGCGTGCGCCGCCCCACGTCACGACGCCGTCGGCCTGGACGAAGCGGACGCCGAGGAGCAGGTCGCGCCCGGTGCCGTAGCGCAGACGCAGGGGGCCGCTGGCCGCGGTGGCGAGCACGCCGCCGATCGAGCGGGCCCCGCCGGGAGCGGGATCCAGGGGCAGCCGCTGTCCGTGCTGGCCCAGCCGGCCGGCGAGCGCGTCCAGGCTGATCCCGCACTGCACGCTCGCCACCATGTCCTCGGGAACGTAGTCGAGCACCCCGTCGAGCCGGCTCATGTCGAGCACGAGATCGAGGCGGCGCGGCGGATAGCCGAGGCCGAGGCTGCTGCCCCCACCCCGTGGCGTCACCGCCAGCGATTCCGCCGCGGCGAGGGCGAGGACGCGGGCGATTTGATCCACCGACGAGGGGCGCGCGATCCAGCGCGGCGCGAGACCGTCGACGGCGGCCGCGGCGAGGGCGGCAGGATCGGTGACGACGTGGGCGAGGCCGGCAATCTCCTCGAGAGCGCGAGTCAGCGCGGGCGCGCGCGACACCGCCGCCCCGCTCAGATCCAGGCCCCGCGCGGAATCTCGGGACGGGCGGGGCGGAATCCCTCGCCGCAGGCGGGATGCGCCGGCAGCAGCTTGTCCGGGTTCATGATCCCGTCGGGATCGAAGACCCGCCTGAGCCGCGCCATGAAGTTGAGATCGGACTCTGCGAACTGATGCGGAAGGTTCTTCGCCTTGTCGAGGCCCACTCCGTGCTCCCCCGTCACGGTGCCGCCGAGAGCGAGACAGGCGCGCAGGAGTTCCTCGTTCACCTGCTGGGCGCGTTCCAGCTCCCCCGGCTTCCGCTCGTCGTAGCAGATCATCGGGTGGAGGTTGCCGTCCCCCGCGTGGAAGACATTGGCGAGGACGAGGCCGTAGCGCTGCTGGATGACCTGCATCTCGCGCATGATCTGGGGCAGCCGCGAGCGCGGCACCACCGCGTCCTGAAGGAGCCAGTTGGGCGTGAGGCGCCCCATCGCCCCCGCCGCTTCCTTCCGACCCTTCCACAGGAGGGCGCGCTCGCTCTCGTCCGCGGCCACGCGGACCTCCAGCGCGGCGTGCGACCAGCAGATCTCCTCGATGCGGGCGGACTGGGCGTCGATCTCCGCGCTCGGCCCATCCAGCTCGATCAGGAGCACCGCGCCCGCGCCCTTGGGATAGCCGGCGCCGACGCCCTCCTCGATCGCCTTCACCATGACCTCGTCGATCATCTCGAGCGCCGCGGGAATGATGCCCGCGGCCACGATGGCGGACACCGTCTCGGAGGCGTCCTCGATCGAGGAGAACGAGGCGAGGAGCGTCCGCACCGCCTCGGGCACGTGGGTGAGGCGCACCACCACCGCCGTGAGCAGGCCGAGCGTGCCCTCGGCCCCGACCATGACGCCGGTGAGATCGTAGCCGGGACGCTCCGGCACCTTGCCGCCGAGCCAGACCAGCTCCCCCGCCCCCGTCACGACCTGAAGGCCCAGTACATGGTTCACGGTGATGCCGTACTTGAGGCAGTGCGGGCCGCCCGCGTTCGTCGAGGCATTGCCGCCGATCGAGGACACCATCTGGCTGGAAGGATCGGGAGCGAAGAACCACCCCGAGGGTCGCGTCGCGTTCGAGAGCCACAGGTTGATGAGGCCGGGCTGGACGATCGCGCAGCGGTTGGGGAGGTCCAGCTCGAGGATGCGGTTCATCCGGGTCGTCGAGACCATCACGCCGCCCCGGGTCGCCATCGCGCCGCCGATGAGCCCAGTGCCCGATCCGCGCGGCACGATCGGCACCTTGCGCTCGCGGCACAGGCGCACGATGGCCGCCACGTGTTCGGCAGTCTCAGGAAGCACCACGACATCCGGGGCGCCCTTGTAGAGGGTGTGCATGTCGCACTCGTAGGTCAGGCGCCCTTCGGGGCTCGTCACCACACCCCGAGGGCCTACGATGCCCTCGAGCGCCCGGATGAGGCTCGGATCGGGCGTGGTCGAGGCGGCCGGCATGATGCGGCCGACTACTTGATCGTCCAGGTCTCCCCGGAGCGCAGCAGGGCGGCGATGTCGCCCGGACCGCGGTCGGCGATGACCTTCTGCTCCTGCTGGAGGACGAGATCCTCGTAGATCGGGGCGCCCTGCTCGTTCGCCATCACCCCGAGGGGGATCGGGTACTCGGGCGCCCAGAGCTGCGCGAGGATCAGCGCAGTGCCGCGGTCCGTCTCGTCGTGCACCCACAGCGCGCTCTCCGGGACGTCCTTCACGCTGACCACCTTCGGCTTCACGCCCTCGAGGACCAGGCCCTTCTTGTCGTCGGGGGCGCCGAAGATGAGCGGCTTGCCGTGCTCGAGCCGCAGCTCGTGCTGCACCTTGGACTCACGGTCGTAGAGGACGTTCCAGGCGAGGTCGTTGTAGACGTTGCAGTTCTGGAGGATCTCGACGAAGGCCGCGCCCTTGTGGGCGGCCGCGCGCTTGAGCGTCTCCTCCATGTGCGCGATGTTGCGGTCGACGGTGCGCGCCACGAAGGTCGCGCCCACCGCGAGGGCGAAGGCGCACGGGCTCACCGGCCGATCGGCGGAGCCGAGCGGCGTGGACTTGGTCACCTTGCCCAGCTCGCTGGTCGGCGAGTACTGGCCCTTGGTGAGGCCGTAGATCTTGTTGTTGAACATCAGGATCGTGACGTTCACGTTCCGCCGCAGCACGTGCAGGAGGTGGTTGCCGCCGATGGACAGGCCGTCCCCGTCCCCGGTGACCACGAACACCTTGAGCTCGGGCCGGGCCAGCCGCAGCCCCGTCGCGATGGCGGGCGCGCGGCCGTGGATGGTGTGGAAGCCGTACGTGTTCATGTAGTACGGGAAGCGGCTCGAGCAGCCGATTCCGGAGATGAACACGATGTCTTCCCTCGGAATGCCGAGATCCGGCATGGCCTTCTGCACGGCGCTCAGGATCGCGTAGTCGCCGCAGCCCGGGCACCACCGCACGTCCTGATCGGACTCGAAATCCTTCTTGGTGTAGCGCGGGCCGCTCGGCGCGGCCTCGGGGGCTCCCTTGACGGTGCTCACCGCGCGGCCTCCACAAGTTGGTTGATGGCCTCGAGGATCTCCTGGGTCTGCAGCGGCACGCCGCGCACGCGGTTGAAGCCCACCGCGTCCACGAGGTACTCGGCGCGCAGGATCCGCACGAGCTGGCCGCTGTTGATCTCCGGCACGAGCACCTTGCGGAACTGCCGCAGGGTTTGCCCGAGGTCAGGCGGCAGTGGGTTCAGGTACCGCAGGTGGACGGAAGAGACCGCCTTGCCCTCCATCTGCGCCTCTTCCACCGCGGCGGTGATGGCGCCGTAGGTGCCGCCCCAGCCCACCACGAGCACGTCCCCGGTGTGCGGCCCGTTGATGCTGGTGGGCGGGATCTCCTGACCCACGCGGCGCACCTTCTCCGCGCGGAGCCGGACCATGTGGTCGTGATTCTCCGGCTCGTAGGAGATGTTGCCGGTCACGTCCTCCTTCTCGATGCCGCCGATGCGGTGCTCGAGGCCGGGCGTGCCCGGCCTGACCCACGGCCGCGCGAGGGTGGCAGGATCACGGAGGTACGGGAAGAATCCTTCCTTTTCCGTCCGGAAGTGCACGGGGATGTCCGGCAGGGCCTTCGGGTCGGGGAGGAGCCACGGCTCCGAGCCGTTGGCCAGGTAGCCGTCCGAGAGCACCATGACCGGCACCATGTACTTGATGGCGATCCGCACCGCCTCGTAGGCGATGTAGAAGCAGTCGCCCGGGCTCGACGGCGCGATCACCACGATGGGCGACTCGCTGTTGCGGCCGTAGAGCGCCTGCATCAGATCGGCCTGCTCGGTCTTGGTGGGAAGG
>Ga0075423_10001257_pt1 | contig 21980 bp, 24 predicted proteins | sample SoiMethybrSBSTD2_FD_80114 | JGI IMG/M metagenome (GOLD analysis project Ga0075423, IMG submission 80114) | Bulk soil microbial communities from a Populus tree surrounding site in Tennessee, USA - Soil MetaG P. TD hybrid SBSTD2 | ecosystem: Environmental > Terrestrial > Soil > Tree plantation... | reverse complement strand
TCGCCGCCGAAGCGACGGTAGGAGGCCGCCCGGCGATCGTTCCCACCATCGCCGGCCAGGCGTGGATCACCGGCGTGTTCCAGCATGGTATGGACCCGTCCGATCCGTTCGGTCACGGCTTCACGCTGCCCGACATGTGGTTCGCCTGACAGGAGGAGCTCCATGAGCGAGCCGAGCACACACCCGGCGCTGGACATGACCCACACGGCGATGAGCGAGGAAGATGCGCTGCGCTTCCTCGAGGGCCACCGCATCAGCATGGGCGGGCGCACGATGGATCCGAAGGCCCAGATCGTCGGAGAGTTCGTGAAGTCGATCCGCGTGCCGGGCTACTTTCCGCCGCTGCCCGAGCTGCGCCAGCAGTTGCGCGTGATGGTGTCGCTGATGGACGAGCCGGCGCCGGCTCTGCCGCGCATCGAGGATATTCGTATTCCCGGTCCCGCCGGTGACATTCCCGCGCGGCTCTACGCGCCCACCGTCGAGAGGCGGCCGCTACCGACCGTCGCGTATTTCCATGGCGGCGGTTGGGTGCAGGGCGATCTCGAGACGCATCACGGGCTCTGCGCGCGCCTGGCCAAGCACGCGGGCGTGCTCGTCGTGGCCGTCGACTACCGTCTGGCGCCGGAGCACAAGTTCCCGGGCGCGGTCGAGGATTGCCTGGCGGCGTACCGGTGGCTCCGCGCCAAGGGGCGTGACCTCGGCGCCGATACCGCGAAGGTGGGCGTGGCCGGCGATTCGGCAGGCGGCAATCTCTCGGCGGTGGTGTCCCAGCTCGCGGCCTCGAGCGGCTCGGCGGCGCCGACATGCCAGGTGCTCATCTATCCGGCCGTCGATTTCTCGCTTGAGACCGGCTCGCATCGCGAGCTGGCGGACGGTCACGTGATCCCGCGCGATCGCATCCTCTGGTACATGGAGCAGTACCTGCGAGGCGACGCCGACAAGTCGGATCTGCGCGCCTCGCCGCTGCGCGCGAAGAGCCTCGCGGGCCAGCCGCCGGCGATGATCGTCACCGGAGGATTCGATCCGCTCCGCGACGAGGGCCGCGCCTACGCCGATCGCCTGCGCGAGGCCGGTGTCGACGTGGTCTACCGCGAGTATTCCGGGCAGATCCACGCGTTCGTGTCCCTCACCAAGGCGATTCCCCAGGGCATGGCGTGCACGCTCGAGATCGCGGAGTTCCTGCGCCAGCGGTTGAGCTGAGGCGGCGATGACGTTCTCGCTCATCGGCCGCTGCGAGCGTACCGGCATGTTCGGCATCGCGATCTCGACCAGCGAGATGGCCGTCGGCTCGCGATGCATCCACGTGGCGCCCGGCGTCGGCGCGGTCGTCACGCAGGCCAGCACCAACCCGCGCCTCGGCCACCTCGGGCTGAACCTCCTGCGCGCCGGCCACTCGGCGCCACGCGTGCTGGACGAGATCGCGGCGAGCGACCAGTTCGTCGAGCGCCGTCAGCTCGGCTGCCTCGACGTGAGCGGTGTCGGCGCCGGCCGCACCGGTGCGGGCAACCGGCCGTGGGCCGGGCATCGCGTCGATCGCGACGTGGTGGTCGCGGCGAACGCGGTCGTCGGCGAGAAGGTCGCGGATTCGATGCTCGACGCCTTTCGCGGCAGCGCGGACCTGCCGCTGTGGGAGCGGCTCCTGCGAGCGCTCGAGGCCGGGAAGTCGGCCGGCGGCCAGCCTGACGGCGAGACATCCGGCGGGCTCTACGTCGTCGACCGCGAGCCGTACCCGATGGTCGATCTGCGCGTCGACCTGCATCCCACGCCGGTCGCCGAGCTCAGGCGGCTCGCCGACGCGTACTTTCCGCTGGTCGCCTACTACCAGTTGCGGCCGCGCGATCCAAGCGTGCCGCCGGCGGCCGAGTGGCTGGCCGCTCAGCAGCGTCGCCGCTAGCGCGCGCAGCTTCTCACGCGCGCGCCCGGCTCGTTGCGCCCGGCCGTCAGCCGAGCATCGCCAGCGTCTGCTGCAGAGTTCTGACGCGCGCGTACATCTTCATCGACTTGTCCAGGCTGTAGGCGTGCGCGGCGGCGTCGCCGCCCCAGCAGCATTCGCGCACGATCACCGTGTCGAGGTCCATGCTGAAGGCCTCGCGCACGCTCGTCTCGACGCCACGGTTGGTCGCGCCGCCGCCGATCACCAGCGCGGTGCGCCGGAGCAGGCGCAGGAGCTCGGCCGCGCCGGTCCCGTAGAACGCGCTCGGCCGGCGCTTGAGGAAGACGTAGTCCTCGGAACGCGGCGCGATGTCGTCGGGGAAACCGGCATCCGGGGTGCCCTCGATGCAGTTCGTCAGCGAGGGCGTGCCGGTCTCGACGCTCAGATCGGTCGGTAGCAGCACGACGTCGGCGCCGTCCGCGCGGCTGACCGGAGTGGTATAGATGATGGGCATGGCGCGCGCCCGGCAGGCGCCGATCAGCGCGACCCACGCGTCGAGCACCGGCCGCATCGCCGCGCGGCGCGCGGGATCGGCGGGCGTCAGGGCGCGACGGCAGGCGTCGTAGACGATCAGGGCGGCCCGTGAAGTGTCGATACGATCGGTGCTGGCTGTGGTATTCATGGCCCGGATTCTAAGCGAGGTGACACGATGACAGAGGCGCGCGCTCATCTCATCGCCGGCGGCTTTCCGCCCGGATCGCAGGCCGGACACGATCACGACTACGCCCGGCTGCGTTTGCTCGGGCTGCTGGCCGAGCGGGAAATTCCCGCGTCGGTCGCCAACGACTTCAACGATGTCGAGAAGTGGCTTCCGGTGAGCCGTCTGCTGATCACCTACGTGGCCGGTCCGTATCCCGACGCCGCGCAGTGTCGCGGCATCGAGCGGTGGCTCGAATCCGGAGGCCGCTGGCTCGCGCTGCACGGCGCCAGTGGCGGCCGCGCCGAGCGCGTGGACGGCGTTCGCCAGCGCCGGACGGTGAAGACCGAGCACCACGCGCTCCTCGGGAGCTACTTTCTGACGCATCCGCCGATCTGCAAGATCCGCGTCGATGTGACGGGCGATTCGAGCCTCACGCGCGGGCTCGGCCCCTCGTTCGTGGTCGAGGACGAGCCGTACTTCATCGAGCTCCAGGATCCAAAGTCGACGCGCATCCTCTTGACCGCCGACTACGGCCCGGGCGTGACGTCGCCGACGATCGGCACGCTCTATGCCTCGGACACGTCGCTGCAGCCCGACGGTAAGACGCGAGTGCTCGGCTATACGCGCGCGGTGGGCCAGGGCGGCGTCACCTACTTCGCGCTCGGCCACTGTCACAACCCGGCGATCCGGGCGGGACGCGCGGTCGATCCGACCGATACGACGCCGCTCACGTTCCGGGGATCGTGGGAGACGGACGCGTTTCTCACGCTCTTGCGCAACGCGATCGCGTGGGGTGTGGGGGCGTAGGACCTGTTCTGGGTAGCGCTGCTCGCGCTCGCCCTGGTCGCGCCGCGCGCCGCTCAGGCCGAGACGCCGGCGGAGACCGCGCGTGCGATGCTGCGCCAGTATCAGGAGGACCCCGCTCGCATCGACCGCGCTCGCGATCTGCTCGAAGCGGCGGTGGCCAAGGGCGGCGGCAGCGATGTGCCGACCCTCGTGGCACTGGCCCGCGCGTGGTTCCTCTATGGCGAGGAGCGGGCGAAGACGCCTGATACGAAGATCGCCGCCTACGAGCGGGCGCGCGATGTGGCCAAGCGGGCCACCGAGCTGGCCCCGCAGGATCCGAACGCGCATCTCTGGTACGCGATCACCCTGGGGACGTGGTCGCACACCAAGGGCTTGCTACGCTCGGCTCTCGCGCTGCGCGGTCTCCGCAAGGAGGTCGACACGGTGCTGCGGCTCGACCCCAACAATCTCGATGCCCACATCATGGCCGGCAGCATCGCGCGGGAGCTGCCGGTGCTCCTGGGCGGTGACCGAAAGGAAGCCGAGGAGCACTTCAAGATCGCGCGGCGACTCGACCCGCGACTGACCGGGGCGAGGATCGAGCTGGCGCAGCTCTACATCAACATGGGGCGCTACCAGGAGGCGCGGCTCGAGCTGCAGGGGGTGCTCGACGAGCCCGCACCGACCGATCGGCCGCGCTGGACGACCAAGGAAGCGCCGCGCGCCCGCCAGATGCTCGAGACGATCCGTGACAAGAATTAGGGAAGGCCCGATAGGAACCCTCGCGCTCGTATGAGATCCTGACTGCGAGGAGAACGACGATGGCTGACGGCGACGCGCTGCAGGAAGAGCTCGAGCGACTCAAGGCGGAGAACGCCGCGCTGAAGGCCCGCGCCACGCGCGGCGTCTCGATCAAGGTCAGCGAGAGGGCGGCGTCTCGGTGTACGGACTCGGGCGCTTTCCGGTGACGCTCTACAAGGAGCAGTGGGCGAAGCTGCTCGATCTGGCCGACGACATCCGTGCCTTCATCAAGACGCACGACGCCGAGCTGAAGGCCAAAGAGTCGCGCTGATCGTCGAGGGACACAGCGAGCCCGCCTTCGCGCCGGTGCGCGATGCGTTCGCCGCGGTACTCGCCTCCGGCTTCGAAGCCGGCGCCGCGCTCGCGGTCTATCTCGACGGCGAGCCAGTCATCGATCTCTGGAGCGGTTACGCCGACGCCGCACGAAATCAGCCGTGGCGCCGCGACACGATCGTCAACCTGTATTCGGTCGGCAAGGCGATCAGCGCCGTGTGCCTCCTGCGCCTGGTCGACGCGGGGCTCGTCGATCTCGACGCGCCGGTAGCCCGCTACTGGCCCGAGTTCGCACAGGCCGGCAAGGCGCGACTTCCCGTGCGCTACCTGCTGACCCATCAGGCCGCGCTGCCGGCGATCGCGCGTCCGCTGCCGTCGGGGTCGTCGAGCTCGTGGGACACGATCGCCGACGCGCTCGCGGGCCAGGCGCCGTGGTGGGAGCCGGGGGCCGGCCACGGTTATCACGTGAACACTCAGGGTTTTCTGATCGGCGAGATCGTCCGGCGCGTCACCGGCAGGCCGTTCGGCGCCTATCTGCGCGAGAGCATCACGGGGCCCGCCCGGGTCGATTTCTTCGTCGGCTTCGGGCCCGAGCTCGATTCGCGCTGCGCCGATGTATTGCCGGTACTGCCCAGTCCCGAAGCGGCCGAGCTTCAGCGCCAGTTCGACGTCGACCCGCGCGGGCTGAGCGGCCTCGCGCTGATGCGCTACAACGCCTATCGCAATCCGCCGGAGATCTCGGGAATGGGCGTCGTCAACACGCGGTCATGGCGCGCGGCCGAGCTGCCCTCGACCAACGGGCACGGCAACGCTCGCGCGGTCGCGCGGCTCTACTCGGCCCTGGCCGGCGACGGCCGGCTCGACGGTGTCTCGGTGCTCTCGCCCGAGACGATCAGGCGTGCGAGTGCCGAGCAGGTCTACGGCGAGGACATCGTGCTGCAGCGCCCGACGCGATTCGGTCTGGGATTTCAGCTCACGATGCCCGAGCGCCGGCTGGGCCCGAGCCCCCGAGCCCTTGGCCACTTCGGCGCCGGCGGCTCGCTCGGATTCGCGGATCCCGACCGGCGCCTGGCCTTCGGCTACGCGATGAACCAGGGACGAAGCGGATGGCAGCACAAGCACGTGCGCCAGCTCATCGACCTGGTCTACGCGGCGCTGGACCGGCGGTCAGGCGCGGGATCGGCGCGAAGCGTTTGAGCCGGCGGTAAGTTGTCATGTTCCGCCAATGGGTGCAGTATCGAAACGCCGTGAGACTCCGCACGCATCTGATCATCCTGACACTGGCCACGGCCGTGCCGGTCCTGCTCTTCGCGGTTGGGCTGATCATCTACCACACGCGGCTCGAGCGGTCGTCGCTCGAGCGGGGCATGCGAGACACGGCGCGGGCGCTCGCCCTGGCGCTCGACCGCGACATCATCGACATCAAGGGGGGCGTGGAGACGCTGGCCGGCTCGCGCTATCTGAACGGCCCGGTCGATCTGCCCCACTTCTACGAAGAGGCGTCGACGATATCGAAAGGCTTCGGCGGGTGGGCGGTGCTGTCCGATCCCTCGGGCCGGCAGATTCTCAACACGAGCCGCGCGCTGGGCGCGGCCTTGCCGATTCCCACGATCGCCGGCCTCGACATGATGCAGAGCGTCGCCGCCAGTCGAAAGACGTTCGTGTCGAATGTGTTCATGGGTACCGTCAGCCGCCAGCCGGCGGTGATCGTGGCCATGCCGATCATTCGCGACAACCAGGTGCGCTACATTCTCGACTTCTCCTTCCCGCCCACGCAATTCACGAATCTGCTGAAGGAGGCCTCGCTTTCGCACGGCTGGATCGCGGTGGTGACGGATCGCGACGGCGGCGTGGTGGCCCGCGTGCCGGATGCGGCAGCCTTCGTCGGGAAGAAGGAAGGACCAGACTGGTCACGGCACGTCACGGGTTCCGACGAGGGCTTCATCAAGGGCGACATCCTCCGGGGCCCGCCGGTCTACGCGGCGTACAAGCGCTCGAAGGAGACCGGGTGGACCATCGGCGTGGCCGCACCGATCAAGCTGGTCGACGCGGGCATCCGCCGCTCGATGCTCGCGCTGTCGGCCGGCGGCGTGCTGCTGCTCGGCATCGCCTGCGGGTTCGCGTTCGTCCTCGGTAAGCGCATCGTGGCGCCGATCGTCGCGCTCGCCAACTGGCTGAAGGCCGAGCCCTCGTCGCCGCTGCCGCCCGCGGAGTCGCGGGTGGCCGAGATCGAGGATCTCCGGCTCGCGCTCGAGGAGGCGAGGGCCGCGGCGCGCCGGGCGGAGCTGGCGCACGCCGCGCGACGGCAAGCCGAAGCCGCGAACCGCGCCAAGGACGACTTCCTCGCCGTGCTATCGCACGAGCTCAGGACCCCCCTGAACGCCACGTTCGGCTGGGTCCGGATGCTCCGGTCGGGTCAGCTGGACGCCGGCGCCGCCGCGCATGCGCTCGAGGTGATCGAGCGCAACGTGAGCCAGCAGGGGCGCTTGATCAGCGATCTCCTCGATGCCAGCCGCATCGTGTTCGGACGGCTCGAGCTGAGCTTCCAGAACGTCGATCTGCCGGCGCTGGTCACCGGCGTCGTCGAGTCGGTTCGACCGACCGCCGAGATCCGCGGCATCATCCTGAAGTCGGAGCTCGACGCCGACGCGGGGCCGGTGCGGGGCGACCCCGACCGGCTGCGACAGGTCGTCGAGAACATCGTGGGCAACGCGATCAAGTTCACGCCGCAGGGCGGCACCGTGAACGTCCGACTCGTGCGCGATGGGGACGTCAGCCTGATCGTGAGCGACACCGGACGTGGCATCGAGCCGGAGCTGCTCCCGCAGATCTTCGAGCGGTTCAAGCAGTCCGACAGCACGAGCACGCGCGCTCACGCCGGTCTCGGCCTCGGGCTCGCCATCGTGCGCCACCTGGTCGAGCTGCACGGCGGGCGCGTCCGCGCCGAGAGCGCCGGCCCGGACCAGGGCGCCACGTTCACGATCGTGCTGCCGGTTGCCGGCGCGCCGCTGGACGGCGGCGGGCTCACGCAGAAGAGTTCGGCCACACCTGACGCCGAGCGCTTGGACGCGGTGAGAGTGCTCATCGTCGAGGACGACGACGACACGCGCGAGCTGGTGGGGGCGGTCCTCAGGCAGGCGGGTGCGATCTCTTTCGCGACCGGGAGTGCGAGTAGCGCCGTCACCATGGCCGCGCAGGTTCGGCCCGACGTGCTCGTGTGCGACCTGGCGATGCCCGACAAGGACGGGCTCGTCGTGGTGCGCGAGGTGAAGTCGTGGGCGGCGGAGGCCGGCGTCGTGCTGCCGGCGCTGGCGCTGAGCGCGTATGCGCGACCGGAGGACCGCGATCGCGCGCTGGCCGCGGGCTTCGATCTCTACGTGTCCAAGCCGGTCGATCCCAGCGAGCTCGTGCGCGCCGTGGCCCGGCTCGTTCGCCGTTAATCCCGAACAGGAGGCAAGACGATGAGCGCCACCGCCACGTTTGGACGCTATGCCGAGCTCCCGGTCGATCAGATGACGGCGGAGCAGAAAGAGGGCTATCGCTTCCTGGTCGAGGGGCCGCGCGGCCGCCTGCCGGGACCGTACAAGATCTGGGTGCACAACCCGAAGCTCGTGCGCGCCGCCGCGCCGCTCGGCCAGCACTTCACGCCGGGCCAGTCCTCGCTGACCGAGCGCGAGCGAGAGATCGCGGTGATCGTGATCACGAGCACGTGGCACTCGGCCTATCCGGCGGCCGCGCACGAACGGCGCGGCAAGGAGGTCGGCCTGCCGGCTCCGGCCGTCGAGGCGATGATCGCGGGGCTGCCGGCCACGTTCGCGGATCTCCGCGAGCAGGTCGTCTACGAAGTGGCCACGACCCTGGCCGAGGGCCGGTTGGTCTCGCAGGGTCTTTACGACCGCGCGGTGAAGGCGCTCGGCCACGAGAGCATGACCGACATGATCGTGCTGATGGGCTACTACACCGCCGTGTCCTTGACGATGAACCTGTACGCAGTGCCGGCCGGAAGCCCCGGCCTCGCCCGTTGAGGAGCGCGCCATGACCGCACTGAAGATCGCGCCGCTGCATCCCTCGCTCGGCGCCGAGGTGGCCGGGGTCGACTTGAGCAGGCCGGTCGACGCGGCGATGCGCGAGGCGCTCTCACGAGCGCTCGCCGAGCATCTGGCGCTGGTGTTTCGCGAGCAGCGCCTGACACCGGCGCAGTACCTTGCGGCGGCCTCCGCGTTCGGGCCGCCGATGGAGCAGCATTACTCCCAGCACAACATGCCGGACTTCCCGCTGATCGGGATGATCTGGCACCGCAACGGCCAGCAGCCCGCCGAGCAATGGCACACCGATCACACCAACCGCGAGCGGCCGCCGGCCGCGACGATCCTGTACGGCGTCGAGATTCCGTCGGCGGGCGGCGGGACCAGCGTGGCCAATATGCGCGCCGCGTACGTGGCGCTTCCCGAGGCCGAGCGCCGGCGCCTGGATTCGCTCAAGACCTACAACAGCCTCGACAGCGGACGCAGCGACACGCGCAAGGAAGATCTCGAGAAGTACGGTAAGCCGATCGAGCACCCGATGGTGCGCACGCATCCCGTGCACGGATCGCGCGCGATCTACTTCCACATCTCGAAGGCCACGCACATCGAGGGGATGACACCCGAGGCGAGCCGCGCCTACATGGCCGAGCTGATCGAACGGATGATCCAGCCCGAGATCGTCTATCACCACTCCTGGCGCAAGGGCGACGTGCTGGTGATCGACGACCGCGCGACCATGCATCGCGCGCACGGCGACTACGATCGCAGCCAGAGCCGCGTGCTCTGGCGGGTTATCGTCGAGGGCGATCGGCCGCGGCTGGTGTAGCGCTCCGCTAGGCCGGTCCTAGATCGCGCTCAGCTTCCGCGAGCAGCTCGTCGAATCCAGCCGGAAGCTCGAGCGCGCGACCGACGATGCCGGGGCTGTAGCCCTGGAGCCAGTAGCTGTTGGTCGGGTGCCCGCCGCCGGCGACGACCACCACGAAGTTGTCGGCGCTTGCGGTGATCGGCCACGGATCGAGCGCGACGCTTTCTCGCACGACCTTGCTCGAGTCGATCTCGAGCCAGGCCGGACAGCCGGCACGGCGCAGGTGCTCGGCCGGAATGCGCGAATGCTCCCACAGGAACTCGCGGATCGAGGCCTTCGTCCAGCCAAGGCCGGCCATCACGTTCGCCACCACGCCCGGAAGCATCAGGATGCCGGGCGTGCCGTGCTCGTAGCCGGAAAGGCCGGGCATGTTGGGCACGCGCATGAAGTCGGCCATGCGGTACATGCCCTGCAGCGCGTCTTCCTCGGGCGTCTCCTTCTTCGCGCCGCGCCGCCGGATGTTGGTGGCGCCGTTGGCGAACATGAGCGAGATCGAGCTCTGGCCGCGCGCGAACGCGTGGCGCTCGGTGGCGTGCGGCGCCCAGCCTGGCGGCAGGTTCGCCTCGTCCTCGGCGAAGACGACGTTGGTGTAGCGCACGCCGCCGTAGTTGGCCATGGTGCCGATGCCGGGCAGCGCGCCGCCGACGTTTTGCTGCAGCAGACGCAGCGCGCGCCCGATGCTGGCGCCGGCGGGCCGCTGGGGATCTGGGCCCAGGCAGCCGAAGCCTGAGTTGAGCCGGATCTGGGCGCCGATCGGCCCGTTGACGATGATGACGGGGAAGGCGCTCCCTGACGCGGCCTGGAGCTGCGCGCTGCCGGACTCGGGATCGAGAAACGCGTCGATCGCGGCGACGAGGATCGGCAAGTATTCGGGACGCCCGCCCGCCATCGCCAGCGCGATCGCGCACGTCTCGACCGTGGTCACGCCGCCGCGCGGCGGGAAGATCCCGACGCGACGCGCGCGCGGCTGCGTCGCGCCGCGAAGGATCCAGTCGACTCGCCCGCGCGTCGGCGGCCAGAGCGGTAGACCGTCGCCCCAGCGGTTGGCGAGCATGAGGTTGTTCGCGCGCGCGAACGCGTCCTCGGCGCTGGCGCCTTGCACCGTGATCATCGGCGCGGCACCCACCGCGTCGGCGGCGAACGCCGAGCGCCAGCGCATCAGGCCGTCGTAGAACTCGCGCTTGCGCGCCTCGACCGGCGAGATGTCGCTGCCAGGCAGGAACATCTCGATGGGGAAGGTGACCATCGCCGCGTCGGGCGCCAGCCCGAGCCCGGCGACCGCGTTGGTCATCACGCCGACGAAGTCGGTGCGCGTCAAGGTGACGGTCGGAATTCCCTGTGCTTCGAGCCTAGCGGCCGCCCGGCCGCATGCAGTGGCGCAGGACCCTCAGGCAGCGTTGCCGATGATGACCGCGTCGACGCCGCTCTGCTTGACGGCAGCCGCCGTCTCTTCGGAGCCGATCACCGCGTTGCCCACGGGGAACGCGTCGAGCGGCAGCACCTCGATCCCCGGGAAATCGGCCTCCAGTAGCGATTTCAGCAGCGGCAGCATGCGGAAGGCCTGCCACTGATCGTTGCTGACAAAGCCGACGCGCTTACCGTCCAGGCCGCTGACGCGCGGCGCGAACGGCTGCTTGACCTCGATCGCACCGGACGGGTCGTGGAATTCGAGAGTGTTCATGGCGCGATTATACGGCCGTATCGAATTGCGGCCATTGACGCGCGTCTGAGGGCGCCGATACGATGACGCAATGGTGGAGTACGAGGCTCGGACCCGACGGTTCACCCGGGCGGAGTACGACCGGCTCATCGAGCTCGGCGTGTTCCAGCCTGACGAGGACATCGAATTGATAGGCGGCGAGCTGATCGTCGCCGAGCCGCAAGGTGCTCCTCACTACACGGCGATCCGCAAGACCGCGAAGGCGCTCGAGGCCGCGTTCGGGCCGGGGTGGGACGTGCGCATGGAAGGTCCAATCGGGCTCGACCACGAGTCGGAGCCAGAGCCCGATGTCGCGGTCGTGACCGGGTCCGTGGATGACTATGCTCGCGAGCATCCCTCGCGCCCGGTCCTGACCGTGGAAATTGCCGATTCCAGCCTGGCTCTCGATCGGCGACACAAGGGCAGCCTCTACGCTCGCGCCGCTCTGGCGGACTACTGGATCGTCAACCTGATCGACCGCGTGCTCGAGGTCTACCGGCGACCGGTCGCGGATCCCGAGGCGCCGTTCGGCTGGCGCTACGCCGAGCGCGAAGTGCTCGACGCTTCCGGGCGAGCGATTCCTCTCGCCGCGCCGCAATCGAGCGTCTCGGTCGCGCAGCTTCTGCCCTGAATCGAGCCGAGCGCCGTCGCCCTAGAGCTTGATCTTCAGGAGCTTCGCCGCCGTCTCACCCAGCATCATCCGCCGCTGAGCGTCGGTGAAGCCCGGCGCCTTCAAGATGTGGTCGACCGACTTGTCCTGCCACGGGATCGGATGGTCGGTACCGACGACGAGCTGGCTGACGCCGACCTCCGCGGCCAGATGCCGCAGCGCCTCGGAGGTGAACACCAGGGTGTCGTAGTACATCGTCTTCAAGTACTCGGTCGGCTTCTTCTTGAGCTTGATCCCGGTGTCCATGTCGGGCGCGACGCGCAGGCTGTTGTCCGAGCGCGGCGCGTACGAGGGCAGGAAGCCGCCGCCGTGGGCGGAGCAGATCTTGAGGCCGGGGAAGCGATCGAGTGTGCCCTCGAAGATCAGGTGCGAGAGCGCGATCGTGGTGTCGAGCGGATTGCCGATCGTGTTGGCCAGCCAGCCGTTGCCCTTGAGCCGCTTGGCCAGGTCCGGCGTGCTCTGCGGGTGGATGAAGATCAGGACGCCGAGCTCCTCGGCCTTCGCCCAGAACGGATGGAACTTCGGATCCGAGAACTCGTCACCGGCGACGCTGGCGCCGACGGCGGCGCCCCGCAACCCGAGGCGCTTCACGCCGTCGACGAGCTGCTGCACGGCCAGGTCGGGGAACTGCAGCGCAACCGACGCGAAGGCGACGAAGCGGTCCGGGTACTTTGCGCAGAAACCCGCCAGCGCCTCGTTCTGGATCTTGATCACCTTCTCGGCGACGTCGCGCTCGGCTCGATACCACGCCGGGTTGATGCTGATGGCCTCCATGTCGATGCCTTGAGCGTTCATCTCGCCGATACGCCGCTCACCGACCTCGCCGATGCCGGGCCCGCGATGATCGTCGACCTTGAGCCCGAGCAGGGCGTAGGCCTCGGGGATCACGCAGTGCGCGTGCACGTCGATGACCTTCACGCGGCGGCCGCCGACCTTCACCTCGCGCCGCCGGCTCGCGCCGCCCGCGGCGCCGCGTTTGACGGCCGGCTTCTTCGCGCCGGTTCGGAACCTGGCCTGCACATCGCCGAGCAGATCACATCCAGTAAACGTGATCATGGGGCCCTCCTGGGCATTGCGAGCTCCGCGGGCTTGCGCCGACACACATCGAGCGCCGTCACGGCCAGCACGCGGGTGACCTTCTCCATTTCGCTCACGAGCACGCACGCGTCGTCCTCGTCCGCGTTGCCGCGGATGGTCGCGGGACCGTAGAGCAGGCAAGGGATGCCGGCCTTCCAGAGATGGCACGTGTCGTCCGCGCTGTACGAGTGCGGCAGCACGGTGCCGATGGCCTTCGGCTCCTGCCCGGTCACGGCACGATAGCTCCGCACGACCGCCTGAACGATCGGCGCGTCGGTCGGCATGTCGAACGGGTCCATCACCAGCCGGCGTCGCCCCTTGAAGCTCGCGGGCGGCGGGATCTCGATCTCGTAGCGGAGATCGGGATCGCGCGCGGCGAGCGGGTCGAGCCCGCGGCGGATGTCGGCGACGATGCCGTCCACGGTCTGTCCCGGGACGAAGTGTACGTCGACCAGGATCGTGCACAGATCCGGTACGTACGGCGGCTCCACCAAGACGTAGTCCTGACCCCGGCCGCCGAGGATGCTGCCCACGTTGAGGCGGGGAAACGCCGGCAGATCGGGCCGCGGCGTATGGCGAAACGCCACGTGCTCCAGCGCGTGCACGATCGCGGTCATCTTCTGCACCGCGTTCACGGTGCTCTCGAGCCGCCCGATGTGCCCCGTCACGCCGTACGCGTGAATCGCCATGTGCACGATGCCGGAGTGCACGGTGACGAGGTTGTCGGCGCCGAACGGCTCGGCGACCACCGCCGCGTCCGTGCGCAGGCCGCTTTCCATCAGATAGTGCGTGCCCTCGCCGCCCTGGGTCTCGCCGGCGACGCACGCGACGACCAGGTCGCCCGGAAGCTGCACGCCGGACCGGCGCACGGCCTCGGCCGTCATGATGATGCTCGCCAGGCCGCCCTTCATGTTCTGGACGCCGTGGCCGTACAGCCGATCGCCCTCGAGGCTCGGCGTCCACGGGTCTCGCTTCCAGCGCCGGGTCAGCGCGTTGATGTCGGTGTGGCCGTTGAGCATGAGGCTGGCGCCGCCGCCCGTCCCGCGCAGGGTGGCGATCGTCTGGAAGCGGCCGGGCTCGATCTCCTGCAGCTCGACGGCGTAGTCGCGGCTCCGGAAGAACTTCTCGAGGAACCGCGCGACTTCGGTCTCTTCGGTCTTGAAGCTCGGGATGCGGATCAGCGCGCTGGCCAGCTCGACCAGCTCGCGCGCGTCCACGTGGGCCAGCACCGCGCGCGTCTGATCATCCATGGCGCGTCCGCATCGGTGAGACGGTCAGACGAAGGTGAGCGGCTCGACGTGCGCTTCGCCCCGCGCGAAGCGGCCGATGTCGAGCGGGGCGGCGTCCATCGTGACGGCGTGGCCATGGGCGAGCAGCTCGGCCATGAGCTGGCCGGCGATCGGCCCGTGCATGAAGCCGTGGCCGCTGAACCCCGCGATCACGTGGAGCCCGTCGACGCCCGGCATTGCGCTGACGATGCCCGTCTGATCGGGCGTCATCTCGTAGAGGCCGGCCCACGCCCGCATCAGCTCGGCGTCGGCCAGCGCCGGCGCCCGATGGATCGCGCGCTCGATCAGCGCCGGCTCGAGGCTCCGATCGATCTCGGTACTGAAGCCGTCGGGCTCGTTGCGCCGGCCGTGGCCCATCAGGAGTCCCGGGCCTTCGCGGCGCAGGGAGAAGTTCGTGTACGGATCGATGATGAACGGCGTGGCCGCGGGGATGCGCGAGGCTGGAAACGGCGCGGTCATGAACTTGTGGCGACGGTGCGGACGGACGGGGATGTCGACTCCGGCGAGCCGGCCGACCACGCCCGACCAGGCACCGGTCGCGATGACGGTGGCGCGCGCCTCGAACGAGCCGGACGCCGTCGTGACGCCGAGCACGCGATCGCCCTCGCGGAGGAAGCCGAACACCTCGTGCTGCTGCTTGATCACGACGCCGAGGTCGCGGGCGCGCGCGGCGATCGCGGTCGCGCAGAGATACGGATCGGCGTAGCCGTCGCGCGGCGTGTAGGTGGCGCCGAGCAGATCGTCGGTGTTGAGGTAGGGGCACAGGGCGCGCGTCGCCCGCGCGTCGAGCAGCTCGACCTTCACGCCGAGGCTCTGCTGGAGCGCGACGCTCTGGCGGGCGACGGCCAGCTCGGCCTCTGATCCGATCAGGATCAGGTAGCCGTGCTGGCGGAAGTTCGGATCGACGCCGAACTCCTCGCGAAACCGCTCGTAGGTGACGATGCTGTGAGTCGTCAGCTCGACGCCGAGCCGGTTCGCGTACTGGTGGCGGATGCCGCCGCTGGCGAGCGCCGTCGAGCCCGAGCACACGCTGTCCCGTTCCAGCACGACGACGGGGCCCACGCCGAGCCTGGCCAGATGGTAGGCCGTGCTCACGCCCATGATCCCGGCGCCGACGATCACAACTTCGGCGGTTTGCGTCACGCCGCCACGATACTACAATCACGGCGCGGAGGAGACCCCATGGCTACGCTCGATCCCGTCTGGGCAACGATCGCCGAGCTCTCGCGCGCGTACGAGGCGCGCACGCTTTCCCCGGTCGACGTCGTCGACGCGCTGATGGCGCGGATCCGCCGGCGCGATCCGGCGCTGCACGCCTACATCGCGGTCTACGAGGCGGAGGCACGGCTGGCCGCCGAGGGCGCGGACCGGGCGATTCGCTCCGGCCATCGGGTCGGGCCGCTCCACGGCGTGCCGATTGCCTTGAAGGATCTCGTCGATCTCCAGGGGCGCGTCACCACCGGCGGCTCGAAGGTGTGGGCCGATCGCGTCTCGCCGGTGACCGCTACGCTCGCCGAGCGGCTCATCGCCGCCGGCATGATCGTGCTCGGCAAAACGCACACGGTCGAGTTCGCGATGGGCAGCTGGGGGACCAACACACACATGGGCACGCCGCGCAACCCGTGGGATCTCGCGGTTCACCGGACGCCGGGCGGATCCTCCAGCGGCTCGGGCGTCGCGGTCTCCGCGGGTATGGCGCCGGTCGCGATCGGGACCGACACGGGCGGCTCCGTCAGGATTCCCGCGGGCTGGTGCGGCATCGTCGGGCTCAAGGTGACGGCGGGCCGCATCAGCACCTACGGAGTCCTGCCGCTCAGCTCGACGCTCGACACGCCCGGGCCCCTCGCGCGCTCGGTCGAGGACGCGGCGCTGATCTACCGTGTGCTCAGCGGTCCCGACCCGCGCGATCCGCAGACGTTCGCGTGGACGCCGGCCGATCCGCTGCCAACCTTGAGGCGCGGTGTCGAAGGACTGCGTCTCGCCGTGCTGCCCGACACCGAGCGCGTCGGCGTCGACAAGGAAGTGCTGGCGGCGTACGACGCGGCGGTGAGCGCGCTCGCGGGGCTCGGCGCCCGGATCGTGCGCGTCGAGTTTCCGCGCCGGCTGAGCGATTACGCTGGCGCCACCGGCGTGATCATCGGCGCCGAGGGTTATCGATTCGTCGGCCACCTGGTCGACGACGGTAACCTGCCGACCGATCCGCACGTGAGACCGCGCATCCAGCTCGGGCGCAACATCTCGGCGCGCGACTATCTGCTGGCGCTCGCCCAGCGCGAAGAGCACAAGCGCGAGTTCGCCACGGCCGTGCGCGACGCCGACGCGATCTTGACGCCGACCGCCCAGACCGCCGCGATCCCGATCGATCGCGCGGATCAGACCGGCACCGCCGCCCACTTCACGCGCCCCGGCAACTACCTCGGACTCTGCGGTCTCGCCGTGCCCTGCGGATTCTCCGGCGAGGGTATGCCGCTCTCGCTCCAGATTCTCTGTCACGCGGGCGACGAGGCCACGGCGCTCAGAATCGGCTGGGCCTACGAGCAAGCCTCCAGCTGGAAGAGCCGTCGACCGCCCGAGCCCTGATGCGTTGCTGATCTGACGCGTCGCTGATCTGACGCGCGATTCGGGCGTATTGCCCCAGTCCGCGCGGACATCCAAAGCGCCTCCTCACCCGTAGTTCAACGGTGAGGAGGGAGCAGCGATGGGTGCTCGCGGAGTGATCGGAGCAGGCAGCGCGCTGGCGGTGATCGTGAGCGCGCTGGCCGCATCGGCCGGCCCCAGACCGGCCGTCGAGATACAGACCTTCCAGTTCCAGCCCGCCGCCGTCGAGGCCGCGACCGGCACGGCGATCACGTGGACCAACCGTGACGAGATCGAGCACACGGTGACGTCCGGCGATCCCGAGCATCGCAGCGATCGGTTCGATCGCCGCCTGGCGAACCGCGGCGCCACGACGACCGTCAGCTTCACGGAGCCCGGTGTCTATCCCTACTTCTGCGATCGGCACCCCTCGATGCGCGGCGAGATCCGCGTCCATTGATGGGCGCAGTGAGCGCGACGGCCTCGGGACGACAAATAGCGAACACGACACGGCGCAGTGAACACGACACGCAGACACGAAAGGAGCGAGCGATGAACACGCAGATTGTGGTGTGGGTGGGAGCGATCAGCATGCTGGGCCTGGCCGGGTGCACTCAGTCGATGGCCAAGGCGCCGGCGCACGACGCAATGGCGTCGCACGCGGCGATGACCTCGGGCACCAAGGCCGCCGAGCTACGAGCCGGGCTCAACAATCTGTTCTCGGAGCACGTGTATCTCGCGGGCGCCGCGACCAGCGCGGCGCTCGGCGGGCGCGAGGCCGAGTTCAAGGCCGCGGCCGGCGCGCTCGATGCGAACTCGGTCGCGATCTCGAAGGCGATCGGCTCGGTGTACGGTGACGGCGCCGAGAAGGCGTTCCTGCCGCTGTGGCGCCGCCACATCGGCTTCGTCGTCGACTACACGGTCGGCGTCGCCGGCAACGACAAGGGCAAGCAGGACAAGGCCGTCAACGACCTCGTGAGCTACACGCAGGACTTCGGCGCATTCCTCGCGTCGGCCAATCCGAATCTGCCAAAGTCGGTCGTGGCCGACCTGGTGAAGCACCACGTGGTCACGCTCAAGGACGTCATCGACGCGCAGGCCTCGAAGGACCCGGCGCGCGCCTACACGGCGCTGCGCACCGCAGCCGGCCACATGCAGATGATTGCGGATCCGTTAGCCGAAGCGATCGTGAAGCAATTCCCGGACAAGTTCGCCGGCTAGCCAGGCGGCCGATAACGGCCCATCTACTTCGTTGGCGCCCTCGGCGGCACGCTCACCGTACTCGAAGTACGGCTCGCGTGTCGCCTTCGGGCGCCGCCTCGTATCTGGGCCGTTCTCAGCCGCCTGGTGCCCTAGATCACGTCAGGATTTTCCGGGTGGCCTTGGTGTGACGTGGCTACAGCGGCTGCACGTGCGGTTTTTCTCGGAGTTGTAGAACTCTTCGTAGGCGCGTGAGACCGGGTCCTCGCGATAGTCGGCGACCTGCTTGACGCTCTGATGGAGCTGGGCGCCGCACTTCTCGCAGAACCAGGTGAAGCGATCCTTCTCGTCCTCGCGGCGCTTGCGCTCGAGCACCAGCACGAACGCGTCGGGCGAGAAGCGCGGAGAGTGCGGCGTGCCCGCCGGGCAGTAGATGATCTGGCCCTCGCGGATCACCGCGATCTTCTCGGCGCCCTCGGGCGTCCGGTAATGGAGGTTCATGTCGCCCTTGATCATGTACATGACCTCGTCGCTCGGATCGCTGTGGAACTCGCTGCGAAACTCGCGGCCGCGCGCGACGAAGGCGATGCTGTCCGGCGCCTGCCACAGGACCGTGTTGGGCCGGCCCGAATCGCGAATGCTACTCATGACCTGAGAGAGATCGACCGCCTTCATGTCGTCCATCGTCTACTCCTTGGTCGCGTGCTCGACGCGGAGGTCGAAGCCGCTGGGATGAAGCTTGAAGCCCTTAACGGACGCGCGCGTGGCGACCACCTGCACCTCGTGATCGACGAAGACCATGGGCGCGTCTTCGACGATCAGGCGCTGCGCCTTTCGGTAGAGCTCGGCGCGCTTGCCGCGATCGGCGATCTGGCGGGCCTGGACCAGGAGCTGATCGACCTCGGGGTTGTTGTAGTTGGCCCGATTCGGCAGCGGCTGGTTCTTCGAGAAGAACAGTGGATACATCGAAAGGTCGGGATCCTCCGACTTCAGGAACCACGAGAGCGCGTAGAGCGCCGGGGCCTCGGCGCGCACCTTGCCGAGATACGAGCCCCACTCGAAGGTCTTGAGCTGCGCCTTGACGCCGGCGGCGGCCAGATTGGCCTGGATCACCGTGGCCATCTCGACCGGCGCTTGCATGCCCGAACCGGACTCCGGCACCCACAGGTCGGTCTCGAGGCCGTTGGGATAGCCGGCTTCGGCGAGCAGCTTCTTGGCGGCGGCCGGATTGTAGGGGTACTTGCGTACGTTCGGCTCGAATGCCCACGTCCCCGGCAGCAGCGGGCCGACCGCCGGAATCCCCGTGCCCTTGAGGATGTCGCGCGTGATCGCGTCGCGGTTCACGGCGTGGCTGAAGGCCTGGCGCACTTTCCGATCGGTGAACGGCTTCTTCTCGACGTTGAAGCCGACGTACCAGATCGTGAGACCGGTCGCCTTGTGCACGGTGACGCCGGAGGTCTTCTCCAGGCGCGCCACGAAATCCGGAGGGATCGGCAGAATCAGATCGACGCCGCCGGTCATGAGCTCGGCCACGCGCGCGTTGGCCTCGGCGATGCCGCGATAGACGAGCGTCTGCGGCTTGCCCTTGGCGCCCCAGTAGTCCTCGTTGCGCCGGAGCACGAGCCGGCTGCCGCGCTCCCAGGATTCGAACTTGTAGCGGCCGCTGCCCACGGGCTTCGAGTCGAACTCGGCCGGCGCCTTCGAGAAGGCCGTCGGGCTGACGATCGCGCAGTTCGGCAGGGCGAGCAGGGCGAGCAGCGAGCTGGTCGGGTACTTCAGGTGCAGCTGCACCGTCTGCGGGTCGACCACCTCGACCGATTTCACTGTGGCCAGGTAGCCGGCGACGAACGACCACTTGCCGCTCTTGTTGTGCGGGTGCGCGGGGTCGATGACGCGGTCGAACGTGAACTTGACCGCCGACGCGTCGAGCGGGGTACCGTCGTGGAAGCGAACGCCCTTGCGGAGCTTGAAGGTCCAGGTGAGGCCATCGGGCGACGTGGTCCACGACTCCGCGAGCCCGGGCACGATGTCGGTGCTGTCGACCGCGGTGCCGACGAGCGTCTCGAAGATCTCGGCCGTCACCCGCAAGGTATGCAGGCCCAGCGCCTGACCAGGATCGAGACCCGGCGGCTCGGCTTCCATGCCGACCACGAACACGTCGCGCGGCGTCTGGGCGCTCGCGGGTATCGCGGGCGACAGCGCGGCAAGCACCAGGGCAGCGAGCAGGATGGCGATGAACGAAGTCGATCGTGACATATCGCTCCTCGTGAGGTCGGTACCGCGGGCTTTCATCGGCGCTGTAGCTTTCGAAGCTCGCCCAGCGTGATCGAGGGAATCGTCGCGCCGTTCCTGGCGGTCCATCCCGCCATCGACTGGCTGTCCGGCCACGGCGCGACTTTCTTCATGCTCCAGTCGCCGTCGAGGCTATGGTCCGGCGCTTCGGCGCGAAATCGAAACGCGTCTTGTGCTGTCTTCTGTGCCGAGACGCTGAAGCGTGCCCATCCCATGTCGACCTGGCGTGTCGCCCAGGTAGCCGGGATCGCGCTCACGCCGTCGGGGAACCCCTTCGACATGAGGACGAGCACGAGCACGAGGGCGGGCGAGAGCTGCGTCTGGTAGCGGGTACGCAGCGCCTCAGCCTCCTCGGCGCCGGCGATGCCCAGGAACATGTAATTCGGCTCGCGCAGGCTCGTCTGCAAGATCTTCCTCGGCCGCAGGGTCGAGAGATCCTCGAAATAGAGCTCGTCGTTCGTGGCGAGCGCGAACGAGTAGCTGCCGGCGACGTCGGCCGCACCGGCCTTGGTCACGTTCATCTTCACCTGGCCGACACAGCCCCAATCCGTGCAGCCCTTCCAGGCGACCAGCGGAGCCTGCGCGGTCGTGGACGTGGGCGCCACGACCGCGCAGCCGAACGCGACCAGTGTTCCGAGCAGCGAACGGGCCGGCCTGATGCCGGAGCTCCCTCTGCGATCCGCTACTTCGTCGCGAAGCAGTAGATGAGACCGTTACCGCCCGTGCTCTTCAGATCGTTCTGACTGCACCCGCCGTCGGGCCCGCGCGAGGGGTGCGACGAGTTCCACGACTTCGACGCGTCGTCGTCGCGGAGGCCCTGGCGATCGTGGTGGCCGACCATCGCCGAGCCCTGGCCGCTCTTCGTCCAGTTGCCGCACGTGCGGTCCTCGCCGGCCGCGAACGCCGTGCCATCGGGCTGGGAGCCGGTGAGGATGTCGTGCATGTTCGGCGTGTCGCCGCGCCCGTTCACCGGCTCACCCTTCTCGGTCAGCGCGGTCTGCTTGTTGATGTTGTTCTTGGCGCCGTGAAGCTCCGCGACATCGTTCGCGACGATGATGCCCTTGGCGTTCTTCCAGGGACCTTTCCCGATCCGGTCGCGCGCGTTGACGGCGCCCGGGCCCTGGGTGCTCAGATAGGCGTGCCAGGTCTTCGCGCCGGCGCCCGCGTTGGCGCCGAGCAGCTGGCAGAGCTGATCCGCGCCGACGAGGCCGCCGAGGTCGGCGCCCTTGCCCGGGCCGGCGCTCGTGACGAAGAAGCCGATGTCCGACTGCTGCGCGTGCGCGACGTTTGCGGCGAACGACACCACCATGGCCGCGACGAGAATCGAAAGGCCGATCACCTTGCTCATGGAGCCTCCGTTGGGTTTAGCTACGCAGCTCGGGGACGACCCAGAGCGGCGACCGCCCGGCCTCCACGCGCTGGATGTTGTCGAAGCCGTTGCGGTACGCCTTGGTCCAATTGTCCCAGGTCGGTCCGGCGCTGTGCGGCGTGAGCGTCACGTTCGGCAGCGAGAAGAGCGGATGGTTCTGGGCGGGCGGCTCCTCGACCATCACGTCGAGCCCCGCGGCGGCGATCGTGCCCGACTTGAGCGCCTGGTAGAGCGCGTCTTCGTCGACCACCGGCCCGCGGCAGGTGTTGATGAGGATCGCGCCCTTCTTCATGATGGCGAGCTCGCGCGTCGAGATCATCTTGCGGGTGACGTCGTTGAGCGGCACGTGCAGGGTGACGACGTCTGAGGTGCGAAGGAGCTCGGTGAAGAGGGTGAAGCGCACGCCGAGCGTGTCTTCCTGGTCCTCGGTGAGCCGGAGGATGTCGAAGTAGCGCACGTCCATGTCGAAGCCCTGGACGCGGCG
>Ga0075423_10001253_pt1 | contig 22004 bp, 21 predicted proteins | sample SoiMethybrSBSTD2_FD_80114 | JGI IMG/M metagenome (GOLD analysis project Ga0075423, IMG submission 80114) | Bulk soil microbial communities from a Populus tree surrounding site in Tennessee, USA - Soil MetaG P. TD hybrid SBSTD2 | ecosystem: Environmental > Terrestrial > Soil > Tree plantation... | reverse complement strand
GCCTGGATGCCGAGGCGGTGGAGCGTGGGCGCGCGGTTGAGGAGCACAGGGTGCTCCTTGATGACGTCTTCGAGCACGTCCCAGACCTGCGGCCGGGCGCGCTCGACCATCCGCTTGGCGGACTTGATGTTCTGCGCGTACTCCAGGTCGACGAGCCGCTTCATCACGAACGGCTTGAACAGCTCGAGCGCCATCTGCTTCGGCAGTCCGCACTGCTGGAGCTTCAGCTGCGGGCCGACGACGATCACCGAGCGGCCCGAGTAGTCGACGCGCTTTCCGAGCAGGTTCTGGCGGAACCGGCCCTGCTTGCCCTTGAGCATGTCTGACAGCGACTTCAGCGCGCGGTTGCCCGGCCCGGTGACGGGCCGGCCGCGGCGCCCGTTGTCGAAGAGGGCGTCGACCGCCTCCTGCAGCATGCGCTTCTCGTTGTTGATGATGATCTCGGGCGCGCCCAGGTCGAGGAGTCGCTTCAGCCGGTTGTTCCGGTTGATGACGCGCCGGTACAGGTCGTTGAGGTCGGAGGTCGCGAAGCGGCCGCCGTCGAGCTGCACCATCGGGCGCAGGTCGGGCGGGATGACCGGCACCGCGCGCAGCACCATCCCCATCGGGGAGTTGACCCGGCGGCCGTCGTCATTGGTGCGGTTGAACGCCGAGATCACCTTCAGCCGCTTGATCGCCTTCGCCTTGCGCTGACCCTTGGCGACGGCGATGACCTCCTTGAGGCTGATCTCCTCGAGGTCGAGGTCGAGGCGGTCGATGAGGTCTTCGACGGCCTCCGCACCCATGCCGCCGGCGAAGTACTCCTGGTACCGGTCGACGATCTCGCGCCACACGTGCTCGTCGTCGACGAGCTGCTTTGGTGCGAGACCGCGGATCGTGTCCCACACGCTCTGGAGGAACTCGCGCTCCGACTCGGCGCGGGTGCGCAGCTCCTCGAAGTCCTTGTCGCGGGCCTTCTGGGACCGCTCGGTGTCGGCCTTGCGGGCGTTGCCGCTCGCCGACGCCTTCTCGTACTCCCGGATCTCGCTCTCGTACTGCTCGTCGCGCTCGCGCAGGCGCAGCTCGAGCTCCTTCTCGACCTCGGCGATCTCGGCGCGGATGTCGGCCTCGAGCTTGGGGAGGTCCTTCTGGCGCTTCTCCTCGTCGACCCACGTGATCAGGCGAGCCGCGAAGTAGATGACCTTCTCGAGGCTCTTGGGGGCGATGTCGAGCAGGTAGCCCAGGCGGCTCGGGACGCCCTTGAAGTACCAGATGTGCGTGACGGGGGCCGCGAGCTCGATGTGGCCCATCCGCTCGCGCCGCACCTTCGAGCGCGTGACCTCGACGCCGCAGCGCTCACAGATGATGCCCTTGAACCGGACGCGCTTGTACTTGCCGCAGTAGCACTCCCAGTCCTTGGTCGGCCCGAAGATCTTCTCGCAGAACAGGCCGTCCTTCTCGGGCTTGAGCGTGCGGTAGTTGATCGTCTCCGGCTTCTTCACCTCGCCGTTCGACCACATGCGGATCTGCTCCGCGGTGGCGAGCGCGATGGTCAGCTGGGCGGAGTCGTTGACGTCGAGCACCGGGCTCATGTGCGTCCTACCTCTTCCTTCGTTCTTCCTCGTTCGTCGTTGTTCGTCGTCGTCAGAACGCCGGCTCGCGACGGCGCTCGTCCTCTTCGTCGGTCCCGCGCTCGGGCCGGGACAGGTCGATGCCGAGCGACTCGGTGGTGCGGAAGGCGTCCTCGTCGAGCTCCCGGATCTCCACCTCTTCGCCCGCCTCGTTGACGACGCGGACGTTGAGGCACAGGGCCTGCATCTCCTTGATGAGCACCTTGAAGCTCTCGGGGATGCCCGGCTCGGGGATGTTCTCGCCCTTGACGATGGCCTCGTACACCTTCACGCGACCGAGCACGTCGTCGGACTTGATCGTGAGGATCTCCTGGAGCGCGTACGACGCGCCGTACGCCTCGAGCGCCCACACTTCCATCTCGCCGAAACGCTGCCCGCCGAACTGCGCCTTCCCGCCCAGCGGCTGCTGGGTGATCATCGAGTAGGGGCCGGTCGACCGGGCGTGGATCTTGTCGTCGACGAGGTGCGCCAGCTTCAGGATGTAGATCCAGCCCACCGTGACGGCCTTGTCGTACCGCTCGCCGGTCCGGCCGTCGTAGAGGAACGCCTTCCCGTCGAGGCCCACGAGCCGCTGCCCGTCGGCGCCGTCGCTGTGCATCCTCTTGAACAGGTCCTCGATCGTCCCCTCGGGGCTCTGTCCGGCTCCGCCCTCCTCGTCCCAGTGGGCGCCGTCGAACACGGGGCTCGACACCCACAGGGCGGGCTGGGTGACCGGGCTCGTCTTGCGGCCGTTCTTGGGCGCGGCGGCCTCGCCCTCCCAGCCGTGCCGGGCGGCGTACCCGAGGTGGGCCTCGAGCACCTGGCCGACGTTCATGCGGGACGGGACGCCGAGCGGGTTGAGGATGATGTCGATCGGGGTGCCGTCGGCGAGGTAGGGCATGTCCTCGATCGGCAGGATCTTGGCGATCACGCCCTTGTTGCCGTGGCGCCCGGCGAGCTTGTCGCCCTCGGAGATCTTGCGTCGCTGCGCGACGTAGACCCGAACGAGCTCGTTCACACCCGGCGGCAGCTCGTCGCCGTTGTCGCGGGAGAACTTGCGCACGTCGATGACCTTGCCGGTCTCGCCGTGCGGCACCTTCAGCGACGTGTCGCGGACCTCGCGGGCCTTCTCGCCGAAGATCGCCCGCAGGAGCCGCTCCTCGGGTGTGAGCTCGGTCTCGCCCTTGGGTGTGACCTTCCCGACGAGGATGTCGCCCGGGCCGACCTCGGCGCCGACGCGGATGATCCCGCGCTCGTCGAGGTCCTTGAGGATGTCCTCGGACAGGTTCGGGATGTCGCGGGTGATCTCCTCGGCGCCGAGCTTCGTATCGCGGGCGTCGATCTCGTGCTCCTCGATGTGGATCGACGTCAGCACGTCGTCGCGCACGAGGCGCTCGGAGATGACGATCGCGTCCTCGTAGTTGTGACCCTTCCACGGCATGAACGCCACGAGGAGGTTCTTGCCCAGTGCGAGCTCGCCGTTGTGCGTGGACGGCCCGTCCGCCAGGACGTTCCCCTTGCGAACCTGGTCGCCCGACTCGACCAGCGGCTTCTGGTTGATGCAGGTGCCCTGGTTCGAGCGGCGGAACTTGGACAGCCGGTGCGTGGTGCGGCCGTTCTTCTGGTAGTCGACGACGATCGAGTCGCCCGAGACCTCGGCCACGGTGCCGTTGTCGTCGGCGACGACGAGGTCGCCGGCGTCGCGGGCGGCCCGGCTCTCCACGCCGGTGCCGATGAACGGCGCGGTCGAGCGCAACAGCGGCACCGCCTGGCGCTGCATGTTGGCGCCCATGAGCGCGCGGTTGGCGTCGTCGTGCTCGAGGAACGGGATGAGGCTCGTGGCCACCGAGACGATCTGCTTCGGCGACACGTCCATGTAGTCGACTTCGTGCGGGTCGACGTACGCGACTTCGCTGCGGCGCGCCCGTACCAGCACCTTCTCGTCGAGGAACCGGCCCCGGTCGTCGACCCGGGCGTTGGCCTGGGCGATGACGTAGCGGTCCTCGTCGTCGGCGGCGAGGTACTCGATCTCATCGGTGGCGACGCCGTCGCGCACCTTGCGGTACGGCGTCTCGATGAAGCCGAACCGGTTGATGCGGGCGTACGTCGAGAGGTAGCCGATCAAGCCGATGTTCGGCCCTTCCGGCGTCTCGATCGGGCACATGCGCCCGTAGTGGCTGGGGTGCACGTCACGAACCTCGAACCCGGCGCGCTCACGCGACAGGCCGCCCGGCCCGAGGGCCGAGAGGCGCCGCTTGTGGGTGAGCCCGGCGAGCGGGTTCGTCTGGTCCATGAACTGGCTGAGCTGGCTCGAGCCGAAGAACTCCTTGATGGCGGCGACGACCGGCCGGATGTTGATGAGCGTCTGCGGCGTGATCGCCTCGACGTCCTGCGTGGTCATGCGCTCGCGGACGACGCGCTCCATGCGCGACAAGCCGACGCGGACCTGGTTCTGGATCAGCTCGCCGACGGACCGCACCCGGCGGTTGCCGAAATGGTCGATGTCGTCGGGGAAGTAGTCCGGGTCGTTGTTGTGCAGCTTCACCAGGTACGAGACCGTGGCGAGGATGTCGGCCCGGGAGAGCGTGAACTCCTTGTCCTTGGGAGGCTTGAGGTCGAAGCGCTCGAGGCCGAGCTTCGGGTACTCGTCGAGGAGCTTCTTCGACACCTTGTGCCGGCCGACCTTGGCCATGTCGTAGCGCTTCGGGTTGAAGAAGAGGTTCTCGAGGAGGCCGCGCGCCGAGTCCGGCGTGGGCGGCTCACCCGGGCGCAGCTTCCGGTAGATGTCGATGAACGCGGCTTCGGCGTTCTCGGTGTGGTCCTTCTCGAGGGTGTTGCGGATCGACTCGTACGGGTTGCCCTGCGCGTCGAGGATGAGGTTGAGCAGCTCCTCGGGCGTCTCGCCGAAGCCGAGCGCCTTCAGGAGGACGGTGACGGGCTGCTTGCGCTTGCGGTCGATGCGGACGTAGACGATGTCCTTCTTGTCGACCTCGAACTCGAGCCATGCGCCCCGGCCCGGGATGATCTTGGCGTCGACGAGGTCCTTCTCGGGCGAGGTCTTGTCGGGGCTGATCCCGAAGTACACGCCCGGCGACCGCACGAGCTGCGAGACGACGATCCGCTCGGTGCCGTTGATGATGAAGGTGCCCCGGTCGGTCATCATCGGGAAGTCGCCCATGAAGACCGTCTGCTCCTTGATCTCGCCGGTGGCGGCGTTCATGAAGCGGGCGGTGACGAACAGCGGGCGCGCGTAGGTCATGTCGCGCTCGCGACACTCCTGCTCGGAGTGCTTGGGCGGGTCGAAGACGTGGTCGGCGAGCTCGAGCTTGAGCTGGCCGGTGAAGTCCTCGATCGGCGAGATGTCGCGCAGGACCTCGGCGACACCCTCGTCGAGGAACCACTGGAACGATTCCCGCTGGACGGCGATGAGATCGGGAAGCTGGAGAACCTCCCGCAGCTTGGCGAAGGACAGACGTTCCCGGGACGCGAGACGAGCCAACGTCACTCCTCTAAGGGAAGGCGCGCGCCGACCAGCGCCAGATTGGTCAGCAAATGCACGAACGGGCAGACACGGCTAAAGAAATATTAGCGCGCGCCGACGATTTCCTGCAACAAACGTGCCCGAAATACGCCGCCCCGGCGGCGCTGTGTTCGGGAGGATACGACGACCCCCTCGGAGGGTCAAGACCCGCTCCGGACAATTGCCGCGTAAGGAGTCAGGTGAAGCCCCGGGCACCCGACCGCGGCCGCCGCGGAGCTACTTGAGCTCGACCTTGGCGCCGGCGCCTTCGAGCTGCTCCTTGGCCTTGTCGGCGTCCTCCTTGGACACCTTCTCGAGGACCGGCTTGGGCGCCGACTCGACGAGCTCCTTCGCCTCCTTGAGCCCGAGGCTCGTGAGGGTCCGGACCTCCTTGATGACCTTGATCTTCTCGCTGCCGGCCTCGGCGAGGACGACGTCGAACTCGTCCTGCTCTTCGGCGGCCTCTGCTGCCGGCGCGCCGGCGGCGGGGCCCGCCACCGCCACCGGTGCAGCGGCGGTCACGTCGAACTCCTCCTCGAACGCCTTCAGGAACTCGTTGAGCTCGAGGACGCTCATGCTCTTGAAGACGTCCAGCAGCTCTTCGGTGCTGAGCTTGGTTGCCACGGTGATTACTCCTCTTGCTCGGAAGATTCGGAAGACTCGGAAGCCTCGGTTGAGGCGGCGGGCGCGGAAGCCGCCCGTTGATCGATCAGCGCTCGCACGCCGTAGGCGAAGTTGCGCGTGAACGCCTGGAACAGGCCGGCCGCCTTGGTGAGCGGCGCCTGGAAACCGCCGGCGAGCATCGCGAGCAGCTGCTCGCGGGGTGGGATGTCGGCGAGCTCGGTCAGCTCGGCCGCGGTGATGAGCCGGGGCCCGAGCAGGCCACCCTTGACGACAAGCTCGGGATTGGTCCGACCGAAATCGCGCAGGGCCTTGGCCGCGGGCACGGCGTCGCCGTGCACGAAGGCGATCGCGACCGGCCCCTCCAACAGCGGAAGGAGGTCGTCGAGCCCGGCCTCTTCGGCCGCCCGGCGGGCGAGGCGGTTCTTGAAGACCTTGTACTCCGTGTTCGCGGGCCGGAGTGAGCCGCGCAGCTCGGCGAGGGCGCGCACGCTGAGACCCCGGTACTCGGTGAGCACGGCCGCGTCGGCGTCGTCGAGCTTGGTGCGGATCTCCTCGACGACTGCGGTCTTCTCCGGCTTCGGCATGGTCTCTTTCCGACTGGTTCCCGACAACGAGAAACGGGACGCCCAGACTCGCGAGGACGTCCCGTCATCATTCGAAAACGGTGTCGCCTCGTCCGGCGAGCCGAGTTGCCGGCCCATTACCGCTGGCGCGACCGGAGGTCTGGGGCGCGTGTGTTGTGGTGAACAGATTACTACGAGCCGGCCGGACCAGTCGTGTCGATCTCCACGGTCACGGCCCACTCCCAGCGGCCGTCGGCGGGCTCGGCGCCGAGCGCGCGCATGGCGTCGAGCGAGAAGCGCACAACGTCGGATGCCGGGACGTCGCGGGGAAAGTGGAAGATGCACTGCCCGAACGACATGCGCGCGTCGGGAGCGGTGACGCCCGCCGCCGCCAGTCGGCCGGGCACGGCGTCTTCGCTCCCGGGCGGCCCGGACGGGCGGACGTGCACGGGCACCGACCGGCGGACGGACCCCGCCCGACCGATCCACGTCCCCGGAACCTCCTGGCGCCGGGCCTTCCGCTCCTTGCGTCCGAGGCCGTCGAGGCCGCTCACCACGGGCCGGATCGAGACGCCGTCGACGCGGCTCAACCTCCCGAGCACGCCACGATGGAGCAGCTTCCGCTCGATGAAGCCCTCTACCTCGCTCGTGTCGCGGTCGGTGAAGGCCCCGCCCTTGGCCACGGCTACGCCGCGGTGGTGCGTGCCGCGTCGACCGCCACCGCGGGATCGATGCGGATGCCGGGTCCCATCGTCGACGACGTCGCGATCGACTTGAAGTAACGCCCCTTGGCGGCCGCCGGCTTGTTGCGGAGGATCTCGTCGAGGACGGCCTGGAAGTTCTCGAGCAGGGCGTCGCGCTCGAAGCTGACCTTGCCGATCGGGACGTGGACGTTGCCGTTCCGGTCGGTGCGGTACTCGACCTTGCCGGCCTTGAACTCGGCCACCGTCTTGCCGATGTCGGTCGTGACCGTGCCCGTCTTCGGGTTGGGCATGACCCCGCGCGGCCCGAGGACGCGGCCGAGCCGCCCGACCTGGGACATCAGATCGGGGGTGGCGATGGCGACGTCGAAGTCGAGGAAGCCCTCCTGGACCCGCGCGACCAGGTCGTCCGCGCCCACGACGTCGGCGCCCGCGTCCTCCGCCTCGCGCGCGGCGTCGCCGGTGGCGAACACCGCGACCCGGACGGCCTTGCCCGTGCCGTGCGGGAGCGACACGGTGCCGCGGATCATCTGGTCGGCCTTGCGGGGATCGATCCCGAGCCGGAACGTGATCTCGACGGTCTCGTCGAAGTTGCGCTTGGCGAGCGACTTCACGAGGTCGAACGCCTCTTCCGGGGTGTGGAGCCGATCGCGGTCGAACTTCCGGGTCGCGTCGACGTACTTCTTGCCGGTGCGGCTCACGACTCCCTCACTTCGATGCCGGCGGACCGGGCGGTGCCTTCGACCTGGCGCATCGCGCCTTCGGGGTCGACGGCGTTGAGGTCGGGCATCTTCGTCTCGGCGATCTGGCGGACCTGCGCCCGCGTGACCGAGCCGACCTTCTCCATGCGCGCGTTGGCGGCGCCCTTCTCGACACCGGCCGCCTGCTTGAGGAGGAAGGTCGTGGGCGGTGTCTTGGTGACGAACGTGAACGACCGGTCCTCGAAGATCGAGATCTCGGCCGGGATGATCATCCCCCGCTGCGACTCGGTCTGCGCGTTGTACGCCTTGCAGAAGTCCATGATGTTGATGCCGTGCGGTCCGAGCGCCGTTCCCACGGGCGGGGCCGGCGTCGCCTGCCCCGCCGGGATCTGGATCTTGACCACCGCGGCCAGTCTCTTCTTCGCCACTGCGTGCGCTCCGCTCTCGTCTCGACTACAGCTTCGAGACCTGGCCGAACTCGAGCTCGACCGGGGTCTCACGCCCGAAGATGTTCACCAGCACCTTGAGCTTCGAGCGGTCGACGTCGATCTCGCTGATCGCGCCGTTGAAGTCGGCGAACGGGCCGGCCACCACCCGCACCTGCTCGCCGGTCTCGAACTCGAGCCGCGGGCGAGCCTTCTTCTGCGCCACCTCGGCGCCCTCGACCTTCCCGACTCCGAGGATGTCCTCGACCTCGCGGCGGGACAGCGGCGTCGGCTTGGCCCCGCTCCCCACGAAACCGGTGACGCCAGGCGTGTTGCGCACCACGTACCACGAGTCGTCGTCGAGCTCCTGGCGCACGAGGAGGTACCCGGGGAAGACCTTCTTCTGCACGACGACCTTGCGCCCGCCCTTGAACTCGATGACGTCCTCCATCGGGATGACGACCTCGTAGATACGGTCTTCGACGTTCATCGAGCGCACGCGGCTGGCGAGGTTCTGCTTCACCTTGTTCTCGTAGCCGGCGTAGGTGTGGACGACGAACCAGTTGCCGGGGCGGTCGTATGGGCTCGGTTCGGCCGGCGCCGCGGCCTCCTCCTCCTCGCCCTCGGTGACGTCGACGAGCTCGGCGTCCTCGAGTGACGGCTCGGGGGTGACCTCCACGATCTCCTCGGCCGGCGCCGCCGGCGTCTCGAGGATCGACATCGGCTCGGCCGCGTCGGCGTCGGCTTCCTGGCTCTGATCGGGACCGACCGAGAGGATCGCCTCGGCCTCGGCGACGATGTCGCTCTCGGACGCGCTGGCGAGGTCGGCCCGCTCCTCGGTCTCTTCCTCGGCGGCTTCGTCCTCCGCCTCGACCGCGCGGGCGTCCTCGACGGGTGTCGTCTCGGCGTCGTCGGGTGTCTCGTTTGCGAGCTGCGCGTCCGCGGCGAGCGGATCCTCGGCCGGGGTGTCGGGAATCGACTCGTCGACGGAGCTCTGCTCGTCTTCGGCACGCTCCTCGGCCGGGGTCTCGTCGTCGCGGCCGGGATCTTCGGGGGGAAAGGTCGTCATCGTCAGTCGAAGAGGAACAGGACGAGCTTCGCCGAGAGGTAGTCGTACCCGAAGATGAGCGTCGTCATGAAGATCACCGCGATGAGCACGATGATCGTGGAGTTGACGACCTCGTGGCGGGTGGGCCACGCGACCTTCTTCAGCTCGCCCCGGACCTCGCCGAGATACTGGCGGGGGCCGGTGCGCTCGCGTTGCGGTGCAGGCTGCGGGCGCGCCTTGCGTTCGGGCGCGCGCGGCCGGTCGGCCTGCTGGCGTTGCATGAGTCGCTTGGTCTGTCGGTTCACGTCACCGCCTCGGTAGCGGTTGATCTCGTTGTGGGTTCGTCGTGGCAGCAGGGCAGGAGGGACTCGAACCCCCAACCGCCGGTTTTGGAGACCGGTGCTCTGCCAAATTGAGCTACTGCCCTCCGGGCGCGCGGGGGCCCGAACATCAAGAGTAGCAGCGGCCCTCCGAAGTGCGTCAGCCGGGTCTGGCTATGCGACCGCGGTCCGACGGCGGGAGCGGGCGAGGATCAGCGCGGCTGCGGTGCCGGCGGTGGCCAGCGCGGCGCCGCCGATGGCGCCGGCGTACGCGAGCCGGCGGCCCGACAGCAGCGACCGGACGGCGTGGCGCTCGCCGGCCTCTTCGAGCGTGGCCAGGGTCTGGGCGAGGAGGCTGGGCGACGGCTCGAGGAAACGGGTCCGCAGCTGCTGGAGCGCCCGCAGCATCCGCCGGTACCGGGCGAGCTCGGCCTGGCACCGCAGGCACGACTCGATGTGCGTCTGCATCGCCAGGTCGACCGGCGTCCCCTCGACAGTCTCGGGCAGCATTCGCGCTACGTCTTCACACCGCATGGGCGGACCTCCCGCCTTCTTCGAACAGCACATCACGAAGGCGCTTCCGCCCCCGGTGCAGCCTCACCTTCGCCGCCGCCACCGAGATGCCGAGGTCCTCGGCGATGGCCTCGTGCGACAGGCCGTACACGTCCTTCAGTACCACGATGCTCCGCAGCTTCGGCGGCAGCGCCGCGACCGCGCGGGCGAGATCTTCGAGCCCGATGGCCGACTCCGCCGCCGCTTCGGGCTGTCCCTCGATGGACGTGTCGATGGGCTCGTCGACCGTGTCGAGGGACTCGGCGCGCCGGCGACGCCGCTTCTGGACCAGCGTCGCCGCCGCGTTGGCGGTGATCCGGTACAGCCACGTCGAGAACTGCGCGTCGCCACGGAAGCGCTTGATGCCCTTCCAAGCCCGGAGATACGACTCCTGGACCACGTCGCGTGCGTCCTCCTCGTTGGCCGTCAGCCGCATCGCGAGGGTGTACGTGTCGACGTAGGTGCGCCGCACCAGCTCGTCGAACGCCGCCCGGTCACCTTCACGGGCGGCGGCCACCAGGCGGTCGACCTCGGCCCTCAGCTCTGCGGTTGGGTCCGTGCTCATTCAGACCTCTGACGCATGCGTCGGGTTACGAGCACCGACTACCGGGTCTCTTTGTGGAGGGTGTGGCGTCGGTCCCAGCGGCAGTACTTCTTCATCTCGATGCGGTCGCGATTGTTGGTGCGGTTCTTCATCGTGATGTAGTTCCGCCGCTTGCAGACATCGCACGCCAGCGTCACCTTCACTCGCTTGTCGCTTGCCACTGGGCTCCCCTACTTGATGATCTTGGTGACGCGGCCGGCGCCGACCGTGCGACCACCTTCGCGGATCGCAAAGCGGAGGCCCTCTTCCATCGCGATCGGGGCGATGAGCTCGACGGTCATCTCGGTGTTGTCCCCCGGCATGACCATCTCGACCCCGTCGGGAAGGGCGATCGACCCGGTGATGTCCGTCGTGCGGAAGTAGAACTGCGGGCGGTAGTTCGCGAAGAAGGGCGTGTGGCGGCCCCCTTCGTCCTTGTTCAGGACGTACACCTGGGCCAGGAAGTTCGTGTGGGGCGTGATGCTTCCGGGCTTGGCCAGCACCTGACCCCGCTCGACGTCCTCCTTCTTGGTGCCGCGCAGCAGCACGCCGATGTTGTCACCGGCCCGCCCCTCGTCGAGGAGCTTGCGGAACATCTCGACACCGGTGACGACGGTCTTGGTCGTGTCCTTGATCCCGATGATCTCGACGTCGTCGCCGGTGTGGATCACGCCCTGCTCGACCTTGCCGGTGACGACAGTGCCGCGGCCGGTGATGGAGAACACATCCTCGATCGGCATGAGGTACGGCTTGTCGAGGTCGCGAACGGGCTCGGGCACGTAGGTGTCGACGGCGTTCATCAGCTCGACGACCTGCTCGACGGCACCCGCGTCGCCCTCGAGGGCCTTGAGTGCGCTCACGCGTACGACCGGCACGTCGTCGCCCGGGAACTCGTACTCCGTGAGCAGCTCCCGCACCTCGAGCTCGACGAGATCGAGGAGCTCCTCGTCGTCGACGGCGTCGACCTTGTTGAGGGCGACCACGATCGACGGCACGCCCACCTGGCGGGCGAGCAGCACGTGCTCGCGCGTCTGGGGCATCGGGCCGTCGGTGGCGGCCACGACGAGGATGGCGCCGTCGATCTGGGCCGCGCCCGTGATCATGTTCTTGATGTAGTCGGCGTGCCCGGGCATATCGACGTGCGCGTAATGCCGGTTCGGGGTCTCGTACTCCACGTGGGCGATGTTGATCGTGATCCCACGCTCCTTCTCCTCCGGCGCCTTGTCGATCTCGTCGAAGCTCGTGTACGTCGTCGACGGATCCTGGTCGTGAAGGACCTTGGTGATGGCGGCAGTCAGGGTCGTCTTGCCGTGGTCGATGTGACCCATCGTCCCGACGTTGAGATGCGGCTTGGTCCGCTCGAACTTCGGCTTGCTCACGATTTCGCTGCTCTCCGTGTTGTGGTCGTTGGGATGTCGTAGCGGTGGCGGGACTCGAACCCGCGACGCCGCGATTATGAGCCGCGTGCTCTGCCAACTGAGCTACACCGCCGAGCCCCCTTACGGACTCGAACCGTAGACCCCTTCCTTACCATGGAAGTGCTCTGCCGACTGAGCTAAGGGGGCGAAGCCTTCGAGGATAGCAACGGGTCGGCACTCCGAACCCCCGCGATAGCGTCCGCGCTCGTGGCCTTCACCGTTCGCCTGGCCGAGCGGCGCGACGCCGAGGCGATCCGGGCCATCTACAACCTCGAGGTCGCCGAGTCCACCGTCACCTTCGACCTCGTTCCCCGCACGCTCGACGAGCAGGTCGACTGGATCAACGCGCACTCGGGGGCGCACCCTGCGGTTGTCGCCGACGAGGACGGAGAGGTCGTCGGGTTCGGATCCCTGTCGCCGTTCAAGGAGCGCCCCGCCTACTCGCCGACCGTCGAGGACTCCGTCTACGTGCGCCGCGACCGGCGCGGCCAGGGCATCGGCCGGCTCCTGCTCGAGGACTTGCTCCACCTGGCCGTCGACCACGGGTTCCATACGGTGATGGCCCGCATCGTCGGGAATCACGAGGCGTCGATCGCATTGCACGTGGCGTGTGCCTTCGAGCTCGTCGGCACCGAGCGGGAGGTCGGCCGCAAGTTCGGCCACTGGCTCGACGTCGTCGAGATGCAGCGGATGCTCTGAACCCTCTCCCGGTTCGCCGTCGAAGGCTCCGGCCTTGCGGCGACGGTCGGCAAAGCCGCCGTCGCCGCGCGGCTAGGCCTTCTTCTTCCGCCGGCTGTTGCCGCGGGAGCGGCGGCCGTCGGCGCGCCCGGGCCCGGGCGGGGGCCCGGTCGGCGCCGGTTTGTCGGCGGCGAGGAGCCCGGCGGGCGGGGCGGTCTGGCCGTTGAGCGTCGGGAGCGGCACCTCGACCGCGGCGTGCGCTTTGTGCGCGATGAGCACGCGCTGGTGGTACTCCTTGGCCTGCTCGGCGAACTCGGGCGAGTGGTACTCCGTCCCGTCGACGAGCGGTCCCGGCGTGCCGTCGACGACGGCCTTGATGTCGTCGCCGGTGAGGGTCTTGTTCGTCTCGAGCGCGTGGGTGACCGCGAGCACCTCGAGCCAGTTCTCGGCCAGCAGCGCCTCGGTGCGCATGAACAGCGCTTCGAGGTTCTCCTCGATCCGCTCGCCGAGCCCGGTCTTCAGCAGCTCCCGCTCCTTCTGGTCGCCGGCGCCGGGGCGGCCACCGCCGCCGATGCCGACTCGATGCGTCACCCCGTGGGACGACACCGTCGAGCCCATGCCCCAGTAGCCCTCCATGAACGTGGCGATCTGCGTCGCGCCCTCGAGGTCCGAGGAGACTCCCGACGAGCTGTCGCCGTCGAAGAACATCTTCTCGCCCGCCAACGACGCAAGGCTGACCATGACGTCGGCCTCGTACTCGGATCGCCACTGCGTGAACAGGTCATCGGGCTTGATCGAGCTCACCATCCCGAGGTACGTACCGCCCTTCTCGATCGTGGCGATGTCGATGACGAGGTGGTGCCGGGCGCGGTAGGCGACGACCGCGTGGCAGGCCTCGTGCAGCGCCGTCGCGTGACGCTCGCGCTCGATGTACTCCACGTCCTCCGGAGGCCCGAGGTCCTTGAGCTGCTTCGCCTCGACGACGTCGCGCCACGTGATCGAGTCGCGCCCGTCGCGAATGGCGACGATGAGCGCCTCGTTGACGATGTCCTTGATCGTCGCCCCGGTGGCGTAGGGCGTGATCGTGGCGAGCTTGTCGACGTCCTCGGCGGTGAGCTGGTGCGACACCTTGGCGAGGTAACCCTCGTAGGTGCGGATCCGGCCTGCCTTGGAGGGGTAGCCGACCTTGTAGATGCGGTCGATACGGCCGGGGCGCAGCAGCGCCTCGTCGAGAGCCTGGGGCATGTTCGTGGCCATCATCACGAGGATGCGGTACTTGGGCGGGGCCTTCGGGCGCATGCCGAGCGCGCGCCGGGCGAAGCGGTTCAGGAGCCCGCGTGGCTTCTTGAGTCCGGAGAGCTCGGTGAGCAGCGCCTGGAGCGTGCCCATCCCTCCGCCGCCTCCGCCCATGCCCATGCCCATGATCTGGCGGTCGCGCCGGCGGCGGGGCGGCTCGTCCAGCTCGCTGCCGAGCGCGGACTGCATGAGCAGCGACGTCGACTGCTCCGACAGGTACGAGACGCAGTTGCACGACGGCGTGGCCGACCAGGGGCCGGGCCCGCCCTGTGCGCGCGCCGCGCCGCCCCACGGCCCCGGCATGAGCTGACCGCGGTTCCCCAGTGAATCGGCCTCGTCGAAGAACACGATGACGCCGCCGTACCGGAGCGCGAGGCGCCGAAGCTTGCGGAACAGGCTCTTCACCTTGAGGACGCCGACGCCCATGAACATGTTGATGAACGCGCCGGGATCGACGAACACGTACGGCTTGCCCGTCTCGCCCGCCACCGCCTCGGCCATGAGCGTCTTGCCGGTGCCGGGCGGGCCCCAGAGCAGGACGCCGCCCGGGACGTACCCGCCCTTCTTCTCGATCGACTCGGGGTCCTCGAGGAAGACCATGTTCTCCCTGACCCGGGCCAGGACGTTGTCCTGGCCCCACACGTCGGTGAACCGCGTCTTGATGTCGTCGGGGTAGTAGACGTCGACGCCGCCCCGAGTCAGTAGCCAGAACAGGGCGCCGAACTCGATGATGATGAACAACGCGCCGAACATCAGCTGGAAGACGAACGGCAGTGCGTCGACGATCCGCGACGGCAGCTCGACGAGCGCGAGCGCCGGCGAGGTGTCGAAGATCGTCCCGAGCACGATCGAGAGGATCACGAGGAAGATGAGGATCTTCGCCAACCGCGCCAGCCGGTAGCGGTTCCAGTCGCTCATGCGGGCGCTGCGTCGGTTGAAGCCACCGAAGACGCGCTGCGTCCAGAACCGGTGGTAGCCGACGGAGCGCTCGCTGATCAGGTAGTGGATCTGCCGGATCAGCTCGAGCGCGGCGAGCAGGAAGATCCACCGCTTCTGGCTGACCGTGTCGTTGACCGCCTCGTTGAACGGCAGCAGCGGGTTGTCGGCGATCGCCGCCCAGACGAAGAACCAGAAGAGCGCGGCCAGGAGCAGCAGGTACTTGACCCGGTCCCACAGCGCCAACGGCTTGCGAGTCGGGCGGTCGTCGTCGCGGGGCCGGCTTGTGAACTGCGGTCCGCGCGTCGGGCTGGCGGGCGGCGTCATGTCATCGTTCCTTCACGGTCCATGAGTCGACAATCTTGTTGATCGTGTCCTTCTTCCTGTCGTAACAGGACGAGCTGCAGCTGACGGCCAGGAAGTGGATCTCCTTGGTCCCGGCGTCGATGATCGACACCTGGTCCACGGTGACCGACTCCTTATCTGTGGGGAGTGTCACCTCGAACGTGAAGCGCAATCCGTGGAACCCGCCGTCGCGGGTGAAATCGTCGAGGCGCAGCGGTACGACGTTGCCGCCGTTCTGGGCGAGGTCGTCGACGGGCACGAAGTAGTTGCGCATCGCCATCAGCGAGAACGAGTCACGCTCTTGTGGATCGAGCTTGCGCACCTCGGCGATGCCGAACGGCTCTTTGGTCGCCAGCTCGTTGAAGTGCTTCAGCGAGGGTTTCGAGCTGGCGTCGAAGGCGATCGTCCAGCTGTCGGCCTTCGCTGCCTTCGCCTTCGTCGGTGAGAGGTGCCGGGACCTGATGAACGCGTTCTCGTCGTAGACACGCCAGGCATTCGGAACCTTGAAGTACGTCCCCGACCCGTTGCTCCCGTTCTTGACGTACTGGTAGCCGGACCCGGTGCACGCGGAGAGGGTCACCGCCGCCGCTGCGACCAGTGCGCCGGCGCCGAACCGTGCTCTGCGGGCACCCAGCCTCAGACCACGCATATCACCCACGAGTATCGTTCGGATCCCGGCCCGACGGAATCCCATTCCGGAACCCCGCCACTGACCGGGATTGGGGCGGCCCGCACCGGGATTCGGGGCTCCGGCGCGAAGCGGTCCGCCCTCGGGGCGGACCTGCACGCCGGGCGCACGAGTGGGCCGGGCTGGATTCGAACCAGCGTAGCTTTCGCAGCAGTTTTACAGACTGCCCCCTTTGGCCACTCGGGTACCGACCCGGGGCGCGTACGATACCAGCCGCGCCAAACTGCTCCCTGGAGTCACATGCCGACGTTCGACGTCGTCTCCGAGGTCGACCAGCAAGAGGTCCGCAACGCGGTGGACCAGGCCCGCCGCGAGATCGCGAACCGCTACGACTTCAAGGACACCAACAGCTCGATCGACCTCGGCGACACGTCGATCGAGTTGCACACGGCCAGTGAGGACCGCCTCCGCGCGCTCACGCAGGTGCTGGAGGAGAAGCTCGTGCGCCGCAAGGTGTCGCTGAAGGCCCTCGCCTACGGCAAGGTCGAGGACGCCGCCAAGGGAACCGTGCGCCAGACCGCGACCCTGAACGTCGGCATCTCCGACGTGAAGGCCCGCGAGATCGGCAAGTTCATCAAGGGCCTCGGCCTCAAGGGTGTGTCCCACCAGGTACAGGGCCAGCAACTGCGCGTGAGCGGCAAGAAGAAGGACGACCTCCAGACCGCCATAGCGAAGCTGCGCGACACCGACTTCGGCATCCCCCTCCAGTTCACGAACTTCCGGGACTAGCTCGCAGGAGCGGCCGCCGGCGCAGCGGGCGGTGCGTCCCGCCCGTGGACACGCGACCGCGGCACCCGACTCGTCAGGCTGATGCGCTCGGGCCGGCACCGCTGATCCGGCCGAGCCCCTGCTCGCCTCGCTCGCTGCGCTCGCTCGGCTCGGGTCTCCGACCCGGGTCTCGACCGGGCGGGCCGGACTGCCCGGGACGCATCGCCCGCCGGCCGGGCGCCGCTCTACGCGGAACGGCCGGCTCTGGGTAGGAAGAGCCGGCCGTTCGTGGTGCGGGTGGGACGGTCAGATCAGATGACGTGCGTGCGGTCGAAGTTGCGGAGCCGGGCGATGCGCTCTTCCGTCGGCGGGTGCGTCGAGAAGAGGCTGGCGAAGTTGACCTTGCGCCCGCCCAGCGGGTTGATGATGTACGCGGTCGCCTCGGCCGGGTTCACGTCCATCGGCGTCCGCTTGGCCGCCGCCTCGATCTTCTGGAGGGCGCGGGCCAGGGGCTCGCCTTCGCCGATCAGATGCGCACCCGATGCGTCGGCCTGGTACTCGCGGGAACGGGTCAGCGCCAGCTGCAGCAACCCCGCCGCCAGCGGGGCGAGGATCGCCAACGCGAGCAGGCCGAAGATGTTGCCGCCTTCGTTGTCACCGCCGCCGCCGAAGATGGCGCCGAACATCGCGAGGCGGGCGATGAGAGTGATTCCGAGCGCGATCGCGGCCGCGACCGATCCGATCAGGATGTCGCGGTTGCGGACGTGCGACATCTCGTGGGCGAGTACGCCGCGCAGCTCGTCGTCGTCGAGCACCCCGAGGATGCCCTGCGTGACGGCCACGACCGCATGCTTGGGGCCGCGTCCGGTGGCAAATGCGTTCGGCTGCGGTTCGGGCGAGATGTAGATCCGCGGCGTCGGGATCCCGTCTTTCTGGGCCAGCTCTTCGACGATCGCGTACAGGCGGGGAGCCTCCTCACGGCTGACGGGCTTCGCCCGCGCCGCGGCGATGGCGATCTTGTCGCTGAACCAGTACGACCCGCCCACGATGACGAGGCCGAGCACCAACCCGATGATCAGGCCGCCCGGGCCGAACAGGCCGCCGATGCCGATGAACAACGCGCCCAGGAAGGCCAGGAGGATGGTGGTCTTGAGCGTGTTGGTGAATGCGCTTCGCATCTCACATCACCTCTTATTTTTTGCAACGCCGGGACTGGGTGCGGCGTTCCCGCGAATCGTAAGGGCTCCGTGGGCGTTCCCGATCGCGGCTATTGCCAGACGATCAGGAGCACGAGCCCGGCCGTCACGACCAGTGCCGACCCGAGACGGGCCCGGCCCAGTCGCTCGTGCAGGAACAGCCACCCCGCGCCCGCGCCGAGGATCACCGAGGACTCGCGCAGGGAGGCAACGTAGCCGACGGGCGCCAGCCGGGCCGCAGCCAGCACCATCGAGTAGGCGAGCGTCGAGCACACCCCGCCGACGAGAAAGCGTGGCCACTCCCGTTCGATCGCGGGGCCCAGGCGCCCGGCCCGTCCCGAGACCACGATTGCGGCGCTGAGCACGACCCCGGCGCCGAGCACGATCGCGATCCCGTAGCCGAGCCCACTGGAGCGACGGGCGCCGGCGGCGTCGAGGGTCGTGTACGTGCCGATGGTGGCGGCGGTGACACCAGCCCACAGCAGCGCGACCCGCGAGACGCCCGGCCCGACCAGCGAGGCCAGCCCGGCGACGACGATGGCAATGGCGAGCCAGGCGAGCCCCGAGAGCGAGTCGGCGAGGAACACGACCCCGCCGATGGCGGCGATGAGCGCGCCGCCGCCCCGGGCGAGCGGGTACGCGAACGAGAAGTCCCCGTGGTGATAGGCGCGGGTGAGGGCCACCACGTACACGACGTGCACGACGCTCGACGCGGCGAGGAACGGGAGCGTGTCGGCGCCCGGCCGGTCGATCACCAGGAACACGGGCAGGAACAGCAGCCCACCCGTCACGTACAGACCCCACGCCGCGATCAGCCGGTCGGAGCTCGTCTTGACGAGCAGGTTCCAGCCCGCGTGCAGCACGGCGGACCCCAGCGCGAGGACGGTCGCCGCGGCCACGACGACATTCTCCCCTGGTGCCGTCGCAAGCTCCGGCTTTGCGGCGCGGTCGGCAAAGCCGGCGTCGCCGCGTCAGTCGTAGTAGCCGGAGTGGAAGTAGATGCAGGGGATGCCTTCGGCGCGGAACATCTCGACGTTGCGACGGTCGTCCTCGATCGCGAGGCGGAGGTCGAAGCCGTACCGGCGGAACTCCTCGACCGACAGTCGCTTGAAGTCGCGCGAGACCTCGAAGTCGCCCCACGGCCGCATCACGAGCACGTCCCAGCGGATCTTGTACCGGTGCAGCCAGGCCTCGGTCAGCAGGTGCACGCGCTCCGGTCGCGCCGTGAGCAGCACGATCGCCAGCGACGAGTCGAGCAGGTCGAGGAGAACCCTGACCTCCTCGATGACGGGATCGTCACCGCACGCGTCGAAGAACGCGCGCCAGTCCCGGTCGGGTGCTTCGAGGTAGTGCTGGCGGCTCGCGGCGTCGGAGAGCACGCCGTCGAGGTCGATCACCACGGCGGGGCCGGGCTCGACGGGTCCGTCGCGCCATGACCAGTGCTCGGGATAGGAGTCGCTCACTCCTCGTCGCCGGCGCCCTGGGTCGAGAGGTAGCGGTCCTTGATCCCCTCCACCACGCTCGGGTCGGCGAGCGTGGTGGTGTCACCGAGCTGCTCGTCCTCGGCGACGTTGCGTAGCAGCCGTCGCATGATCTTGCCGGAGCGGGTCTTCGGCAGCTCCTCGGTGAACAGCACCGTCTTCGGCTTGGCGATCGGCCCGATCGTGCTGGCGACGTGGTCGCGCAGCTGGGCGGCGAGCTCGTCGCTCGGCTCGTTGCCGGAGCGCAGGATCACGAACGCGCTGATCGACTGGCCGGTCGTCGCGTCGGTGCGGCCGATCACGGCCGCTTCGGCGACCACGGGGTTCCCGACCAGCGCGTGCTCGACCTCGGCCGTCGAGATGTTGTGTCCGCTGACGAGCATCACGTCGTCGACGCGGCCGAGTAGCCAGTAGTAGCCCTCTTCGTCGCGCTTGGCGCCGTCGCCGGCGAAGTACTTCCCCTCGAAGCGGCTCCAGTACGTGTCGCGGTAACGCTCGGGGTCGCCCCAGATGCCGCGCAGCATCGCCGGCCAGGGCCGCGTGAGCACGAGGTAGCCGCCGCCGGGGATCGGCACCGGGTTGCCCTGGTCGTCGACGACGTCGGCGCCGACGGCGGGAAGCGGGAACGTGGCGCTGCCGGGCTTCAGCGTGGTCGCGCCGGGCAGCGGGCTGATGAGGATCGCGCCCGTCTCTGTCTGCCACCACGTGTCGACGACGGGACACCTGCCGCCGCCGATGTGCTGCCAGTACCACACCCATGCCTCGGGGTTGATGGGCTCGCCCACCGTGCCGAGGAGCCGCAGCGACGACATGTCGTGCTTGTCGGGATACTCGGTGCCCCACTTCATGAAGCTACGGATGGCGGTGGGTGCGGTGTAGAGGATCGTCACGCCGTACCGCTCGACTATCGACCACAGCCGGTCCTTGTCGGGGAAGTCGGGCGTGCCCTCGTACATCACGCTGGTCGTGCGGTTCGCGAGCGGTCCGTAGACGATGTACGAGTGCCCGGTCACCCAGCCGACGTCGGCCGCGCACCAGTACACGTCGGTGTCGGGTTTGATGTCGAAGACGTTCTGATGCGTCCACGCGACCTGCGTCAGGTACCCGCCGGTCGTGTGCATGATCCCCTTGGGCTTTGCGGTCGTCCCACTCGTATAGAGGAGATAGAGAAGGTCCTCCGAGTCCATCGGCTCGGGTGGGCAGTCGGCGGACTGACCCGGGACCACCTCGTCCCACCAGACGTCCCGCCCGTCCTGCATGGCGACGTCCTGTCCTGTGCGCCGCACGACCAGGCACCGCTCGATCGACGGCGTCTCGGCCATGGCGGTGTCGGCGCTCTCCTTGAGCGGGACCACCTGCCCGCGCCGCCAGGCGCCGTCCGCCGTGATGACGAGCCGCGCCTCGGCGTCGTTGATGCGATCGCGGAGCGCCTCGGCCGAGAAGCCTCCGAACACCACAGAGTGCGGGGCGCCGATGCGCGCGCACGCCAGCATTGCGATCGGCAGCTCGGGGACCATGCCCAGGTAGATGTTGACGCGGTCGCCCTTCCGGACGCCGAGTGACATGAGAGCGTTCGCGGTCCGCTGCACCTCCTCGAGGAGCTGCGCGTAGGTGATCGTGCGCGTGTCGCCGGGCTCGCCTTCCCAGTGGTACGCGACCTGGTCGCCGTGGCCGGCAGCGACGTGGCGGTCGAGGCAGTTGAAGCTGACGTTGAGCGTGCCGCCCACGAACCACTTCGCGAACGGGAGATCCCATTCGAGGATCGTGTGCCACTCCTCGGTCCAGTCGACGAGCTCGGCGGCCTGGCGGGCCCAGAAGCCTTCGTAGTCGCGTTCCGCCTCGTCGTAGATCTCGGCGTCGACGATGCGGGAGCTTTTCTTGAACTCGGGCGGGGGCGGGAACGTCCGGCCTTCGGCGAGCAGGGCCTCGATCGTCGCTTCTGGCATCGCTCCCCCTTCGTCGCTGGCTGCCCGGGTCAGGCTATCTGCGACACGGGTCACACGACCCCGTCGGGAAACCCCGACAGAGGGTTGTCGCCGCCTCCCTTCAGCCTGTCCGTGCAAGCGCACGCAGCACACAGACCGACCGACACAGGAGGAACCTCATGGGCGCGCCCGTGGTGTGGTTCGAGGTCGCGGGGCGCGACTTCGACACCCTTTCGAAGTTCTACACCGAGCTCTTTCACTGGAAGGTCGACGCCGACAACCCGATCGGCTACGGCATGGTCGACACCGGCGCCGAGGGCGGGGTTCCGGGCGGGATCTTCGCCGGCGCCGACACGGAGTACGTGTCGTTCTACGTGCAGGTGCCCGACCTCGAGGCCCGGCTGCGCCAGGCCGAGAAGCTCGGGGCCAAGGTGGTGCAGCCGCCGACGCCAACGACCCCGGACGGGCCGACCATCGCGATGGTCCAGGACCCGGAGGGACATCGCATCGGCATCCTGCAGGAACCCACCTGATCGGCTCACGCCGGCGCGCGGCGCTCCCCCCGCCGCGCGCCGGTTCCCCGCCGGCTGACCGCCTAGCGCAGGTCCCGGGCGAACACGAACACGTGGTGGGCACCGAGGCCGGACGGGTCGGTGAGGGCGGCGGCCTCGCTCACGCGGCTGCGGGCGGCCAACGCATCCAGGTCG
>Ga0075423_10001250_pt1 | contig 22021 bp, 19 predicted proteins | sample SoiMethybrSBSTD2_FD_80114 | JGI IMG/M metagenome (GOLD analysis project Ga0075423, IMG submission 80114) | Bulk soil microbial communities from a Populus tree surrounding site in Tennessee, USA - Soil MetaG P. TD hybrid SBSTD2 | ecosystem: Environmental > Terrestrial > Soil > Tree plantation... | reverse complement strand
TATTCACCGCGGTGATTGTCACGTTTGGTAGAAGGGCACCCGTGCTGTCCGTGACGTCTCCGGTGATGTCGCCGGTGATCGTTTGAGACGAGACCGGAATTCTCCCGATGAGGATGATGGTGAGAAGCAGGACATTCAATCGGAACTGACAATAAGTCCTTAGCATTGGATCCCCTTCTTAATCTTTATCCGTTCCGGCCACCCACGAAACAACGCTCCAAAGTTTATTGCCAAGTCGAAACAACTATCAAGGCAATTGTGTTCCAAAATACTGATACCCTCAACACTGACCAGGGGTCATTTTCGACAGACATTTACAGTGGCGTGTTATCTGGCTTGGTTGTTATGTGCACGGAAGCGCTAGACGCCTATGATAACGGCGAGTCACTCATGCGGAAGCGGGTGCGTACGTGTTCGGAGAGAAGTTCAATCGCGCCGCGGTTGGAGACCGGATCGGATTGCGCCAGGTACTTCATGGCTTCAACCAGCAGACGCTGGCCATCGACGTAACGGGAATCGGCGGCTCGCTCGCGTCGCCTTCGAGCTACCCTGGGGACAACTGGAATCGTGAATACCTTGGCCATGAAAAAATGCTCGATGATGGATTTGCCTGCTGTGCTGGAACGAAATGACCGCCTGAGCAGTATAACTTCCTTACAACTCTTTTTCAGCCTTTTTGTTCACCGGCATCGGACATGTCCGCCAGTACACTGTCCTGGTATAGCTGCCGGTATGAACTTCTGCACGTTCATCCCTGAGGAGACACGGTCTTCGTTTTGCCGGTAGTCTTCAGTTTGAATACCGAGTCCGGGATCTTCTCATTCAGCTTAATATCGGAGTACTTTGTGAGGCGGTAGTCGCCTGAGGGCTCGAAAAACCGTTGCTGGGCAGAAATTCCGCGCGAGGGGTCCACCCACAACACGATGTGATCGACATTGTTGCGCACCTTCGCTGATTTAGGCACCAGTTCCAACTTTGCGGTGTCAACACCATTCAGATTTTCCGATCCCAGGTATTTCACGTCAAACGACTTCAGCATTTCATGCCCGCCTCCGCCGAAGCCGAGAACCAGAAAACTCTCAAATGCCTCGCGGTTCTTGCCGGTATCGTAGACGGTCACCTGATCGATCTTGGGCTGGTAGAGCCTGATCTTGCTGTCCGTGAACAACACGGATTTTGCCTCGGGCTCGGAAATGTCGGCAAACATCTCAATCTGATTACCCGCGCGGCGGAAATATATTTTGCCTTTTTGCGTATCGGTTTCTTCGACGACTTTCTGATAGTGATCCCAGACGAAGTTGGCTTCGGCGCCGCGGAATTTGGCAGCGCTGCTATCCATCTTGCCGAGGACGCGCTCAAGGTCGGATTGCAATGCGAAGGCGTGTGACACTGATGCCCACGCGATCGCGAACAATAGCAGCAGCTTCAGGAGTGAAGGGCTCCGGCTATCGCTGCACCCAGACCTTATACCCGAGTATGCGCCCAGACTTGTCACCCTCCGCTTCATACTTCACAATGCTGACTTCGCCGGAGATGGGCTCGATGATGCTCAGCAATTCAGTGCGGATCGCAGACTCATCCTTGCCCTGTATTGCTCTCGCATCGATCTGATAAATCAGACCGCCTTCTCCGTCGGGAAGAACTGCTACTCCGGTTCGATGCGGACTGCGTTCAACCGGTTTGTCTTTGAAGTTGATCCAGTAAGGCGAAAGAAAGACAAAGAAGAGAATGAGTGTGACCATTACATCGTAATGGAGCGTGCCCCGTTCGTAGGACCAGAAGATATAGCCGCGAACGGTGCGCCAGATCGGCGACATCGATACGGCAGGCCCGCTCTCGATTGTTGTCGCTGCCTCGGCTTTGCTCAGCTTAGGCTCCTCAACGGCTGGATATTCCAGCCTACTGCAACAGTCAAACCTTCTTTGCTTGGATGCGTTCTGCGCCCATATAGGGGCGCAGAACTTCTGGAATCATCACGCTTCCGTCGCCCAGCTGGTACGATTCCATGATAGCTACCCAGGTTCTGCCGATCGCCAAGCCGCTTCCATTCAGCGTATGCAGGAACTCGGTTTTGCTCTTTCCTTCCGGGCGATAACGGATATTTGCCCGCCGCGCCTGAAATGCCTCAACATTCGAGCAAGAAGAAATCTCGCGGAACAACTGCTGCCCGGGCAGCCAGACCTCAATATCGTACGTCTTTGCAGAAGAAAATCCCATATCTCCAGTGCAGAGGGCAAGCACCCGATAGTGTAAGCCGAGTTTCTGCAGAACCTCCTCGGCATCGCGCGTTAATCGCTCCAGTTGGTCGTACGACTCCTCAGGCCGCGCGAACTTCACCAATTCGACTTTCTGGAATTGATGTTGACGGATAATGCCGCGCACGTCTTTGCCATAAGACCCCGCCTCGCTGCGAAAGCAGGGCGTGTACGCGGTAAGCGAGACCGGCAGTCGTGAAGCTTCGAGAATCTCATCTCGATACAAGTTCGTGACGGGTACTTCCGCCGTCGGCACCAGCCAAAGATTGTTCTCTCCGTGAGGCACTCGAAACGAATCGGAAGCAAATTTGGGGAGCTGCCCGGTGCCGTACATCGATTCGGAATTCACCATGTACGGTGGCAGGACCTCGGTGTATCCATGCTCGCGAGTATGCAGATCGAGCATGAAATTCGCCAGCGCGCGTTCCAGCCGCGCTCCCAGATCCCAATACACCGCGAACCGCGCCCCGGAGAGCTTTGCCGCGCGCTCCAGATCGAGCACGCCCAGCTGTTCTCCAATTTCCCAGTGCGGCTTGGGTATGAAGTCAAACGTAGGAGGAGTGCCCCATCGCCGGACCTCCACGTTCTGCTCAGCCGTTTGCCCGACCGGCACGGTGTGATGAGGGACGTTGGGAATGCCCGCCAGAATGTCCCGTAATCGGACCTCAAGCTCTTCAGCATTCTTCTCCTTCTCTTGAATCTGCTCGCGCAATTGTTTTGTTTCTGCGATCAGTGCGTCGGCATCCTGCTTGCTCTTCTTCAGCCGCGCAATCTCTTCGGACTTGCGATTCCGCTTCGCTTTCAAGGTTTCGGCAGTCGTTAAAGCCGCTCTGCGCTGGATATCGACTTCGCGAAAATCCTGCAACACGGCTGTAGGATCCAGCCCTCTCTGGTGCAGCTTCTCCTCAATCAACGGCAAGTTGTCGCGCACAAAGTTCAGATCGAGCATGGATCTAGGTTAGTCCCACAGACTGAGAAGTGTCGCTGAAACAGAAGGTAGTGGCAAGCTTAGGGCCTTGGAGACAAAGAATCTTTTCCTTTATCACGGTTCGCGGTATGCCGTGTGGAACGGCTTGCCGGCTTCGAGCGTTGTTGTGGACGCACTAAAAATTTTCCAGCGTCCAAATGTTCGCATTGAATTCCTGACCGAGAATGGCGATCTTCCGGCCATCTGGAGAAGGAACGCCCCAAGTGCCGGTTGTCGACTTCTGATGCCACAAGGGATGCACATTGGCGGCTTGATCGACGTAAAGCAAACTCGCACTTCCCCCTGAAAGATTGCCGATGAAAAACCCCTTCCCATCCGGGGACCAATCCAGGGAGTTGAAACCGGTCCAACCTTTTATAGGAAGATCGCGCGGGACTCCGCTACTGAGGCTCAGCAGGTGTATCTGATTGTCTCCGGCTTTGAGAATCGCAATGCGCTTGCCATCAGGGGACAGGTCCCAGTGGTAGTAGCCTAATGGATCGGTTTCAAATTTCAAGAGTTCACGGCCCCGACCTTTCATGGGATCGAGAACACTGAACAGGAGCAACTTGCCGTCGGGAATCTGTTCGGCGAAAACGCACAAATTTGCCTCGGCCCGGGAGCAGCGATGGCTGTTATAAAAGCGCGCTGAAAACACGTACTCGGGCGGACCGCCACTCAAAGGGACTCGCATCATACGCGCCATCGGCCACAACCGATCAGTTTTTTCAGCTATCTCCTGGTACAACAACCATGCACTGTCGGGGCTGATGCGGGGAGAATCGGCTTCCGCATTTTTTGCTCCGGCAACCAGGACTTCAGCTGAGTCCTGATCGAGCGGCTGCTTGAGAACGCCCCAGTGCCCATTGCGGTCGGATAGGAATATAACGGCCTTATTGTCGGGCGTCCAAGCCACTGGCCACTCATCAGCCTCGGCGAACGTAATCCGGTGAGGGGTTGTGATGCTGGTGCTTCCTTTTTCGAGTTGACCTAGATAGACGCCGCTTTGAGCCGACCACCTGTGAAATGCAAGCCGCTTTCCATCTGCTGTCGCGGTGATGTCGTCGATATGAAATGCAGCCCAATTCGTAAATCGATGGGGCTGACCTGTGGGTCGACCGGTCGGCAAGTCAACAGGAATCTCCCAAAGGTTATCGCTTTTCCCGTTGGGTTCAATGTCCGACCGGGAGAAGATGATGCGGCTGGGCATTAACCAATAGAAATCGTGAACAGTCGGAGACGAATAAACAGGAATGCGCTCCCGGCCGTTCAAATCGGAAATCTCAATGGTGACTTCAAACTTATCCTCTACCTGCAGAGATTGGATTAGTCGAAGTTTTAGGTAAGCCAGATGTTGGCCATCAGGCGACCATTTCACTGCTGAAAACGCACTGCCGTTATCCGCCGTGAAGAGCTGCCTGGGCTGCTCACCATTCGATCCCATGAGCCACACTTCACGGTCACCCAAACTGCCGGTATTGGTTGTAAAGACGATGCTGGAGTCATTCGGCGAAATCGACCATGCGCTACCGTCGTCGCGAATTTTGCGCGGGGATCCTCCAAAGCCAGAGACCACCCAAGTGCTGGTGTGCTGATCGAGGCTCGAGTCTGCAAGAAAACGCGAGCCGTCCGGAAACCAAGGCCCAATCCGCCATTCCGCCCCGCTCTCCTCCAGCGCTTTCGGTTGCGGGATTGTGCGGTCCTCCCCGGTGGCGATCAGGCGCAGGTGGATTCCTTTCACATCCCAGTAAGCCAAGTATTTACCATCTGGTGAAATGGTGCCGTTGGCTACCGCGCTTTCACGGGAGTTGGCCGTGAGTTGCTGCTGCTTCAGTTCGCGTTCGGCAGGGGGGGTGTGAATCAGCAGCCTCACGAGAAAAGTTGCGACAAGCAGAGCTGCAATCCCCAGCGCCGCAGGCACCAAAATCTTCCACAGCTTTTTCCGGCCAGTTTTAGAAAGCTCGGCTGCACTCACCGCAGCCGATGATCGCAATGCAAACGGAGGAACGGATGCCGATCGTAACCCCTGCGGGATTGAGCCAGTACCCGCGGCAGCAATCTGCACCGAGTCTACTTCCCGCTTGAGCCACAGGAGATCCGCGCGCATGTCTGCAGCGTGCTGATAGCGAAGCTCGCGATCTTTTTCAAGCGCCTTATAAACAATGGATTGCAACCCCGCGGGCAGCTCAGGATTGCACCGTGCTGGCAAGTCAGGAGAACCGTGGAGGATGGAATCGAAAACCGCCGCCGAAGTATCTCCCCGGAAAGGTAGCGACCCGGTCGCCATCTCGTAAAGCACCGCGCCGAAAGAGAACAAATCGGTACGGGAATCGAGTTCCTGTCCCAACGCCTGCTCCGGCGACATGTACACGATCGTCCCCATGGCAGAACCTGGAGCGGTCAAGTCCTGTAGCTCCTGAGTCCCCATGCTCTCGGTATTGTCTTCGCCACTGCTGCTGGACGACTTGTCCTTCAGCGTCAGCTTCGCCAATCCAAAGTCAAGAATTTTGGCGTGCCCACGCGCTGTAACAAAAATGTTCGCCGGCTTAATATCGCGATGGATGATTCCGTGCGAATGCGCAGCCTCTAAAGCCTCGGCAATTTCGACGCCCAGCCCGAGCAGCGTCTCCGTGTCGAGCGGACGCCCCGCAATACGCTCCTTCAGCGTCATTCCCTCCAGGTACTCCATGGCAATGAATCGTCTGCCATGCGCCTCGCCGATCTCATAAATCGTACAGATGTTGGGATGATTGAGAGCGGAAGCGGAGCGGGCCTCACGCCGACAACGCTGCAGAACTCGCTTATTACGCGCCACTAGCTCCGGGAGAAACTTCAGCGCGACGAAGCGTCCGAGCTCGGTGTCCTCGGCTTTATAGACCAAACCCATCCCGCCCCCGCCCAGCTCCTCGATTACCCGGTAATGCGAGAAGGTTTGGCCGAGAATGTGAAGGCCTCGCCGGTGGCTATCGTTCTGAGTCTGCATTGCCATTGGCATCTCGTCTCGATGCCGCGGTGTCTCTTACGCGATTAGAAGGAGATTTCACCCAAATGGCTTCTGGTAACAGCGCAGCGCTGTCCTGATCTGGCAATTTCAACCGTCACTCTAGGAGACCACTGAAAAGACGCGGAAAGAGACCCCTCTACGATACTCCCTTCTGTTGGCGACTTCGAGCCTTAAAGGGCGAGGTGTCGTTAAGCACACGATCATGAAACAGAAGATGAAGTGCAAGCAGTGGTTTTGCGGAACGGATGACCCGATTTCGTCGGGAAAAAAGCCCCGCCTTGCGGAGACTGCCATGAAAATGATCTCCGGCTACGCGGCTTCTTGCTGAGGTGTCAGGGTGACGGCGTAGCCCAATCTTTCTAAGCGGCGGACCAAGTTGCGGGTAAGGTGGTTTTTGTTGCGTGTATCCAGGTAGAGATCTCCCAAGTCGTTGTAGGAGACTTGCTGTAAAAGCATGGGATAAATCGCGACCAGGATCTTGTGGGCGATGGCGACCCGCAGCGCGCTTGTACCCGCGACGGGCTTTGAGACGGTAGAACTTGTCTCGGAGATAAGTGCCTTTGGCCCGGGCGGCGGCACTAGCGGCCTCGACCAGTGCTGTCTTCAGATACACGTTGCCTTGGGCACCGTCCAGGAAGGACTGAATACAGCCATTCCACAGAAGACGGTCAAAGCAGCGGTAGCGGAACTTGATGTTATCCTGATGGTGCTCGAAAAAGGGCGTTCATGGCCAACCTCCAGTGTGGTAAGACACCTGGAGCATAATCCCGTGAACGCCTTGTTTGTCATTCCTCCGATCGATTTCCGGCGCGCAGTTTTCGTGATCTCAGGTCTGGCAATAGGCACATGACTTCGTGCTGGCGGTACCATTACACCGAATCGTTTCCTGAACCGGAGAGGTATGGGCTGACGCCACCAACTGCGTCGCGCGGCCGTTTCCATCCCTGCCAATATTGGCGAGGGCTTCGGCAAGCGTAGTCCTGCCGAGAAAGCCCCGATTCCTGAATATCGCGGAGGGTTCTGTCGAAGAGTGCCGGCACTATTTAATTCTGTCCCAAGACTTGGGCTGGCTAGTTAGGCCTCACCGCACTCAGTAAGCCCCGGCTAAAACTTGCCCTTCAAACAAAAAGCGATGCTCCAAATCGTGGAACATCGCCTTTCTGGATCATCCAGACTAGTTTTGTAACCGCCTTCTTTCACCGGGGCTTCGGCGTTGCGCCGTCAGGCGCGTCCGCCTGGACGGCTACTCCTTAGTACATGTCGCCCATGCCGCCGCCGTGGCCGCCGGGCATTGGAGCGCCCTTCTTTTCTTCCGGAATCTCTGCTACCAGAGCTTCCGTGGTCAGCATCAGCGAGGCGATGGAGCCTGCGTTTTGCAGCGCGGTGCGCACGACCTTGGTGGGGTCGAGCACGCCGGCCTTGACCAGGTCTTCGTACTCACTGGTCAGGGCGTTGAAGCCGTAGTTGGCGTCTTTCGCGTCGTTCACTTTGCCCAGAACAATTGCGCCTTCTTCGCCGGAGTTCTCGGCGATCTGGCGCAGCGGCTCCTGCAAAGCTTTTTTCACGATGTTGACGCCAATCTGCTCGTCGCCCTCAACCCTCAGCTTGTCGAGTGCGCCGACAGAACGGGCCAGAGCAACGCCGCCGCCGGGGACGATACCTTCCTCGACCGCCGCGCGAGTGGCGTGCATGGCGTCCTCGACACGGGCCTTCTTCTCTTTCATCTCGGTCTCGGTTGCCGCGCCCACTTTGATCACGGCCACACCGCCGACCAGCTTCGCCAGCCGCTCCTGCAATTTCTCGCGGTCGTAGTCGCTGGTGGTTTTGTCGATCTGGCTGCGAATTTCCTTTACCCGGCCTTCGATCTCGGAGTGCTTGCCCTTGCCTTCGACGATCGTGGTGTTGTCCTTATCCACCGTGATCTTCTTCGCCTGGCCAAGATCCTGGATCTGCACGTTCTCGAGCTTGATGCCGAGGTCTTCGGTGATGGCCTTGCCGCCGGTGAGGGTGGCAATGTCCTGAAGCATGGCTTTGCGGCGATCGCCGAAGCCTGGCGCCTTAACGGCGCAGACCTGCAGGGTGCCCCGCAGTTTGTTGACTACGAGCGTAGCCAGGGCTTCGCCCTCGACGTCCTCAGCCACAATCAGAAGCGGCTTGCCGCCCTTGGCGATCTGCTCGAGCAGCGGGAGCAGGTCCTTCATGGAGCTGATTTTCTTTTCGTTGATGAGGATGTAGGCGTTCTCGAGCGTGGCTTCCATGCGCTCGGGATCGGTGACGAAGTAGGGTGACAGGTAGCCGCGGTCGAACTGCATGCCTTCAACGACCTCGAGTTGGGTCTCGAGCGTCTTGGCCTCTTCCACGGTGATGACGCCATCTTTGCCGACCTTCTTCATGGCCTCGGCGATGATCTTGCCGATGGTTTCGTCGTTATTGGCGGAGATCGTGCCGACCTGAGCAATCATGTCACCGCTGACGGGCTTGGAATATTTGTCCAGTTCGCCCTTCTCGCGGTTGCCTTCTTTATCGAGCTTGCCGCAAACGGCGATGACGGCCTTCTCGATGCCGCGCTTGAGCGCCATAGGATTGGCACCGGCTGCGCCCGTCTTTACGCCTTCGCGATAGATCGACTGCGCGAGAACGGTAGCGGTGGTGGTGCCGTCGCCGGCGACGTCGCTGGTCTTGCTGGCGACTTCGCGGACCATCTGTGCGCCCATATTTTCGAGCGCGTCTTTGAGTTCGATTTCTTTGGCTACGGTGACGCCGTCCTTGGTGATGGTCGGCGAACCGAATTTCTTCTCAATAACTACGTTGCGGCCCTTGGGGCCAAGCGTAACCTTGACGGCGTCAGCCAGCAGGTTAACGCCGCGAAGAATCGCCTGACGGGATTCTTCTCCGTGTACGATCTGCTTTGCCATAATGCTTTTCTCTCCTCGTAATTTGGTTGTTCGCGTCGCGCTGTATTGTCCGGCTCGCTTTGCTCACTGGACGCGCGGTCGCTCAGGATGACAACTTAAACGTTAGCGGCGGGCGCCGGCGGTTTCTCTCTTCGCTGCGCCGGTCACGATGCCGAGAACTTCCTCTTCGCGCATGATGACGAACTCTTCGCCATCGAGCTTGATCTCGGTGCCGGAGTATTTGCCGAACAGGATGCGGTCGCCCTCTTTGACATCGAGCGGACGAACTTTGCCTTCTTCATTGATCTTTCCCTTGCCGACGGAGACGACTTCGCCCTCCTGGGGTTTGTCTTTTGCTGTGTCCGGAATGATGATGCCGCCGCGGGTGGTTTCCGATTCTTCGATCCGGCGGACCAGAATCCGGTCATGAAGCGGGGTGAACTTCGTAGCCATACTTGCAGACTCCTTTCATTGAGCTGGTTGTGCTTTGGATTTGCTTTGATTGCCGATAGAACTGCCAAAACGAGAGCTGTTAGCAGTCTTGTTTGGCGAGTGCTAATTGTAGTGACTCGCCCTAAGAAATGTCAAGCTTACCTAATAAATGATTACACATTAACTACTTACAATCAACGCTGGCCGGAGTTTTGGGTTTAATATCGCACTTCGTACGTGACCTCATTTCTCGCGGGCGACGACGAAATCGGGAGCCCACAAGAGTGCTCGCTTGATCTCGCCATCGGGGAAACTGCAGATGGCGTTCCGGGCCAGCGCGGCATACTGCATGGCTCGTGAGGTTGCGGCTTCAAGCGAGCCATAGCGTTCCAGGATTTCGATGATCTGGGAGTGAGTTACGTCGTCGAAGGTACGCTCCGCAAGAACAGTTTCGATTAGCTCCCGCTCCGGCGGAGTACAGCGCCCAAAAGCATCGATGACCGCCATTGTCACCTTGCCCTCGCGCAAATCGCTCGCAACGGGTTTTCCAAGTACGTCTTCCGACGCTGTGAGATCGAGTACGTCATCGACTAACTGAAAGGCCATTCCCAAGTCGCGGCCGTACTGTGCCAGGTTTTCTTCCTGTTCGGCGGTCGCGCCACCCAGGATCGCTCCCAGCCGCATACAAACCGAGAACAGGCACGCGGTCTTGCGATGAATCAGATCGAAGTGCTCGTCGATGCCAATCGGCTTGCCTAGCTTCTCCATTTGCAGAAGTTCGCCCTCAACCATCTGCTGAGTCAGATCGATCAAGGTATCGAGGATACGAAAGTTGCGTTCCTGCACGGCGATCTTGAACGCCTGCATGTAGAGCCAGTCGCCGGCCAGAACGCATTTAGAATTACCCCACTGCGTGTTGGCTGCAGGACGCCCCCGCCGGGTTTGAGCTTCATCGATGATGTCATCGTGGACGAGGGTCGCAGTGTGAATCATCTCGACTACGGCGCCCAGACGGATAGCCCCCCGTCCCCGGTAGTTAAAGAGCTTTGAAGAAAGCAACAGAAGGGCCGGGCGGATGCGTTTTCCGCCGCCGTTGCGAAGGTATTCGCCGATATCGGTGATCGCCTCGACGCCGGCGACAGTGTCGCGGCCGAACTCACGTTCGATGGCGGCGAGGTCTTCCCGCAGCAGTTCGAAAATCTCACTTGCGCTAATGGTGGCCGGTGTGCTCAAGCTGTTTTCTGCTAATTCGTGCGGTAGTTCGTAAACTGCATATCGATACCGAAATCCTGCTGGCGCAGCATAGCAATGATTTCCTGCAAGGTGTCTCGATCTTTGCCGCTCACGCGAACCAGATCGCCCTGGATCGAGGCTTGCACTTTCTTCTTAGAATTCTTGATCAACTTTACGATGTCCCGCGCCTTCTCGATCGGAATCCCCTGTTGCATGGAAATACGCTGTTTGGCAGTACCTCCCAGCGCGGATTCGACCGCACCATAGGTTAAGCCTTTTAGCGGTACGCCTCGCCTTACCAGCTTCTGTTGGAAGACCTCGTTCACGGCTTTGAGTTTGAACTCATCAACCGACTGCAGCACGATTGCATCTTTGCCCTCGAGCGTGATGTTCGATTTGGAATCTTTCAGATCGAAACGCGTATGAATTTCTTTCAAGGCCTGCTGGATGGCATTCGAGACCTCCTGCAGGTCAATCTTGCTCACGATGTCAAAGGTGTTCTCTGGCATGGTACTAAGCCCAATTGAGTAGATTAGCGCTGCCCCGATGAAGATGCACCCACAGGCTAAATGGAGGCAGGGTTTTCGGGAAGGGAAAAGAAGCGATAGAAGTTCTGCGTAGTTCGACTGGCCATTTCTTCGATGGGCAGTCCACGCAATTCCGCCAATTGGCGTGCGACTTCCTTCACAAACGCGGGTTCATTGCGTTTGCCCCGATGGGGAACCGGCGCGAGAAACGGAGAATCGGTTTCAATCAGTATGTGGTCGAGCGGGACCTGTTTGGCGGCACCGCGGATCCGCTGCGCTTTGGGAAAAGTTACATTCCCTGCGAAGGAGATCAGGAAGCCGAAATCGAGGGCGCGTTTTGCGTGTGCCCAGTCGCCGGTGAAGCAATGCAGAATGCCGGCGAGCCCACTGCTACTCCAATATTTTTCGAGTATTGCAATACAGTCATCCCAGGCGTTGTCACTGTTCTTGGACGGGCGGCAGTGAATGACAATAGGCAGCTTCGCGGCTCGGGCAAGCTCCAGTTGTTTCAGCAATACTTGCTGCTGGGTTTCTCGCGGGGAGTGGTCATAGAAGTAGTCCAGTCCAATCTCCCCCCACGCGATGACTTTGGGTCGCTTTGCCAACGCTTCGAGTTCCTGAAAATCGGCATTCGTGGCGAGCTTGGCTTCGTGGGGATGAACCCCGACGGTAGCGTAGATGAAGCCGTACTTTTCAGCCAAGTTCACAGCGCAATCGAGGGTTCCCGGGCCATCCCCAGTACCCACGGCGAGGATATGCACAATTCCCGCCTCACGCGCACGAGTCAGTACGGCATCACGGTCAGCGTCATAGCGAGAGCCCTCAAGGTGCGCGTGGGAATCGACGAACATGGCGTGAAGTAGGAGTGGTGTAAAGAACAGAACTGATTGTAATTGCAAAAACCGAGCGCGTCGCATGGCGATTGCGTGAGCATTATTTGCTTATTGCCCTCGACCTCACTCCTCCAACTGAGCCATGAAGGTGAGTAGCTTCTTGCAGATGCTCTCGATGTTGGGAACGGTCTCTGTTCGCGTGGCCGCAAAATCCGGACGGCCGAAGCGTCTCGGCGACAATCTCCTATAATGAACGCCATTTTCAGGTGATTGACGACCGGTAGCTGACAGGCAATCCATATATAAGGAGAGCGCATGTTCGTGGGACACTACGCGGTGGGCTTTGCGACCAAGCGCATTCAACCGAGGCTCTCTCTTTTCAGCTTGCTTACCGCCGCGATGCTGGCCGACATCCTGTACAGCATTTTTCTGATTGCCGGAATCGAACACTTTGCAATCAGGCCCGGCATTACCCGTGTGAATGCACTCGATCTTTACGATTTTCCGATCAGTCATAGCTTACGGACAGAGGTAATCTGGGCCGGGCTCTTTGCCGGCATTTTCTTTTTCTGCAGCCGCTCCGCGCGCGCCGCGTGGATCATGGTTGCTGCCGTTCTCAGTCACTGGCTGCTGGATTTCATAAGCCACAGGCCTGACATGCCCCGTGCGCCGGGAGTGCACAAATATTTCGGGCTTGGGCTCTGGAACTCCATTCCTGCAACCGCAGTCCTCGAAGGCAGCATGTGGTTTGCGGCAATCATTCTCTACGTGCGTGCAACTCGAGCTAAAGGACGCGCAGGATTTTATGGCTTGTGGATTCCCGTCGGCTTGGTGACACTGCTCTGGGTGACAAGTCTCAATGGCGCTCCGCCGCCCAGTGTTGGAATCGTCAAAATCGTAAATGCGGTGCTGATTTCACTCAGTTTGGCATGGACGTATTGGATGGATCGGGCTCGCGTTGACCATGTCATTGAATCCGCGACTGGACCGCAAGCCCAAGGTGCATTCCGGTGAAGACCCGGACCGGCGCCACCCAGCCTGAGTACTCGGAATTCCTGCGCCTGGCGCGGCAGAGCACGCTGGTGCCGGTGGTTAAGTCTATCCCTGCGGACCTGCTGACTCCGGTTTCCGCTTTCCTCGCGATTGCAGCGGAAGAGCCGCACTCTTTTCTCCTGGAATCAGTCGAACGCGGCGAGCACATAGGGCGCTATACATTCCTGGGCGCCCGGCCTTACATGCAAGTGGAATCGGGCGGCCATGAGGTCATCATCCAACGAGGACGAAAGCGCCATAAGGAACGCGAGCACCCGCTCAGAACTGTGAAGCAGTTGCTCAGGCAGCATCGCCCGGCAAAACTGGAAGGCCTTCCGCCATTCACAGGTGGCGCAGTCGGATATTGCAGCTATGACATGGTGCGCCAACTCGAGCGTATCGGCGAACATGCCACAAGGGACCTGTCGCTGCCCGACTGCTGCCTCATGTTCTTCGATCGGCTACTCGCCTTCGACCACCTGCGACATCAGATTCACGTCATCGCCAACGCCGATGTTTCACACGAGAGCCCGAGGCGAGCCTACGACCGGGCCGTGGCGGATATCCATAATCTGGAGAGCAAGCTGGCGCGCGGGCTTCGTCGCGCCCAGTGGCAGACATCTTCCCCACGACTCACTTCCAGGCTGAAGGTTCAAGCACCAACCAGTCGTGAGAAATTCATCAAGGCTGTCGAGCGGGCCCAGGAGTACATTGCGGCCGGTGACATATTCCAAGTCGTGCTGTCTCTACGGCTGGATTTTATTCCCGGCGTTTCGGCTTTTGATATTTATCGCGCGCTGCGAACCGTGAATCCGTCGCCATATCTGTATTTTCTGCGGATGGGAAACACGCATGTGCTGGGCTCGTCGCCGGAGATGCTGGTGCGCGTGACCGAACGCAAGCTGGAGTACCGTCCAATCGCCGGCACGCACCCACGGGGACGCGATGCGGAAGAAGATGAACGCCTGGAGAAACAGATGCTCGGCGACGAAAAGGAACGAGCCGAGCACGTGATGTTGGTCGACTTGGGACGGAACGATCTGGGCCGGGTGAGCGAATATGGGTCAGTGAAAGTGCGCGATTTGATGTACGTGGAGCGCTACTCGCACGTGATGCATATCGTTTCCGCGCTCGAAGGAAAACTGCGCAGCGATATGGACGCGATCGACGCATTTGCGGCCTGCTTTCCCGCAGGAACCCTGAGCGGCGCGCCCAAAGTCCGCGCCATGCAGATCATCGAGGAACTGGAACCCACGCGCCGGGGAATTTACGGTGGCTCGGTGCTGTATGCCGATTTCGCCGGCAATCTCGATTCCTGCATTGCAATCCGCACCCTGCTCATGGAAGGCAAACGAGCATACCTGCAAGCAGGCGCGGGGATCGTGGCCGATTCCGATCCGGCGCGGGAATACGAAGAATGCAGGAACAAAGCGCAGGCAGTTCTGAGGGCTGTGGAGAGGGCCAGAGGGAACGATTAGTGAGACTTGGAAGTGTAATACCCCGTCCGGTGGCGAACCTTGAGCTGCTCACTGGAAGGCACGCCGTGAATCTTTACCTGAATGCGCCGGTAATCGGAATCCGACAAGCGCTGCGCAGGATAGTAGGCGAGCAGGTATTGGGTACGCAGTTCATCGCTGATCTGGCGAAAAGCATTGTCTAACTGAGCGATCGAGCTTGCGTAATAGTACTTCCCTCCGGTGTCTTCAGATAACTGGATGAGCGCATGCTCGCCGCCGGTATCGCGTCCGGCGCTGGCTTCGATGGGAACGATGATGATGCTATAGAGAATGGCTTCGGCGACCTGGGCGGCGCGGACTGCCTCCTTATAATTCACCGTGCTGACGGTGTCTCCGCCATCGGTGATGAAGACCATAACCTTCCGGCCCTGTCGTTGCTCGAGAGCCTGGGAGGCGAGAAACAGAGCGTCGTAGAGAGCGGTTGCGGCTCCTGCCCGGAGATGTTCGAGAGCATGATCGATACGCTGCAAATCGGAGGTAAAGGGCGTGACCTGGCTCACGGTCTCGCTGAACTTGTAGAGTGAAAGCGCGTCTACCCGGCGGAGAATGGCGTGAACGAAGCGATGCGCTGATGAAATCTCGAGCGGCAGATCTTTGCGCGTACTAAGGCTGGTATCGAGGGCAAGGATAATAGACAGCGGTAAAGCTGATTCTTTATTGAAGACCGAAATTTTCTGGTCTTTGCCATCTTCACGCAGCTCGAAATTCTCTTGCTTCAGATTGGGGATTGGTGCACCGTGTTCATCCGTGACCGTGACGAACACGTTGACCAGCTTGACGTCGACTTTGAAAGTGGTGTCGGGGTCCTGGGCAAAGCATGTAAGGCACAGCGAGAGTACCAGGCCAGCTGCCGCAGCTTGCTTCATGGAGGATTTTGTTACGAGCTTCGCGAGTGCGGCCGATTTTTTCGCCAGGCGAGCCGCAACAATTCGCGAAGGAACGACCTGTCACTTAGATGCACGCTCGGCGGAATGGGTGCCTTGGGCGCGAGGAATCTGGTCGGGAAAGGGTTCGCCGTCGGCCCACACGGCGCCATCCTCAAAGTACTCCTTCTTCCAGATCGGGACGGTAAGCTTAAGAGTATCAATAATCCAGCGGCAAGCATCGAAGGCAGCGGCACGGTGGGGTGACGCAACCAGGATCAGCACGCTTGTGTCTCCGATCTCCAGCCGGCCGACCCGGTGAACGATAGCGACATCGCGGATCTGGAACTTCGCCAAAGCCTGCTCCCCTAGTTCTTCCAACTGTTTCAGCGCCATTGGTTCGTAGGCTTCGTAGTCGAGATACAAGGTGCTCCGTCCCCGGCTGTTGTTGCGCACTATGCCCTCGAACAGCACGCAAGCCCCGTCCTCAGGTTGCTTGATCCCTGCGAGTAGGGATTGCGCGTCGATGATCTCGCGCACAAGGGCGGCGTGCCGCGGGCGGCCGTCAGAGGCTTGTGTACCACCGCTGACCGGAGGAAGTAACGCGACTTCGTCGCCATCCTTCAGGGGCGTGCCGGGCCCGGCATATTCCTGGTTTATTGACACGGCCAGAGAAGAGATCAGGGACTGCAGTGATGGGATACTCTGAGCGTAATGAGTCAGCAGGGCACTGATGTTTGAGCTTTCAGGGAGAGTGAGATCCTCGTTTGCTCGCTCGGCGAGGTCTCTTAGTATGCCGAAAAATAGAACACGGATTTGCACGGCAATTCCAGCCCCGCTGCTTAGTTTACCGTGGAGTAGGTCGTTTGCGGCTGCATCCAGTTGACGTCCTAGGAAGCTGTAGCCTTGCGGGCGCCGTGCCGGACGAACCAGTTTCCGGATCAGCCGGCTGCCGACCTATCCACTGGCGCCGGTGCCCCGGGTTCTCATTATGGATAGAATTGGCGGGCAAAGATCATCAGCGTGATTGTGAAATCAAAAATAGAGGGCATCAGCCTTCATACGGAATGGGAAAGGCGGATTGTGGCCTTTTCAGGCAACGTATTGTTATTGCTCGCAGCACTATCGTGGGTGGGCACGGCTTTCGCGCAATCCAGCTATGACTTGCGCTCACCCGACGGCAGAATTGAGATCCGAGTCCGCACGGCCGGGCAGATTCAGTATGACGTGGTTTTGCGAGGCCGGGCTCTCCTGGAGAATTGCACGCTTTCTCTTGACGTTGAACACAAGAAGCTTGGTCTACAGCCGAAGGTTATTGATTCAAAGCGACGATCGTATGAGCAGGTAGTTGAGCCGGTAGTGCGTCAGAAGTTTGCGAAGATTCGGGAAAACTATAACGAGCTGCGTATCGGTATGGACGCTGGGTATGCAGTTATCTTCCGCGCTTACCACGAAGGTGTCGCCTATCGGCTCGAGACATCGATGCCGCAGAAGCAGGTGAAGATCTATGGCGAAGAAGCGACTCTCAGGTTTCCAAACAATTTCCTTGTTTACTACCCGCAGGAAGACAGCTTCTACTCGCACAACGAGCGGAAGTATTTGCCACAACGCCTGAACGAGATAGCTTCAGAGTTCATTGCATCGCTGCCTGCGGTCATAGATGTGGGACAGGGGGCAAAGGTGGCGATTGCGGAATCCGATGTGGAGGATTATCCAGGTCTGTGGTTGCATGGTACCGCGCCCAATTTTGAATTGGCTGCGACCTTCCCTCCCTATCCGTTGAAAGAGACTCAAACCAGCGATCGTGACTACAAAGTGGTCGACCACGCCGACTACATCGCGGTCACTTCGGGTACGCGAGCGTTCCCGTGGCGAGTGATCGGCATCGCTGAGAAAGATGCCGATTTGATCACCAACCAGATCGTCTATCTCTTGCAAAAGCCTTCGCAGCTCCAGGACACCTCCTGGATCAAGGCCGGCAAAGTGGCGTGGGATTGGTGGAATGATTGGAACATCGATGGCGTCGACTTCCATGCGGGAATCAACACGAAAACTTACCAGTACTACATTGATTTCGCGGCCAAGTACGGCATTCCATACATCCTTCTCGACGACGGCTGGTACAAGCTAGGCAACTTGCTCGAAGTTGTGCCGGAAATCAACATGGAGGAGTTGACAGCATACGCGAAGCAGAAGAACGTTGGACTGATTCTTTGGGCATCGTGGAAGACGCTCGACGATCAGATGACTCCTGCGCTCGATCAGTTCGAGAAATGGGGAATCAAGGGAATCAAAGTTGACTTCATGCAACGGAGTGACCAGCTGATGATGAACTACTACCACAAAGTTTGCCGCGAGGCCGCCAAGCGCCACATGCTGGTTGATTTTCATGGAGACCAGAAACCCGCAGCCATGACACGCACCTGGCCGAACCTGATCAATACGGAAGGCGTGCGCGGCCTGGAATGGAGCAAGTGGAGCGGGGAATCCGAACCCAAACACAACGTGAGCCTGCCTTTCACGCGAATGTTTCTTGGACCGATGGACTTCACGCCAGGCGCCATGAGGAACGCCACCAAGAACACATTCGCGCCTATCAACCATCAGCCCATGGCAATGGGCACACGCTGCCATCAGCTCGCGATGTACGTGGTGTATGAAGCGCCGCTGCAGATGTTGTCAGATAGTCCGTCGAACTATCTCCGCGAGCCGGAGAGCATGCAGTTTCTCGGGCTGGTCCCTACTGAATGGGATGAAACAAGGGTGCTCGACGCGCGCATCTCTGACTACGTTCTGGTCGCAAGAAGAAACGGGAACGACTGGTATGTAGGCGCCATGACCGACTGGACGGCACGCGATCTGGATTTGAATTTATCCTTCTTGCCCGAAGGCAGCTTCACAATGGATGCTTATCAGGATGGCGTAAACGCCGACCGCAATGCCAGCGACTATAGGAAAACGACAACTCAGGTGAACAAGACGGAAAATCTCACAATCCATCTCGCTCCGGGCGGCGGCTGGGCCGCGCGCATTCATCCATAGCAGATTGGGAAACAGTGCAACCGCGACGGCCTCCAGCAACGCTGCTTCGGCAAACGAAAGATTCTCCGGCCGCCGGTAAAGGTTGCGTGCGGGAATCACTACAAATTCAGCGAAGGCTCCGCACCGCGATAATCGCCGCAAGAAACACCCAGAACCTGGCGATGCTCCCAGAGATTCACCTCGCCCCGAACACAGTAACTGCATTCGTTGCAGGGAATAGTCGAATCAAACCTGACCCGGTCGCCTTCTGATAAGCCCTTTACATCTTTGCCAAGCGCCGCGACCGTTCCCGCGGCCTCATGACCCATCACAATTGGTGGAATGCGGCGTCCGGAAGAGCCAGCGCAGCCGTGAATATCGCCAGCGCAGATACCGCACGCGCCAATACGGACCAGAACCTCATCCGGACCTGGAATTGGGGTTGGAAGGTCAGCCACTTCGAGGCGACCGTACTGCGATAACAACAGTGCTTTCATAGTGGACGAGGAGCCAGTTCCTCCCGAACAACCCGCGATCCCAAGGCTCGGAATCACCGTCGTCGGCCAGGGAGTGGATACGTATGATCAGCCTCTGTTCCGCAAACTGCGGCCACACGGCGCTTATTTCCGCCGGATTAATCCGGAAAATGGTCTGAAGCTGTTGCTCGACGCAGTGGCCACCCGAGCTAAAGCTCATCCCGCTCCCTACGCTCATTGGACGGCGGCCCACCGGCGGATCACGATCCATCGCTCACCTGCGTCTCCTATCAAGGAGCTCGAACCCGTGCGCTGTGCTGCGCAAGATGCGTTCAGAAATCGAACGGCCCGGTATGGGTCCCGAAGCTCAGCGCACGTTAAGGGCGGAACTGCAGCCTTCCGACCTCCGCATTGATAAGCCGGACGACGCGGTTCTAAACCGCTTCCAGCTGAAACTTCTTACAGAGGGTTCCGGAACTCAGATCTTCAGTACCAGTTTTGCACAATGGGCCGCGCGAGAAACCTTCGGACGAGCCCCGCCCCTGACGTTGCTGGTCCGCTTTGCTCCACGGCAGCGAGAGAAGCCGATGAAGGAGTTACTCGCCGGCAGTCACGACAATCCCGAGCTCGATCCTGTTGGCTCGTTGATCGATGCCGATAATGGGCGCATATTACAACTGGCCTAATCAGCAACGGCTGCCGGGCGCCGAGCAATCCTGGTTCCTCGTCTGGTTTGAAGGACCCAACTCCGCTGTCGCTATCGGTCCCTCCATGCCCCGCGGCACAGAATCAAGTTCGGTACCCGATGTTCGCGAGCTGCTTTCCTGGATGAGTTGAAGTTGGAGTGGTCTAGCCGCAACTTCTCACGCGGAGTCAAAAAAGAGGGGCGAAAGGTACGAAAGGTAAAAGCGGCGGCTGCTGGTCGTGCAATCGTCACACAACTGAGAAATTGAGATGGCGCAACTCTACTTTTTGAGTAGTACCGAGGCAGCCGTCCCTATTCGAGAAACACCTCTCCCGGGCTGGTGAAATTAGGCTGTGGATTTTTTGGCAGGTCGTTGCCTCAACAGCGTAATGCGACCCAAGCAGCAGCGAAAATATTTTTCCAGGGATAGGCATTGGAGAAACTCACCCAGATGCGACGGGCACTGAGTCGCACCTCGGCGGCGATCTTCAGCAAACGTAGGCGAATGGTTTGCACCTGCGCTTGAGCCCATTCCGTACCCGCCAGCGCCAGACGCCGTAGCGCGTGCACCAGTACATAGGCCAGCGAGGAGAAGTACAACCGCAGCTGGTTGGCGCGCAGCGATTCCGCGCTCATGCGGTCCGCAAATAAACTTAGCTGTTCCTTTATGCGGTTTTCCATCTCGCCTCGCGCGCAATACGTCTTCTCATAAAGGGCAGCGGCTTCCCAGGACTGCGCGGGCAACGAGGTCACCACGAAGCGGGGATTCTCGCCTTTTTCCAGATACTCCGCCTTGGCTACTACTCGCCGAGAGCGGCTCCAGCTCTTGCGCGTGCGATAGCGGAATTCCGTAAACACGCGCGCCGCTTTGCCCGTTCTCTGCTGTTCCTGTTTTGCCTCCCGCATCGCAGGCGCAATCTTTCTCTGCAGCCGCGAGTTGCGGGCCAGCCCGAACACATAGTCGACTCGGTTCTGCTCGCACCACCCCATGAGCTCTTCCCGGCAGAAGCCTGAATCCGCGCGCAGAATTATGCGTACCTTGGGCCAGCGTTGACGAATCTGCTTCACAATGCGCTCCACCTCCTCTCGGCAGCCGGCGCTAGCATCCTGATTGGAGGCGCGCTGCCGCGCACACAACAGGTGATCGCCACAGAAGATGTACAGTGGCAGGTAGCAGTACTCGTTGTAGTAACCGTGGAAAAAGCGTTCTTCCTGCTGCCCATGGAGCGGCGTCTCCGTGACGTCCAAGTCGAGCACAATCTGGCGTGGAGCCCTCGCGTGCGCTTCTAAAAAGATGTCTACCAGCAATGCGTCCACAGCTTCCGTCGAGTAGGTGATCTTGTGATAGCGATCCTCCAGCGGTGAGCCCGCCGGAGTCAGTTCCAGTCGATTCAAGGTGCTCTTGCCCGCCAGCGGCTCTTCCAGCCTGCGCTTTCCCGCCACCAACGCCAGCAGCGGATCGCGACGTAGCTCCTCGTGATCGTTCAGATCTTCGTATCCCAAAGCTAGGCCATAAATGCGTTGCGCCAGTAATTCCCTGAGCTCGTGCACAATCCACAGCGGATGGCGATGATCGGAGAAGCACTGGCTTACTCGCGATAGCAAGTCGATCGTTTGGTCGGTCTCGCGCAACAGCAGCGCTCCTCCCTCCGTGCTGAGCTGCCGCTCGCTAAAACGGGCACTCACCTGTCGCGAAAATGTGGTGCAAATGCGAACTCATTCTGGTTACACTCTGTCATTAGAAAAGGCCGCCTTTCTCGGGACGTTAACTACGATCTGACAACGCAGTTATGCCCGAAAAACGGCCTTTTTCTATTCTTAATTTTTCGCCGCGACTCTTTTTAGTTCACCCGTGTGAGAAATTGCGGCTAAGCGCTCAACGGCCTGTCCCATCAGTTCTGGACAAGCGGTCAGATACCAGTAAGTATCGTCTGGACGGACGTGTCCGAGATAAGTGGAAAGAACCGGAAGACGCCGCTCGACATCGTCGCCGGAGCGATACCAACGTAAAAGTGTTTGAATGGCGAATCGATGGCGAAAATCGTGCAGGCGAGGTCCATGGCTATCGAACTCACCTCGAAGGCCTATCTGCCGCGACAAAGCATGGAACGTTCCGCGGACGTTGTTCTTGTCCAATCGAGTTCCCCGTTTGGTAACGAAGAAAAAGTCAGAGGTCGGTCGGCCTTTGAGGTACTGGTCTCGACGCGACTTGTACATCGACAGCACCCTTCGCGTCGAACTGTGAAGGGGAACCAAGCGACACTTGCCAAACTTCGTTCCAT
>Ga0075423_10001247_pt1 | contig 22054 bp, 23 predicted proteins | sample SoiMethybrSBSTD2_FD_80114 | JGI IMG/M metagenome (GOLD analysis project Ga0075423, IMG submission 80114) | Bulk soil microbial communities from a Populus tree surrounding site in Tennessee, USA - Soil MetaG P. TD hybrid SBSTD2 | ecosystem: Environmental > Terrestrial > Soil > Tree plantation... | reverse complement strand
TGGAAGAGGAGGAGCTCCCGCCAGTGCGGGTCGGTCTGGAAGACCGCGGACCCGCCGAAGCAGGGCCGGCGGCCGCCGTCGTCGCGCAGGAAGAGGCGGATCAGCCGGCGCGAGAGCTCCACCGAGATATCCCAGAGCTTCATGCTCCGGCCGGAGCGCGCCGGGCACTCGACCCGCGCCCCCTCGCCCAGGAACCAGTCGAACTTCTGCAGCGACTCGATCAGCAGATAGTTCACCGGGAACCAGATCGGCCCGCGCCAGTTCGAATTGCCCCCGAACAGCGGGACGGAGGACTCGCCCGGCTCGTAGTCGACCCGGTGCTGCATGCCGTCCATCTCCAGGATATAGGGATGGTCGCGGTGATACCGGGACAGCGCGCGAATCCCGTGCGGCGCCAGGAACTCGTCCTCGTCGAGCATGTAGCTCAGCACCCGCGGCAGCTGCGGCTGCGTCACGATCGAGAGGAGCCGGCGGATCCTCCCGTCCAGCCGCTGCACCTCCACGATGTGGTCCGCGAGATCGGGGCGATTGTCCACGAACCACTGCATGCGCCGCTTGAAGCCCTCGAGGCGGTCCACCTGCTCGGGCTCCAGCGTCTCGACCGCGAACAGGGGGATGAGGCCGACCATGGAGCGGACGCGGAGAGGGACGGGCTCGCGCCCGCCGCTGTGGAGCACGTCGTAGTAAAAGCCGTCCGCCTCGTTCCACAGGCTCATGCCCCCTTCGCCGCCAAGGTGGTGCATGGCGTGGGCGATGTACATGAAGTGCTCGAAGAACTTGCTCGCCACATCCTCGTAAGCGGAATCCTCCTGCGCCAGCTCGAGGGCGATGGCCAACATGTTCAGCGAGTACATGCCCATCCAGCTGGTGCCGTCCGACTGCTCGATGTGGCCCCCGGTGGGGAGCGGCGCGGAGCGGTCGAACACCCCGATGTTGTCGAGGCCCAGGAAGCCCCCCTGGAACACATTGTTGCCCTCGGCGTCCTTCCGGTTCACCCACCAGGTGAAGTTCAGCAGGAGCTTGTGGAACACCTTCTCGAGGAACTGCCGGTCACCCTTGCCTCCGCGAAGGCGCCGGTCGATCTTGTACACGCGCCACGCCGCCCACGCGTGCACGGGCGGGTTCACGTCGCCGAAGTTCCACTCGTAGGCCGGGATCTGGCCGTTCGGGTGCATGTACCATTCGCGCAGGAACAGGATGAGCTGCGCCTTCGCGAACTCGGGATCGAGCAGGGCGAGCGGGATCATGTGGAAGGCGAGGTCCCACGCCGCGTACCACGGGTACTCCCACTTGTCCGGCATCGAGATCACGTCTTCGTTGTAGAGATGCTCCCAGCCGTGATTCCGGCCGAGCGCCCGCGTCTCCGGCGGCGGCGGTTGCGTGGGATCGCCGGCGAGCCAGCGGCGCACGTCGAGGTGGTAGAACTGCTTGCTCCAGAGCAGGCTCGCCACCGCCTGGCGCATGACGCGCCGGGCGTCCTCCGAGCGCTCGGCAGGCAGCAGCGCGTCGAAGAACGCATCCGCCTCCTCCTGCCGGGCGCGAAGGGTCGTCTCGAAGGCCGCCCCGAACGGGCCGCCCGCGGGCGCGCCGTCGCTCAGCCGGAGACGCAGCACCGCCTCACCGCCCGGCGGCACGGTGACGCGGTAGTGCGCGGCGACCTTGGTGCCGGCCTCGGCAGGATTCACCGCCTCCGGGTAGCCGCCCACGATGGCCAGGCCGATGCCGTCCTTCACGTAGGGTGTGACGTTGGGCGTGTCGAAGAGCCGCGCCGTGTTGGTCTCGTTCTCGGTGAAGAGCAGCCGCGGCGCGCCCTCGCAGAAGAGCCGACGCGAGCCGAGAGTCGGATGCTCCGCGTCCACCGTGACGTGATCGGCGCCCGGCGTGCCCCTGGACAGCCGGGGCCGCTTGGCGCCCGCGTCCCAGGCCCACGTGTTGCGGAACCAGAGGGTCGGCGCCACGTGAAGCTCGGCGGGCTCGGGCCCCCGGTTCGCCGCCGTGATGCGCACCAGGATGTCATCGACGCCGGCCTTGGCGTACTCGACGGTCACGTCCCAGTAGCGGTCGCCGTCGAACACGCCGCTCTCGATCAGCTCGAACTCGGGGACGCCGCGTCCCCGCCGGAGGTTCTCCTCCACGAGCGCGGCGTACGGAAACGCCGCCTGCGGGTACTTGTAAAGACCTTTCATGTAGGAGTGCGTGGGCGTCGAGTCGAGGTAGAAGTAATACTCCTTCACGTCCTCGCCGTGATTGCCCTCGTTCCCGGTGAGGCCGAAGAGGCGCTCCTTGAGGATCGGGTCGCAACCGTTCCACAACGCGAGTGCGAAGCAGAGACGCTGATGATTGTCCGAGATGCCGAGGAGCCCGTCCTCGCCCCAGCGATAGGCGCGCGAGCGCGCGTGGTCATGCGGGAAGTAGTCCCAGGCGTCACCGTGGGCACTGTAGTCCTCGCGAACCGTTCCCCACTGGCGCTCGGAGAGATACGGCCCCCAGCGTCGCCAGTGGGCCGTCCGGGCGTCCGCTTCCGCGAGCCGCCGTGCCTCCGCCCCGTTCGCCGTCATCGCGCGCTTTCCGGGCCCCCGCCTCATGGGATCAGCCGCATCACGTGGCCGTCGGGATCGCGCACGGTCAGCCCGCTGCCGAAGCCGAGCGCGCCGGGTGGAGCTCCCGTCCATGTGCGTCGCGCCAGACCTCCCTCGTCTGGTACTTGCCTTCGAGATTCACGGCGCGCGTGCTCCAGTTGTCCCGCTCGCGGGGCACGTAGCCTCCCCGCTCGAGGAGGAGGATGCGCTTGCCGGTGGGCGCCAGGGCGTGGGTCAGGGTGCCGCCTCCCGCCCCGCTGCCGATGATCGCGACGTCGTAGTGAGCCACGCGCCTAGCCTCCTCGGGCGAACTCGGGATACAGCGTCATGCCGCCGTCCACGAAGATGGTCTGGCCGTGGATGTAGTCGGAGGCGTCGGAGGCGACGAATACCGCGACATTGCCGATGTCCTCGGGCTGACCGATGCGGCCGTAGGGGATGAGCCGCAGCAGCTCCTTGAGGGCGGCGGCCGTCTCCCAGGCCGCGCGGTTGATCGGCGTCTGGATGGCGCCGGGCGCGATCGAGTTCACGCGGATCCGGTGCGGCGCCAGCTCCTGGGCCAGCGACTCCATGAACGCCTTCACGCCGCCCTTGGACGCGGCGTAGTTCACACGCCCCGCCCAGGGGATGCGCTCGTGCACGGAGGACATGCAGATGATCTTGCCCGCCGCCGACGAGACGTCCGGCCGCACGCCGCGGCGGATCATCTCGCGGGCCGCCTCTCGCGCGCAGAGGAACATGCCGGTCAGGTTCACCTCGAGCACGGTGTTCCACTGCTGGAGGGTCATGTCGGTGAACGCGGCGTCCTTCTGGAGGCCGGCGTTGTTCACGAGGATGTCGATGGTGCCCCAGGCGTCCAGCATCCGCCGGAACATCGCCTGCACCTCGTCCTCGCGCGACACGTCGGCCCGGATGGCGAGGGTCTGCACGCCGGCGGCGCGGATCCGCGCCGCCACCGCCTCTGCCACGTCGGGGTTCGTGATGTAGTTGACCGCCACGTCGGCGCCCGCGGCGCCGAGCGCCATCGCCACCGCCTCACCGATCCCCGACGAGGCTCCTGTCACCAGCGCCTTCTGTCCCGCGAGCGGCCGACCAGCCATCGAGCTCTCCTCCTGCATGTCCCTAGGACACGCGGCCAGGGCGTGACGGTGCGCGCTCGAGCAGGAGCTCGGTCCACCGAGCGGCCGGGATGGCCAGGGTGGCGACGATCACGCGGGGATCGAACTGCTTCCCCGATTCCGCGGCCACCATCGCCAGGGCGTCCGGCATCTCGCAGGCGCGCCGATACGCCCGATCATGCGTCAGCGCATCCAGCGTGTCCACGACGGCGAAGATGCGAGTGGCGAGCGGGATCTCCTCCCCGCGCAGACCCTGGGGATAGCCGCCGCCGTCCCAGCGCTCGTGATGGGAGGCCACCACGTCGAGCGCGGGGGTGAGCAGGGGCACCGTCTCCAGGATTTCCGCGCCCGCCGCGGGATGCTGCTCGATCGCCGCGCGCTCGGCGGCCGGAAGCGGACCGGGCCGGGTGAGCACCGCCTCGGGCGTGCGCACCTCGCCGATGTCGTGGAGCCGCGCGCCCAGCTCGAGGGCTTCTTCGTGCGCGGGCGAGAGCCCCAGACCCGCGCCGAGCTCCCGGGACGCCGCGGCGAGCCGGGCGAGCGAGCCCGCGCGGCCGTCGCGGGCCTCGAGCGCCCGCACGAGCACGTCCACCACGCTCTTCTGTGTCATCCGGAGGCGCTCGACCATCAGGTGCAGCACGTTGGCGAGAAGCCCGATCTCGTCCCGCGTCTGCACGGCCCGCCGCGGCATGAGGTCGCCCTCCACGACGCCGCGGGCGAGGGCCTGCAGCGCCGCGAGGGGCCGGGTGATCCGCCGGGCCAGCGCCACGCCCGCGACGAGCGCCAGCCCCGCCCCGACCAGCGCGCTCCAGTACAAACGCCGAAGCACCGCCGCCCGCGCCGCCACGTACGTGTTCGCGCGAAAGTCCACCGCCAGCACCGCCACGGTCCGCTGTGACGAGTCGCGCACGGGCGCGAAGGCGCTGATCCACATACCATCGGGGCCGGTGTACACGTCGGTGTGGCCGGGCGTGCCCTCGGCGAACGCGCGCTGGACGACGGGCTGAATGTCCGGCACCAGATGGTAGGCGCCGCCCACCTCGCCGAGGCCGTTGCCGATGACGATCAGGCGAGCCTGGTCGCCGCGCACGTCGGTCAGCGTGTAAAGCGACTCGTCCAGCCCGTTCGCCTCCTGGACGAGGAGTAGCCGGTCGCGGATGGGGGCGTAGGCCGGGCTCTCGGCCCGGCCGTCCCGCGCCAGGCGAACGTGGAGATCCCCGTCCACCAGGAGGCTCCCTGTCCGCGCGATGTTCAGGAGCAGCGCGCCCAGCGATCGCCGCAGCTCGGCGTCCTGCGCGCGGTACTGCGCGTAGCCGCTGACCAGGATGCCGGCAACCGCGAGCAGCACGAACGCCGCGGCGAGCCGCACCGCCAGCCGGCGCCGGAGGGGAAGTCGGGCACTCCGGGTCGCCATCAGGCGCCCTCCGCTTCCTCGACCCGCAGCTCGGACACGTCGCGCTCGAAGAAGAGCTCGACCGTCCAGTCGAACACTACGCGGAGGCGCTGGGCGAGGGTCGGCAGCTTGAGCATGTAGACCGTCTTCCACATGAGCCAGGCGGGAAAGCCGTAGAGCTTGAGCCCCCGCAGGTCGGCGACGGCGGTGCGGCGGGACAGCGGCACCATCTCACCGAGAAGGCGGAAGGCGAAGGGCCGCGAAGGGCGCCCCGTGAGCTGCGCCTCGATCACGGCCGCGAGCGCGCGGCCTTGGCGCAGCGCCACCTGGGCGGTCGCGGGATAGGGTTGCCCCGTGTGCGGATCCGCCTGGGCGGCGTTGTCTCCGAGCGCGTAGACGCCGGGCGCGCCCTCGACCTCGAAGCGCTCGTTCACGACCAGGCGCCCATCCCGCGCCTTCGGCAGATCGAGCGCCTCCACGACCGGGCTCACCCGGTTGCCCGCAGTCCAGATGACGCAGCGGCTCTCCACCAGGCGGCCGTCGGCCAGCGTGAGGCCCCCGGGCGAGACGCGGGCCGCGCGCCCCGTCTCGAGCTCGACGCCGCGTCCGACCAGCCGCGCCTTCGTGTAGGCCGCGAGGTCGGGCGCCGTCTGGGGGAGCACGGCGCTGCCCACAAGCACGAGCCGGACCTCGTCGGGCCGGATCGAAGGGTAGTGGCGAACGAGGATGCCGCGCGTCAGCTCCTCCAGGGCCGCGGCCAGCTCGGTGCCCGCGTGCCCGGCGCCCACCACCACGAAGGTGAGCAGCCGCCGTCGCACCCAGGGATCCTCGGTGACCGCGGCGGCCTCGAACAGGTCGATGACGCGGTTGCGGATGCGGATGGCGTCACCGGCGCCCTTGAACGTCAGCGCGTGCTCGGCCGCGCCCGGCGCGGCCGCCGTGTTGGGGGCGGAGCCGAGCGCGATCACCAGGCGATCGTAGTGCACGTGCTGCCGGACGGCCGACCGATGGTGGCGCACGGTGAGCCGCTGCCGCGCGAGATCGATGGCCTCCACCTCCATCTCCCCGAACTCGATCCCCCATTGCCCGCACAGCGGTCGAAGCGGATGGATCACGTGGCGGCTCTCCACGGCTCCGGTGGCGGCCTCCGCCAGCATGGGGGTGAAGAGAAGGAAGTTCCGGTTGCTGACCAGCGTCACGTGCACGGGGAGCTGGCCCGAGCAGCGCCGTCCCAGCTCCAGCGCCGCGGTGACGCCGGCAAAGCCGCCCCCCAGGACCACGACGCGAGGCGCCAGGGAGGTCGAGGGGCGGGCCAGGATTCGCCCGCCGGCGCGCGTGGCCTCCCTCTCGAGCATGGCTGAGGACTTCACGGTCCCTTGGACTCGACAGGGATGGGGGGCGGTTCGCTCACGCCGGTCGCCGGCGAAGATTTGACGCGCCCGTGACATCGTCCGGCCGCATTCGCGCGAACCTCCCGGGGAGCACCGCGTATCCAAGACGGTGCAGTCACCAACCACCCCAGGAGGGTCGAGTCATGGGAAAGACGTCCAGAACCGTTGTGATCTCCGCCGTGGCCGCCGCGCTCAGCCTCCCCTACTTCGGACTGGCCCAGGCCGGCCCGGCGCCCACGCCGAAGTTCGAGTCCGAGAAGTGCTACGGCGTGGCCAAGGCCGGCAAGAACGACTGCCAGACCGCCAACACGTCGTGCGCGGGCACCTCCAAGAAGGACAACCAGGGCGACGCCTGGATCTACATGCCCAAGGGCTCCTGCGACAAGGTCGTCGGCGGCAGCCTCCAGCCCAAGCGGGCGTAGGGCGCCCGGTCTCCGGGACGGGTGGCACATGCGAGGCGGCGGGGCTCCCGCGCGGGCAGGCATCGGGCTCCGCGCTCCCCACGTCGCCGAGATCGCCGCCACCCGTCCCGACCTCGGCTGGCTGGAGGTGCACGCCGAGAACTACATGAGCGGCACACCGGCCGTTCGTCGCCTCGAGGCGCTGCGCCGCGACTATCCCCTCTCGCTCCACGGTGTGGGCCTGTCGCTGGGGAGCGTGCACGGTCTCGACGCCGCGCATCTCGGGCGGCTGCGCGATCTCGCGGACCGCCTGGCGCCATGCCTGCTCTCCGAGCACCTGTCCTGGAGTGTTGCGGACGGGGCCTATCTGAATCATCTCGTGCCGCTCCCGTACACCGAGGAGTCGCTGGCCATCGTGGCGGCCAACCTCGAGCGCGCTCAGGACCGGCTGGGCCGCCGTGTGCTCGTGGAGAATCCGGCGAGCTATCTACGGTTCGCCCATTCGTCCATCCCGGAGGCCGAGTTCCTGGCCGAGCTGACGCGGCGCACCGGCTGCGGCGTGCTCTGCGACGTGAACAACCTCTTCGTGAGCGCGGCCAACGTGGGGCTCCCGTCGCTCGCCTATCTCGACGCGCTGCCCGCGGACGCGGTGGGCGAGATCCACCTGGCCGGCCATGCTGAGAATGACACCGACGGGATCACCGTGCTCATCGATGACCATGGCTCCCGCGTCCGAGCCGGCGTGTGGGCGCTCTACGAGGCCGCGCTGTCCCGGTTCGGCCCCGTGCCGACGCTGATTGAGTGGGATACCGACATTCCCGCCCTGGCCGTGCTCCTCGACGAGGCCGCGGCGGCGGACCGCCGGCTCTCGGCGCCTCTCTATGCGCACGTTGGCTGAGCTGCAGGGTGCGCTCCGCGCGGCGCTGCTGGGTGGTGACGCCCGCGCCGCCGCCTCGGCGGTCATCGCCGACGGGCTCGCGCCGGAGGCGCGCCTGGCGATCTACCGCCATCACGTGAGGACGAGCCTCACCGCCGTCCTGCGGGAGACCTTTCCGGTGGTGTGCCGGCTCGTGGGCGAAGCGTTCTTCGGGTACGCCGCGGACCGATTCATCCGGCGTGAGCCGCCTGCCGGTCCGTGCCTCTTCGAGTACGGCGCGCGGTTCGCCGACTTCCTCGCGGGCTTTCCCCCGTGCCACGCGCTGCCCTATCTTCCCGATGTCGCGCGGCTCGAATGGGCGCTCAATGCCGCCTATCACGCCGAGGACACGGCGGCGCCCGGCGGCCCGGCCCTCGCCGCGGGGCTCGCCGGGCTGCCCGCCGACGCGAGGGGACTGGTCGCCTTCACCTTCCACCCGTCCGTGCGCTACCTCGCCTCGCTGTACCCGATCGGTGTCATCTGGCGTGCCAATCAGGACCGCGAAGGGTCAGGCGCCCTGGTGGACCTCGACTCGGGCACGGCGCATCTCGAAATATGGCGCGCGGGCGACGACGCCGTGTTCCGCCCGCTGCCGCCGGCCGCATGGGCACTCCGCGCCGCGCTCGCCGCGGGCCGCTCTCTCGAAGACGCGGGCGGCATCGCCCTCGGGGTCGACGCCCACTTCGATCTCGCGGGCGCCATCGCGGCGCTCCTGTCCGACGACATCCTGACCGGGTACACCCTCACCTCAGCGACACGGGAGACCCTCACATGCTGACGACACAGACCATGTCCGCCGCGCCATCCTCCGGCCTTCGCCCGCGCCTCGTCGCCATCACCGGCGCGCTCGGCCGCCTCCCCCTCGGCGTGCTGCAGCTCGCTTTCCGCCTCGCCGTCGCGAGCGTGTTCCTCAAGGCGGGGTTCAACAAGTTGGCCTCGTGGGAGATCACGATCCAGCTCTTCAGGGACGAGTACAAGGTGCCCGTGCTGCCGCCCGAGATCGCCGCGGCGATGGCCACCACGTTCGAGATCGGCTGCTCGGCGCTCCTCATCGCCGGCCTCGCCACGCGCCTGGCCACGTTGCCGCTCCTCGGGATGATCTGCGTCATCCAGCTCTTCGTGTATCCGGACGCCTACTCCGAGCACCTGATCTGGGCGTCGATCCTGGCGTTCCTGCTCACGCGCGGGGCCGGACCGTTCTCGCTGGACCGGCTGCTGGGCCTGGAGCCGCGGCAGAATTGACACCGGCGTGACAACCGCGCGTGCCGAGAGGAGCAGGATGGGCCGTGGCAGCAGGCGGCTCATTCCGTACCCAGGAGGCTCGGCATGCGGTGGACGATCCTTGCGATGGCGTTGGCGGCGGTGATCGCGGTCGGCTCGGGCGCGGGGGCGCAGACCCCGGCCATGACTGACAAGGACAAGATGATGGAGAAGGACAAGATGATGGACAAGTCCAGCGCCATGCCGGACAAGATGGACGCGGGGAAGATGGAGAAGGGGGCCATGGAGAAGGATAAAATGATGGACAAGGGCATGATGCAGGGCAAGGACGGGATGAAGGACTCCATGATGGAGAAGAAGCCCTAGATGGGCCGGCAGCGCGTCGCCCTGGCCCTCCTCCTGCTCACCGCCGGCCTGACGATCGGCCCGGCGCCGGCGAGCGCCGTGGCGCTTCGCGTGGGCGAGCGGGCGCCCGAGATCACGGGCGAGCACTGGATCAACAGTCCCCCGCTCTCGATCGCCGATCTCCGGGGCCGGGTCGTGCTCATCGAGTTCTGGACCTTCGGCTGATCCAACTGCAAGAACGTGATCCCGCAGTTGCGGGACTGGCATGCGAAGTACCAGGCGAAGGGCCTGACGATCGTCGGCGTGCACTCGCCCGAGTTCAGCTGGGAGAAGCCCTACGACAAGGTGGTGGCCGCGACCAAGGAGCTAGGGGTGGCCTATCCGGTCGTGCAGGATAATGACTTCGTGATCTGGAAGCGCTTCGCCAACCGCTACTGGCCCGCCGCGGCCATCGTCGACAAGAAGGGCATCGTCCGATTCACCCATATCGGCGAGGGCGGCTACGCCGAGATGGAGCGCCTGATCCAGACGCTGCTCGCGGAGCCGTGAAGCGCCGGGAGCTCCTGCTCTTCGGCGCCGTCTTCCTCGCCTCGGCTATCCTGGCCGTGCTGGCCGCGCTCTCGCTGCGGCAGTGGGAGGCATCCGCCCAGCGCCACGTGCGCGAGCAGGCCCGCGACATGGCGACCATGACGGCGGAGAAGATCGAGATGGCGGTGCTCAAGGCCGAGGAGGAAGGGCTGGCCCGGCTGCAGCTGGCCGTCCGCGACCGCGCGCTCCTGCGCGAGCGCGTGGATGCGTGGAAGGCCGAGACGCCGTTCTTCGATCGCGCCTACATCTTCGCGCGCGGGGGCACGCTCCTCTATCCCGCCCCACCGAGCGAGGGGCCCCCGCCCTCCTTCGAGGAGATCCGCCGCGAGATCCCGCCCGGCTTCTGGGACCGGGGCGGCCGCCGCCACGTCCCGCTGGGCGACGGCGTGGCGTGCGCGGCGGTGCTCGCGGAAGGGCTCGACGAGCCGCTGCTCGCCGTGCTGCTGCGCAGTGAGCAAGGCCTGCGGCGGGAGATCCTCGAGAAGACGCTGGCCGGCCTTGAGGGGCAGAGCGTGCTGGCGGTGGTCGACCGGACCAATCGGGCCATCTACTCCCCTCGGCCGCTGGATGACACCGAGTACGTGCTCAGCGTCGCCTTCGGCGAGGCGCTCCCTTCCTGGCGCCTCGCCCTGTACGAACCCGCGGGGCTGTCCCCCCGCGACACCGTGCACCGTCAAGCGTGGCTGTTCACCGCCGCCTTCGGACTGCTCGTCGGCGTGATCGCGCTCGGGCTCGGGGCCGCCTACCGCCTCGTGCGGCGCGAGTCCGAGATGGCGCGCCTCAAGTCGGATTTCGTGGCCAACGTCTCCCACGACCTCAAGACCCCGCTCGCGCTGATCCGCATGTTCAGCGAGACCCTCGAGATGAACCGCGCCCCCGACGAAGCTACCCGTCGCGAGTACTACGGCGTGATCACGCGGGAGAGCGAGCGTCTCTCCCGCCTCATCGACAATGTGCTGGACTTCTCCCGCATCGAGGGCGGGCGGCGCCGCTACGAGCTGGCACCGTCGCCCCTGGAGCCCGTCGTGCACGAGGTGATGGAGGCCTTCCGCTATCCCCTTGCCCAGCAGGGCTTCAAGGTGAGCGTGGACGTCGAGCCCGATCTCCCGGACGTGCTCATGGATGCCGACGCCATCGGCCAGGCCCTCGCGAATCTGGTCGACAACGCCATCAAGTACTCCGACACGCGCCGCCGCCTGAGCGTCACGGCGCGGCGCGCCGGGCCCGATGTGCTGGTGGAGGTCGCCGACGAGGGCATCGGCATCCCGGCGGACGAGCAGGCACACGTGTTCGAGAAGTTCTATCGGGTCGGCCGTAGCGACACGCAGGGCCGGCGCGGCAGCGGGGTGGGCCTGGCCCTCGTCGCCCACATCGTGGGCGCGCACCGCGGCCGCGTGAGCGTGAAGAGCCAGGTCGGCCAAGGCAGCCGCTTCACGATCGCGCTGCCGGCGGCGGAGACGCGCTAGCCGTGCCGCGCATCCTCATCGTGGACGACGAGCCCGAGATGGTGCGGGGCCTCCAGGACAATCTCCGCTTCGAGGGATATCAGACCCTCACCGCGGGCGATGGTGAGCGCGCGCTCGCCCTGGCCTCTGCGGAGGCGCCGGACCTCATCGTGCTCGACCTGATGATGCCCGGGCTGAGTGGCTGGGACGTGTGCCGCGCCCTGCGCGAGCGTGGTCTCGACATCCCCATCATCATGCTCACCGCGCGCGGCGAGGAGACGGATCAGGTGCGCGGGCTCGAGCTGGGCGCCGACGACTACGTCACCAAGCCCTTCAGCCTGCGCGAGCTCCTCGCGCGGATCCGCGCGGTGCTCCGCCGACCCGGTCCCCGGCGCAAGATCGAGTCCTTCGCCTTCGGCGACTCCCGGCTCCTGCCACGAAGCCGTCAGGCGTTCAAGGCCGGGCGCGAGGTGGTGCTCACGCGGAAGGAGTTCGAGCTGCTCCACTACCTGGTCGAGCACCCCGGTGAGATCCTCACCCGGGACCGCCTGCTCAACGAGGTGTGGGGCTACGAGCGCTTTCCGACCACCCGTACGGTGGATACCCACGTGCTACGGCTGCGCCAGAAATTCGAGGCGGACCCGGAGCGACCCGTCCACATCCTGACCGTGCACGGCCAGGGGTACCGTTTCGAGGTCTAGATGTCCCCGCGCAGAACCCGATCCCGGAGGAAGTCGCGAAGGCGCGTCCGGAGCTCGGCGGGCATGTCCGCCGGGGCGGCTCGCGCCGTCAAGTCGCGGGTCTTCCGGTAGGTCTTGAGGTAGGCGCGGCACGGCGCGCAGTCCGCCAGGTGCCGCTCGAGCTCCGCCACGAGGCGGTCGCCGAGGGTCTGGTCGAGGAAGTCGACGAGCAGGCCGATGGCGTCCTGGCACGTCAGCGGGGTCTTGGGCTCTGGGGGCACACCCCTTAGACACAGGGAGCGGGCCCGGAGGTTCGCGAGTAAAATTGCTCGGCCGGGAGCCCGGCTACCGCATGAGCGACGCGAGCCCGATGGACGCGGTACCCGACGCCGAACGGTACCGGACCCTCCTCGAGATCAACAACGCCGTGGTGGGCAACCTTACCCGGGAGACTCTCTTCGCCGCCATCGCGCCCGCGTTCCGGCGCATCCTGCCCTTCGAGCGCATCGCCATCTTCCTCCACGACCCCGCGCGCGACGTCCTGCGCCTGTTCGTCCTCGAGTCGACGGTGCCCTCGGACTACTTCAAGGTGGGGCTCGAAATGCCGGCGGGCGCCAGCCATATGGGCCACGTCTTCAAGCAAGGCCTCCCCCTGCTGCGGCGTGACCTGCAGGTCGAGCGCCAGTATCCGGCCGAGGATCTCGCCCTCGCCGATGGCATCCGTTCGTTCATCAGCGTGCCGCTGGTGGCCCGCGGCCGCGCCATCGGCACCTTGGCCATCGCGAGCACCATGCCCAATCGCTATGGCGACGCGGACTCGGCCCTCCTGGTCGAGCTGGCAGGCCAGCTCGCGCTCGCCGTGGCCAACATGACCGCCTACGAGGAGATCACCGCGCTGAAGGCGCGACTGGAGCGCGAGAACGTCTACCTCCAGGAGGAGATCCGCAGCGGCCACAACTTCGTGGAGCTGGTGGGCTCGAGCCCCGCGCTGATCGCGCTCCTGGGACGCGTGGAGCAGGCCGCGCCCACCGAGGCGACAGTGCTGCTCCTGGGCGAGACCGGCACCGGCAAGGAGCTGGTCGCGCGGGCGCTGCACGGGGCCAGCGCGCGGCGGGATCGCCCCCTCGTGAAGGTCGACTGCACGGCCCTCTCCGCGGGCCTCGTCGAGAGTGAATTGTTCGGGCACGCCAAGGGGGCCTTCACGGGCGCCATCGAGCGCCGCGTCGGGCGCTTCGAGCTGGCCGACCGGGGCACGATATTCCTCGACGAGGTGGGCGAGCTGCCGCTGGAGGCCCAGGCCAAGCTCCTCCGGGTCCTGCAGGAGCAGCAGTTCGAGCCCGTGGGGAGCAATCGCACGGTGAAGGTGGATGTCCGGGTCATCGCGGCGACCAACCGCGATCTGGAGGGCGCAGTACGCGAGGGCCGCTTCCGCGCCGACCTCTTCTACCGGCTCAACGTCGTGCCCCTGCAGGTTCCCCCGTTGCGCGAGCGTCGCCAGGATATTCCACAGCTTGCGATGTACTTCCTCGGGCGCTACGCGAAGGCCTTCGGGCGACCCGTCACCGCGGTCTCGCCCGCCAGCATGGAGCGGCTCATCGCGTACGCCTGGCCGGGAAATGTCCGCGAGCTCCAGCACCTGATGGAGCGGGCGGTGGTGCTCAGCACCGGGGCGACCCTGGAGCTTTCGGCCGAGCTCTTCCCGTCACCCCCGTCACTCGCGCCCCAGGCTCCACCTGCGACGGCTCCCACGTCCGACAAGGCCGACGGCGTCGCCGCGACCACACTGGAAGACGTGGAGCGTGCCCACATCATGCGCATGCTCGAGCGGGCCGGCTGGGTGGTGCAGGGTCCGAAGGGCGCGGCAGCGATGCTCGGACTTCACCCCAATACGTTGCGGAGCCGCATGGACCGGCTGGGCATTCGCCGGCGCCACGATCCCTCGTAGCGACGCCCGTGTTGCATAGCCGCGCCACGACATCTCGTGGCGAAGCGCCCCCAGACCTCGGTTTTCGCCGGGCACAGCTCTTGCCTCTCACGGGGTGATGCTTCGGATCTCGGTGCGAACGGACGGCGACGCGGGCACGCACGTGGACCTGGAGGGCCAGATCATCGGGCCCTGGGTCGGCGAGCTCGCCCGGGTCTGCGAGCCGCTCCTCGGTGGGACCCGCCCCCTGACGCTCGACCTCGCCGCTGTCTCTTTCGTGGGCCGCGAGGGGGTGGACCTACTCGTGCGCCTCCGCCACGACCGCGTCATGCTCCGGAACTGCACACGGCTGATCGACGAGCAGCTGAAAGCGAGGGAGGCGAATGGACGCTGAGAGCGAGCTGCAGCTGATCGAGCGGCTGCGCGCGCGCGACGCGCGCGCGCTCGAGCCGCTCATGGACCGGCACGCTGGACGGCTCTATCGCGTCGCCTACGGCATCACGCGCAACGACGCGGATGCCGAGGAGGTGGTGCAGGACGTCTTCCTCACCCTGTTCCGGCGGATCGACGGCTTCGAGGGGCGCGCTGCGCTCGGCAGCTGGCTCTACCGCGTCACCACCAACGCCGCGCTCATCAAGCGGCGTGGCAAGCGCGCCGAGCTCGAGGTGTCACTCGAGGACCAGCTCCCGACCTATCGGGCCGACGGCCATCGCGAGGGCGACCGCTCCTTTTTGCTCGCCGACTGGTCCGAGACGCCTGACGCGATCCTTCTCACCGGCGAGTCGAGGAAGATACTCGAGTGCGCGCTGGACCGCCTCCCCGACCACTACCGCGCGGTGGTGGTGCTCCGCGAGGTGGAAGGGCTCGACAACGAGGAGGTGGCGAGGATCCTCGGCGAGTCCGTGCCCACGGTGAAGTCGCGCCTGCACCGCGCGCGCATGGCCCTGCGCGAGGAGCTCACCCGCGCACTGGGGCCGCGACTGGACGCCTGAGCGGGCGCGCCAGCCCGCGCGCCGGATCCCTTCCGGTTCACGCGGGAAGCTTTTTGCGAGCGGCGAATCGCGGGAGGGGAGCGGTGTGTCGCTACGCCGCCGCGCCGGCGCCGACCAGCTCGAGCGCGTCAGGCGGCCGGCACACGCGGAGCACGCGGTCGGGACTGCCCAGGTCGCTCCACGTCACGCCCGGCACCGGCATCACGGCCAGGCGCTCCGCGCCGGGCGTGAGGACGTCGCTCGAGAAGTCGGCGGCGGGCAGCGCGCCGTACACGGCCTCGACAGCCTCCCTCTCGGGGACCACGTTCTCGAGGGCGCCGTAGAGCGCGGGCAGCGCGCACGCGATGGCGGCGAGGAAGGTCTCGACCGCGCCGACCATGACGAAGCTGTTCCAGAGGCACCCGCGGGCCCGGAGGGTTTCCGCGAGCTCGACCGGCGGCTTTTCCCAGAACCGTGACACGCGGGACAACTCGCTCGCCGAGGTGAGCGGCTCTCCGGGCTCGATCCAGCCGTAGTCGCTCTCGGGCGTGTCGGGGATCATGCCCAGCAGCACGACGCGCTCACGACACGAGGCCACCGCGTCGAATGCCGCCTCCACGCGGGCCATGAAGCGCATGTCGTCGGAGAAGTGATGGTCCGACGGGAGCACGGCGACCGTGGCGGCCGGCGCGAGCGACCAGAGCCGCAGCATCGGGTAGAGGATGCCGGCGGCCGTGCCCCGGTTCTCGGGCTGCACCACGACGTGGGCCGGCCGGAGCCGGGCGAGCAGCGGCGTGTAGTAGGGCTCGTGATGCGCCGTCACCACCACCATGCCATGCTCAGCGGAGATGACGCGGCTGATGCGCCGCCACGTCTCTTCGATCAGCGTGCGGCCTCCCATGACCGGACAGAACTGCTTGGGGCGATCGTCGCCCGTGAGCTGCCGCGTCAGGGGTCGCAGGCGGGTTGCGTCATCGCCCGCCAGCACCAGGCCCCAGCGCTCACCGATTCCGCCGCTCCGACCCGCCCCGTTGCCGCCCCGCCCCATGTGGCCGGCCCTTTCCGCGGCCTCCCATCACCTCTGGGTGGCTCGCTGCGGCCTTAGACACGGCAAGCCGTGAGGTCGGTTCAGGGGCGCGGGGGCATGGCCGAGCTTGCCGGCCCGTCCGCCCGGACCCCGGCCAGCTCTTCCCTGATGATGCGGCGGAGGTTGCGCCGCGACGCAGCGGCGAGCCACCGGGCGCCGAACCACGCCAGCGCGGCCAGGGCGACCAGGAGCACGGCGCCCACGCCCCACTGCACTTCCTCCCGGCGGAGATAGCTCTGCTCCCGGTGCTTGATGTCGCAGTCCTCCCGCACCCGCTCCACGTCCGGAAATCCGGGATGGATGCGGTTGGCCGCGCTCATGTTCCGGTACGCGCGGTAGTGGAGGTCGCGCACGTAGAGGTCCACCCCCCGGTTCCAGAGCCGCGTGAACATGCTGTCGCCCAGCGGCGTGAACCCGGCCTGGCGCGCGGCCTCGTGGACGGTCTCCACCGGAATGGCGAAGTTGAAGCCCTGCACCACCTGATCGCCCTGGAGCGACGTGAAGGTCGCGGCGCCGATCACGTAGCCGCGGTCGTCGAACACCGGGCCACCGCTGTTGCCCTGGATGATCGCGGCATCGGTCTGGATCACCCGTTGCCCGCCGATGTCCTCCTTGAACCCGGAGATGCGGCCGGTGGTAATGGTCGGCTCGAAGAGCGTGGCCTTGCTCAGGAGCTCGTGGGACGCCACCACGCCGGGAAACCCGATCACGAACAGGCTCTGGCCGAGATGGAGATCGGTGCTGCGGCCGGCGAGCCGCGCCACCGGCAGCTCGCGCTCCTCGATCTTGAGAATGGCCACGTCGCGGCCGCGCATGCTCCCGTCGCCCGTGCGCACGTACGCGGGCGGCGAATAGTACTTGATGGTCGCGGGATACGCGCGCCCGTTGGAGAGATTCACCGTGATCGCGCGCTCGACGGCGAACCCGTCCCGGTTCATCCGCTCGGCGGCGAGGGCGCGGACGCGCTCGACCCGAGCGGCGGGGGCCAGCGCCTCCAGCTCCGCCGCGCAGGCCTCGCCGATCGCCTTCTCGAGGAGCTCGGCGCCGAAGGCCCCGTCGCGCCCCTCTTGGTACGGCTGCACCACGTGGCCGTTGGTCACGATCCAGCCGTCCGGATGCACGATGGACCCGCTCCCGAGCTCTCCGATCGCCGCCGGCCGCACCGTCACCGCCGGCCCCTCGCTGCAGCGCACGCTCGCGGTGCCCCCCATCCGCACCGCGACCATGACGACCGCCGGCTTGGCGCGATACACCGCGGACTGGAGCTCGGTCTCAGTGGCGGCGCCAGCGCCCGGCGCCGCGCCCCCCATCATCACCCCCAGGACCAGGCCGCCGAGCGCCGATCGCGTCCGCATGGACATGCGCGTATCCTCCTTGGTGGCGCGAACCGCGCGCGCCGTCACCCGCATCCAACGTCCCAGGAGGATCTCATGGCCCACGACTTCGAGTACATCTCAAGGACCCGGCTGGTCTACCGCGACGGCTATCGTCACGCCTACCTCGGGGAGGTGCCCGAGCCCGTGGTGTACGGAGTTCAGGGCGCGCTGCGCGAGTACTACGGCGCCAAGGAGGGGCCGCCCATCGCGTCGACCCTCGACCACATCGTGGCGGGCGTGGCCGGCTGAATGTACGGCACGCTGCGCGGCGCCCTGGCAGGGCGCAAGATCGAGTTCGACCGCGATGCGTACCGCGCCACCGCGGAGGGCCGCATCGGCGGCATCGGGCGGACCATCCGCATCAAGTCCATCCACGTGCACTACGACATCGCGCTGCCCGCGGCGGCGCGCGAGGCGGCGACGCGAGCCCTCGCCGCGCACCCCGAGGGCTGCCCCGCGCACCAGAGCGTGAAGGACGCGATCGCCATCACGTGGGACGCGACGCTGATGATGGACGGCGCCGCCGTCACCATCCGGAGCGAGGAGGTGGAGCGGGCGGCGTCCTGAGGGGCGCGCCGGCCCGGCTACGCGGCCGCGCCGCCGAGGAGGGTGCGGGCGGCCGCGGCGATGGCCGGCGCGTCGATGCCGTAATGCCGGTAGAGATCCGCGCGCGTACCCGACTGGCCGAAGTCGTCCACGCCCAGGGGGATCTGGGGCACGCCGAGCGCGGCGCCGAGGAAGGCCAGGCCATGCGAGTGGCCGTCCAGCACCGAGACGATGGGCACGCCCTCCTCGTCCGCGCTCACGAGCCGCTCGAGCCGGCCCCGCCGCTGCCGGAGCCCGCGATAGAGGAGATCGGGGCTGGTGGCGATGAACACGCTCGCGCGGATCCCCTCGCCCGCCAGGGCGCGCGCCGCCGCGAGCGCCTCGGGTGCCATCACGCCCGCGGCGAAGAGCGACACCGCGTTTTCCTCGGGATCCCAGCCGGGCGCCTCACGCGCGTCGAGCAGGCGATAGCCGCCGGCCAGCACGTCGACGCGCCCGGCGGCGGTCGGCGGGGGCGCCAGAGCCTGGTCCACCGGCTTGGTGGACAGACGCAGGTACAGGCTCTCGCCCTCGCCGCGGGCCATGCGCGCCAGGCCGTCGAGGAGGATCCACTCCACTTCGCGGCCGAAGGCGGGCTCCCAGTAGGTCATCCCCGGCAGGGCGACGCCGATGCCCGGCGTGATGACGGACTGATGCGCGCCGCCCTCGGGCGAGAGGCTCACGCCCGACGGCGTCGCCGCCACCACGAAGCGCGAGCCGGAGTACAGGGCGTGGTAGAGCGCATCGAGCCCGCGCGTGACGAACGGGTCGTAGAGCGTGCCGATGGGCAGGAGCGTCTCGCCGGCGAGCGACCGCGTGAGACCGAGCGCTCCCAGCAGCAAGAAGAGATTGTGCTCGGCGATGCCGATCTCCACGTGCTGGCCCGTCGTCGTCTCGCGCCATTGCATGGCCTGCGGGATCTCGGCGAAGGGGGTCGCGCGCGGCGCGGGCGCGTAGACCTGCTTGCGGTTGATCCAGCCCGCGAGATGCGTGGTGATGGCGACGTCGGCGGACACCGTGACCACGCGCTGGCCTGCGGGCAGGCGCGCGAGGCCTGCGAGGACACGGCCGAAGGCCTCCTGCGTCGAGGTGGTGCCCGTGTGCTCGTCACCCAGGGACTCCGGCATCTCGATGGCGGGTCCGCGCGGCGGGGGCGCCTGGTAGAGCGGGGGACGGGCCCGGATCAAGGCCGCCTCCGCGCTGTCCTCGGCGAATCGCCCCCACTCGTCGCCAGGCGCGACCCCGGAGGCCGCGCGCAAGGCGTCGATCTGCGCTGACGACAAGAGCGCGCCATGATTCATGGGGTCGGCGGCCATCGGCAGTGCCCAGCCCTTGAGCGTGTCGGCGAGGATCACCACGGGCCGGTCGCGCTCGCGGTCGGCCTCCTCGTAGGCGGCGACGATCGCGCCGAGGTCGTGGCCGCCGAGATCGCCCAGGAGCGCCTGCACGTCCTCGTCCGAGCGGCCGCCCAGCGCACGCTCCAGCGCGGCCGACGGCGCGCCGTCGGCCCCGGTGACCAGCGCCTTGCGCGCCGCCGCCGCCGGGAGGCGCAGCAGCGCGTGATACTCGGCGTTCGGCATGGCCTCGAGCCGCCGCGCGAGCGCTTCGGCGCTCGGGGCACGCAGCGCCGCGGCCAGCCGCGCGCCCCAGCGCAGCTCGATCACCCGCCAGCCCGCCGCCCCGAACATGTCGCGGAGCTGGCGCCGCCGCGAGTCCGGCACCACGCGGTCCAGGCTCTGGCGATTCATGTCCACGATCCAGCGCACCGTGCCCAGGGCGGCCACCGGCTCCTCGAGCAGGGCCTCCCACACATTGCCCTCGTCGAGCTCGGCGTCGCCCACCATCACGATGAAGCGCTCCGGCCCGCAGGGCGTGCCGTGGTCGGCGAGATAGCGCGCGGCGAGCGCCCCGAAGGTCGCCTGCACCGCGCCCAGCCCCATCGAGCCCGTGGACAGGTCCACGATCTCGGGGTTCTTGCGCCGGCTCGGATATGCCTGCAGCCGGCCGAACGTGCGCAGCTCGCGCAGATCGTCGGCGGTGAGCCGGCCGAGGAGGTACTGGATGGCGTAGAAGGCGGGCGCGGCATGCGCCTTGAGCGCCACGACGTCGCCCTGGCGCAGATGGTGGAAATAGAGGGCGGTCAGCAGGCTCACCGACGAGGCGGACGAGGCTTGATGACCGCCGACCTTGGTCCCGTCGGGGTTCGGGCGCAGGTTGTTGGCGTGGTGGACCATCCAGGTCGCCAGCCACAGCACCCGGCGTTGGATGCGCTCGAGGATCGGGAGCGTCTCGATCACGGCGCCCGGTTCGGCCGAGCGTCCTACTTGACCTTGATGGTCACGATCGCGGACATGCCGGCGCGGAGGGGCTGGGGATTGCCCACTTCTTTGGCGTCGAGGAGGATCTTGACGGGCACGCGCTGCACGACCTTCACCCAGTTGCCGGTGGCGTTCTCGGGGGGGAGCAGCGAGAAGCGCGAGCCGGTTCCGGCGCTGATGGAGTCCACCACGCCCTTGAGGTGCTTGCCGGAGAAGGTGTCGACCTCGACCCAGGCCTGCTGGCCGGGACGCACGCGCGAGAGCTGCGTCTCCTTGAAGTTCGCCACCACCCACACCGCGTGCAGCGGCACCAGCGCCATGAGGGGCTGGCCCATCTGCACCACCTGGCCCAGCTCCACGGTCTTCTTCGCGACCACGCCGTCGATGGGCGCGCGCACCTCGGTGTAGGTCAGCTGCAGCTCGGCCAGCGCGAGGTCCGCCTGGGTCTCGCGCAGGCGCGCCTCCGCGCGCACGACCTCGGCCTCCTTCAGCGGCACGGTGTGGCGCTGGCTCTCCGCCCGGGCCAGCGTGGCGCGCGCCTCGATCGCCCGCTCGCGCGCCTGGCTCACCGCGAGCTTGCGCGACGCCAGCTCGGCCTCCGCCTGATGCACCTCGCTCTCCGCCTGCGTGAGGCGGCGCCGGGTGGCCTCGAGGGTGGACGACGCCGTGGTGGCCACCGCCTCCGCCTGATCCACGTCGCGCTCCGCGACGTAGCCGCCCTTGGCGAGCTGCCGAACTCTCTCCTGCTCCCTGGAGGTCTGGCGCGCGGTGCCCACCGCCCCCTGCACCTCGGCGGTCATCGCCGCCACCGCGGCGCGCCGCGATTCGACGCGCGCCACCACCTCGGCGACCGCGGATTCGGCCGCGCGCTCGGCGACGCGCGCGGCCTCGAGCTGGGCGCGCGCCTCGTCGCTCTGCGCGCGGGTCAGCTCGCGCGCCAGCGGCACCTCGGTGCTGACGGACCGCAGCGCGGCTTCCGCCACTGCGGCGGCGGCCGCGGCCTGGTCCCGCTTGGCCTGGTGGTCGCGGGGATCGACGCGGAGGAGGAGGGCGCCGGCCTTGACCGTCTGGTTGTCGTCCACGAGGACCTCGGCGACGTGGCCGCCCACCTTCGCGCTCACCTGCGCGATCGTCCCCTCGACGTAGGCGTCATCCGTCCAAATATACGAACGAGAGTACACCCAGGCGTAAACGCCGTAGCCGAGGGCCCCCAGGACCGCCAGCCCCGCCAACCCCAGAAAGAGCTTACGCGTCATCGCGCCTGACGTTTGGGTCGAGGGGCCCGTGCGGCCCCTCGACGATCGCCACGATATTACGCCGGATCACCCCGCGGTGGAACTCGAATCATTGGTCGCGCGTATCCGGGTGCGCGGTCAGGCGAGCATGCGGACCTCGTGGCGCGACTGCGGCACCTCGATGCCCGCCGCGCGGATCCGCTCCAGCACGGCACGGTTGAGATCGCCCGACGTCACGACCTCGTGGTCGACGGCGACCCACGGCTTCACGGCCAGGGTCACGCGGGCGCCGCTGAGTCCCGCCACCGCGATGACCGGAGCGGGCTCGCGCAGCGCGCGCGGATCGGCCTCCACCGCGGCCCGGGCGGCGCCCAGCGCCCGCTCGATATCGGTGGCGAAGGCCACGTCGATGCTGAGGTCGAGCTGCCGGATATGACCGTAGTTGTGGAGGATCTCGCCCACGATCTTCCGGTTCGGGATG
>Ga0075423_10001240_pt1 | contig 22091 bp, 22 predicted proteins | sample SoiMethybrSBSTD2_FD_80114 | JGI IMG/M metagenome (GOLD analysis project Ga0075423, IMG submission 80114) | Bulk soil microbial communities from a Populus tree surrounding site in Tennessee, USA - Soil MetaG P. TD hybrid SBSTD2 | ecosystem: Environmental > Terrestrial > Soil > Tree plantation... | reverse complement strand
TGGCTCCTGGGTGGCTCCGGCGGGTGCACCGAACCTGACGCCTACGTCACGTATATCGTACCCTTCGGCCGTCGCGGAGAGATAGAGGAGCGGTTGTGTCCGAGCATCGGGAGTTCAAGGACATCCGCGGGTCCGGCGCCGAGAACGCGCCCCCGCAAGCGGTCGACGAGTTCATGGCCTCGCTCGAGGCGCTGCAAGCCGAGGTCGCCACCGAGAAGAACCTCGTGTGGGAGCGGGTCGCCGACGGCACCCTGTCGATGGACCTCCTCGAGCGGCTGTGCAAGGAGTACTACTTCCTCGGCAAGTGGTACACGAGCGAGTTCGGCTCGATCGTGTCGAACGCGCCCGACGTCGACGCCGTCGATCTCGGCGGCAGCGAGCACTTCGTGCACTGGGCGCAGAACCTGGCCGACGAGATGGGCTTCGCGGGCGACCGCAACCACCTCGACATGAAGGTCGAGTGGGCCCACCAGCTCGGGATCACCGACGAGGAGCTGGTCTCGTACCGGGCCATGCCGGAATCGATCGGCTCCGTGTTCACCACGCTCTTCTACATGCGGCGGTCGTACGAGGAGGGCCTGGCCGCCTTCGGCTGGGCGGGGGAGCGTTTCGCCGCCTCCACCAACTACGCGGTGAAGATGTACGAGGGCATGCGCGAGCACTACGGCATCGAGGTCGAGAACTTCAAGGTCCATGCCTACGCCGAGGAGGACCACGGCCGGCAGGCCGACTACCTCCTGCGGCAGGTGGCGGTCACGGCCGGGCAGCAGCGTCGGATCCGTCGGGTCGTCGAGCACGTGCTGATCTGCCGCAACGCCCGGACGGCGGCGCTGAACCGCTGGCTCGACGAGCCGGGCGCGCTTCGGTCGTAGCTCGCTCCCCGAAAATCCACCCGATTCCGCGTGTGGCATCGGAGAATGTGCCCGTGGCGGCGCGCATGCGACTCGGTCTGGCGGGAGCGGCGGGGGTCCCGTTCGCGGCCATGGCCGCCGTCGGGACGGTCGCCGCGCAGTTCTGGTACGTCGCGCATCGCCCGCTCCCGAGCTTCCGGGATCTCGATCCCGACGGCGTGTTCGGACCGGATGCCGCGCCCGAGGTCCGCTTGGCCCTCCTCGGCGACTCGACCGTCACCGGTCCCGGCCTCGACTCTCCGGACGACCTCTGGTCCCGGCAGGTCGTTGGACGACTCGCCGCCGATCTGCGCATCCGGCTGGTGAGCGTCGCCGCCGGCGGATCGAGGGTGCGCGACGTGCTCGTCGCGCAGGTCCCGGCCGCGCAGCAGCTGCGGCCGGACGTCGCCGTCGTGTCGGTCGGGGCGAACGACGCCACCCACGGGACGCGGCTGCGACGCTTCGAAGCCGACCTCGACTCGGTGGTCGAGGCGTTCGGGGAGGCGGGGACGGACGTCGTGCTCACGGGCATCGGCGACCTCGGCAACATCCCGCGGCTCGCGCACCCGCTGAAGGCACTGGCGTCCCGGCGGAGCGCCGCCTTCGACCGCGCGCACGCCCGGGTCGCCGACCGTCACGACCACGCCGTGAAGGTGCCGATCGCCGAGCTCACGGACGCGCGGTTCCGGTCCGCCGAGGTGTTCTGTCCCGACCTCTTCCACCCCAACCGGCTCGGTCATGCGGTGTGGGCCGACGCCGCCTACCCGTTCATCGCCGACGCGCTCGCGAGCGCCGCAGAGCGAGTCGGCTGATCAGAACAGGAGCTCGGCGAGGCGGTCGTGGTGCCAGTCGCGGGTGCCGAGCCACGCCTCGGATCCGTACGCGTGGCGGATGAACAGGTGCAGGTCGTGCTCCCACGTGTACCCGATGCCGCCGTGGATCTGGATGCCGTCCTTGGCCGCCCGGGTGGCGGCGGTTCCGGCCGCCGCCTTTGCCACATGGGTCGCCCGATGCCGGTCGGCGTCCTTGGCGTCGACCGCCATCGCCGCGTAGTACACGGCGCTGGTCGCACGTTCGAGATCGAGTGCCACGTCGGCGAGCTTGTGCTGAATCGCCTGGAACGAACCGATGGGCACGTCGAATTGCACACGCTCCTTGGCGTACGCGAGCGCCATGTCGAACAGCCGGCGCGCCGTCCCCGCCATCTCGGCTGCCAGCGCGACCGTCGCCCGTTCGAGCACGGTCTCGAACGCCTCGGGGTCGACGGACTGCGCAGGGCCCGCGTCCGAGCCGACTTCCACCTCGAACATCCGTCGCGAGAAGTCGACGGTCGCCACGCGCCGGACTGACGGTGACTGCACGAGCGTCACCGCCGGACCGCTCGACACCACTGCGACCCAGTCCACCCGATCGGCCTCCGGCACGAACGTCTTCACCCCGTCGTCGTTCGCCCGCCAGACACCGTCGGCGCCCGCGACCGCGACCGTCCCGGTGACCTCGCCGGCGACGGCGGGGGCGAGCAGCTCGTGACCGAGGGCGCCGAGCAACGGCGAGAACAACGCCGCCGTCGGGAAGAACGGGCCCGGTGCGGCGACGTACCCCGTCTCCTCGGCGAACAGGCACAGATCGGTGAGCGGGCCGTCGCCGAGGGCGGCGAAGTCGCGGAGATGCAGCCAGAGCGCATCGGCGGCCGCCGGATCGTCGATGTGGGCCCGGAGCAATTCGGCCGGACACTCGCGCCCCAGCAGCTGGCGCGCGGTGTCGCGCAGCAGCTCCTGATCGGGCGAGAGCGTGAAGTCCACGGCTACCTCGTCCTCGGGAGCCCGAGGACGCGTTGGGCGATGATGTTGCGCTGGATCTCGGACGAGCCGCCGGCGATGGTGTTCGCGAAGCTCATGAAGAAGCCCATGACCCAGCGGCCGTCCTCCTCGCCGCGGTCGGGGTCGGCGACGGCGCTGTACGCGCCTTGGAGCTCCATGCCGTACTCCCAGACCTCCTTGCCGAGCTCCGACGTCGCCATCTTCATGAAGGAGTGCTCGGGCGCCGAGCTGCCCTGGGCGTAGCTCGAGAACCCCTTGTAGCCGAGGGCGCGCAGGCTGGCGGCGCGCTCGGACAGCTCGGCGAGCTTTCGCCGGACGATCGGGTCGTCGATGAGGCCGCGGCGCGTCGCCAGGTTGACGAGTCCCTGGATCGTCGTCTCGAGCCGCGACACGCCCTCGACCCAGAGCCCCGCCCGCTCGTGCGCGAGGGAACCCTGCGTGATCCTCCAACCGTCGTTGAGCGTGCCGACGAGGTTCTCGCGCGGGACGACGACGTCGCTGAAGAACACCTCGGCGAAGTTCGCGGCGCCGCTGATGTGCCGGAGCGGCCGGATGTCGATGCCGGGCGTTTCCATGTCGAGGATGAGGAGGCTGATGCCCTTGTGCTTCGGCGCGCTCGGGTCGGTTCGCACGTAGCAGAAGCATTTCTGCGCTGCCATCGCGTAGCTCGTCCACACCTTCTGGCCGTTCACGACGAATTGGTCGTCGTGGACCTCAGCTCGCGTGGACAAGCCGGCGAGGTCCGAGCCGGCGTTGGGCTCACTCATGCCGATGCACCAGATCGTGTCGCCGCGGATGGCCGCCGGCACGAGCTCACGCTGGTCGTCGCTCCCGAACTCGAGGAGGCTCGGCGCGACGATCGCGTATCCGGGGAAGTGCAACGACCGAGGGACGCGGCGGCGCGCCATCTCCTCCAGGTAGATGAGCGTCTGCACCGGCGTGCAGTTGCGGCCGCCGAGCTCGGGCGGGTACGCGGGGATCATCCACCCGTGATCGAACAGCGTCGCCTGCCACGCGCGCGACCACGCCGGGATGAGGTCACTGTCGTCCCGCTCGCCGGAGTCCGCGTAGTCGAAGCCTGCGTCCGCCTCGTGCGGCACATGCTCGTCGAGGAACTCGACCAGCTCGGCCCGGAACGCCTCTTCCTCGGGACCCCACGCGAGCTGCACGCCTACCGTCCCGTGAACCGCGGGTCGCGGCGTTCCTTGAACGCGGCCATGCCCTCGACGAGGTCACCCGACGTCGTCGCGAGGGACTGGTATGCCGCTTCCCGCTCGAGCGAATCGGCGAGATCGGTGTCGAAGCTCTCGTTGAGCAGGCGCTTGGAGAGCCCGAGCGCGCGTGTCGGCCCGGCCGCGAGGCGCTCCGCCAGTGCCGACGCCTCGCCTTGGAGCTCGGCGGGCTCGACGCACCGGTAGGCGAGCCCCAGGTCGACGGCCTCGGCGCCCGTGCATCCTTCGCCGAGCATCACCATCGCCTTGGCGCGGGGCAGACCGACGAGGCGGGGGAGCAGGTACGCGCCGCCGGCGTCGACGACGAGGCCCCAGCGATGGAACGACCAGAGGAAGCGGGTGGCGCTGTGCACGAGCACGAAGTCACAGGCGAGGGCGAGGTGCGCGCCCGGGCCGACGGCGACGCCGTTGACCGCGGCGACGGTCGGCTTGTCGAGCTCCCACAGCTCCCGGATGAAGGCCTGCACTCCGACGCGCAGCGCCTCCGCGGTAGCGCGGGTGTCGAAACCCTCCCGGCCGGCCCGGGCGACCGTCGAAGCCCCCAGGTCCATGCCGGCGCAGAAGGCGTCGCCCGTCCCGGTGATCAGCAATGCGCGTACGTCCTCGTCGGCGCGGGCGGACCGGACGATGTCGACGAGCTGGTCGCGCATCTCGACGGTCAGCGCGTTCTTCGCTTCGGGTCGCTCGAGGGTGACGCGGCAGACGTGATCGGCGCCCGTCTCGACGCGAAGCACCGGCCGCCTACCGGTTGGTCGTGAGGATGTTGACGACCGAGACGCCCGAACCGCGGCCGCCCACGTTGTGCTGAAGCGCGTACCCGTTGTGCATCTCCACCTGCCGGTCGCCCGCCTCGCCCCGTAGCTGCCACCAGCACTCGGTGAGCTGGGCGACGCCGGTCGCGCCGATCGGGTGTCCCTTCGCCAGCAGGCCACCGGAGGTGTTGATCGGGATGCGGCCGGTGAGCGAGGTCTCGCCCTCGAGCGACGCGATGCCACCCTTGCCCTTGTCGAAGAAGCCGAGATCTTCGACGTCGAGGATCTCGGTGATCGTGAAGCAGTCGTGCACCTCGGCACTGTCGATCTGGCTCGGCTCGACTCCCGCCATCCGGTACGCCCGTTCGCTCGCGATGGTCGTGGCCTTGAGCCCGGTGAAGCTCTGCTTCTCGTGCAGGTACGGATGGTCGGTGGCGACGCCGAATCCGGCGACGTAGACGGGCTTGTCGGTGAACTCGGCCGCACGATCGGCGTTCACGAGGATCGTCGCCGCGGCGCCGTCGGTCTGCGGGCAGCAGTCCAGGAGGTGCAGCGGATGGCACACCGGTGGCGACTTCAGCACGTCGTCGACCGTGAGCTCGTTCCGGAAGTGCGCGTACGGGTCGAGGGCGCCGTTGTGATGGTTCTTCACCGCGACCGAAGCGAGCATCTCGCGCGTCGTCCCGTAGTCGTTCATGTGGCGAGTGGCGAACGGCGCGAACAGCACCGGCGCGGTCTCCCCGCGAGTCAGGATCGGATGACCGGCTGCCGCCCGCGACAGCAGGCCTTCCTCGGTCGACTTGTCGCGCATCTTCTCCACCCCGATGACGAGGACGACGTCGTGTACTCCGCTGGCGACGGCCATTGCGCCGACCCGGAACGCGTCCGAGCCCGACGGGCATGCGTTCTCGATGCGCGTGCAGGGCACGCCGGCGAGTCCGATCGCGGTCGGCACCGTGTTCCCGCCGATGCCCTCCTGGCCCCAGAGCGTGCCCCGCTGGGTGGCGACGAAGACGGCGTCGACCTGCTCCGGCTCGATCCCGCGGTCGACGTTCGCGACCGCGGCTTGGAACGCCCCCGCCGCCATCTGCTCGTAGCTCTGCTCGAACAGCTCACCGAACTTGATGAGACCGGCGCCGGCCACGGCTACGCGATTCCAACCCATGGCGTGCTCCGCTACTCCTCGCTCGACTTCACGGTCGCGTCTGCGATGGTCCGCGCCTTGAACCCGTAGACAGGGACGCCGCGCTCGAAGGCGTACCGGCGCAGGACCAGCTCGACGTCGGCGTCGATCCGCATGTCGCTCCCGTCACCGATCACCTGGAGCATCACGCGTGCACCGTCGGCGAGGTCGATGACCGCCAGGGGCAACGGCGCCTCGAATGGGGGCGGCATCGTGTGGTTGACGACGAACGTGTGCACGACGCCGCGACGGGCCAGCGACACCAGCATGAACTTCGTGCCCCCGCAGCTGATGCAGTACGGATGGATCGTCGGCGGCGTGTTGATGGTCCCGCAGTCGACGCACCGGGCCCCGAGCAGCCCGAGCATCTCCTCTGCGCCCCGGACGAAGAGCGCGCTCTCGGGCGAGACGCCCATCGGGATGGTCTCGCCGGTCGCCTGCAGCTGCCCGCGGGCGCGCAGCGCTTCGGCGTACGAGATCGGCTGCCCCCCGGCCCACTCGTCCCCGATCGCGGCCGCACCCCGCACGGGGCCGTCGGCGTTGATCACGATGCCGGTGGCGCGACCGCCGCCGAAGCCGACGACGGCGACGGTACGGGCGGCGTCGAGCGAACCGAGCGCGCCCAGGAGCGGAGCCGCCGCGCCCGTGTCACCGATTGCCGCGTACACGCTCGCCGAGGCGGGGGCGCCACCTCCCAGCTTGCGCGCCGCGGTGGCGCCGAGCCGGCCGTCGGGGTCGGGGAGCGACCATTCGTCGATCTCGAGCGACGCGAGCTGCTCGCCGACTTCCTGCACGACCGGTAGGAAGATCTCCTCGCGGAAAAGGCGCGCGTCGTAGAGATCGCGCGTGCCGTCGTCGGCGTCCGAGCGATAGCGGTCGAGGAATGGATGCGTGCGGGTGACACGAGCAGGCAACGACGCTTGACCACCTTCGGAGACGAGCACCACAGCTGCCGCGCCGGCGCCCGCCCGCTCCTCGTACGAGGTGCCCGGCCCCGGCACGAGCACGTCGGCCGCGACGACCAGGGCGACCCGTGCGGACCCGGCGGCGATCGCGTCGTACGCGCCGAGCAGCGCCTCCATCCCCGCGTGCGGGGACCCCGAGAACAAGGCGCCGCCGGAGTGCGCCGACAACCCCAGGGCCGCGGCCAGGACGGCGTGACTCGGCCCCTCGGCGAAGGGCGGACGCGTCGTTCCCCACCACAGGCCGTCGATGATGTCGTTCTCGAGCCCCGAGGCCGCCACCGCGCGGCACGCTGCTTCTGCAGAGAGAGTGAGAACGTCCTCGTCGGGGGCGCAGACGCCGACCTGGCCCCGCCCGCCGCCACGACCCCAGGCGGCGGCGACGTCGGCGGCCGCCAGCCGCCGCGCGGGCGCGGCCGCGCCCACAGCCAGGACCCGAACCGGGGAAGTCACGCCCGAATCTTAGGCCGAGCCTGCTCACGCGGCCCCAAGACGGCCGCAGCTGAGCGAGCCCGCGGTCAGCTGCTCGGGCTGGTCGACTTCTTCGTCGTGCTCGTCGGCGCGCCGGCCGTGGCCCCGCTCGCGGGATGCTCCTCGAGCGTCGAGGCCCCCGAGACGTTGGCGTCCGTGCGCAGCTTGTCGAGCGCAGACTTGTCGTCCTTGAGGTAGCGATTGAAGAAGTCGATGGTGGATTGCTTCAGTGCCATCGCCGACGGATTGTCGCCACCCAGGAACGGCGTGACGTGGCTGGCGCCGAGGAAGGTGAGGAAGTACTTCGGCGCCTTCGCCCGGGCGAATCCGTTCATGTCGGCGGCGTAGGGCACCGTGCCGTCGGCGTTACCGTGCACGGCCAGCAACGGCGTCGCCGCGCCCTGGAAGTACGTCTCGGGCCCATCGACAACGCCGATGATGCCCGACATCGGGATGGCCACCTTGATCCGCTTGTCGGCGCAGCATCCGCTGTAGCCGAGCCCGTAGGTCGTGATGCCCCCGAGCGAGTGACCCGATGCGCCGATCCGCTTCGGATCGACGATCCCGCCGAGGCCCTGCTTCTGCTTGTCGAGCTTGATGACCTGGTTGATCACGAACGTGGCGTCCGCGGGTTGGTTCTTCGTGTCCGCGATGGCGCGCCCGAACTGCGCACCGCCGGGGGCGTCCGTGTTCGACAACGGGTAGTCCGGAGCCGCGACCACATAGCCGGCCGACGCCCAAGCCTTGAGGATGTTCTCGTACGCGACGCCGCGTGCACCCAAACCGTGGCTGAACAGGATCAGCGGATACGGAGCGTTCTTCGTGTCCGGTGGGGCGTTCGCGATCGGCGTGTCGTTCGGCGTGCCCTGCGCGGGGTAGTAGATCGCCGTCTTGAGCGTACGAGTCGGAGCGACGTTCTCGGTGGGCCGCGTCGAGTCGACGAACGTCTCCGTTCGCAGGCCCACGGCGTATTTCCCGAGCTGCGCGACCTTCGGCGGCTGGGCCTTGGTCACCGAGCTGGCCGAGACTGCGGGCGCGGTGGCCACGACCCCTGTCGTGAACAGGCCGGCCACCACCGTCACCACGGCCAGACGAGCGCGCCAGCGGCGTGGCGTACGGGCCTCGATCATCGTCCCCCTCCGGTCATTGGGCCGGTCACCCTGCCTGCTCCTGGAGCGTCGCAACGCCGGGCTGGTTGGCATCGTGGCGCAGCCGCTCGAGCGCACCCCGATCGGTCTTCAGGTAACGGTCGAAGAAGTCGAGCGTAACGTGCGCGACCGTGGTCGGCGCCGGATCGGGTCCGCCCCGGTACGGCGGAGTGTGCCCTCCGCCGATCAGCGTGAGGAAGAACTTCGGCGGACTCGCCTTGGCGTAGGTGTCGGCGCCGGCTTGGTAGGCGATCGTTCCGTCGGCGTCACCGTGCTCGGCGAGCAAGGGCGTCGAGATGCCGGTGAAGAATTCCGGTGGGTCGCCTGCGGTTCCCGACATGGGCGCGGCCGCCTTGATGCGCTTGTCGGCGCAGCATGTCTGGTAGACGAGCCGGTACGTCGTGAGTGCACCGAGCGAGTGACCGGAGGCACCGATGCGCTTCGCGCCGATCGTGCCTGCGAGCTTCCCGGACCGCTTCGAACTCAGCGCCAGCATCCTGTCGATGACGAAGCGGGCGTCGGCAGGCTGCTGGCCGAGGTCGGTGACCGTCGCGCCGCCGGGTGCGTTCATGTTCGACAGCGGGTAGTCGGGTGCGGCGATGACGTAGCCGGCCGACGCCCATTGGCGCAGGAGCGGCTCGTACTCGGCGCCGAACGAGTTGCTGCCGTGGCTGTACAGGATCATCGGGTACGGGCCGTGCTTGCGGTCCGGGGTGGCGCCGCGCATGACCGTCTCGCCGGGTTTCCCGAGGCCCGGGTAGTAGATCGTCGTGTGCAACGTGCGGTTCGGTGCGCCCGCGAAGCTGCCGTTCGCCATCGTGGGCCGGGAGTTGTCGACAAAGGTCTGCTCGATGCGTCCGACGGCGTAAGTGCCGACCGGCGTGACGTTCGATCGGCCGGCAGTTGCTGCCGCCGGCCCCGTCAGCGTGGTGGCGACGAACGCGCCGGCCACGATGGCAGCGGCCGGCACGACGAGCTTTTCCCTGCCCCATCCCCGAGAGCCCAAGGCGCTCATCTTCGCGCCCGAGCGGCGCGGGATCCCCGCGGCCCGGTGAACACGAGCCGGTAACCTCGACGCCTCCGGCGGCGTAGCCGAGTGGCACAGGCAGAGGTCTGCAAAACCTTGTACGCGGGTTCGATTCCCGCCGCCGCCTCCCTGCATCGCATCGACCCTTGTCTAGGGTGACGACCAATGACCGACCGGGTTCGGCTCGAGATCGACGGCGCGATCGCGATCGTGACCAACGACAACCCGGAGAAGCACAACGCGTTCGATGACGAGATGGACGCGCGCTTCTTCGAGATTCTGAGCGAGCTGCGGAGCCATCCGGAAGTGCGAGCTGTCGTGTGGCGGGGCGAAGGCAGGTCGTTCTCGTCCGGCCGGGATGTCAGCGCGATCGGCGCGCACACAGAGCCGGTCTCGCACCACGAGCTCATGCGGCGGGGACACCGGGGCATCCAGCAACTCTGGGACCTCGACGCCCCCGTGATCGTCGCCTGCAAGGGCTGGGTGATGGGTGCATCGTTCCAGCGCGCGTTGTTGTGCGACGTGCGGATCGCGGCCCAAGGCGCGCGTTTTCGCCTTCCCGAGCTCACGTACGGCGTCATTCCGGACACGGGGGGCATGGGGGCGCTGTTCGAGATGGCCGGCGCCGGCCTCGTCAGCGACCTCGTCCTGACGAGCCGGGTGCTCACGGCCGACGAGGCGCTCACACACGGCGTCGTGAGCCGGATCGTCGGCGAGAACGAGCTCGATGCCACGGCGCGGGAGATCGCGGAGCACATTGCCTCACTCCCGGCCGTCACCGTGAAGATGGCCCGGGAGGTCATCCGCCACCTGGCCGTGCCGACGATTCGATCGTCGATGTCCGACGAGATGATCTACCAGACTTTCGTCAACAAAAGCGACGACATCGCCGAGCTGCGCGCGGCGCGCGCCGAAGATCGCGAGCCGCGGTACACGGGGAGCTGACGCGCGAGCGCAGCCGGAACGAAGGGAGACGCGGTGAGCGAGTTGATCGGCTTGCCCGAGCCGCCGCCGATGGGCGAGTCCGCACTCCCTGCCGGCACGTTCGGGGGCGTGACCGTGCTGGTCACCGGCGGGGGTACCGGCCTCGGCAAGGCCATCGCGGCCGAGTTCGCCCGGCTGGGCGCGGCGATCGTGATCGCGAGCCGCAAAGAGGAGCACCTCGCCGCCGGGCGAGACGCGATGGAAGCGATCGGTGCTCGGGTGTCGACCGTCCCATGCGACATCCGTCAGCCCGACGAGATTGCCGCCGCCTTCGACGCCGCCGAGGCCGGGTTCGGCCTGCCGGGCGTGCTGATCAACAATGCCGCCGCCAACTTTCCCGTGCCGGCCGAGGACATGTCGCCGAACGCGTGGCGGACCGTGGTCGACATCACGCTCAACGGGACATTCCTGTGCGCCCGCGAGTTCGCCCGCCGGCACCTGGCCGCCGGCTCGCCCGGATCGATCGTCAACGTCGGCGCCTCCTACGCCTGGACGGGGGGCCCGGGCTTCGCGCACTCGGCGGCGGCCAAGGCGGGTGTGAAGAACCTCACCGAGTCGCTCGCCGTCGAGTGGGGCCCGTACGGGATCCAGGTGAACGCGCTCGTCCCCGGCCTCTTTCCACACGAGGACATGACGGACGACATCCGCGGCAACCTCGACCGCACGAGCGACAAGGACCCGTGCCAGCCGGCGATGCGCGTCGGCCGGCGTCAGGAGCTCGGGTGGGCGGCCACGTTCCTCGCGTCGCCGTACGGAAGGTTCATCTCCGGGCACACGCTGGTCGTCGACGGCGCGAACTGGCAGCGTCGCAGCCTGACGAACCCGCCCGTCACGACCGTGCGCGAGCAGATGGGCAGAGGGCCCTTCTCGGACAGCGAAAACTGAGACCGTCGCGTGCCGCGGCATCGAACCCGCGGTACGTTGCTGTCTGGTTGAGCAGACAGCCGACCGCGCGAACCGCCGGCCGTTGCCAACTGAGCCGTTGGGCAGCTTGCTGTGGTTCGAGCGCGCCCAACGAGTGGGCGAGGAGGTTTGGCTTGCCGAACGACGACGGCACACGATCAAACCGGCTGCTGAAGGCGCTGCCCGAAGAGGACTACCAACGCCTTCACGCGCACCTTCGACCCCATGCCGTGAAGCAGAAGCAGGACATGGGAGAGGCGGGCCAGCGGATCGCGGAGGTCCACTTCCCCGTTGACGCCGTCGTTTCGATCCTGACCCGCATGGACGAAGGCCCCAGCGTGGAGATCGCCACGATCGGGAACGAGGGCGTGGTCGGCTTGACCGTTGCATGGGGAAGTGAAGCCATGAATCCCCGGGAGTTGGCAACGGTCCAGGCCCCGGGTGAGGTCGTGAGCATGGACGCCGGCACCTTCCGGGCCGAGCTCCACCGACAGGGAGCGCTTGCGTCGTTGATCGAGCGTTACACCCTCGCGTTCTTCAGCCAGGTGTCTCAGCAGGTGGCCTGCAACGGGCTCCATTCGGTCGAGCAGCGCTGCGCCCGTTGGCTGCTGTTGACACACGACCGGGTGGGAACCGATGAGTTTCCGATGACCCACGAGTTCCTCGCCCAGATGCTCGGCGTGCGGCGCGCGTCGGTCACCGTCACCGCCGGGATCCTGCAGCGGGCCGGTTTCGTCGAGTTCTCGCGGGGGCGGGTGGCCGTCGTCGACCGGCCCGGTCTCGAGAGCGCGGCGTGCGAGTGCTACGCCGTGACCCGGGAGGTCTACGACCGCCTCCTGCCCTGAGGCGTCCCGCAGCACGTCCGGGCCCGACGGGCAAATGTACGCTGCCGTACAGAACTCGTGTACGCTTCCGTACCAAGGTTTCGAACGGCTCGTCAGCACCCGGCTGCGCCGCTCCGATTCCCGTGCCGTTCCGCTGCTAGCTCGGCAGATCTGGGTTCTCCAGCGGTTCTGCGCCCCTTCGGAAGGAGGCGCTCATGAACGAACCGCGCGAGGCCCTCGAGGACGAGCTCTCCGATCTCGCCGGGTTGCTCCAGACCGATGAATCCCTGGACGCGATGCTCGGCCACGTTGCGGACATCGCGGTGCGGGCCATCCCTGCGTGCGACGCGGCCGGCGTCACGCTCTTCGAGCACGACAAGGTGACCACGGCCGCGGCGTCTGGCCCGCTGGTGCAGCGCGTCGACAACCATCAGTACTCAGCGGACGAGGGCCCCTGCCTCGAAAGCCTCCGTACCGGAGAGATCCGACGCAGCCCCTCGCTCGCAGACGACAAGCGGTGGCCGAAGTTTCGGGGACCGACGCTCGACGAGGGTGTCGTCAGCTGTCTGTCGCTCCCGCTGGTGATCGGCAACCACGGGACCGGGGGAGTGCTGAACCTGTACTCCCAGAACCGTCCCTTCGAAGAAGCCGATGAGGTGATCGGCCGGCGGTTCATGCCTCCGGCGTCCGTTGCAGTCGCCAACGCCCGCGCCTACGCGAAAGCCCAGGCCGTCATCGAGCAGCTGCAAGAGGCTCTTCAGTCGCGCGACGTGATCGGCCAGGCCAAGGGCATCATCCAGGCACGCGAGCGCTGCAGCCCCGATGAAGCCTTCGAACGCCTGCGCGACCTCTCCCAGCACCGCAACATCAAGCTGCGCGACCTCGCCAAAGCCGTGGTGGACACCCCCGATATCCTCGACGGGTGATGCCTTCGGGTGAGGAGGGCCTCGCCCAGCTCTCCGAGATCCTGGTCTTCCAACAGCCTCTCCGCGGCACCGCGCAGGATGTCGTCGATCTCGCTCGCACCTCGCTGGGGCAATGCGATGGGGTCGGCATCCAGGTGCTTGCGGGTGACATCGTCGACGCTCGTGCGACGACGGACGCCCGTAGCTTCGATCTCGACACACTCCAGGACGAGCTCGACGACGGCCCGTGCATCGAGTGCCTGCGCGACGGCGAGCGTCATGACCTCGAGCCCGTCACATCCGACGAGCGATGGCCGAGGTTTGGTCCGTCAGCCCGGCGCGTCGGGCTGATCGCGTGCTCGGCCCTCCCGCTCGTTGCACACGATGAGCTCATCGGGGTCCTGAATCTCTACGCATGGCCCGCGGTCGGATTTGCCGGCTGGGATCGCCGGCAGTGCGGCACCTTCGCCCACCGCGCGTCGAATTTGCTGGCGAGCGCGCAGGCCTACGCGCGAACGCAAGTCCTCATCGCAGAGCTGGAAGGGCGACTCGCTGCCATCCCCGGCACGCAAATCGGGAATTGAGCGCGTCGCTCGCCATCTCCTAGCCGATCTTGTTCAGGAACGGCGTCAGGTTCCGGAGGAACTCGTTGTTCGGGCTCGCGCCGGCGGGGTCGTTGTGCGCATAATCTGCCTCGCCGTCCACCAGGACGAGCTGGTCGTGCGGGATGCCGGACTGGTCAGCGAGGATCGTCGTCCCATCGAGCACGCGCTGCCCACCCAACGCAGCCCCGAAGGCGTACATCCGGAGCTTCTTCGGTAGGTCACGACCGTGCGTCGAGTGCACGTCGAGGATGCTCTGCGTGTCGTTCGCGTTCCCGTCCGCCACGGCACCCGAGTCAATTGTCAAGCGCTGCGGGTGGTACCACGCGGTGCCGTCGCGGTTCTGCAGACCCCATCCCGAGAACATGTCGGCGTAGCGCGTGATCGGAGTGAGCGCGCCGGTGCCGTCCCAGCCGCGCGGATCGCCGCTGTCCTTGAGTTGCCCCAGGTGTGCCTGGGCGGCGCGCAGGCCCATCGGTGAGGTCTTGACGTCGAGGGCGTAGCCGTACTGCCCCTCGTTCGTCGGCGCCACCGGAGGCTTCAGGTTGGCAGGCAGCGCCGGCCACGCGTACCCGAGCGAAGGATCGTTGGGCGCGATCTTCACGCCCGTCGAGCCCGTCGCGTTGAACAAGCCGGCATACGGCGCGGGGATGCCCCCGAACGACAGCCACGGCGAGCCGTTCTGGAGCGCCTGCAGCTGCAGGTTCGCCTGGTCGGGGCTCGCCGGGGTGGGGCTGCTGCCGCCGTCGATGAACACGAGGCCCGAGAGATCGTTCGCACCCGGCTTCCCGTTGAAGTCCCAGGTTGCATACGCGGTCGTGATCGATCCGCCGAGCGAGTGGCCGCCGAGCACGACCTTGCCGCCTTGCTTCTTGGCTGCCTCGACCACGCGCCGCATGTCCTGGATCCCGACGTTCATGCCCCAGTCGCGCGCGAACGCCACGTCCGCGTCGGGGATGAATTGGAAGTGCTTCGTGATGCTCGGGTCGGTGGTGAAGCCCAAGTAGTAGTCGAACAGCTGCTTGGCGGTGGCCTTGCCCTTCTTGGCCTGGTTGAGCATCGATTGGTCCTCGAGGAAGTTCTCACGACGCTCGATCGCCCAGACCTGCCAGCCCTTCGACGCCCGCACGATGTCCTTCGCCAGCGGCTCGAAGTAGGCGGCGCTGGCGGAGGTACCGGGCACGAGGACGAGGATGTTCTTGGCGTCGCTCGGGCCGGTCTTGATGACGCCGACCTTGTTGTACTTGGCGGGCGTTCCGGGCGCATTGAAGCCCTGGAGCTGCTCGAACTTGACGTCGACCTTCTGGGCGCCGGCCGCGCCCGCCGACGGCGCGAGCGTCGCCGCGGCGAGCAGCACCGCCGCGACGATCAATCCGAGCGTTCGGGCCGCTGAGGTCATGGCGCGCATGTGGAAGCCTCCTAGCCGTTCATCGGTCGGGGTCGACATCGCCGAGGAAGTCGACGATCGCATCCTTGAACGCGTGGTGGTACGGCGCCCCGAGGTGGTCGCCTTTCACCATCTGCAGGCGGGCCGAAGGCAGCCGCTCGGCGAGCGCATCCGGCGACCGGATGAGCGTGTCGTCCGTGCCGGCGATCACGAGGGTGGGAACGATGATCGCGTCGAACTGCACCGAGTACCGCAGCGAGCTCGAGCGGCTCAGGGCGGCGAGCGCCTCACGGTCGGCGCCGGTGGCGTCGGCGAACTCGCGGAACGCTCTGCCCGTGACGTTCTCAATCGACTCGGCATCGTCGGCCAAGAGCGCGGCGGCGATGGCCTCGGGGGCGCGGCCGCCGGTTCGTGGTGGCGTGACGGTCGCTCCCACGCCGCCGAGCACGAGCGAGCGGGTCCGGGGCTCGTCCGGCACCAACCGGGCGGCCACCATCGACCCCATCGAGTAGCCGACCACGTCGACGCGCTCGATACCGAGATGGTCGAGCACAGCCTGCGCGTCGCGCACCATCGCGTTCCCCGAGTACGCCTCAGCCTCGTGCGGCTTCCCCGAAGCACCGTGGCCGCGCGCGTCCGTGGCGACGACGCGCCGGCCGCTGTCGACCAAGGCGTCGATCACGCCGGAGTTGCCCCAGTTGAGGACGTGGTCGGCCCCGAACCCGTGCAGCAGCAGCACGGCGGGCCCGGCACCGCGCACGGTGTAGGCGATGTGCGTCCCGTCGAACGAGCGGACGGCGTCAGGCACGGAGGGACCGCTCCGTCGCGGACACGAGCTCGGCGGCGAGCGCGTCGAGGTCGAGCGAGTCGGGGTCGGTCACGGCGAGCAGCGAGACGCCCCGGAGCGTTCCGATCAGCAGCGCCGCGTGCGCTTGCGGATCGATGTCGCACCTGACCTCACCGCGCTCGATGCCCTCCCGCAGGTAGTGCTCGACCATCGCGCGGACGTTTCGGTGCAGCCGGTTGATCGCGGGCAGGAACGCGGGCTCCGAGCCCAGGGCTTCGCCGAGGAGCACGCACGCCGCGCGCACCTGAAGCTCGGGGCCGCGCAGGCCGTGGACATAGACCCGGAGCCAAATGAGGAGCGCGGGCAGGCCCTGCCGTTGCTCGAGCGCCGGCTCGAACAGGCGGGTACGGAACCGCTCGACGAGGTAGTCGGCCAGCGCGAGGAGCAGGCCCTCCTTCGAGCCGAACAGATACGTCGGCAGCCCGCGGCTGCATCCGGCGGTGGCGGCGATGTCGGTGAGGCTGGCGCGGGCGGTGCCTCGCGTCGCGACGAGCGTGGCGGCTGCTTCGAGCAGGCGTCCCTCGGACGCCGCCCGCCGCTCCGCCTGCGTGCGCCGCGTCCGTGCTCGCCGGTTCCGCGCGCCCGTCCCCTCCGTCAGCGCCGGCACGACCCCCCGATCTCCGCCGCCCACTTCCTGACTCGGCGTTCAGCATATGTTGACCAGCCGACCAGCAACAGCGGTGCGCCAGGCGCTGCCTATGCTGCCGGCGATGGAGATGCGCAAGCTCGGGTCGCTCGAGGTCACGCTGGTCGGGGTCGGCTGTAACAACTTCGGGATGCGCATCGGCGAGGAGCGCAGCGCTGCTGTCGTCCATGCCGCCCTCGACGCCGGTATCAACTTCTTCGACACCGCCGACGTGTACGGCGGGACGCGCTCGGAGCAGTACCTCGGTAGTGCCCTCGCCGGCCGGCGCGACGAGGTGGTCGTCGCCACCAAGTTCGTCGCCCCGATCGACGACGACCCGAGCCACGCCGGCGCCGGCGCCCGCTGGGTCGCCGAGGCGGTCGAAGGCAGCCTGCGGCGCCTCGGCACCGACCGCATCGACCTGTACCAGCAGCACGGGCCCGATCCCAACGTGCCCATCGAGGAGACGCTCACCGCCCTCGACCGGCTCGTGCGCGACGGCAAGGTGCGCGAGATCGGCAACTCCAACTTCTCCGGCGACCAGATCGACGAGGCCGAATCCGTCTCGGACCAGCACGGCCTCGCCCGGTTCGTGAGCGCCCAGAACCACTTCAACCTGCTGCACCGCGAGCCGCTCCAGGACGTCGTGCCGGTGTGCGTGCGACGCGGGCTCGGCGTCCTGCCCTACTTCCCGCTGGCGAGCGGTCTGCTCACCGGGAAGTACCGGCGGGGCACGCCTGCGCCCGAGGGCACGCGGCTGTCGCAGCTCCCCGAGGAGCGCGCCGCCCGTGTCATGTCCGACCGCAACTTCGATCAGGTCGACGAGCTGAGCGCGTTCGCGAGCGAGCGTGATCACACGATCCTCGAGCTCGCGTTCGCGTGGCTCGCCGTACAGCCGGCGATGACGTCGATCATCGCCGGAGCCACCCGACCCGAGCAGGTGGCCGCCAACGTGTCGGCGGTCGACTGGCGGCTGTCTGACGACGATCTCACCCAGCTCGACCAGCTTCTCCTCGACGCCGGCCAGAACTGAGGCCGGTGGCAGACCACCTGATCGAAGTAGGTACCGGAACGCGCCTGCAATACCGGCGGATCGGCGCGGGCGAACCACTGCTGCTCCTCATGGGCACGGCGGCGTCACTTGGCATGTGGATGCCGGTGGAGCAGCCTCTCGCCGACCGGTTCGACGTCGTCAGTTTCGATTACCGGGGGCTCGGCGGGTCAGAGCGCGGAGACGGTCCAATCACCGCCGCGTCGCTCGCCGAGGATGCGCATGCCCTGCTCGACGCATTGTCCATCCGGCGCGCGCATGTCATCGGCTGGTCGCTCGGCAGTATCGCCGCGCAGGAACTGGCGCTCGCCCACTCCGAACAGGTCGCGAGCCTCGTTCTGTACGGGACTTGGTGCCGCCTGGACGGCGTCATGACCGCACTGATGACTGCATTGAAGTACCCGTGGGAGACAGGTGATCTCGCGACCGCGCTCATGACCCTCGGCGTCGTCTACTCGGCGGAGTTCCTCGCGTCGCCCGAGTTCGAGACGTTCGTCGCGTGGACCACGCCCCTCGCGCCCACGACGCCCGAGCAGATCCACACTGTCGCCGAGCAGTGGGCGGCCGACCTGGACTTCGACAGCCTCGATCGCATCGAGGCGATCACGGCTCCCACGCTGGTGCTGACCGGCGAGCACGACATCGTCACGCCGCCTCGCCACGGCCGCGCCGTCGCCGAACGCATCGCCGGCGCCACGTTCGAGCTGATGACAGGCGTCGGCGCCAGCCACGGCCTGCTGTTCGAGCGCACGGACGACTTCCTGCGCACCGTCCTCACGTTCCTCGAGCAGCACCCGCTCGCGAGCGAAATCGACCTCTGAGCTAATCGATCTCGTCGCCGACGTCCTCGCCCGCCTCCGAGCGGTCTTCGTCCATCAGCTCGAGCTCGAGCGCTTCCCGGCGCGTCTGAGGATCGGGATTGCGCTCAGCCGCTTCCTCTTCGAGCTCCTCGGCTTCCTCTTCGCTGACGTGCTCGCGGTCCTTCTCGCCGTCCTTCTCGCGGTCCTCGCCTCGGTCCGTCATCGGGTCAACCGAGCTCGGGGCTCACCAAGCCGACGAAGGAGACCATCTCGCCCGGGTAGCCACCGAGGTTGTGGGTCAAGCCGATGGTGCGGTCGGTTGTGATCTGGCGTTCCTCCGGCGCCTGGTGACGGAGCTGGAGCCACGCCTCGAACATCATCCGCAGCCCCGACGCGCCGACGGGGTGCCCGAAGCTCTTGAGCCCGCCGTCCGGGTTCACTGGGATCTCGCCGTGGAGGTCGAACGTGCCTGCGAGGACCTCCTTCCACGCCGTGCCCCGCTCGGCGAACCCGAGGTCCTCCATGATCAGCAGCTCGGCGGGCGTGAAGCAGTCGTGCACCTCTGCCATCGCAATCTCGTGGCGGGGATCGGTGACGCCGGCCTGCGCGTACGCGTCGGCCGCGGCCGCTTCGATCTCGGGGAAGGCCGTGTAGTCGTAGTCGGGATCGGCGTTTCCGCTGCAGTTCCCGGCGACGAAGGACAGCGCCTTGATGTAGAGCGGCGAGTCCGTGTACTTGTGCGCGTCCTCGGCGCGGACGACGACGGCAGCCGCGCTCCCGTCGGCCACTCCCGAGCAGTCGTACACCCGGAGGTCGCCGGCCATGAGCGGCGACGCGCAGATCGTCTCGGTGCTCACCTCACGACGGAACTGTGCCCGAGGATTCCGGGCGCCGTTGTAGTGGTTTTTCGCCGAGATGTGGGCAAGGACTTCCCGCATCTCCTCGGCGTCGACGCCATACCTGTTTGCGTACGCGGGGACGCACATGGCGAACATCGCCGCCGCCGTGAGGGTGCGACCTGTGCCGTCGGTGGGCGTCTTCCCGGCGCCGACGAGCCCCTGGTAGCCGCTGTCCTTCACTTTCTCGACACCGATCGCCATCGCCGTGTCGTACGCGCCGCTCGCCACCGCGTAGGCGGCACCGCGGAGTGCCTCAGAGCCAGTGGCGCAGAAGTTCTCGACCCGGCTGACTGGCTTGTTCTGGAGCTGGAGCGGTCGCGCCAGTGCCATGCCCGACATGCCCGACATGGCGGTGCCGAGCCAGTACGCGTCGACGTTGTCCTTGGTCACGCCGGCAGAGGCGAAGGCTTCCTCCGAGGCGTCGACGAGGAGGTCGTCGGCGCCCTTGTCCCAGTGCTCGCCGAAGCGGGTGCAGCCCATCCCGACGATCGCGACCTGGTCCTTGATCCCGTGCGATGCCATTTCGCCGGCTCCTAACGGTCGGTTCGGATCGGTCTGGCCTTCCAAAAGTAGTTGTGGATGCCGTCGGCGCTGAACAGCCGGCGGAACGTCATCTCGACGCGGTCGCCGATCGTGAGATCGTCGGCGTCGACGTCGGTGAGCTCGATGGGGAGGCGGCCGCCCTCGTCGAAGTCGACCACGGCGAAGACGATCGGCGGGCTCGGCGAGTACGCGATGCGGTCGATCGTGAACGTCGCGATCGTCCCGGGCACGTCGCTCATGGGCGCGCGCTCCATCTCGTCGATGGCGCCGCCCTCGCGCGAGACACGCGTCGGCGGTAGATGCAGCGCGCCCGTCGACTCGTCGCGTGATCCGACGAACGCGTACTTCCAATCCCGCGTGCGCCCGGCGACGGCGGCGGAGATCCGATCGGGCTCGGGCCGGCGGGGCGGGTCCACCGTGACGACGCGGCGCCACGAGAGGAAGCGACCGTAGGGGAGGGGACCGCTGTTCTCGACCTGGGAAGCCACCGGACGCGCCGGGGTGTAGGACGCGATGGCTTCGGTGGCGCGGAACACGAGCACGTCGGCGCCGTCGACCAGCGAGACCAAGGCGATCGTCTGGCCCGGCTCGGCGCTCTCGAGCGCGGCGGCCAGCAGCAGGCCCGCCTGCGCGGTGCCGGTGTTGCCGACCGTTCCGGCGAGATCGTCCACGACTGCTTCTTGCGCGACGCCCAACCGGCGCGTGAGCGAGCGGATGGCCCGGGCGTGGGTTCCGGCGATGATCAGCCGGTCGACCTGCTCCGGCGTGAGCTCGGCAGCTTTGAGCGCGGCGTTCCACGCCTGTTCGCCGAGCGGCACGTACTTGGTCTCGCCGAAGCGCTCCTCCCATTGCTTGACCGTCGGGTCACCCGGCGTCCTCCACCGGTCGACGAACTCCTCGGTCGCCGACGCCGCTCCGATGAGCTCGGCGATCACGGGCGCGTCCTCGTCGTCGTCGTCAACGAGCACGGCGGCGGCACCGTCGCCGCCGGCGGCCTCGTCGGTGCTGGTCGGGAGACCGCCGCGCAGGTCGGCCGTCACCACGAGCACGGACCCGCGGCCGTCGAGCGCGGCGCGCAGCGACCCGACGCCGGAACGGACCGCGCCGCCGGTGTCGATGGCCGGAGTGAACTGGTCGAGGCGGAGCGCGGCGTGGATAGCGGTGGCGTTCGTCTTCTCGAGGTACGCCGGGTTGGCGGTGGCGAACCACAGGGCGTCCGGCTCGGCCCCGTCCGACGCGCTCCGCAGCGCGAAGCGGGCCGCCTCGACGCCCATGGTCGTGGTGTCCTCGTCGTAGGAGGCGACCGAGCGGGTCCCGCGTCCGCCGCCGGTGCCGAAGAACGCCGCGATCTCGGACCGGTCGAGGCGTCGATACGGCACGTACCCACCGGCGCTGATGATGCCCCTCACGGCTGGGATTGTAGGCGCCACCTAGAGTGCACCTATGAAGCGTGGTAATCGCCGATGAAGCGCGGTGATGACCGATGAAGCTCGGCGATGTCGGCAACGCCGACGCCCAGCGCTACGGCAAGCCGCTCGAAGGTGTGCGGGTGCTCGCGGCCGAACAGATGCAGGCGCTGCCGTTCGGCACGCAGCTGATGACCCGCCTCGGTGCGGAGGTGGTGAAGGTCGAGCATCCCGTCCACGGCGAGTCCGGGCGCGGTGCGCTGCCGGCGATGGACGACCCGCAGGGCCGTCGTGTCGGTGCGACCTTCCTGCGCAACAACCTCAACAAGCGCAGCGTCGGTCTCGACATCAAGAGCGAGCGGGGCCGCAAGCTGTTCCTCCAGCTGGTCCCCCATTTCGACGTGGTGGCCGAGAACTTCAAGGCCGGCGCGATGGCACGCCTCGGGCTCGGCTACGAGGACGTCGCCAAGGTGGACCCGAAGATCATCTACCTGTCGATCTCGGGTTTCGGCAACACCGTGGAGACGCCGTACGACTGGCCCGCGTACGCGCCGATCGTCGAGGCGATGTCGGGCATCTACGAATACAAGCGGCCGGAGGACCAGCCGCCGGTCCCCGCGCCCGCCGGCGCGCTCGGCGATATCGGCACGTCCATGTTCGGCGTCATCGGCGTCCTCGCCGCGCTGCGCCATCGTGACCAGACCGGCGAAGGCCAGTACGTCGACGTCTCCATGTTCGACGCCATGGTCTCGATGACCGACCTCGTCACGAACTTCTGGTCGATGGGGCTGCGCCCGGGGGGGCCCGGTCCGCTGTTGATCATGGACGGG
>Ga0075423_10001239_pt1 | contig 22102 bp, 13 predicted proteins | sample SoiMethybrSBSTD2_FD_80114 | JGI IMG/M metagenome (GOLD analysis project Ga0075423, IMG submission 80114) | Bulk soil microbial communities from a Populus tree surrounding site in Tennessee, USA - Soil MetaG P. TD hybrid SBSTD2 | ecosystem: Environmental > Terrestrial > Soil > Tree plantation... | reverse complement strand
CGATTGGACCGATTGTCCGGATGGACCGCGATTGGTGCGAACGAAACTTTCGACGGGCACGGGTTTTGCTGCAGGCTTAACGACCCTGACAGCATCAGCCTGCCTGTCTTGGGGTTCCGAGCGTTGCACTTGCGTGCGTCCGGAAGGCTGCCCGCCGTTAGACCGGATGGCTTCTTGCTGCCTTGCAAAAGCGACAGGCAAAGGCGGAGGCGCAGTCCTGGCGACGACCGGACGAGACTGAACTGCGGCTGGCGGCTTCGCCCGAGCTGCCGAGGCTGCACCCACAAGGCTCCTTTGTTGGGGTACTACGCCGGCGCTGGCACTAACCTGGGCCTGTCCAACTCGCCTTTGGTCCACTTTGAGAATGTTCTTATGAACCGGTTGCCCGGAGGCGAACGTTTTCTCCGAGGTCAAGGTCACTGCGCGTGGCGCACTACGATTTACGTACTTGATGTTCGTGACATTCGTGTTGTTTGTTGTGTAGTTGTTGTAGACGTTCGTCACATAAGTATTGTTAACCGTTGTGTTTGTGACGTTGACGTTTGTCACATAGGTTCGGCTCGCCCGGTACGAGGGAACATAGACCTCACGAGGTCCAAGCGGAAACCACCCAACACCTGAGCCAATGCTGATGTTAAAGTGCGGTCCACCGACCCAAGCAACGAGCGCCGGGGCGTAAACCGGACGAGCGGCTATGACAGGTCCCGGACACCAGCCCCACACCCCACCGACAAACGCCCAGCGGCCATAATGGAAGGGAGCGAAGCCCCAAGGCGTATCATCGACCCAGGTCCAGCCCCAGGGTGAAATCCAGACCCAATGGCCATAGCGATAAGGAGCCCAGCCGGCGGCTACCCTGCGAGGCACCCAAATTGGACCATAGTCGGGCGCGGTCCGCCAGTCGCCGTAGTCGTCCAGATCCTCGTAACCAACAACATCGCGAGAAACGTAGCGAGCGGAGGAAGCACGATCCTCGCGCTTGTCGCGGTCACGGCACCAGCGATCAAACTCATCGTTGCCACCAACGCCGTCGATGTCGGAAGTGAGTTGGTCAGTTCCTCTGAAGGTCGCGCGTTGGTTAGAATGAATCGTGAAGACCTGACCACTGCCCGTAACTTCGCCCTCGCCGCTACGGACAGACACGACCGTCGTGTCCCCCGCTTCATTCACCTCCAGACGGTAGTCACCTGGTCGAAGAAGAGTGAAAGCCAGATTCGGCGTGTCCAGTTCTATCGTCTCGTTCTGGTCAAGACGACGCAAGTGAATACTGATGACGCCTTCGCTGAGGCTTGCTTGTGCGAGGTCGTCCGTCAAATTCAAAAACGAGAACCCAGTTCGCTCGGCCAAATGAATCGTGGCGGATCCCAACTGAACTTCAGCTCGAGCACCCCTGTCCGTCCAGAGCCTGTCCCCTCTGGTGACTGGCCGGTTCACGACGGCGGAAACCCAATCCTCGGCCCCCGCCGGTTCGAAGGAAACCAAACCGTGCGTATACGCCAGACGCGCCGCGCGGCCGGGTGGATCGTCGTCTTCGGCCGCGGCCACTAACGGCATGCTAAATGCAAGCCCCAAAGCCAGCGTTATTAGCCTTCGGGTTTTCAGTAGACCGATCATCTCATCCCCCTTGAAGATCTCGAACGGGCTGGACCACTGACCGATCGAAGCGATTCACTTCCAGGTCCCCTCGCACTATCCACTTAATCGGAAGGCATCCTCGATACCATTACGGGGCGTTAGAATTCGCGAATACCTGGGATCAATGACCTGCAACCTATTCAATCACGTGATGACTCAAAGGTTACAATGCTCCGCTACCCGCCAGGGCGAAGAGATACGGGTGATTCATGCTGCGCGATTTGTACACGCTCATGTCCTTCGGAGGACATTAATGAGCGTTTAGCTGCACGGAGCACGAGATGTGGACGTGGTTGATTTGATGTGTAGGATGAGATGATGCGGCAGTCCAAATCCGGGGGATGGGGTAAGGACTAGGCGTTCAGGCCGTTAAGCCGGCACGGCAGAGACTTTTGTATCCTCCTTAGGCCATTGGCCAGTGTTGAATGAGTGTGGCTCTCTAGACGCGCGTGATTCGAAGAGCGATGTCTACCGAATGCACTGGAGTCTGCAACGTCCGATTGCCTCCCTGATGCTGAAGGGTGCCGGTGCTAATCACGGAACCAGAAGCCGGATCCACCCAGTCTGCCTTCCAGGATCCGGCCGGAAGCTGGAGTTCCAGTTTCTCAGTATAGCTACCGGCGGTCACAATGTAGTAGTGGTTTCGGTCTTCCAACTTGCTGTGGTGCAGATAGAGCGCGTATTGCTTGCCAGGTTCGCTGATTGCGCGACAATAAGCTCCCGTGGGAACTCCACCGGTGATGAAGGTCTTGTCAAGATGCATTCTTACGAAGTCAAAGCTTTCAAGGAAGTTCTTCAAATTTCGCAGTCCACTCAAGACCTGGGCGTTATCAGGGGTTTTGCCAGCAGGGTTCTCTACCGTAAATTGTCCGTTCAGATGGTTGAAGCTTGCGCCGCCTCCGACCATGAACTCCCAGGCTTCGACTCGCGAGGCGGCTACCTGATCGCCCTTATACCAGACCGGGTAGTAAGCCGTCTCATTCAATTCAATTGGCTTGTTGTGACCATATTCATGGTCCAGTCCCTTCATTCCGCCCATTTGGTCAGAGCCGCCTTCCTGAACATATTGGCCGACAATTACGGAGACGTCCGGATTCGCTGAGAGATCAATGGGCCCGCCAATTGGTCCCTCTACCTCCTGTGCAATCAAATGCTTCTTGGGCAGGCTGCTTTCCGCGTTTTTGATGATTCCCACAAAATGGGTAACCCACGGACCCGCGTCCGCATGAGACGTGAATAGCGATGGCTCGTCGCAGATCTCGAGAATCACATTGTCAAATTGATTAACCTCTTGGGTGATCTTACTGACGTAGTCGTCCATTCTCCGGACCAGATCAGGATGCTTCAAAGTCTGAGCGTCCAGATAGTCGCATTTGCCTACGCCCTGTATATTGTTTTGGTAATACAGCGGGGAGATCGGCCAGGTGTCTGAGTATTGTGAGTTGAAGAAACAGATCTCCACCACGATGCCTCGTTCAGCGGCGCTGGCGACGAAATGCTTTAGACGCTTAAAATACTCTTCGTCCCATTTATTCAAATCAAACTTATTCCCGCAGACGAGATACCCTGGAACGTTGCTTCGGGCCCAGGGCACAATCAAGCTCGCCGGTTTCGGTCCAAGCGTGTTGCCCTTAATGAATTTTCCCATCGGCTCAAAGAGAGCGCCTGGATAAATACGCGTGTAGTTGAGTCCGTAAGACCTCAAGGCTTCGAAATAAGTGACGTAGTCAAAGTCCTTGTTAACCACAGCGCCATAGTGCTCCGCCGAAGTGATGAGGAGAATTGGCCGACCGTCAAACGAGAAGTAGTGTGGATTTGCGGGATGAAGCTTAATGGGCTCGGCCGTCAGTGTCGAGGTCGCTAGCGCCACTATGAGCGAAAGCACCGGCGGAATTTTGACCATAGCAATTTTCTCCTCTCAGTAGCCCTTTTGCTTATCCACAACGTTGATGAGCGGCTTGCCTTCCACAAAGCGCGCAATGTTCTCCTTGACCGTGCCGACCATGCGAGCATGGTCTTTGTCCGACCGTCCGGCAATATGAGGCGTGATGATGACGTTCTCAAACTTCCAGAGGGGATGGCCTTTCGGCAACGGCTCTGGATCGGTAACATCCACGCCTGCGCCTGCGAGACGTTTGGTTTCAAGACCCTTAACCAGCCCGTTCATGTCATAGATGCCGCCCCGACTGACAGCGATGAAGTAGGAGTTCTCTTTCAAGAGCTCAAACTCGCGTGCACCCATCATCTTGTGGCTCATCGGCGTGTGCGGCGCCGAGATGAACACGACGTCCGCTTCCTGCAGAACGTCATCCAACTGGTCGGGCTTGACAACCTTGCTGATCACTGGCATGTATGGAATATCTTCCGGGTCGACGCCAATGACAGTCATACCATGAGCCCAGGCGCGAAAAGCGATTTGCGTTCCGATGCCGCCTACGCCGATGATCACTGCAGTGCGACCATTAAGCTCGACGCCAGGATAGGGACGGGGTGGCTGCCACCGCTGCTGTTTCATGTCGTCGTGAAACCTGTAAAGATGCCGTGTCAGCATCAGCAGCAAAGCCATGGCATGATCCGCGATCTCAGGACCTTGCACGATCTGGTTGTTGGTCAGAATGATGTTGCGGTCACGCAGCTCGTTGCTCCCGGAGAGATGTAAGACCCCCTCAACGCCGGCACTCATAACCTGGACCCACTGGAGCTTCTTGCCAGCACGTATTTGCTCGGGCGTGATACTGCCGATGAAGGCGTCGGCATCCCCGATCTCCTGCATGACGTTCTTGTCTGTTACCGGGACAATTGTGGCTTTGGAAGAGGCACTCTGCAACTCGTTCAACAAGGCAGCCTCTTCACTTTGAAGAAGGATTTTCTTTGTTTGCGCGGAGGCAGAAATAGTCAGTGCAAAGAAGGCAAGCAGTGGGACCAGACGTCGCATAGGGGAGTCTCCTTTCGAGGCAGGAATTCTATCGCACACCTGACGTGAATGTCGTGAATATTTTCAGTTTGTCCAGGCTCAGCCAAAGCGCAAGCCCCTTCAGGGACGAGTCTTGAGCCAGTGGGGTGTAACAGACAATCTGGTATCGCGGTCGATTGCAGCACAGACTTCATTATTGCACTGCGTCGTACTGGTCAAGTACCAATGGTTCTGTTACAGGCCACCTAGTATCAGTGGCGATGCTGCATATCTGTGGACGGCCCAATGATGGGGAGTTGCCGACAAGAGATGCGCTATTGAAACGGAACGATGAGCTTAAAGCGGCCTTTTCAGGGCAGGTGAGCAAGGCAGAGTTCACTCCACGGGGATATGAACGGCAGGCGCTGTGCGGTGGCGCCGCATCAGCATGGCGACCCTTCTTTGGAACGAGTCCAAATAAGTATAGTAAACCGGTGTGATGTAAAGGGTAATGAGCTGCGAAACTACCAAACCGCCTACCACTGCAAGACCCAGAGGTCTCCGGGCATCTGAGCCAGCGCCGAGACCCAGAGCAATAGGAAGAGTTCCCATTAGCGCAGCCATGGTCGTCATCATAATAGGGCGAAAGCGAACCAGACATCCTTCATAGATTGCGGCCACAGGTTCCTTCCCTTCATTTCTCTGCGCTTCCAGTGCAAAGTCAATCATCATGATGGCATTTTTCTTCACAATTCCGATCAGCATGATGATTCCGACAAAGCCATAGAGGTTGAGTGGATAGCGAAAGAACATGAGCGTCAAGATGGCTCCCAGCCCGGCAGAGGGCAAACCGGAAAGAATAGTGAGCGGATGAATCAGACTCTCGTAAAGAATCCCGAGCAGGACGTAGATCACAAGGATCGTCAGTGTGAGTAACAGGCCCAGACCGACAAGCGATGCCTGATATGCCTGAGCCTCTCCTTGGAAACTCGTGCTTATCGTGCCGGTCAGTGTCTCGCGCGCTAGCTCTTCCACTTGCTTCACCGCCTCGCCCAGCGCGACACCAGGCTTGAGTCCGAAACTGAGCGTGACGGAGGGAAGCTGTCCCGAGTGGTTAATTGCAAGGGGCCCCACGCTTTGTGTTAGCTTGGCCACGGCGCTCAGCGCCACCAGTTGGCCCCTGGAGGATCGGATGTAAAGCGAGGACAGCGCCGCCGGATCCCTCTGGTACTGAGGCTCAAGCTCCGTGATGACTTTGTATTCATTATCAGGTCTGAAGATCGTTGAAACTTGCCGATCGCCGTAAGCTGACGCCAAAGCATCCTCCACCTGAAAAGCCGTCACACCCAAGGCTGACGCCCTGTCACGAGCGATTTCGACGTTCACTTGAGGGTTCGCGATCTGCAAGTCGGTCGTGACATCTTGAAGCGCCGGAACCTGCGCCATCTTGGCAAGAAGTTTTCCAGACTCCTCGAAGAGCTGCTGAGAGTCGGTGCCTTGCAGGGTGAATTGGTAAGGACTCTTGGTGAGGCGGCCCCCGATTTCAATGGGCGGTGGGTTTTGCATGAAGGCGATCACCCCAGGGACCGTTAGGAGCTTGGGACGCAATTCGTTGATGACTTCGTCTGTACTCAAGCGCCGCTCGGGATGAGGTTTCAAATGGCAGAAAAAGATTCCCGAATTTCCCGCTGATCCGGCAAAGCCAGCGCCGGCCAGCGAGAAGGTGGTTGCCACATTGGGATCCTGAGTCACGATGGAAGTTATCGCTATCTGATGTTCTCTCATTGACTCAACGGAAATGCCCTGGGCAGCCTGCGTGAAGCCGATGATCAGGCCGGAATCTTCACTTGACAGAAAGCCCTTTGGGACACGAACGAGGATGTAGACCGAGCCGAATAAAAGTAGGATCGACACTAACAGCGTCGTGAACCGATGCCGGAGAACTCCTCTCAGGCTCCAGTCGTAGGCTCTAAGCCATGCCTGAAAGACCCGCTCCGAAGCGGCGTACACGCGGCCATGTCTTTCGGTACCAGGGGGACGCAGAAACCGGCTGCAGAGCATCGGAGTAAGAGTGAGGGAGACGAAACCTGAAACCAGAACCGCGGCAGCGATAGTCACGGCAAATTCGTGAAGCAGACGGCCCAGTATGCCTCCCAGGAACAGGACGGGAATAAAGACAGCCGCCAGAGACAGCGTCATCGAGAGAATCGTGAAGCTGATCTCCCTTGAACCGTTCAATGCTGCTTCAAGGACCCCTTCGCCCCGTTCCATGTGACGGACAATATTTTCTAGCATAACAATGGCATCGTCCACGACGAAGCCAACGGAAAGCGTGAGTGCCATCAGCGATAAGTTGTCAACCGTATAACCCAAGAGATACATGACAGCAAAGGTGCCTATGATTGAAACAGGTAAAGCTAGGCTGGGTATAACGGTCGCAGAGAGATTACGCAGGAAGAGAAAGATGACCATCACCACCAGGGCCACAGTGAGATAGAGGGTGAACTTGACGTCCTGGATTGACTCCCGGATGGTTTGTGAGCGGTCATAGAGGATGTCCATCCTGACCGAGGCGGGTATTTGGGACCGGAACGTCGGCAGCAGCTTCTTGATATTATCCACCACTTCGACGGTATTGGTGCCGGGTTGCCGGCGGATTGCCAGGACCTCGGCGCGGATATTATTGAACCAATTTGCGACCTTGTTGTTTTGAACGCTGTCAATGACGCGGCCCAGCTGCTCGAGGCGCACTGGAGAGCCATTACGATAGGCCACGATCAGAGGTCGGTAGGCCGCGGCGTCAGTGAGCTGACCGGTGGCCTGCAAACTGAAGGCCTTGTGGGCTCCAGTCAGCAAGCCAGTCGGCAGGTTGACATTGCCGTTCCGGATGGCTGCCGTCACCTCATCAATGCCGATGCCGCGCGTTGCCAAAGCCATGGGATTAAGCTGAACGCGCACAGCGTACTTCTGCTCTCCGTAGACCTGGACTTGGGCGACTCCCTTCACCATGGAGATGCGCTGGGCCATGAGCGTGTCAGCGTACCTGTGCACTGTGGAAAGAGGAAGAGTGGGAGAACTAACCGACATGTAGATAATCGGCTGGTCTGCGGGATTGACCTTGGCGTAGGAAGGAGGCGCTGGCATATCCACAGGCAGCTGTCCAGCCGCTCCCGAGATCGCCGCCTGCGCATCTTGAGCGGCGGCATCGATGTTCCGGCTCAGATCGAACTGTAAGGTGATGGCAGTGAACCCCTGGGTATTCACCGAAGTCATCGAATCCAGGCCTGCGATGGTGGAAAATTGCCGTTCCAGGGGAGTGGCGACAGCAGAAGCCATGGTCTCGGGATTAGCGCCGGGCAGGGTTGCACTGACCTGAATGGTTGGGTAATCGACGTTTGGCAAGTCGTTGACTGGAAGGAGCCGATAGGCCAGGATGCCAAACATGAGGATTGATGCCGTAACCAGCCCCGTCATGATCGGGCGGCGGATGAAAATTTCAGCAAGATTCATGAGTTTTGTTCTATTCTGGACTTGGGCTTGGAGTTGGGCTGCCCGCGTCGCCTGATCTCAGGCCCACCTTCACTTCCACTTTAGCTCCTGGAAAAAGTAAAAGCTGGCCGTCCGTTACAACCTTGTCCCCGGGATGTAGACCCTTCTCGATGATCGTTTCGTTGCCAATCGTGGGTCCCACCTCAACCTGGCGAGAATCCACAGTTAGATTTAAGTCGACCAGAAAAACGTAATGTCCAGCTTGGCCCGTCTGTACCGCCTGGGTCGGGGCGACTGTGGCATTAGGACGGGAAGTAAGCCTCAGAACCACATTGACAAATTGTCCGGGCCACAGTCGCCTTTTGCCATTAGCGAAAGTCCCCTTCAAGAGGATGCTTCCCGTTGTACTGTCCACCGTGTTGTTGAAGAAGGTGAGAAGGCCTTCCTCAGGATGACCAGTGTCCTGCGGCGGGATTGCTTCGACCTTGAGCTTTCCTCGTGCTTGGTATTCCTTGATTTCCTTCAAATATTGTTCTGGAACGGAGAAGTTCACATAGAGAGGACTGATCTGATTAATCTCGACCAGTGCCGTGTCGTTAGACTTAACAATATTGCCTACATGTACCAGAAGCTTGCCCGTTCGACCTGAAAGAGGAGAGCGGATAGAACAGTAGGCAAGCTGTATCTTTGAATTCTCCACTGCCGCTTGATCGGCGCGAACGGCTGCTGCCAGCGCGCTGGCGTTACTATGAAATTGATCATATTGCTCTCTGGACACAAGTCCGTCCGCAAAGAGCTTTTGAGCGCGATCGGCTTGGGCTTGGGCATTTTTCTCTTGCGCCAAGTCTCGGGCCAGATTGGCCTCCGACTGCTGGAGGGTAGAGTCGAAAGGGCGCTGATCGATCGTGAAGAGCAGATCGCCTTCTTTCACGTCCTGACCTTCCTGGAAGTAAGCGCGTTCTAATTGGCCGTCTACTCGGGACTTGACTACGACGGTGGAATGGGCCTCGCCATTCCCGATGACTCGCACTTCCACGGGAACTGTTTTCTGAATTACCGTACCAACTGTTACCGGAACAGCGAAATTCATAGACGCCTGAGCCGCATCTCCCTTGGAACCGTTCTGCGAGCACGCTGACATAAGAGACAGAGCGAATATTGCGAGACAGGGCAAAACCCCCTGCGTTGGATGAAGAAGATATTTATTCGGTCGCTGAGTAGACATTCAAAGTTGCGCCTCCTGAGTGAGTGTACCTTGCCAACAGGTTTGGTGTCCACCGAGACCACTCGAGAATCCTGTCTCAGCAGCTCCTGAAGCATAGTTTGCATACACGGTTCAAAGAGCAGGGTTGATCGCCTCTGTCAATTCATCCTGTTTGGCTCGCCACCATTACCAGCGCTCACACAAAAAACCATTCCTGTCTTTCTGTTCCACGGCGGATTCCTGCCGAAGAGATGTTAGACTATTTTGGGAGACGGAAGTGCTCGAATGGGGGGGCCTCATCTGGACGACGGCGTGACTGGAATTCTAGTATTCGGAGGTGTCGCGCCGCCGAAGCCTGTCTCCGAAAGGCTTTCAAATGCTTGAAAGCTTGCCGTTCGTCTATCGATTTTGAGGGATTCCACGAACGTGAGCCCTAAAGTTGGGTGGCAGCACCTTGAAGACGAGCAGTTACTCGACCTTCGTCTTTGTGACTTGTCCTTAAGCATTGAGGGCTCAATCATGGAGCGACGAGTTAAGCGTTTGCACCAGGAGTTGGCTGAGCATGGCATCCGTTTCAAGCCGCATGTTTGGTTTGCTGAAGAGTGGTTTTCTCCAGACGCGGTGCCAGGTATTGCGATCCCGTTCTATCTGGCTCACTCGCGCTTGATGAAGCTCGAACGTAAAAAGATGTTGGAAGTCGAAGGTGGAACCGATACGGAATGTATGCGCATCTTGCGTCACGAGGCCGGCCACGCCCTCGACACGGCTTTCCGCCTTCACCACAGGCGACGATGGCAGGAACTGTTCGGTTCATTCACCCGACCTTACCCCGATTCCTACAAACCCAAAGCGAATAGCCGCAATTACGTCCTGCACCTTGAAGCATGGTATGCGCAGGCTCATCCCGCGGAAGACTTCGCTGAAACTTTTGCAGTCTGGCTGACGCCCGGATCGCGGTGGCGCCGCCAGTACCGGGGGTGGCCGGCACTCGAGAAGCTGGAGTACGTTGACCGACTGATGGAGGAGATTGCCGAGACGGCTCCGAAGGTCAGGCTGCGAGGCAGGGTGGAGCCCTTGTCAGAGATTAAACTGACCTTGCGAGAGCACTACCGGCGTAAGTCTCAGCACTATGCATTTGAATGGCCCGCCTTTTACGATCGGGATCTACGTCTGATCTTTGCACCCGCATCCCGCCATGAGGGCCGTCCCAGCGCCGCGGTTTTCCTGAGAGACATGGCTCACGAGCTTTGTCAAGTGGTCGCCGAGGGTACCGGTGTACATCAATATACGGTCAACCGGCTGCTCCAGGATATGATCGAACGCTGCCGGAAACTGAAACTGCGAGTTGTTACGTCGGAAAGCCAGGCCAAGCGGAAAGCAGCGATCATGCTGACCGTGGAAGCCATGAACGTTGTCCATTCGGGCTATTACAGGATTGCAGTATGAGCTTCAAGGTGAAAAGGGGGCTGCGCATCATTGTCCTGGTTCGGGAGGGTCTGGTTCCCCCAGAAACCACTGAAGGTCTGACCGAATCTGAGATGCAGCCCTGGAAAACTGAATACGATGTCATTTCCACGCTCAAAAAAATGGGTCATGAGGTGTTGCCGATCGGTCTTTACGATGATTTGGGTATCATCCGGAAAGCTCTGGAGGAAAAGAAACCACATCTCATCTTCAATCTGTTGGAAGAGTTCCATGGTTATGCTGTCTATGATCAGCACGTGGTCAGTTTCCTTGAGCTCATGAAGCAGCCCTATACAGGCTGTAATCCCCGTGGTCTGACACTGGCTCATGACAAAGCCCTGTCGAAAAAAATCTTGGCCTTTCACCGCATTCAGGTTCCGAGCTTCGCCGTTTTTCCCGTTGGAAGGAAGGTCCGCCGTCCCAAGAGTCTGAAGTTTCCGATCCTGGTCAAATCGCTCAGCGAAGAGGGATCAGCCTGTATCTCCCAGGCCTCTCTGGTGAACGATGACGAGAAACTTGCCGAGCGCGTTAGTCTGGTTCATAGACAGACCAACACTCCCGCGATCGCTGAACGATACATCGATGGCCGTGAAATATATGTGGGAGTCATCGGCAACCAACGGCTGCAAACCTACACGCCTTGGGAACTGATCATCAACAAGCTACCGGAAGGCGCGCCGTACATCGCAACCAGCAAACTGAAGTGGGACCACGCTTATCAGCAGAAGGTGGGAGTGGTTACCCAGGCAGCGAGCTTGACTCCGGACCTTCAAAAAAGATTTGATCACATATCCAAGCGCATTTATCGGATCCTCAGCCTAACTGGCTACGCGCGGCTCGATTATCGCTTGACCGAAGATGGGCAGATCTATCTGCTGGAAGCCAATCCGAATCCCGACATTTCTTATGGTGAAGATTTCGCCGAAGCCGCCGCACACTGCGGGGTCAAGTACGACTTCCTGCTGCAAAAGATTGTGAGCCTCGGTTTGAATGGCCACTCCCTGGAATAGCAGCATCCACGCACCGTGCTGCGGCAATTCGGTATATTCTCGCCAGCCACTCAGACGCAAGAAGAATACCTGGTTGCTGGTCGATCAACGTAACCCGTAATCTAACAAGGCCAGAGAGACGTTCCAGTCCTGGCACAGCAACTGCTGGCTAACTTCACGAAAATCCTCGTTCGCATAACCTCTTTCGCGCTCGCCCGTTCTGTCTTATGCTTACTTTGAACACACTCGGTCTTTTCCTCTTTCATCCTTGGATGGCCTCTGGGAACGGATTGGCATGACCGCTCCTTTCGCTTTCGGAGTTGAAAATCCACGTCTTTCTGAAATGAATCGTTTATCGATTCTCAACCTTAAGAGCATCTGTTACTCTGCACCGGTTTTTGTTTACTTGTTGTTTCTCACTCCAGTTATTGCCGGCCCTCGGACCCACGCCAGCGAGATGAATCAAACGGAGGGTCACAGCGCCGTTTCTCGAAAGGCTCGCACAGTCGAGACGACGGCAGCTTCAGGTAGCGGGACCCGGGACTCCAAGCCTGCGGGGAAAGATCTTTCCGCACCGGAAGCTGAGGGCGATTCAGCAGTTGATCTCGGCAAGCGGACGGACCTCAATCTGCTTGGCAAGACGCATGCAGCAGGCGGTGAGAGTCGGCGCAATGAAAATGTGCAATTCAACCTGATTGATAACAATGCGCTGAAAGAGCTGAATATACGGCTGGGAACAACGGCAACGCTTATAGAGGTCTTCCAAGCGAACCGCAGCTATTTTGGTGCAGAATTCGGCAACAACCCCACTGTTCCTCTTCATCTGTTCAGTTCCAACCACCGGAACTTTCATGGGCGTCTCTACGAATCCCACATGAATAGTGTCTTCAGCGCCCGGTCTTTCTTCCAGGTTGGGGATGTGAAGCCTGCCCGCGACAACGATTACGGTTTTGCGGTAGGGGCTCCGCTGTGGCGTTCCTCCAACTTCTTCATGCAGGGAAGCCAACAGAAGCTGCACGGAAACGTCAATGGCAACGTACTGGTCCCTCGGGCTGATGAGCGTTTCCCGCTGGCAACTGACCCTGCGGCGCGGGCCATCGTTCAGAAATTTCTCGATGCCTATCCTGCCGAGCTACCCAATCGTACAGACATCAACCAGCGCGCGCTGAATACCAATTCGAGTCAGAAGATTGATAATGGTAATTTTAATGCCCGCCTTGATCAGAGATTTGGAGCGCGAGATCAGCTATTCTCGCAGTACTCGCTGACCTCGCAGGCGGTCGTCGCCTTCCAGCTTGTAGCCGGGCAAAATCCGAACACTCGAACTCAGGCGCACGAAGCTCGCATCACGTGGAACCGCCAATGGTCGCCTCAAGCGGTGACCGACTTTTCCGTAGGCTTTGACCGAGTTGGGTCACTGTTGGTCCCGGAGAAGAACTCTGTAGGCCCTATGGTATCCATCAGCAATGCTCTCGAAACGCTTGGTCCTTCCGGAATCATTCCGATCGACCGGGCACAAAACCTATTTCGATATGGCGGTCTGTTGCGTAAGGTAAGTGGACCACACACGTGGAACGCTGGCTTCGAGTTCGTGAGGCGCCAGCTCAATGGTCTGGAGACAGACTCCTACCGGGGATATTTTTCCTTTGGCAATGACTTTGGCAGAGACGCAATTACAAACCTCAGGATGGGCACGCCCACTCAGTACATTCTGGCCCTGGGCAATTTCGTCCGCGGTTTCCGTAATTGGGACCTGCACTATTTTGCGGGAGACAATTGGCATTTTAGCCCTACTCTGAGTGTAAGTTATGGCCTTCGGTACCAGCCCGTCCTGCGGCCTGTGGAAGTGAACCATCTCAATACGATCTCTTACTCTACCGACTGGAACAACCTGTCTCCGTTCGCGGGGCTTTCGTATCGGTTACCGGATCAGTGGGGAACATTGCGAGCCTCTTACGGCTTGGAATATGGGCAGATTTTCCCGGTGACGTTTCAACAAATCCGCTTCAGCCCACCGAGCAACCTCAAGATTGTCGTACCCAATCCTAATTTGGCTGCCCCTCTTCAGGATTTTGATTTGTCAAACCCGAATATTCGTAGCACTACTTATGTCCTCGATCCGCGTCTGGTGACCCCCTATTCGCATCAATACAACCTCAGTTGGGAGACTACGATTGCCGGCGATTGGCATCTTCAACTCGGCTATGTCGGCAGCCGCTCTCACAAGCTTCTGCTGATGTGGTATACCAATCGTGCCAACCCCGTTCCCGGAATTCCTCAAACCACGGCTACGGTCAATCTGCGCCGGCAAGACCCACGGTTCGCAGAAATTCGCAGGGTCATCAATGGTTCCATCGGTTACTTCGACGCAGCGCGGGTATCGCTAGTTTTGCCACGGTGGCATAGCTGGTCCGTAAACGCCAGCTACTGGTTTTCCAAGGCAATTGATCTGGGGAGCAGTTACACGAATACTGCGTATTACACAGACTCGCAAATCTCGCGCAGTCAGTCCGAGTTTGATCAATTCCGTGACATGAAGGGGCTGAGCGATTTTGACCAGCCCCACGCTTTCTTAGTCAGGAGTGCTTATTCGTTTCCTGCTTTGAACAGCCGCCCCTCCTGGGTGCGAAGTATTTTGGGGGGTTGGACATTCTCATCGGTGGTTCTGCTCAAGAAGGGCACGCCTTTTACAGTCGCTTCCGGCTCTGACGCGCCCGGTTTTGGAAACGTGGACGCTAATGGCGGTGACCGACCTGACCTTCTCGATGCCTCTGTTCTCGGTCGTACCATTAGCTATCCAGACAGCTCTCGGGAACTGTTGCCTCGGTCTGCCTTTGGATTCATTCAACCAACCGACGCCGCCGGCAGCCTGGGACGTAACGTGTTCCGCAAAGGCGGAATCCGCAATGTGAATGGATCGCTGTCTAAACACTGGAGCTTGAGTGCAGAGAAGCAGTTGATGTTTCGAGCTGAATCCATCAACCTCTTTAATAGTCCGCAGTTTGCTGAGCCGGGACGCGAATTAGCAAACGCGAACTTTGGTCAGATCACCAACACGCTCAACGATGGCCGTACTTTTCACTTTGTTCTTCAATTCAGCTTTTGAACAGATCGTTCGCTGCTTTGGGAGTCGCAGAGGATTTCTTGAAGATCTCGTGGGCCCTCGTTGTTAGAGGGAGGCCGCGGCACAGACTGTCGAAGCGACACTAAGGTTTGACTCGTCAGAGATGTATGTAGATTGCTTGCGAGTTGACGATTTTTCTGGTTTGATTTGATGGTGCTTTGGTGACTTGGCGGCAATGTGTGTTGGACCGACCTGTTGCCCTAACACTTTTTATTCCTGGTTCAATGCGTCGGTGATTCGAGGCAGGGGCTTGATTGGGAGCCTCGGCTTCAGTCCGACGGCGGTGTCTTCTCCAAGGAAGTCTCTGAGGTTTCCCTTTCCTCTGTCCTTCCAGACTTTCTCGTAAACCCTTTCCAACTCTTCTCTGGTCACAACTTTCAGTGCTATCTGATTTGCCAGAAGCTCGGTTTGAAGATAGGGGTGGTGGGTGAAGATCCAGACGTGTCCCAATTCATGAGCAATGGACGCACCTAGTTCACTGTCGTTCAAGGTAGCCAAAAAGTTTTCGTCGAAAGACAATAGGAACGCCCCAGACACTTTTTTCCACCGCTCCACTGATACTAATCGATCGTTCTTAGGGACAATCGAAACGAACACTTCTTCCTTGATCGAGAGATCGCGACGAAAGCGCTCAACAAGGGTCTTGATTTTTTTGGTCATACCTTTGGCGGCTGGCCTATTGTTTCCGAGAAGCCTGCTACCTGGAATCAGAAAAAATGCCGCGAAGAAAATCAGTCCGAGAACACAATGTCGACTGTTCAACCTGGGCGGACCGATTGACCGCAGGAAAAGTCCGTCGCACTTGCTGAAAGCCCGTGGATAGAGTTTTGTCATTGGAATCTTTTGTCGCCCAGGAGGCTCACTGCATGCCTCTTATGTCCCGATCTTGTCCTTGAAGGTCAGCCACACCCGCAACTTACACCTAGCCGGAGGGTTCAGAGTCTGGGCCAGCCAATTTGTCGTTACAAAGCTTCTTCTCTTAGTTAGTGTGAGCTGTTCTCTGAGGAACAAGACAACCAGTTCCAGCCGTCCGGGCCTGGAACTGATGCATTAAGTATACGACATTTCCAGGAGTGAATTGAGCTCGAAGAGGAAAATTTTTGCGGACAGTGGGTAAAATTTCCTAAGTACGATTCCGACGATGATTTTCTCAAAGGCACCACTGGACGCCTGTGATGGCGCTCCTGAACATATTCGTGACGATATTTGTCATGATGGAGCCTTTCTTGCACACGATGACCTGCATAGAGAGGAGGTGAAAGCATAGGAAAGGTTGATTTCACGCTTAATTTACGTCAACCGGGAACCGAAAGGAGCTCGGCATATGAAAAATTCTTATACTGCTGCTGTAGCAATTCTTGCTGTTTTCGCTCTTCTTGCGGGATTGGCCCTGATCCAGCCCACTTTGGCACAGTCGGAAAGCAAGGCTCGGATCTTTGAGGGGGAGCTGACGAAAGTGGACCCAGACGCTAAGACCTTATCGGTGAAGAATTCCAGCGGAGTGGAAATGGAATTCCGATACGACGAGCAGACGCAAATCGTCGGTGCTGAAGGCAGTGTCGAAGGCCTTGCCACTATGAGCGGCTCACCGGTGCGGGTGCACTTTGACTCGGCAAGCAAGACAGCCACGAAGATCGAGATTGGAACGCGGCAGTAACACTCATTGTCGCAGGGGCTAGACGATTTCAACAACTGGCCCCTTTTCCCAATTGGCTGTCTCGTGTCCTCGCTGCAGCCACATGCGTCGGTTTGGGAAGCACAATTTGGAAGCCCCCTCAGTCCCCTTCCAAATCGGGTATGAACAGTGAAAGCCTTCCCGTAAACTAAAAGGAACCAATGTATCGAGCGGGGGTTAGAATGAAAACTCCGAAACAAGTGAAGCGAGCCTGGAGTTTTGGCATCGCCGTATTATTATTAATGTATACTTTGGCATGTGGCCAGACCAAACAGTCCTCTTCAGAGACACCAAGTTCTGCGACTCAACGAGAACGGGCAGAACAGAGTCCGATAGCGATCACGAAGGTTGCTGAGGGAGAGTTGACGAAAGTGGACCCCATAACCAAGACTCTATCGATTAAGACTTCGCAAGGACAGGAAATGGGATTTCGATATAACGACCAGACGCAAATCGGCGACGCAGAAGGCCGTGTCGAGGGTCTTGCCACTCAGAGCGGAACCACAGTGAGAGTTCACTTCGATCTGTTGACCAGGATGGCTACCAAGATCGAGATCAAAGCTCGTCAACGGCACTGAGAAAAAAAGCCAGCAGGAAAGCTGGGATAAGGCGACCGTTACCATAGGTTCAATCATTGTCCCATAATATTGTTAGCCAGCAATGATCAAGGGCCGGTTCGTCAATCACCTCGCTGTATTCACGATCTTGGTTGCGGCTTACTTCGTCTCAGGCAAACTGGGCCTCTGCCTTGCTTTTGTACACCCCAGCGCCACGGTAGTATGGCCACCTACAGGTATCGCACTGGCTGTCTTTCTGATCCTCGGGTATCGAGTCTGGCCAGCCATCTTCCTGGGCGCTTTCCTGGTCAACCTCACAACGAGAGGCTCGGTATCGACGTCAATCGGGATCGGCATCGGAAACACTTTGGAAGGTTTAGTTGGAGCGTATCTGGTCAACCGGTTTGCAGAAGGTCGCGATGCGCTTGCTCAAACGGGCAGCTTCTTCAGGTTTATTCTGCTCGCCGCAATCCTCAGCACGACCGTAAGTGCCACATTCGGAGTTACGAGTCTCTCGTTGGGCGGCTTCGCCCGTTGGGAAGATTTCGGCTCGATCTGGCCGACTTGGTGGTTAGGGGATGTAGTGGGTGCCTTGGTCGTGGCTCCATTCCTTCTAGCCTGGAGCGCACAGCCCGTTCAAAGGCAACGTCCCAATAGTTTCGAAACGGCCCTCCTGCTTGGTTGTCTCTTAGGAGTCAGCCAACTGGTGTTTGGTGGACTGTTTCCCTCCGAGACCAAGGACTATCCGTTGGAGTTCCTGTGCATCCCGTTCCTGCTTTGGGCGGCCTTTCGTCTCGGGCAGCGGGAGACCGCGACCGCCCTCGTTCTGCTCTCCGCGAGTGCAATCTGGGGAACGCTGCGAGGCTTCGGTCCATTTGTGCAGAAGACCCCGAATGAATCTCTGCTCTTGTTACAGGCATACATGGGTGTGGCTTCTATTATGAGTCTGATGTTGGCTGCCGTAGTTTCCGAGCGAGAGGATGTGGTGGAACAACTTCGCCGTGAATCGGTATGTGATCCATTGACAGGAATTGCCAACTATCGTCAGCTGATCGATCGGCTCCAAAGAGAGATCGAGCGCTCGAAGCGAACAGCACGTTCGTTCGCGGTGCTGTTGCTCGATCTTGACGGCCTCAAGAAGATCAATGACCAGTGCGGGCACCTAGTGGGCAACAGAGCACTGTGCCGGGTGGCGGCGGCGCTGCGATTCTCTTGCCGCGCCATAGACACTCCAGCCCGTTTTGGCGGGGACGAATTCGCGCTCGTACTTCCCGAAACCAACGAGGAGGCGGCTTGGGACGTGGGCCGACGGATCTCGGACCTCCTAGCCGCTGACAACGAGACACCATTGATCTCGGTGAGCCTGGGCGTCGCTATCTATCCCCGCAACGGTGAGACCGCGGAAGCACTCTTCAGTGCAGCGGACCGTAGTCTGTATGACATGAAGTCGCTCTGCAATGAGGGCGAACTAAAGAGTCATAAGGATCCGGCGCCGATGCAAAGCAGATAGCCTCGCAGGGAGGAGCCGGCGCCAAAACTTGCCGCCGTTCCTTGCTCTTTTCCTTTCGACCCGACACCCCCGTCCCGGCTTTTCTCAAGACGCTCGATGCTTTAAACAATAGCCGCTACCCCAACAACTCTTTGATGGTCCGCTCCATCTCCTGAAGAAAGGAAGGTTGAAAGCCTGTGTACTTCTTGACCATGTTTCCTTTGCGATCGATGATAATCGTCGTCGGATACCCTAAAATTCCACCGAAGTCCTGGGCCACGCCCTCGTTGCCTATTACTACGGTGTATTCCATTCTGAACTCTTTCGTAAACTTCTTGATGTTCGCCAGCTCATCTGTGTCCATTGAAATTCCGATGATTTCAAATCCCCTGCCTCGATAGTCCTGATATAGCCGGTTAAGATGCGGAATCTCCTCCCGGCAAGGACCACACCAGGTAGCCCAAAAATCAACGATCACTACTTTGTTGGAAAAATCCTTTAGCTGGATCTGTTTTCCATCCAGGTTAGGGAGTGAGAATTGCGGGGCGGGCTGGCCGGATCCGCCGGACGGTGATTTGGAAGGTAGCGTACACGCTGCCAGGCCGGTCAGGAGCACTAGCACGGTTCCAACAATTACCGCTCTCAAATAGGTCAGTTGCATTTCACCTGACAGAGTTAAAAGGTGTTCCAGGAAAAGTCTATCACACCCTCATGAGGCGAAACCTCGAACTCATACTGTTTGTGTTGGACTCGGAGTTCACTTCACAGACGTGCCGTTGATGCCAGGAATCCAGCGGACGGCGTTGTCATGATAGAGCTTCCGGAGGACGGGTAGTGGCAACTGTAGCCCTTTGATATAGTGCCCGCGGTATCCGACCGTTTGGTCTGTTGCAAAATACTTCCAGTCGCGTTCGCAGGTAGTCGTCCATTCCTTGAGTGCGTTCTCGGTTTTGTCTTCCGGCATAAGCCCCAAATCGGTTCCGTACAGAACCCGGTCTTGATATTTGATCAGAAAGTCGCGGACTTTGTCAGCCGGTTGAAGCATGAAGTAAACGATACGAGCTGCGGTGTCCACCGCGAAATTGGGATACCGGTCAAAGCGATCCGCAATTTCGTTCACACTTACCTCCATGCTACCCAGATGAGCGCCGACAACGCGAAGCTTGGGGTTCATTGCCAACAGATGATCGCGGGCAGCGAGAATGGTTGCTTTCGACGGCCATTCAGGATGAAGGTAAGCATACTCTTCTGGATGCTTCTTGTAATAGTCATAGTCTGGGCTGTTGGGATTGGGTGCCTCCCAGCAGGAGTTCGGCTCTGCGAAGTGAGCGACAACCGTCCGATTGTGCGAGGCGATGTTTTGGAGAATGGGTTCAAAGACCGGATCGTCCGGCAGTACATATTTGCCTGCTTTCGTTTTTATCTCCATGCCGATAGTCTTGTAAAGCTTAACGGCGACAGCCCCTGCTGAGAAGTCTTTGTTGAGCTGGCCAATGACTCTCTGGCTGAAACCTGCCTCCTGGAAGTCATAAGGACTAATGGTCGTGCAGAAGACAACACGCCCCAAACTGCTCTGCAGCAGCTTAAGCGCGAGATCACGCTGGGACTGGAAATCCTTGAAGAAGGGGTCACGATCGTCAACGACGCAGATATTGAGGAGCTTCAGGTTCAGACGCTTCAGCAGTTCCGTGAAGCCAGGGTCCTCTTTGAACACATGGGCATGAACATCGATAGGATTCAGTTCGGACCAACCTTTCAATAACGAACTGCGGTTGCTGGACAACGGCGCGGAACCATCCTGTGATAGGAACAAGGGCTCCAGGCCTCCTCCGGCTAAACCAGCCGCAGCCACGATCGTCAAGAAAAGAATTAGAAGAGTTTTCAGTTTCATGCTGAGGTCTCCTCGAGGAATCAGACGTCAAGAATTGGGAGCATGATTAGAAAGTTGGCTCGTTGCCGTGCGGGTTCAGATCAAAGGGTGGTGGCAGTCGCCAAATGGCTTGAGGCACGGAGCTGTCTGTACCGCGTAAAACCTCCATCGGCAGGTCATTGGAGACGAGACTATTGAACGCATCGCGAGCGAACCACTTCACGAACAGTGGCCTTGGACGAAGAGGTTAGCCGTCCCGGCTGTGGCTCGCCGTTAGTCTGACCCGCAGACGCTGACCTACGGAAAGAATGAGCAAAAGGCTGGAGGCGAGAAGGAAGACTTCGCCGGCCTGATGATGGCGCACAGATTCGACCGCTAGTAGAAAGCCCGCAAGGACTAGCAGGGTGAGAGCAATCCCGGCATGAAGGTGGGCCATCCCGGTTAAAGGCCACTGGTCAAGAGGTTGCACCAGCTCCCGGCCGTGCTCCGACTCCTTACAACCCGGTTTGAAAGCACATTGGTTGCATATCTTAGCCGCGGCCCGATAGCGAGCTACCCTTCGCTCGATATCAATTTCAATTGGGCGTAGCTGATTTCCTTGAGAACACTGCCAGGCGTTCAACCGAGGGTCATATCGGAATCCGACCGTCTTCGCGGCCCGAAGGCGACGCTGAGAGAAGCGATTGAACCTCCCGATAATTCGCGAGTACATAAAAAAGCAAGACCGGGAAGACCAGCGAATTGATCAACAAACGATGTTTAACCAGCAGTCACTTTGAGTGGCTCCAAACCTAGACCGCTTTGAGCGGTTCACAAAATCAAGCCTCCGGTTTTGCCGGAGGTCCTTTGACTGAAAGGCCAGACAAGGCTACCCGAGGCGGAGTCAGCCGCGGTGGATGCCTTGGCGTTCGAGAATGCGATAGAGGGTGCGCCGGTCGATGTCCAGAATCTCGGCTGCTCGCGACGCGTTTTGGCCGGTCACTTCAAGAATCTCGAGGATGTATTCCTTTTCCTTTTGAGCGAGAGTCAGATGAGGAGACAGCCGGGTGCTGAGGAGGCCTGTGCCCTCAAAGCCACGCCGGATCTCGGCAGGGAAGTCGTCTCGGGTGAGGACGCCGCTGCTGTTGAGAGCAATCGCCCGTTCAACCGCGTTCTCCAATTCGCGCACGTTTCCAGGCCAGTCATACTGAATCAACATGGGATAGACCAGTTCCTGTATTCCGATGGTCCTGTCAGACGCAGCGGCATAACGGCGCACAAAGTGGTCCAGCAGAAGCGGGATATCTCCGCGCCGAAGCCGCAAGGGAGGAAGATCGACCGTAACGACCTTAAGACGATAGAAGAGATCCTCCCGAAAGCGATGCGCCTTCACCATTTCTTCCAAAGGTTGATTGGTGGCGGCGATGATCCGGACATCTACCCGGATCGGATCCGTGGAGCCGACCCGAAGAACTTCGTGCTCTTCGAGCACCCGCAGCAGCTTCATCTGCAAAGCCGGCGTAGTATTGGAAATCTCATCGAGGAAACACGTCCCGCAGTGGGCTGCCTCGAACATACCGACCTTGTTTCCAGCGGCGCCCGTGAAGGCCCCTTTGACGTATCCGAAGAGTTCGCTTTCCAGCAGCGATTCAGGCAGGGCTCCGCAATTGACAGTTTTGAAGGGACCTGTGCTGCGACTACTGGTGTCATGAATCAAACGGGCAACCATCTCCT
>Ga0075423_10001236_pt1 | contig 22128 bp, 24 predicted proteins | sample SoiMethybrSBSTD2_FD_80114 | JGI IMG/M metagenome (GOLD analysis project Ga0075423, IMG submission 80114) | Bulk soil microbial communities from a Populus tree surrounding site in Tennessee, USA - Soil MetaG P. TD hybrid SBSTD2 | ecosystem: Environmental > Terrestrial > Soil > Tree plantation... | reverse complement strand
TTCCTGTCTCCCGAAGGGCGTTCAGAGCCGGAAAAACGCCTCGACCGGATACGCCGGGCGGTCCGACACTGCGGCTTCAGCGAAGCGCTCAACCTCACGCTCGTGTCGCCCGGCGACAATCAGGCGCTCGGCGATTCTTCCGGCGGGATTCGCATCCTGAACCCGCTGGCGGAAGGCGAGGATCGGCTGCGTTTTTCGCTCATTCCCGGACTGCTGCGCAATCTGGCCTATAACCTGAACCGCCATCTCCCCGAGGGGCGGCTCTTTGAAACCGGGAGAGTGTTCCACCCACCGGCCACCCAAGGAGAGCTGCCGGATGAGGAAGAGAGGCTGGGCCTGGTGCTGGGGGGGAAGAGCGCAGCACGGCACTGGAGCGAGCCCGAGAGGGAGCCCGATTTCTTCGACCTGAAGGGAGCCCTGGACCTGACGGTGAGAAGTCTGGGGGAGTTGCAGGTGGAGTGGAAGCCGACGCACCGCCCTTTCCTCACTCCGGGCCGTGGGGCGGAAATGCTCGTCGCAGGCAAAACTCTGGGCTGGGCGGGCGAGCTGAAGCAGCAGATCAGCGACGCCTGGAAACTGGAAAACGTCGTGCTCGCCGGAGAGATTTCCCTGAGGGAATTGGCGGCGGCACTTCCCGGGGACGCCGCCTTCCGGCATACTCCCCTGGCACGCACCCCCGGGGTGAGCCGGGACCTGGCTCTGATTCTCGACGGAACGTACACGTATCGGGAAGTGGAAGCTGCCATCCGCGGAGTCGAAGGGATTCCGGTGGCTTCCGTCGAGTTGTTCGATCGCTACGAAGGGGCCCCGATCCCGACGGGGAAAACCGGCATGGGGGTCCGCATCGTCTTTCACTCTCCCGGGCGGACCATGGTCTCGGAGGAAATCTCGGAGTTTCTGGATCGAATCATTCACCGACTGCGTGACCGGCTCGGCGCCGTGCTGCGCGGCAACTGAGGGAGGGATTCTTGGCTGCGGAACTGGAAGTCCTCGAACTGCTGGAAGAGCGCGTCCAGCGCGCCACCGAGCTTATTCGCGGCCTCAGGAAGGACAACCTGGAGCTGAAGGCCCTGGTGAAGGACGCGGAAGCGCGCCTCCTGAAATCACAGGAGACCATCGCGAAACTGGAGGAGCAAGGCCGGCAGGGGGACGAAGTCACCCGGCAGCTGCAGCTTCTCCAGGAGGAGCGGCGTGAGATCCGCGGCCGGGTGACGCGGATGCTCGAGACCTTTGCGACAATGGAGGAAATCCCCTCCTCCGGACAGGCGGACAACTGAGCCGCGATTCCCCTCGGACAAGGGCGGGAGCGGGAGATTGCCGATGGACAAGAACGTGACCCTGGTGCCGGTCGAGATCTACGGCCAGACCTACAATCTCCGGGGCGAAGGAGACACCTCCTACATCACGGATCTGGCGGCGTTCGTGGATCGCAAGATGCGGGAGGTGTCGGACACTACCGCCACCGTAGACTCACTGAAGGTGGCGATCCTGGCGGCTTTGAACATCGCGGACGAGCACTTTCAGATCAAGGACGCGCAACACGAGCGCCATCTCGGCACGACTCAGCGACTGCAGCGCCTGGTGGAGCTGCTGGATCGGGCCTTGCCGGGAAAGAAGGAAGCGTAGCAAGCGAGTACGGCGGCAAGCGCGAAAGGGTTTGCCTTGACGGCGCAGGGGGAGAGGGCATAGCATCGCGTCGACCTCATACCCCTGCGAGGTTGGTGTTGGGGCGGAAAATTTGAGCCAACACTGTTTGAATGGGGATCCGGGTCTGCCCACGGTGTGCATCCTCTGCGAGGGGGAAGCCTGAAGTGGGAGCAGGGTCCCCCTGCTGGCCAAGCCAGGTTCAAATAGCCCGCACCACACGGCCGAGCGGGGGTAAATTGATCTCCCCCAGCCGTTTTCCATTCCCATCTCCGCCGCACAGCGAGCCCTAGAGGTAAAAGGCGTAGGCTCCTGAGGGAATTCCCTTGGATTTGATTCTCGCCATTATCATCGCGGTGGTCGCCCTTCTGGCGGGCGCGGAGTACTTCTTTCACCGCACCTTCATCCGGCGCAAAAAGGCGGAGGCCGAAAACCGCGCCCGCGCTCTGCTGGAAGACGCCGAGCGCCAGGTGGAAATCCGCCTGAAGGAGCTGGAGATCGAAGCGCGTGAGAAGGCCGACGCCACCGAGGCGGCCTTCGAGCAGGAGATTCGGAAGAAACGCGCCGATCTGCAGGCGGGCCGGCGGCAGCAGGAGGATCAGGAGCGCCTGCTGGAGCGCAAGGCGGCGCTGCTGGCCCAGAAGCAGAGCGAGGTGGAGGGCAAGGAATCGGCGCTTCTCGAGAGGGAAGCCGCGCAGAACGCGCGCCAGAGGGAATTCCAGGCCCTGGTGGAGGAGCAGCGCGCCCGGCTGGAGCGTCTCGCGGGAATGACCGCGCAGCAGGCGAAGCGGGAGCTGATGCGCGAGATGGAGTCCCAGGCACGCCAGGAAGCGGCTGCGATCCTCAAGCGAGTCGAGGACGAGACCCGGGAGCGCTCCGGCTCGGAAGCGCGGCGGATTCTCGGCTCCGCCCTGCAGCGGGTTCCCGTGGGACAGATCGTCGACCTGGCCTGCTCGCTGGTGACCCTTCCCAACGACGAGATGAAGGGGCGCATCATCGGGCGTGAGGGGCGCAACATCCGCGCCCTGGAGATGGCCACGGGAATGGACCTGATCGTGGACGACACTCCGGGAGCGATTCTCCTGTCGGGATTCGATCCCCTGCGCCGGGAGATCGCGCGGGTCTCCATCGAGAGGCTGGTGGAGGATGGGCGCATCCACCCCGGCCGCATCGAGGAGGTGGTGCAGAAAGTCCGGGAGGAGCTGGAGCAGATTGTCTTTCAGACCGGCGAGACCGCCGCCTTCGAAATGGGCATCGTCTCCCTTCCGGAGCCGCTGGCCAGGCTCGTGGGAAAGATGAAATACTTCATGATCTCCGGATACAACCTCCTGCAGCACTGCCGGGAAACCGCCGTGCTGGCCTGCAGCATGGCGGCGGAGCTGGAACTCTCCGGCGACCTGTTGAAGCGCGCGGGACTGCTGCACGGAATCGGCTGGGTGGCCGACTCGGGGTCCGACACTCCCCCGCTGATCCTCTCTTCCGAGATCGCCGGCAGGCTCGGCGAGAGCCCCAGGGTCGTCCAGGTCATCCGCAGCCTCCACCCTTCGGAAAGCGAAGCATCGGTTGAGGCCGCGCTGCTCCGGATGGCCCGCAAGATTTCCCTGTCACGCCCGGGCATGCGGCGCGAAAACATGGAGATCTGGATGTCGCGCATGCGCGACCTGGAGCAGGTGGCCATGGGCTTTCCCGGCGTCTCCCGCGCCTACGCCATGCGCTCGGGCAAGGAGCTGAGAGTTCTGGTCGAAACCGACAAAATCAGCGACGCCGACGTCCTGTGGCTCTCCAAGGACATCGCCTCGAAGATCGAGCGGGACGTCAACTATCCGGGCCAGGTGCGGGTCAACGTGATTCGCGAGACCCGCGCCGTGGATTTTGCCAAGTGACCCATTGAGAATCCTCTTCATCGGCGACGTGAACGGGCGGTCGGGTCGGAGCCTGGTCCGGGAGCACCTGGATCGGCTGGTGGATCGTCAGCACGTCGATTACGCCGTGGCCAACGTGGAGAATGCGGCCGACGGATTCGGGGTCACGCCTGCGCTGGCCGCCGAGCTCGAAGGGATGGGGCTGCACGTGATGACTTCCGGGAATCACATCTGGGACAAGGTTGAGATCCTGCCTTACATCGAGGAGCACCGCAATCTCCTGCGGCCGCACAACTACCCCCCCGGTGCGCCGGGGACCGGAGTGCACGTGGGGAGCACCGCAGGCGGTGTGCCGGTGGCGGTGATCAACCTCATGGGGCGGGTCTTCATGAACTCCCTGGATTGCCCCTTCCGAACCGCCGACCGGATCCTCGACGAGCTGAAGGATCGATGTCGCGTGATCCTGGTGGATTTTCACGCCGAGGCCACCTCCGAGAAGGTGGCTCTGGGCTGGTACCTGGACGGACGGGTCAGCGCCGTCGTCGGGACCCACACGCACGTCCAGACCGCCGACGAGCGGGTGCTTCCCCAGGGCACCGCCGTGATCACCGACGTGGGGATGACCGGCGCGCGCGACTCGGTGATCGGCGTCGAGAAAGAGCTGGCCATTCGGCGCTTTCTGCAGCAGATGCCCGTGCGGTTCGCCTGTGCCAGAAAGAACCCGCGTCTCTGCGCCGTGGTGGTGGAGGTCGACGAAGCCACCGGACGCGCCCGGAAAATCGAGCGCCTCGATCTGCCCGGCGCCGAGTGACGCCGAGGGGGAGCCGCGCCGTGGAGCAGATTCCCCTGAAGCCGCTGGAAGACAGCCGGCGCGTTTATACCGTATCGGAAATCAACGCCCTGGCGCGCGATCTTCTGGAGTCCACCTACTTCGACATCTGGGTCGAGGGGGAAGTCTCCAATCTCCGCTCCCCGGGATCCGGGCACCTCTATTTCACGCTGAAGGACGCCTCCTCCCAGATCGCCGGCGTGCTGTTCCGTGCGCAGTCCTCCCAGCTCAAGTTCAAGCTGGAGGACGGCCTCAAGATCCTCACCCGCGGCCGCATATCCCTCTACGAGGCGCGCGGCACCTATCAGATGATCTGCCAGTGGATGGAGCCCGCGGGAATCGGCTCGCTGCAGCTCGCGTTCGAGCAGCTCAAGCGGCGCCTCGAGGCGGAGGGGCTGTTCGATGCCGCCCGCAAGCGTCCCCTGCCCGCTCTCCCACAGCGCATCGGGGTGGTCACCTCACCCACCGGCGCAGCCTTGAAGGATTTCCTCCACGTGCTGGGGCGACGCTACGCGAATCTGCGGATCACCATCCACCCGGTGCGGGTCCAGGGGGGCGAGGCCGCCCCGGAGGTGGCCGCCGCGATACGACGCCTGAACCGCATGGGCGGATTCGATGTCCTGGTGATCTGCCGCGGAGGAGGGTCCCTGGAGGACTTGTGGCCGTTCAACGAAGAAGTCGTGGCGCGGGCCGTCTCTGAGTCCCGCATTCCGGTGATTTCCGCCGTGGGGCACGAGGTGGATTTCACCATCTGCGACTTCGTCGCCGACTTCAGGGCCGCCACGCCTTCTGCCGCTGCGGAGCTGGTCATCGCGAGCAAGGAAGAGCTGGAGGAGCGGATTGCCTCCCTCACGACCCGACTGAGATCCGCCGTGCGGCTCCTCTTCGGTGATCTCAGGGAGCGGATCGCGAGATTGGGGAGGAGCCGGACCCTACTCTCCGCCCGCGCCCGCGTGGAAGCCCTCTCCCAGAGACTGGACGACTCTCAGGGGCGTTTGCGCGAGGCTTTGCGAGGGATCCTGGAAGAACGCCAGAAGCGCCTGCGCCAATCGAGCGAGGCCATCTCACCGAAGCTCCTTTTGGCCGCGGTGTCCGCCCGGCGCCAGAGCCTGGAGCATTGGACTCTGCTCAGCCGGCGCGGGCTCGTTCAACATATGAAGACCTTGCGCGAGCGCTGGCGCGCCCTTTCCTCGCTGCTGGATTCGCTCTCGCCGCTGGCCGTGCTGGACCGCGGTTACGCGCTGTGCCTGGATCCCGACTCCGGCTCGCCGGTCACCGACACCCGGCACCTTCCCCCTTCCCGGCGGGTGGAAGTCCGGCTCCGGAGAGGGCGAATCCATTGTGAAATCCAAGAGGTGACTCATGTCCAAGACGACGAAAAAGGGATCTAAGGAAATTCGCTTCGAGGAGGCCTTGAGCGGCCTGGAAAAAATCGTCGCGCAGCTGGAGGGGGGCGAGATTCCGCTGGACGATGCGCTGCAGCTGTTCGAAGAGGGCGTGAGACTCTCCCGATTCTGCAGCGCCAAGCTGGACGAGGCGGAGCGGCGCATCGAAATCCTGATGAAGGGAGCCGATGGCGAGTGGCAGGCCATGCCCTTCCAGGGAGAGAACGAGGAAGAAGTTGAAAACGGCACACCCGGCCAAGGAGCGTGACGCCGCGGCATTCCGGCGCTACCTGGATCTCCAGCGGCGAGAAATCAACCGGGAGCTCCGCCGGCGCCTGACGGTACCCCAGGCAGCGCCGGGGACCCTGCTGCGGGCCATGCGCTATTCGCTGATGGCCGGCGGAAAGCGCGTGCGGCCCATCCTGGTACGTGAGGCCAGCCGGGCGGTGGGAGGAACCGATGCCTGGGTGCTCCCGGCCTGCTCGGCGCTCGAGATGATTCATACCTACTCGCTGATCCACGATGATCTCCCCTCCATGGACGACGACCGATGGCGGCGTGGCCTGCCGACCGCCCACGTCAAATTCGGCGAGGCGCTGGCGATCCTTTCGGGCGACGCGCTGCACACCCTCGCGTTTCAAATCCTCTCCGAGGAGCCCCGGGGAGATCGCTTCGCGGCGCGGCGCTCGAGGGTCCTGTCGGAGGTGGCCAGGGCGGCCGGCGTTGAGGGTATGGTCGGCGGCCAGGTCCGCGATCTGGAGTCGGAGGGTCGACCGGTATCACCCGCCGGGCTCGCCCGGATTCACCTGGGAAAAACCGGGGCGCTGCTGACGGCGGCCGTCGTGTCCGGTGGAATTCTGGGTGGGGGAGATGCGCGGGACATTGCGGCCCTGAGGCGTTATGGACGGTGGCTCGGCCTCGCCTTCCAGATTGTGGACGACATTCTGGATGAGGAAGGAACCCGCTCCAATCTCGGGAAATCCCCGGGCAAGGACCGGGCCAGGAAGAAGGCCACCTATCCGGTGCTCTTCGGTCTGGAGAAGTCGCGCTCCATGGCGCGCCACGCCATGCTGTCGGCACGCCGGGCCCTGACCCCGCTGGGCCCCCGCTCGGCGCGCCTTGCCCAGATTGCCGAATTCATCCTCTCCCGGAACAGCTGACTCGATGTCCCGCGTCCACAGGGCGACAGGTTGAAGAAGCCGGCTTCGGAAAAGCTGCGTCTGGACCATCTCCTGGTGGCGCGCGGCCTGGCCGATAGCCGCGAGCGGGCCCAGGCCCTGATCCTCGCGGGTCGCGTGGAGGTCGAGGGGAGGAACGCGGTCAAGGCGGGCGAGCGCATCGATTCCTCCGTTCGCCTGGTGCTCCTGGGCCCGGATCACCCTTTCGTCGGGAGAGGCGGGGTCAAGCTGGCCGGGGCGTTGGAGCGCTTCGGCATCGAACCCGACGGCCGGGTGGCGCTGGATGTCGGGGCGTCCACGGGAGGGTTCACCGACTGCCTGCTGCAGCGCGGCGCCCGGCGCGTCTATGCGCTGGATGTGGGAACCGGCCAGCTCCACGACCGTCTCCGGAGGGACCCGAGGGTCACGGCGCTGGAATCGATCAACGCCAGACACCTGCAACCCACGCACCTTCCCGAAAGCGTCTCCCTGATCACCGTGGACGTCTCCTTCATCTCCCTGCGGCTCATTATTCCAGCCCTCGTCCCTCTCATGACGGCCGACGCGGACCTCGTCGTGCTGGTGAAGCCTCAGTTCGAGGTGGGGAGGCGAGAGGTCGGAAAGGGAGGCATCGTCCGCGACCCCCGCTTGCACCGCCGGGTGATCAATGAAATCCTTTCGTTCGGCGCTTCGGTGGGGCTGACCGCGATGAACCTCTGCGCATCTCCCCTGCCGGGCACCGAGGGGAATCGCGAGTACTTCCTGCATTTTCGCATCGGCGGGCCGGGAGGGGATCCTTCCCTGCTCGAGCAAAAGCTGGCGGAGGCGATCAAAACGTGAGGCACAGCCTGGATCTGGACCCGGTCGGCATCGTGACCAAGTCCCGAGCAGCGGGAGCCCGCAAGCTGTTGCGAAAGCTCACCGGGCTCCTGCGGCGACGCGGGATTCATTACCTTTGTGATCCCGCCACGGCCAAGCTGCTGGGTGAGCGCGGCAGATCCCGGACCCTGCCGGTGTTGACCGGGGCCGTGAAGCTCCTGGTGGTGCTGGGCGGCGATGGAACCCTTCTGGGAGTGGCGCGGAGCTTGACGGATCGGCCGGTTCCGGTTCTCGGCGTCAACCTGGGCAAGCTGGGCTTTCTCACCGAGACGGCCCTGGGAGATCTGGAGGCGGTGCTCGCCAGCGTGCTGGACGGACATTTCGAGGTGGAGGAGCGCATGATGCTCCAGGTCCAGGTGCTGCGCGGCAGAAAAGCGATCGCGACCTCCACCCTGTTGAACGACGTGGTCATCAACAAGAGCGCCCTGGCCCGTATCCTGGAGATGGACGTTCGCATCGACGGGCAGTTCGTGGCGATCTACCATGCCGACGGGCTCATCGTGGCGACCCCTACCGGCTCAACCGCCTATTCCCTCTCCGCCGGCGGACCCATCGTGCTGCCGGGGATGAAGGCTTTTTGCATTACGCCCATCTGCCCCCACGCCCTGACCAACCGCCCCTTGGTGGTCCCCGACTCCGTGACGATCCAGGTCACGCTCGAATCGGAGTCGCCGGATGTCTACTGCACCATGGACGGTCAGATTGGCCTGCCGTTGAAGGCCGGTGACCGCCTGAAGGTCAGGCGAAGCGGCACGACTCTGCCGCTCATCGTCCCCCAGCCGCGAAACTTCTTCGACGTCTTGCGAAAGAAGCTGCGCTGGGGCGCCCGCTGAGCCTCGCCGCATGCCGGCTCTTTCTGAGATGGACTCCGCGGATTTCGAATGCCTTGAAGGGGATTATTTGCCGGGAGGAGTGGCGGCGGGAGGCGCGGCCCCTGAGACCAGGACCTTGGCTCCATACTTCTCGATCATGGCGGAGTCGATCTCGGAGACCGACTTTTTCTCCGCCGCTAGGCGATTCAAAGTGGCTTTCATCTCGTTGGATCCCTGATCCCGGGCGCAGGTGCACTTCCCGAGCGTGTCGGAACACTCCCCGCACAGGCAGTTATACCGATCGGCGACGATGCCCGCTTTGGCGGAGAGCAGCACGGGAGATCCCGGCACCAGGGTGTCGGGAGCCGGCTGAGTGGAGGAGGCGCTGACGGTGGAGGCCGAGGAGAACCTTCGCATCAGGAAGTAGCCGGCCACCGCCGCGATCACCAGGACCAGCAACAGGGCCACCCATTTGGGCCGGGGTCGCGACAAGGCGGCGAATTTGGCTTCCGGATCCATGCGATCCTCCTGGAAACCGCGGTATTATAGGGAACCACGCGGGGAGAGTCAAAGCCCGACCTTTCAGCCCCGGAGAGAGAGGACTCCTTGATCGATCGCTTGCAGGAAGATTTGAAGCGGGCCATGAAGGCCGGCGACAAGATGACCGTCTCCGTCCTCCGTATGCTCCTTTCGGCCTTGAAATATTCCGCCATCGACGAGAAGCGCGACCTTGGCCCGGAGGAGGTGGCGGCCCTCCTGCAGAAATCGATTCGCAGCCGCAAGGAATCCATCGAGGCGTTCCGCAAGGGGGGACGGCCGGAGCTGGCCGAGAAGGAGGAGGCCGAGCTCAAGATCGTGGAACAATACCTTCCGGCCCAGATGGAAGGCGCGGAGCTCGAACGGGCCGTGGACAGTCTGCTTTCCGAGCTCGACATCACCCAGAAGAAGGACTTGGGACGGGCCATGAAGGAATTCATGGCGCGCCACCGGGGAAAGGCCGACGGGAAAGCGGTCAACGCCATCATCGCCTCCCGCCTGCGCTGAAGCGCCCGCCCAGGCGGTTGAAAGGCCTGAGTCTGGCGGCTATACTGCCGCACCGTAGGTTTCATCGCTCGATCCGAGGGTTTCTCCTGTTGCGGATGTTCCGCCCACCCAAGCCGCTGCTGCTCCTGCTGATCGGGGGGGCGCTCTCCCTCCTGCCCATGTCGGGCTGCGGGAACGGCGGTGGAGATCCCGACGTCGTCATCGCCCCTATCATTCAGGCCAGCGTCGTCCAGACCAGCCCGACGCAAACGGATCGCGTGGTCTCGATGAACAACATCACCGCGGTGGGCGACATCGTCAACGCCGACCTCGTCGTGAGCGACAGCACGGGAACTCTGGACCTGGACGACGTGGACCTGGTGCTGCGCTACGACGCAACGTTCATGCAGGTGACGGTCGTCCGGCCGGAGACGCTGTTCGGCAACTGCGGGACATTGAATACTGCGTGCAATCTCGTGAGCCCCATCTGCCTGAATAATCTCGTCAGCGCCAATGCCGGAGGCACGCGCTATTGCCGCCTCAACGGCAGTACTCTCTGCGTGACGGACACCGATTGCCCGGCCCCGAACGACAAGTGCGGGAACTTCGGCAAGCTGTCCATCTCCCTGGCCGTGATCACGGGCCCCAAGACCTGCTCCAACAAGTCATCCCAGTCCTGCACGCAGGCCTCCGATTGCAAGTTCTGCTCCTCCAACCAGTCGATTGCCTGCGTCAACGCCGGCACGTGCAGCGGCACCTGCGTCTCGTTCGTCTGCGCCGGAGGATCTTTCGACGGCCACTCCTGCTCCACCAATGCCGATTGCGTGGACAGCTGCAATGCGGGCACTTGCTCCGGCTGCTCCGCGGTTCTGGTGAGCGGGACGACCCGAATCCTCAATCTCACGATGCGCGTGATCTCGACGGGAACGAGCGATGTGCGGTTCGTGGTCTCGTCCAACCCGCTCGACGAAGCTTCGTTCCTCCGCAAGGACGCTCTGGACTTGAGCGGTATCCAGTTCTGGCCCTCGGTCGACTCGCTCGATCCCTCGCTGGTTCAGGGATCTTTTACGGTAACCGGGACGAAGTAACGGCGCCTCATGAGGGCGTCACGCATGATGGGGGGAACATGGAAGAAAAGGTGGTTGCCCATTACAAGAACGGCAAGACCCTGCGCGGGCTCACCCAGGATTTCACTCCGGGCTCCGAGTCCTTCTATCTGCTGCCCAGTGAGGGCGGAGGAGTCCCCAGCACCGTTCGCATCGAGGACCTGAAGGCACTCTTCTACGTCCGGGAATGGGGAGCCGCGCGCCGCTCCGTGGAACGGGCAAAGAAGTTCGCCATGGAATCCTCGCTGGGGAAAAAGGCGGTGGTGGAGTTTCACGACGGCGAAAAGGTGTGGGGATTCTCCGAAGGCTACAGCCGGGAGCGCCAGGGCTTCTTCTTCTACCCCGCCGACCCGGCGGAGAACAACGTCCGGATCTATGTGATCAACAGCGCCGTAAAGGACATCCGCTTCGAAGATTGATTATTTTTCGTGCTCGCGGATGTAGCGCAGGACGACGTCGTCCAGCGTATCGTCTTTCTGAATCCGCTCTTCCAGATTCTCCCATCCCAGATAGTCATCCAGCGCCTTGCGCGTCGCGGCGTCGTAGAGTCCGTTGATCGGCCCCTTGTAGAAGCCACGCTTGGCAAGCATCTGTTGCAGCTCCTTGGCCAGATCCGAGTCGATCGGGTGCACCCGGGAGCGATCCGTGCGGCCGAAGTAGAGGTGATGGATCTCGACCAGGCGGCGCAGCTCGCGCAACGGCTCCGGATTGTCGTCCACCCTGAGATCCACCCAACGGTCTCCCTTCCCGCCGTATCCGGCTCCCTTGCGAACCACCAGAAGAGCGGCCGATTCACGGCCCCGGCGATCTCCGCCGGCCGCCTGACCTGCGTCCAGCGCCGTAAGCAGGCGATCGGCAAGCTCTCCCTTCGAGGCCTCGAAAGCTTTCGCCATCGCCTCCACGGTCTCCGGTCCTACGAGAATGTTTCCCTGCACGGCGAAATTCTCACCGGTTCTGCCGCCGGCCCACGAAAAGCAGTTCTTGCCGGTGAAGGTCGCTGCGCGGCCCTTGGCGTCCACCATCCCCGCCTGCCGATCCTCGCGACCGGCATCGGCATTCACCACTTTGTCCAGCGCCGCCTGAGCGCTGAGGCCCCGGGCCATCAGATCGAGGCCATCTTGTCCGTAAGAGAGATTGGCGGCCGCCTGCGTTGCCACCGCACCCACCCCAGCCTTGGCCCAGGGAACGCCGCTGCCCACGGCCGGGAACTTGGAAGTCACCGCCACGCCGAGATCCCCGGTGGCGGGATCGAAGGCCACGATGGAGAAGGTCGCGATCACGGGACTCCCCTTGAAGGAGCCGGTAGCAGCTCCCGCGGCAAGGGCCCATATCGAAGCCGGCCCCGCGAGCATCAAGATGCCAGCCGTTCGGAATTTCACCAGCCACCTCCCTTGAGAAGAGCCTCCGAAGCCTCATCCAGGGGCAGGAACCGAACCTGGGCGCCCCCCATCTGCCCCAGCTCGAGCAGCGCGATGGACCTTGGAAGAGAAAAACGCCGCGGCCCTGCGGCGCCAGGGTTCAGGAATCGCACTCCTCCCACCACGCGGTGAAAAGGTGCATGAGTGTGACCGAAGACGACCAGAGTGGGCCGGCGCTGCGCGATGAGGCTCGACACTTCGGCGGTGGGACGTTCGGGATGTCCAATCTGGTGTGTCAGGGCCACACGCTCTCCCTGCAGCTCGAGCCATTCCCAAGCCTTGAGCGTGGAGGCCAGGGGAAAGCCGTCCGTGTTTCCAAGCACCGCGGTGACGGGGGCAACGCTGCTCAGCTCGGTCAGGATCTCTTCTCCACCGATGTCCCCCGCGTGCAGAATGACATCCACTCCCTGAAACAGCTCCAGGACCCTCGAGTCGAGTCTGCCGTGTGTATCCGAGAGGACACCGATTCGCATGCGATTTGCCCCGACGAATTCTCATCTCCGCATCCCAACCCTGTCAAGGGAATGACGAATCCTTGCGGGCCGATCAGCCGCGACCTATATTCCAGGGGTGTTTCCTTGGGAAAGGAGATTGGCAATGAAACGTACCCTTCTCGGCGTCGGATTGACCCTGCTTCTCTCCGCCGGAAGCGCACGCGCCGGCGTGGCGTTCGACGTGGCGGTCGGCATGGACCTGAATGAAGACACACGCATCTTCCTCAACGTGACGAACCAGACCTGGCGGCCCGCGGTCGCCACCACTCTGATTCAAGGATGCGCTTACCCGCAAGACGATTTCCCGGTCATCGCCTTCCTGTCCTACCACTCGCACCGAAGCCCGAGCTTCATCTTGAATCTGCGCCGGGAAGGCTACGGCTGGTCCGACATTTTCTTCCAGCTCAATGTTCAGCCCTCGGTATTGTTCGTGGGCATCGATCGGGACCCTGGGCCACCGTATGGAAAGGCGTGGGGATACTGGAAGAAGCACTATACCCCCGGAACCCGAGCGCGCTATCGCATTGCAGATCGGGACATCGTCGGCCTGGTGAAAGTGCAGACGGCCTCACGGCACTTCGGCACCAGCCCTTACGCTGTCATTGACGCGCAGCGCGACGGGAGGCGCCCCGAGGCGTTCACGGCGAACCGTTGGAAGCAGAAAAATGGGCGCCAGACCTGGGCGACTCCCGCGAGCCACGGGAATGGGCGAGGCCAGGAAATGAATCGTGACGAGGACGACGACCACCCACAGGGCCACGGGAACTCCAAGGGCCACTCGAAGGGCCAGGGCAACGGCCATGGAGTCGACCGGGACTGACGAGACAACCCTGAGGACCACGGGCGCGGGAGGCCATGCTCCCGCGCCTTTTTTTTAGCTCTTCCCGGGCTGTGCCGGGAGCCCCTCCACCAGCAACATGTCGGCGCGCGCGGTGCGCTGTCGCAGATCCCGCGCGGGGCGATACTCCCTGGAGTCCCACCAGGCCCGAGCCTTATCCGCGTCGCTGAACTCGAGAATGACCAGCCGTTTGGACGGCCACGCCCCCTCCAGGCACTCGGTCGGTCCCCCTCGCACCAGGTACTTTCCCCCGAACAGCGCTATTGAAGCCGGAGCCAGCTGCTTGTATTCTTCGTACCCGATCGGTTCGGTCACCTCGATTTCCACCAGGATGTAAGCCGCCATCAGGAGCCCTCCGGAAGATCGATTTGCAGGATGCTGGGAAATTGGGTTTTTTCCGGATTCATCGCACCGCGCGCCGCATCGAAGGCCTCCCAGTCGCTGTTGGACACCACGAAAAACCGGCTCTTGTCGACCACGCCGAGGGTCGGCGAGGTGAGCGCCTCGGATCCCGATTCCAGCACCGCGACTCGGTTCACGCGTCGCCCATCCCGCGAAAGGGTGAGTGCGAGCACCCGGTTGGGCTGTGTCCCATTCTGAACCACCACCAGGCCGGCGCCGCGAGCGTAAAGCCCATCGACCCCCAACAGGGTCGTGTTCTCGGGAGAATCCAGCAGTGACACCCGCTTCGAGGGGAGCTCCACACGAAAAATCCCCGAGGAATAATCCGCCACGATGAGCGCATTTCCATCCGTCGTGAAATCGAGCCCCTGCGGGGAAGTGAATGGACCCGGTACCAGGTAAGGGCTCAATTCTCCCTTCCCGGCCTGCAGAATCCAGAGACCCGGCGAGAGGCTGTCGCTCACGTACACATTTCCCTGGCCGTCAACGGCCAGATCGCCGAAGACGTGCTCACCGCTCCCCGCGGGCGCCAAGTGCTTGCCGAGCAATTTCCCCGATTTCAGATCGTACCGAAAAACCCCAGCCTCACCGCTCTCCCCTTTCTGATATCCCTCCATCTCCGCGATGGGCGAGCTGCACACCCACAGGACGCCGCGCGCCGGATCCACCTTCATGCCGAACACCCCCGAAAGGGCATCGCCAGCGGCGCTGAATGTCCGAACCTGAAAGGTTTTCCCGTCGATGCGCAGGATGCGGCGCCGCCGCACGCTTCCCAGGAAGAAATCCCCGGAAGCGGGGTCCCGGGCCAGGCCTTCGGGGATGAGCCCCTTTTCATGGACTCGGAACAGCGCACGACCCTTCCCGATCGGCAGGGCGTTGCGTCCCAGCTGCTGCAGGGCGCTTGCGAATCCGGCAGTGCCTCTCAAGCTGGTGAAATCTTCGTCTTTGGAGGCAGGAAGCACCATGCCCATCGCAGCGACTCGGTTCAACAACTTCAACGCTTGATCGGGATGCCCGGTCAAGGCTTCGGCACCCGCGAGATTGTAAAGGTAGGTGGGCTGCCGCGGCCGATAACCGACCGCCTCCTGCATGGCCTTGCGGTACTCGTCAAAGTCCTTTTTGAGATAGGCGCTCTGGGCGCGCTGAAACGCCGCCCGCCCCCGGGAGACCGCATCCTCCGGCGTTTGCGCCGCAGCAGCGATGCAGCATGAGAACAGCAGAGCCGTGGCCAGGAATCGTGTCTTCATGGGCCTCCTGAAATCGGCAGTAAGTTTGACACTCCGAAGAGCGCTTGGCTATTATCCGGGAATTGTCACGCAAAGTTTCGAGAGGAGAGTCCATGGGTTTCGCCACCGACGCCATTCATGCGGGTCAGGAGCCTGATCCCACCACCGGCGCCATCATGACCCCCATTTACCAGACTTCGACCTACGTTCTGGAAGCGCTGGGAGAGAGCAAGGGATTCGATTACGCGCGCACCATCAATCCCACCCGCCTGGCGCTGGAGAAAAACCTCGCGGCTCTGGAGGGCGGGGGCAAAGCGTACTGCTTCGCATCGGGCATGGCCGCGATCTCCGCCGTCATGACGCTGGTAGGTCAGGGCGATCACATCGTGGTCTCCCGCATGACGTACGGCGGCACCTTCCGCCTGTTCGAGCGCGTGCTGAAGGGGTACGGACTGGAATTTTCTTACGTGGACACGGGCGATCTTGCCCAGGTGGAAGGCGCCATCCGTCCCAACACGCGCATGCTCTACGTGGAGACGCCCACCAATCCCCTCATGGGTCTGACCGATCTCGCCGCCGCCGCGGCCCTGGCCCGCAGGCGCTCGCTGGTCACCGTCGTGGACAACACCTTCATGTCCCCCTATTTTCAGAAGCCGCTCTCCCTGGGCATCGATCTGGTGGTCCACAGCACCACGAAGTTCCTCAACGGGCACTCGGACAGCGTCGGCGGCTGCGTTGTGACCACGCGGGAAGAGCACGCCGAGAGAATCGGATTCGTCCAGAACGCCGTGGGAGCCATCCTCTCCCCTTTCGACTCCTGGCTCGTGCTGCGCGGCGTGAAGACGCTGCATCTGCGCATGGCGAGTCACGATGCCAACGGCAGGAGGGTGGCCGAGTTCCTGGCGGGTCATCCGAAGGTCCGCCGCGTCCTCTATCCCGGCCTCCCCACGCATCCTCAGCACGCCCTGGCGAAAAGCCAGTGCAGCGGCTTCGGGGGAATGATTTCCTTCGACGTAGGGAGCCACGCCGCCGCGAAGGGATTTCTCGATCGGCTGAAGCTGTGCGCGCTGGCGGAAAGCCTGGGAGGAGTGGAGACCCTGATTTGTCACCCGGCCTCGATGACGCACGCGTCCATACCGAGCGAGGAGAGGGAGCGCCAGGGATTCACCGACGGGCTGGTGCGAATTTCGGTGGGAGTGGAGGATATCCAGGACATCCTGGAAGATCTGAAAACCGGCTTCCAGGGCATTTGAGAGAGGAATGTTCTAGAAGCGCTCGCGACCGCCCTTCACCGACGAGCCGATCCAGTTGAGCACGTTCTTCTCCCCGTCGTCGATTTTCAGCGCAAGCACTTCAGGCAGCTCATAAGAGTGCAGGTCCTTGAGGGTCTTCTTGATATCCTCGAGCTGCGCCGAAGTGGTTTTAATGAAAATCATGTTCTCCACTTCGTTCCAGATCTTCCCTTTCCAGCGGTATATCGATCGAATGGCGGGGATGATGTTGACGCAGGCGGCCAGCTCCTGATCCACCAGAGCCTGGGCGATGGTGATGGCTTCTTTCTCGGAAGAGGCGGTGGACAGGACGAGCATGACGTCGTTATCCATGAGTTCGGGAGTCTCCCTTAGGTTCGTTTCAGGACGGTTGGAGTATAGCCCCCGGATCGGCAGGGTGTCAAGGATCGAATCACCTCCAAATCCTTTGCTTGTCAGGAGATCCCTCCTGTGCTATAGTCGCGCCGCCTCGAGGGAGCGAGGCGGATTTTTCTCTCCGCGCCCCGGGGTTTCCATCGTCCTTGGAGAGCGTTTCCCCTCATGCATCCCACACCCATCGCCTTTGGCACATCCGGCTGGCGGGGGATTCTCGGCGATGATTTCACCTGCTTCAATGTGAGGCGCGTCACGCGCGCGGTGGCCCGGCACTTCTGCCGCGAAACCGGCAACCGGCCGCCGCGGATCTTCGTCGGCTTCGACACACGCTTTCTTTCCGAACATCTGGCGCGTGAGGTGATCGCCGTGCTCGCCGCGGAAGGCGTGAAGCCAGTCCTTTCCACCGGTTTCACTCCAACCCCGGCCCTGGCGCACACGGTCCTGAGCAGGAAATTCGACGGTGGGATCAATCTGACTGCGAGCCACAATCCCGCCGAGTACAGCGGCATGAAGCTGTCGATGCGTGATGGTGCGCCGGCGCCTTCGCAGGTAACGCGCCAGGTTGAAACACTCCTGAACGACATCCGGGACGGCTCTGCCCCTCCCCCTTTGCACGCCTCGCAGGTGAAGACCCTGGATCCGGCGCCGGAATATCGGACGGCGGTGTTGAAGCAGGTGCGCTCCAAAATCATCGCCCGGGGAAAACTGAAGCTCGTCTGCGATCCGGTGAACGGCGCGGGAAGCGGCTACCTGCCGTCGCTGCTCGCCCCGGCGAAGAGCCTCGTCACGATTCGCGCCCAGCGTGACGTCACGTTCGGAGGGCACGCTCCCGACTGCTCTGAGAAGCAGCTCTCCCCGCTGATTCAGGAAGTTCGGCGCCGCCAGGCCCATCTGGGGCTCGCCACCGACGGCGATGCCGATCGCTTCGGCGTGGTGGACCGCGGAGGCAGGTTCATGCCGGCCAACTGGGTGCTGGCCTTGATCGCCGATTATCTGCTGGAGACCCGCGCATCGCGCCTCGGAATCGCGCGATCGGTCGCCACCACGAGGCTGCTCGATGACGTGGCCGCGAGCCACTCGGTTCCTCTTTATGAGACGCCGGTGGGGTTCAAGCACTTCCGTGACCTGCTGGTGGATGGCAAAGCCCTGGTTGCCTGCGAGGAGAGCTCCGGCCTTTCCGTTGCGGGCCACATCCCTGAAAAGGACGGCCTCCTGGCGGCTTGCCTGGTGGCGGAGATGGTGGCATTTCGCCAGAAGCCACTGCATCGCCTTCTCGAGGCCCTCTTCCGCAAGACCGGACCGCGCTACTCGCGGCGCGAGGACCATCGGCTGAACATGGAGCAGGTGGAGGAGCTGCGGGCCAGGCTGGAGACTCCGCCGGAAACCCTGGCCGGGAAGAAGGTCGTGGAGGTGCATCGAAAGGACGGGACGTTCCTGGGCTTCCAGGACGGATCCTGGCTGCTCCTGCGTCTTTCGGGAACGGAGCCCTTGGCACGCTGCTACGGTGAAGCCCGCAGTATCCGGGACGTCGGACGACTGATGGACGCGGGCCGCGCCATCATCCCGGCACTTTGAAAGAGCTTGGAGACGAATTGGACGTGGGATGCCCAAGATCAGCTCGTTGATTGCCCGTGAGATTCTCGACTCCAGAGGGAATCCGACCCTGGAAGTCGACGCCATTCTCGGCGATGGAGCTCGGGGAAGGGCCGCGGTCCCATCCGGAGCCTCGACCGGTTCCCGCGAAGCTCTCGAGCTGCGCGATGCGGATCCGGCTCGCTATCAGGGGAAGGGCGTCTTGCGCGCGGTGCGCAACGTGAACGAGTCTCTCCTGCCTGTCTTGAAGGGGTTGGAAGCAAGCGATCAGGCGAAGGTGGACCAAGCGATGCTCGAGGCGGATGGCACTCCCACCAAGAGCCGCCTGGGCGCCAACGCCCTGCTGGGAGTTTCCCTGGCGGTGGCCCGGGCGGCCGCGGCCTCGGCGGGGATTCCCTTGTACCGCCATCTGGGCCGGGACCAGGGAGTGGAGCTGCCGGTTCCGATGCTCAACATCGTCAATGGGGGCGTCCACGCCGACAACAACCTGGATCTGCAGGAATTCATGATCGCTCCCGCGGGAGCTGCTTCCTTCCGGGAAGGGCTCCGCATGGCAGCCGAGGTCTACCAGAAATTGAAAGGGGTCCTGAAGAGCCGGGGGCTGTCCACGGCGGTGGGAGACGAGGGCGGATTCGCGCCGCGATTCGAATCCCATGCCGAGGCCCTGGACTGCATCCTGGAGGCGATCCGGGCGTCGGGGTACGAGCCGGGAAAAGATCTGGTGCTTTGCCTCGATCCGGCGGCGTCGGAGTTCTTCGAGAGCGGCACCTATGTCCTTGAGGCGGAGCGTCCGCCGCGCCGCTCTGCAGCAGAAATGGTGGCTTTTTACTCCGACCTGGCCGAGCGCTACCCCATCGTGAGCATCGAAGACGGGCTGGCGGAAGGAGACTGGGAAGGGTGGTCGCTGCTCACGCAGAAACTGGGAAAGAAGCTGCAATTGGTGGGAGACGACCTATTCGTCACCAACCCGGCCATCCTGCGCGAGGGCATCCGACGGCGAATCGCCAACTCAGTCTTGATCAAGCTGAACCAGATTGGCACGCTCACGGAGACCCTGGAAACCATCCAGCTGGCCCGAGACTCCGGTTACACCTGTGTGATTTCCCACCGCTCCGGTGAGACTGAGGACACGACGATTGCCGACCTGGCCGTAGCGCTCAACCTCGGCCAAATCAAGACGGGAGCTCCCGCCCGCTCCGAGCGGGTGGCGAAGTACAACCGGCTGCTGCAGATTGAGGAGGAGCTGGGCTCGCGGGCCCGCTATCGAGGCCACGCCGTCTATGCTTCCGGCGGAGGGGACCCGAAATGACACCCAGGCGCGATCCGGTGCGGCCGGCCTCTCTGAAGAAGAGAATCCTCTTCACCTTGTCGATCTGCGCAATCCTGGCCATGGCCGGACGGTCCCTGGTTGGAGATCGCGGCCTTTTCGAAGTCTGGCGGAAGAAAGGGGCTTACCAGAAGCTGGCGGTGGAGGTGCAGGCGCTACGCGCGGAAAACGTCGGGCTCAAGGTGGAAATCCAGGCGTTGCGATCCGATCCTGCCGCCATCGAGCGAATCGCCCGGGAAGAGCTGGGCTACTCGCGTCCCGGAGAGATTACGTTCGTTTTCAGGGAAGACGAAGGATCCCGCCTCAGATCCGTTCCTACTTCTCCTCGTTGAAGCCGTCGATGGGGCCCGAGGATGGAGAGTTCCCTCCACCCACATCGGTAATCTGCCTCTTGACGCTCACTCCAATGCTCGGAGTGTAGGTTCCCGTTCCCATCTGGAGGGAGGAGCCGGTGACGGAAATATCGTACGAGCCGTAGATCCCGAGGCCGGCTCCATGAAACGACTTCACGAAATAAACCCCGGTGGTGGGCGCCGTGAAGGTGATGAGCGAAGAGTTGTCGACGACGGAGCGGTCGTCATTCGACTGGAGGACCGAGATTCCGTCCGGGGCAATCAGCGATAGCGAGGTGTTCGCATCGCCGACCAGGGTGGTGGTTTGAATTTTGTAGGTTTGGCCCAAGATCGTGGAGAACTTGAAAAAATCCAGATCGACTCCCCCGGCGCCGTTCCCCTGATCCTTGAAATAGCTGGCATGGAAAGGCAATCCGTTGGTGGACAACTCGAGACCCGACATGGCGACTTCATTGGGCTCCGCCAGGTCGTTCTTGAAGTCCAGGCCGTGCCGGCTGAATGTGCCGACCATGGAGCCGAGAGACCCTTCGTTGCGGATGAACCAGCCGTCCCAGAAATCCTCCAGGCTCTTGTTGGTGGCCGACGGAATGTAATTGCGCATCACGTCCCACGCCAGGGTTTCGGAAGATCCCATGGTGTCCCAGGTCTCCTCCAATCCCGGGGTGTCGTCGGCGGTGGAGGCGGAATCGATGATGTCCCAGAGCGCCGCGTAGACCGTGACTTCGCTGGTAGCGCCCTTGCAAGTGAACGGGTCCTCGTCCTCGACGTCAAAAAAGAAATCCAGGTTCCCGGGGCCCGACGCTCCGGTGGTCTTCACATACAGCTGGGGATGGGAGAGGCCGAAATGAAGGCGGACGCTCTGGCCGAAATAGGTTGCGAACCCTTCATCGAATGCCAGGCGCAGGTCCTGATTGCAATTCGTGAGGTGGTGGGTCCCGCCGGGGCTGTCGCTGGCGGCAAAATTGTAAACGGCGAAATGGCCTGTCTCGTGCTGGATCACCGTGTCGTTGTAGGGAGAGTTGTCCGCTACCTGCACGACATTGGATCCCAGGTAATTGTTGACGAACACCCCGCCGAAATTCTCCCACTGGAGCTTGAGCTCCTGGCTTGCTCCCGGCCTCGTTCCGTTCAGGAACTTCAGGTACTCGATCGTGTTCAGGCCGACGTCGTAAATGTTGAACGCCTCGGCCCCCGCGCCGATGAGTCCGGTGAAGTTGCCCGCGTTGAGATTCTGGTTCGGCTGATGGGCCAGGAAAAATCCCGTAGTCACCGCGTAATTGACCTTGGATCCATTGACGTTGGTGACCTGCAGGAAAAGATCCGAAGGCCCGGACGCGGTCAGGACGCGGATTTGAATGTCACGCGTGGTCGTGTCGTTCAGTACATCGACGGCATAATTGCCGCTGCCGTCCGTGGCTCCCGTGGCCAGCAGCTGGGTCCCCCCACCCTGCTTGAAACGCACCTCCACCTTGGCGAATCGGATAGGAAGCGCGGGTGTCACGCCGGTGAAGCCGTTCTGGTCGAATTCCCGGTCCTGGTATTTGAAGGAGCCGGTGGCGGTCCAGTTGAAAGCCAAAACTTGCCCGGTCGAGAACAGGGCCGCGATGCCTGCCAGAGCCAGCGTGGTGATCTTCGAGGCGCGCATTGGGAACTCCCCAGAACGGGGGGTGAGCCGATGGGCTACATTTACATGAGAGAGCCGCGTGGGTCAAGAGAATTTGTTGTGGGAAAACCGTTTCCTGCACAGCTCTTCGCTTGATCCGGTTCAGCCCGGGCTCACCCGCTGTCTTGACACTTCCTCTACCCCCCTCCTATAATGCGCCCTCCTTGCCAGCGACGCGGGGTGGAGCAGCCTGGTAGCTCGTTGGGCTCATAACCCAAAGGTCGCGGGTTCAAATCCCGCCCCCGCTACCAACATAGCAGCCGGGCAACCGGTGCAACAAAAAGGGCGACCTGAGGGTCGCCCTTTTTGCATTCCGGGTCCGTGACATAACTCACAAATCCGCAAAATCCCGGCAAAGACGCTACATTTTCGATCGCTCTTCCGGCTTTCATGCGGCTGGCAAGCGGCAGTTTTTTGCCCCAAAAACGCACCTCCGCTCGCCTTGCCAGGCGAGCAGATTGCCACCTCTTC
>Ga0075423_10001234_pt1 | contig 22132 bp, 25 predicted proteins | sample SoiMethybrSBSTD2_FD_80114 | JGI IMG/M metagenome (GOLD analysis project Ga0075423, IMG submission 80114) | Bulk soil microbial communities from a Populus tree surrounding site in Tennessee, USA - Soil MetaG P. TD hybrid SBSTD2 | ecosystem: Environmental > Terrestrial > Soil > Tree plantation... | reverse complement strand
ACTCCGGTCCGTGTCGCCCGAGTGGGGCGTGGCAAACCGCACGAAGCAGATCGTCCGCCCGTCGGGGGACCAGGAGACGGGCGAGGTCGTGAGGCTGGTCGCGACGCTCCAGTCACCCCGCGTCACGCGCGACGCCTCGCCCGTGGCGAGCGACACAATCCACACGTGGGCCGGAGTGGGCGGCGCCGTGGTGAGGTAATCGTCGTTTCCCACCTCGAACGCGTCGTTGGCGCGCTCGGCGGGCCCGCTCGCCGTGTCCGAGGCGATGTACGCGATCGCGCCCCCGTCCGGCCGCCAGGCGAAGTCCTCCACGCCGGCGGGCGCCCGCGTTATCACCCGCGGGTCGCCGCCCGCGAGCGGGAGCGCGAGGACCTGCAGGCGTCCATCGACGGTCGCCAGGAACCCGATCGCGTCGCTCCCGGGCGCCCAGCGCGGACTCCCGAGCCCCGGCCGCCGGGCGACCAGCACGCGTTGACCCCCGGTGGCGATGTCCAACAGGATCAGCTCGGTGTCGTACCGGTTGGCCTGGTAGTTCGGGCGCGCCGCGATGAACGCGATGGCTCGACCGTCGGGCGAGATCTCAGGGTCCGAGAGCCGGACGAGCGACGCCAGGTCTTCCAGCGCGAACGGCTGGGCTTGAGCTGCGGCGCGAGCGGGTGGAGCGAGGGCGAGGAGCGCGAGGCTACAGACGAAGACGGCCTTCACCGCACCCGCCGTCGCATCACACCACCGCCCGGGCGCGCTCGGGAGCCTTCCAGAGGTCGATCGGCTTGGCGATGCCCTTGGGACGGAAGGGCAGCATCACCTTTCGGCCCAGCCCGGCCGACGCGTACGCGGCGTACAGGGCCTCCTGCACCACGCGGCCGGTCTCGCCATCGGATATCGGCGTCTCCTTGCCGCGCACGCAACGCGCGAAGTGCCGTGTCTCTTGTGGGAAGCCGTAGTTCCAATGCTCCTCGAACACGGGATAGGTCCAGCCCTTGGTCGTCGCCGCCTTTTCGACGGCGTAGCCGAACCCGACCTCCGAGTAGGTCGGGAGCGCGTTGCCCATCAGCATGTCGGCGTAGGTCTGCCCCTTCTCGCCGAACACCTCGATGCAATCGTCCATCCCGCCCGGCCGGTTCCAGCTGCTCTCGACCACTCCGATGGCGCCGGTCTCGAATTCGACGATCGTGACCGCCTCGTCATCACCTTGGGTGCGCTGGTGGTGCAGCTGCGTCGCCATCTGCGAGTAGACGCTCTTGATCTTCGGTTTGCCGAGGAACCACCAGCAGAAGGCAATCCCGTGGCACCCCAGGTCCATGACCGCGCCGCCGCCCGACTGCTCCACGTCCCAGAACCACTCCGAGTGCGGACCCGAGTGCTTCTCGCCCTGCTTCACCAGGTGCACGCGACCGAATGCACCTTCGTCGGCCAGTTGCTTGGCCTTCAGGTATTTGGGCGCGAAGAACAGCTCTTCGGCATAGAGCAGCAGGACGCCGGCCTTGTGGCATGCCTCGATCATCGCGTCGGCTTCTTCGAGCGTCAGGCACAGCGGCTTCTCACATACCACGTGCTTGCCGGCCCGGGCGGCGTCGATCGTCAGTGGGGCGTGCAGCCGATTGGGCGCCGTGATCCAGACTAGCTCGACTGCGGGATCGCGCAGCAGCTCGCGGTGGTCGGCATACGCGCGCGGGACGCCGTGCCGCTTGGCGAAATCCGTCGCATGTCCCTTGGTCGGCGAGGCTACGGCCACGACCTCGGCGTCCTCCGACACGGCTTTCACGGCTGCCGCTACGCAATCCGCTTGAAACCGCGAGCCGAGGATTCCGATTCTCACTTTGGACATGGTGGGGAAAGCTGCGGCCGCCGTGCGCGGGGGCGCAAGACCGACGCGTCGGTCCTACCGTCGCTCGAACTCCACGAAGGCCACTCGACGGCTATCGGGAGACCAGGACGGAACATTGATGGTGCCCTGACCGCCGAAGAACGGCGGCGTCAGATCGCGTACCGAGCGGTCGCGCACGTCCATGAGACGAAGCTTTACCTGCTTGCCGAACGGGTGCTGCTCGCCTTGGTCTTCGAGGTACGCGAGGTACACCACCCACCGCCCGTCGGGGGACGGGTGCGGGAACCAGTTGGCGTAGGCGTCGTGCGTGAGCTGTTCCGGCTGACTCCCGTCCGGGCGCATGCGCCAGATCTCCATCTTGCCGCTACAGAAGGAGTTGTAGTAAAGGAACTGGCCGTCGGGTGAGTAGTCGGGGCCGTCATCGAGACCACGACAGGACGTAAGGCGTCGCTCCGCGCCGCCGCCCACCGGAATGACATAGATGTCGAACTCGCCGTCGCGGCGCCCCACGAACGCGAGCGTCTTGCCGTCGGGAGACCATCCATGCCAGAAGCTCGGGGCCTTGGTGGTGACCTTCACCGGTGTCGGGCTGCCGGCGATGGGAAGGATGTAGATGCTGGACGCGAGCCAGTCCTCTTCCGGGTTGGTGATGTACTCGTCGGCGTGATGACTCAGGACGAGTGTTCTGCCGTCGGGTGAGATGCCGTGATCGTTGTTGGCTCGAGTGGCGAATCCCGTTGGAATCTCCACGAGCCGCTTCTCACCGCGACCCGCCAGTCGATAGAGCCGGCCGTCGCTGTTCACCACAAAGAAATGCCCGTCCCGCGACCAGTTCGGCGCTTCGAAGTGTCGATCCTCGCTGTAGACCGTTGCGATACGCCCGGAGCGAATCTCGACTGTTCGGAGCGAGCTGCGGATCGCACCATCGGATTGGCCGAGCAGACCGCTCGGCATGGCTACGCTCGACAGGAGCAGGAGGTGCGACAGCGTGGCGGGCATCTGGTAAGCTGCGGGCGCGCGGCGGGCGGGCGCAAGACAGCGGCGCGAACGGGGGCTAGCTTTCGGCTCATGCCGAGCATGTCACACACGGCGTCATGGCCCGCGGCCAAGCGGGTGCTCGCGGCCGCGGTCGTCGTGGCGGCGTCGATCGCGGCGTATCTCATCCTGGCTCGGAACCAGCGCCACGAGCCCGCGGCACCCAGCACCGGATCGGGCTTTCAGGAGCGCGCGGAGGAAGCCGGGATCGCGTTTGGGATGCATTTCCTGCCGAAGGAGCAGGGCGAGCCGTTCCACATCAACCTGTACGATCACGGCTCCGGTCTGGCGGTCGGCGATTACGACAACGATGGCCGGGAGGACATCTACTTTCTCAACCAGCTCGGGCCGGCCGCCCTGTACCGCAACACTGGCAATGGATCCTTCGTCGACGTTACGGCCAGGGCGGGGGTGGCCCTGGGGGACCGGATCTCCGTCGGTGCCACCTTCGCCGATTACGACAACGACGGGTGGGCCGACCTGTTCGTGACCAGCACCCGGGGAGGCAACGTGCTGTTCCACAACCGGCGCGACGGCACGTTCGAGGACGTCACCGCGGCCGCCGGGTTGCGACACGTCGGCCACTCGCAGACTCCCGTGTTCTTCGATTACGACAACGACGGCGACCTCGATCTGTATCTCACGAACACGGCGCACTGGACCACCGAGGTGTTCGACTCCGCGACCAGGGCTTTCGAGGGCAAGGCCGACCTCGGCACCACCATGACCACCCCCAAGGAATTCAACATTCTGTACCGCAACAATGGCGACGGAACCTTCACCGACCAGACCGACCGCGCCGGTCTGCGCGGCCGCGGCTGGGCCGGTGACGCCGCCGTGTTCGACTACGACGAGGACGGATTCCTGGACCTGTTCGTCCCCAGCATGTTCGGGCGGGGTCAGCTGTATCACAACAGTGGCCACGGAACGTTCACGGACGTCACTGCCCAGACACTCGGCAAAACGCCGTATGGGGCCGTCGGGTGCAAGGTGTTCGATTACGACGGCGACGGACGACTCGATCTGTTTGTCGTGGACATGCACTCGGACATGTGGACGGGGCTCGATGAACGCCACCGTTCGCTCGGAATGGCCCGACAGACGCAGCATCAGCGGTTTCTCTCCCCGCTGGGTCCGACGGTAAACCAGGCGGCGGTCGGGTTCGGGAAGACCGTCAGGGAACTGTTCCGGACGCTGGGCGAGGACTATGACGCCCTGCTGTTCGGCAACGCCCTGTATCACAATCTTGGCAAGGGGAAATTCACCGAGACGGCGGTGGCGGCGGGGCTGGAAACCTTCTGGCCGTGGGGCGTGGCCACCGGAGACTATGACAACGACGGGAAGGAGGACGTCTTCATCCCCTCCGGGATGGGCTATCCCTTCTATTACTGGCCCAACCAGCTGCTGATGAACAACGGCGACGGGACGTTCTACGATCGGGCCGCGGCACTGGGCGTCGAGCCCCCGCGCGGGGGCATCTACCTGGAGCAGACTGTTGCCGGCCGGCAGGCGACGCGGAGCTCCCGGAGTGCGGTCGTGGCCGATTTCGACGGTGACGGCCGGCTCGAGATCGTGACCAACAACTTCAATGATCGCCCCTACTATTTCGCCAACCGGTTTCCCCGACGGAATTACGCGGCCTTGCGGCTCACGGGAACCCGGAGCAACCGCGATGCGATCGGCGCGGTGGTGCGGCTCTGGGTCGGGAAGACCGTGATGGTCCGGCAGGTGAACCCGGCGGGCGGATACCTATCCCACTCGAGCCGTGTGGTGCACTTCGGTCTCGGCGACCACGCCAAGGTCGATCGCATCGAGATTCGCTGGCCCCGGGGGATCGTGCAGCGGTTGGCCAATCCCGAAATCAACACCCTGCTTCAGATTCCTGAGCCGCGGCGGTAGCGTCGCGTCAGGCCTCCAGCCGTCGTGCCTCGAACGGCCAGGTCCGTCCTCTCCACGACCACACCGCGAAGCACACCGCACCGAGGAGCAGGGCGCCCAGGCCAAACGCAATCACCGTGAGCGGCGTCGTGGCAAAGATGAAGATCCAGCCCAGCAGCGCGACCAGGCTCGGTACCGGATAGAGCCACATCCGATACGGCCGTGGCATATGCGGCGCGCGCCGCCGCAGCAGCGTCACCGCGCCGATCTGCCCGATGAACTGCACCAAAATCCGCGTCGTGATCAGCGCATCGATCACCATACCCAACGACACGAAGCCTGCGAAGATCGAGAGGACCCCGAGCACAATGAGCGAGACGTAGGGGAATCCCTGGGACGGGTGGAGCCGCGCGAACACCTTGAAGAAATAGCCGTCCCGCGCCGCTGCGTACGGCACGCGCGAGTATCCCAGCAACAGGGCGAAGACCGAGCCGAAGGCGGTCCAGAGAATCATGGCCGTGAAGATCGTCGCGACGCCCGCACCGTAAATCCGTTCCATGAAGGTCGAGACGATGAAATTGGCTTGTGGGTGTGACGCCGCGGGAACGAAATCCCGCCAGGGGACGACGCCGATGATCGACAGGTTGATCGCGAGGTAAATCAGCGCCACCGCGACCGTGCTGATGAGAATCGACCGCGGAATCACCCGGCCGGGATTGGCGACTTCGTCGCCGATGTAACAGACATCGTAGTAGCCGAGGTAGTCGTACACCCCGATCCGCGAGGCGGCGCCGAGGCCGAGCAGAAAACCGAGCGAGAAATTGAACGCGCCGGGTGGAAAGTCGAATGCGACGCGCGCGTCGAAGTGCATGGCGCCGGTCGCAATGACCACGATCGCGGTGACGAGCGTGCCGATCCAGAGCGTCACCGTGATCGTGGCGATCGACGTGATCCGCCGGTACAGGAGCACGAGATTCGCGAGGCCGATGAGTGTCACGACCAGCATGGTCTGGCGCGCCGTGATCCCCTTCCAGATGTAGCCAAGATACTGCGAGAAGCCGATGTACCCCGACGCGATTTCGAGGGGACCACTCAGGACAAACTGCCAGACGAAGAGAAAGCCCATCAGGCGGCCGACGTTGTCCGCGCCGTAGCCCTGACGCAGGTACCCGAACGAGCCGCCGGATCCCGGCAGCGCCGCCCCCAGCTCGCTCCACACCATGCCGTCGCACAGGACGATCACCAGGGCGACCACCCAGCCGAGCATCGCCTGCGGGCCGCCCAGCGCGGACATGAGCAGCGGGATCGTGATGAAGGGTCCGATCCCGATCATGTTCGTCATGTTGAGCGCCGTCGCGTGAATCAAGCCGAAGCGGCGTACCATCGGAGGGGAGGCGACCGGTTGCGTCACGCGTCGGGTCCGCGTTCCCAACGCCACACCGGTCCATCCTCAGGATCGACGACGGCACCGGCGTACCGGAAGCCGCACTTCCGAAGGACGCGTGTGGACGGGTTTGACTCCGGCAACGTATGCGCGCGCACCAGCCGCACGCGCCCGCTGGCGAAGGCGAACCGGACGAGCGCCGCGGCGGCCTCCGTGGCGTAGCCACGACCCTCGTGGCTCGGGACGATGCCATAGGCGATCTCGACCATGCCGCTGTCGTCCGGCGGACCCTTGAATCCCGCACTGCCGATCACGCGACTGTTCTCGCGGTCCACGACGAAGAATCCGTGGCGCCACGGGTCCGGGCCGCGAGCCTTGCGCAGCGCCGCGAGCCAATCGGGCGACACATCCGTCGATGCAAAAAAGCCTCGCAGCCCGTCCGCTGCCGGCATACCCACCAGCGTCTCGAAGCGCTCCGGCTGATCGATCAGCGCAACGAGCTGCTCGGGTGAGGATGGCAGCAACGTCAGGCGTTCGGTCTCGAGCGACACGCCGGTAACGTTACACCGCGAAGCGATTCGCCGCCCAACCGGCTATGCTCCAGGTGTCCCCAACGCGGAGCACTCCGATGGACGACACTCTCGAGACTGGCGTGGTTCTGGTGCGTGGTAGCGCCGCCGGGTTTGCGCAGGAAATCGCAGCCGGCGGCCATCGTTTCCTGGTGGACGAGCCGGTGGCGGACGGAGGAACCGATACCGGCCCCGGTCCCTACGACCTGCTGCTCGCCGCCCTCGGCGCCTGAACGTCGATGACCATCGCGCTGTATGCGCGACGGAAGCAGTGGCCGCTCGACGACGTCACGGTCCGCCTGCGGCATTCGCGGGTGCATGCGCAGGACTGTGTGGATTGCGACACGAAAGAGGGCATGCTCGACGTCATCGAATCCGAGATCTCGTTGAACGGCGAGCTCTCCGCCGAGCAACGGAGCCGATTGCGGGAGATCGCGGAACGCTGTCCGGTGCACCGCACGCTGACCTCGGAGATCAAGATTCGGACGCGTCTGGTCTGACGGCTCCTTACGTCAGGTTCTCCTGCACGAACCGGGCCCGCGCCCAGGGAGGGCGCTGAGGAGGAACACCGAGACATTCACGTCGCCGTTGTCGGCCCGACAGGTCCTCAGTCGCCTTCGTACTTGAAGGAAACCTTGATTTTCGCCCGATAGCTCTCGACCTTGCCGTCCTTCAGCTGGACGTCGAGCTGCGAGATCTCCGCCACGCGCAGGTCGCGCAGCGTTTTTGCCGCTCGCTTGATCGCGGCGGCCGCCGCTTTCTCCCAGGACTCGGGGCTGGTTCCGACCAACTCGATGACCTTGTAGACACTCTCTGCCATGTGAAGCTCCTTGTCGGATCTTGGTTAAGCTGCGGGCGCAACGGCCAGGGGCGCAAGGAGACGGCGGGTGGGCGTGCCTTAGACGCCCGCGGCATCGGGGACCGTCGGCCAGCGTAGCAGCGCGACTCCGAGGATGATCATGAAGGCCGGCAGCAAGTAGTTGTTGAGAGCGGCGATCGGAGCCACGGCGTCCGTGACGTTGCGGAACATGCCGACGAGCCCCAACACCGCCGTGCCCACGCCGACCCAACCGATCCATTTTTGCGAGCCTGGTGACCGCAGCCACGCCATCGAAGTCAACAGGAAAAATGCACTGAACGAGAGCTCGCCCAGAAACTCGCCGATATAGTTGCCCAGATAGGTGTTGAGCCCGTCGAACACGGCGGCGAGGACTGCCTGCTCCGGCTGCGCCGCGCGCTCGAACGCCAAGGCGAGGTGCCAATGGACGCTGGGCCAGCGCATGAGGCCCAGCATCATGGCGAGCGCGGCAACCACCGAGAAGAGCAACGCCAGCCGCATGGCCCCACGCCGCACCGGGGCCAAGGCCTCATAGGCAGCGACGCCGGCAGGGAGCCATATCAGCGGCAGCAGCGCATAGACGGCCCAGACAAGCCGGCCCTGGTGGCCGGTGGCGAGCAGGCTGGGCAACACCGTGGCGGCGGGCCCATCGAGCACGTCGGGATAGTTGAAGCGTGCCGCGAGGTAGGTGAAGACGCCCAGGAACGCGACCGCGCCACCCGCCAGACACAGCCCCCCGAATCGAATCACGGCGCGAGTCGTCATGGTGCCCTTACGCAGTCGAGGTCCGAAACACGTCGGTGCTGAGGTAGCGCAGCCCCGAATCTACCAGAATGGTCGCCACCGTCATCCCCGACTATAGCGCTTTCTCGAACCAGTGATGCGCGTATGGCTCGTCGTTGAAGGCCGGTACTTCGCGGAAGCCATTGCGCCGATAGAGCGATTGCGCCTCGGTCAGGGCCTTGTTGGTTTCGAGTCGGAGTAACGGCAAGCGTCGTTGCCGCGCGAGCTGTTCGAGCCGGAGCAGGATCCGGGTCCCGATCCCGAGCCCACGGGCGGAGGTCGCGACCCACATACGCTTGATCTCGCCATAGGCCGGATGACACCGCAACGCGCCGCACCCGACCGGCTCTGCGTTGAGGGTGGCCAGCACGAAGTAGCCGTGCGGTGGCCTGAGCTGCGCCGGCGCGGCCGGTATGCCACGCGCGGGATCGAAGCCGGTGTCGAACCGGGCGCGCAGCTCCGCGAAGTAGTTTTCGAGGCAATACCGCGCGGCCGGGCTTTTAGGATTCGCCACGGAGAGACGAACCGCGCTACTGCGGAGCAGACGCTCCACGGTCTCCATGGCCGTGAGCAGGGCGGCGCGCTGGGTTTCCTGAAGGGGGTCGAGCAGCGCAGCGGCAGCCTCGTCCGACAGACGATTCAACACGCCCAGCTCCTTGCGGCCGGCGGCAGTGAGCGCGGCGCAACGTACTCGAGTGTCCCGGCGCGAGGCAGTGAGGCGGATCAGCCCCTCCGCCTCGAGTTGGCGCAACAGTCGGCTGGTGTAGCCGGAGTCCAGCGAGAGGCGGGCACGCAGCTGCCGAACCTCGATACCCGCGGTGCCGATCTCGAACAGGAGGCGGCACGCGCCGAGCGAGCGTTTGCGCCCGAGGAACCCCCCCGCCAGGACCCCGATCTGTTGGGTCACCGTGCGATTGAAGCTCCTGATCCGGGCAATGCCCTGCATATACCTGACATTAGTCAGAGATCTGGTCTGGGGTAAGACCTGCCCGAGCGTCCAATGGCTTCCGGAAGCATCGAATCTGCACCGTCTCCACGAAGCCCAAGGCCCGATGTGCCGCCGCGCTTACCTCGTTGTCGACCAGCGCATCGGACCCGAACTCGGTGCACCCCTGTGCCAGTGCCCATTGCTCCGCCGCGGCCACGAGCGCCCGCCCGATGCCCTGGCGCCGTGCGTTGGGGACCACATACCAGCCTTCGAGATAGGCGACGCGATCGGTCACGCACTCCTCGGCATAGGGACGAATCGACAGCTCCGCGAAGCCGAGGGGCGCTCCGGAATCGTCCACGGCGAGCAGCACCTCGAGGGGCATGCGCATCCTGCCGGCGAAAAACTCTTGAATCTCGGCGGCATGCCCCGCGCCATCGTCCGGCCAGAGCGCCTGGCGCATGGCGAGCCAAGCCGGCGCATCGTGGGTCGTGGCGGAACGAATCTGAAACACCGTTAGAACTCCAAGGCCAACGCTGTCGATCCCGCGCCGGCAGGGCGAAGCTGCAGGTCCGCAAGCGTGGACAAATGCGCGTCCGCGGCCGCGAGCGCCAGCGCCGAGTGGCTGCTCAGCACGGCCAGCACCCGCATGCCGGCGGCCTTTCCGGCTGCCACGCCCGGCGGGGAGTCTTCGAGGACGATACAGTCATCGGGCGCGACGCCCAAGCGACTCGCCGCGAGCTCGTAACCCTGCGGGTCCGGCTTGCCAGCGCTGACATCTTCGGCGGTAACGAATACGCTGGGGCTCGGGAGGCCAACCGCTCGCAGCCGCAGCGTGGCCACGGCCCGGCTCCCTGAGGTCACGACCGCCCACTGGCGCTCGCCGAGCCGCTGAACGAGGGCGACGGCGCCAGGGACCGGCACCAGCCCCCGCTGTTCGACCTCCTCCATGGCATCGAGGACGGCGGCCTCGGCCGCCGCGTCCAGATCCGGCGCCACGAGTCTGAGGGTGTCGGAGGTGCGCCGCCCATGTGCGACACGCAGGAACGGCTCGGCATCGCGGCCGCGGCGGGCCGCCCAGTCACGCCAGATGAGCTCGACGCACGCCCGAGAATCGACGAGGACCCCATCCAGGTCGAACAGGATGGCCTGGCACTGAGCGATGGGAATGGAGCTCGGTCCCCGTGTCGATCAGTCGGGTCAGGCTTGTTCTTCGGGCGACGGGATATTCCCTCTCATTTCTTCGTAACGGTCTCTTCTCTCAGGACCTTCTTCGAGAACCAGAACACCAGCCAGGCCACGATGACGAAATCCACCCCTGCCCCGAACACGGGACCCAGCAGGAAGTGCACGGGGCCCACATCGACCGTCGCGGTGCGCCAGGCCCCGCCGGGAACGAAGAATGTCACAATCGGCATCAGCACTCCGTCCACCAGCGCCGTCACGAGCGCGTTGGCCTTGCCCCCGATGATGACCGCGATGGCGAGGCCGATTACGCCGTACTGCTTCAGGAACGCCAAGAAGTCGCGCATTGGGGGCTCCCGGTGAAAGGAAGGTTGAGGTGTTCGCTAGCTGCCCAGCCGCCGATCTTCCCGCGCCTTGCTGAGCAACCGCTCTGCGAAATCGACCCGTTCCTGCGTGTCTGCGAGCTCCCGTTGCAGGCTCTCGACACTGCGTTCAAGGGCCTCGAAGCGCGCAGCGACGTCGGCCGGCAGTGAATCCGGGCGAGGGGCACGGAGCCGCGCGATCTTCACCGCCGCGACGGCAATAATCGCCACTATTGGGATCAGTGGGGTAAGGTCCATGTGGCGTTCCTCGCTTAGACCTCTCTAGCTGCCAATCTGCCGCTCTTCTCGTGCTTTGCTGAGTAGCCGCTCCGCAAAATCGAGCCGCTCCTGTGTCTCGGCTTGCTCCTGTTGCAGGTCCTGGAAGCCACGTTCCAGTGCCTCGAGCCGTGCCGTGAGTTCGGCGGATAGTGACTCGGGACGAGTAGCACGCAGACGAGCCACCTTGATCACCGTGAACGCGGGGATCCCCACGAATATCAGCAGTGCGGCAAGAAACACAGCAGGCTCCATGTGACCTTCCTCGTGGATTCGGTCCCTAATCTACTGCTTCGCGACGAAGCCCTTCGGCCATGCGGCGGACGTCAGCCTGAGCGGCCATGATACCCGGTCCTCCTCAGTAGCTGGCCCGCCCCACTGTAACGACGCGCAGGACCGCCTCTTGGCCAAACCGGCGCTTGTATTCGGCGATGATGGCCACGATCGCGGCATCCGTCTCCGGGGAGCGCGGCGGGTGGACGATTTCAAGGACGAAGCTGGGCTCGCGCTGCGCTCGGCCATCGGCCGCACGCCACTGCCCCTCTGCCTTCCAGAAGGTGAATCCCCGGGGCAGCCGGGCGCTCACGATGTCCCTCACGAACTGCGTCCAGGCGGAATCTGCGACGCCGAGGGTGTCGGCAATGTTGCGGCCGAAGTACAGACGCTCCGCGACGATCGGCTCCATCCCGATCGATTGGATCGCCGGTCCGCAAGCGAGCAGGATCCCGACGGGAAGGAGCGACCGCGGCAGTTTCATTGTGGCGTCGAAGGGGGAGGTTGCCACACGAACGAGTCCCGCGCGCTATACACCTCTCCGCTCGGAGCACGAACCGTTACAACCGCAGACACGACCGGGGTATCCAGGCGGTTCGTCGCCAATCGAGTGAGAAACCGGCCACTGATCGTGACGACGCCCACCTCAGGGGATTCACAGCGGAGGCGGATGCTGACGGCCGTGATGGCCGCCTCCAGGCAGACGGCCACTTCCTCACTGCCAGAGCTCGTTTGGGCGAAAGTGACGAGAGCCTCCGGACGCAGGCTGAACCCGGTGAAGCGGAGACGGCCCACCGCGAAGCGATAGCCTGGCACGTATTGCCCTTCGGCGTCCGCCTGAAGCGCTGACTTGCGCGGCTGGGCAGTCGGTGTTGGGGGCGGCTGTTCAGGGATCGGAGGGCCGGGCAGCAGTGTGAGTACGGCGAGGCCGACAACCGCCAGACCTACCACGACGAGCAGGACGAGGAGAACGCGACGCTTGACGGACATTAGCCTGTGGGTGGTGGTGGCGGCAACCTGACGGACCCACCTTAAGCTGCAGCGCCCTCGTGAAAGATCAAATACCCCACATGCGCGTTCAGCTTCGAGCGCCTGTCAGGCAGTACGGGCACGCCGCGCCAGGAGCCGCACCAGCCGCACCGCGAACGCCGGGCTGAGGAGGATCAGCGTCCAGACGAGTGCCGACACCCCGACCATCGTCACCTGATAGCCGAGCCCGCCGAGGGCTCGGTGGGCCTCGAACAGCCAGGATTGCACCAGGTATCCGGGAGCAATGACGACGAAGGCAGCGAGGTTATTCAGCTGGGTCAGGGCCGCCGCAGCTACAATGCCAGTGAGCATAAGGAGTGCCAGGGCGAGGTATCGAAGTCGGATCCTCATCATTCTCTCCGTGGGGCATGTAGTCTCCAATAGGGGAGAAGCGGCGTCAGGGATTCGCCCGTCATATCACGTCACAATCGGTCTGCGGAACGACGACCGGAGGTGAATGCGGCGACCGGTGTCCTGAGATTGACGGGCGGCCTGGATCACTTCGAGTACATGGAGCGCATGTTCCGGGTTGATCAGCAGCGGCTTTCCGGTCGCGAGGCGTTCGGCGGCGAGCGTCGCCCCCATGGGCCAGGTAAAGTCCCCCTTCTCCGTCGCGTACCGCGTGACGGTCGGATCAGTGGACGTAACCAGGTCGACCCCCAGAGGCTCCCAGTCGTATCCCACCAGCCCGAGGCTGCCGGTGGTGCCGACGATGGTGAGCGTGTGCCGTTGCTCCTTGCTGCCATCGTGCCCGTGCGGGTTGAAATAGTTGAAGCCCGACTGGACGTGCGAGATCAAACCGTCCCCGTGATCCAGCAGCACCATCGCATTGTCCTCGGCGACCACCTGGACTTCACCCCTGCCGGTAATCGTGCGCGTGGGCGTGATGACGCTCGTCATGGCGACTACGGACTTGGCCGGGCCCAAAAGACCGGTCAGCGTGGTCAGGTTGTACACGGCGAGGTCGGGTAAGCTGCCGCCGCCCTTTTCGTAGAAGAACGCGGCCCAGTCCGGCCCGCCGTGTCCATAGTCGGCGTGGGCCGCGGCCAGTCGGCCCAGCACGCCCGAGTTCACGGTGTGGGCCATGAAGGCGAACTGTGGACTGACCACCATCGCCGGTGCGCCCCAGACCTTCACACCTTTCTTTTCGGCCGCGGCCAGCAGCCGTTCCCCGGCGGAGAGGGAGTTGGCCATCGGCTTCTCGCTCCAGACGTGCTTGCCGGCCGCCACCGCCTGGAGGTTGAGGCGCTCGTGCTCCTGCATGTCCGTCAGGTTCACCAGCAGGTCGAAAGGCGCCCCGGCGAGCAGCAGGTCGATGTGCGGGTACTGATTCGGGATCGCGTACGCCTCGGCCTGCGCCTTGGCTCGCTCCGGGATGATGTCGCACGCACTGACCAGCTCGACATAAGGGCTGTTGGCCAGGTGAGGCAAGTAGCTGTGGGAGACGCTGCCGCAGCCGATGACGCCGACGCGAATGCGGTTTCCCCGTTTTGCCGCCGTCAGGCGCGTCTGGGAGGTCAGCGGAACCGCGGCCAGCACGGCACCGGCCACACCACCCACGAAGGTCCGACGGTCGATGTTGTTTTCGTTCATGCCGAACCCCTTCCTGTGGAGCGATCACCGCCCGCCAGCTTCACGCCCAATGTTAGGCGGCACGTCTCATCCGAGAATCACGCCAGCGAGCCAGCGTCCCGCGTAGATCCCGACGCCCGTTCCAAGCATGCTCACGAAGAAGGCCGTCATGATGCCGACGCGTGCGCCCAGCCACCAGCCGATCGCGCCGCCCACCGTCGCACCCAGGAAGGTCAGCAATTTGGACACGGCAACCGTCCCAGGTCGGTGTTGCTGACGAACGCCAGCCGCCGGCTGTCCGGCGACCACGAGGGAACGTTGATCGTCCCCTGACCACCGTACACATACGCGACGACGCGCGCGCTGCCTCCACCCCCCCGAGTAGACATCACGCGCAGGTACACGTGCTTGTAGAACGGGTGATCACTGGGGGCGACGTCTTTCATGAATGACAGGAAAGCGATCCACTGGCCGTCCGGGGACAGGTGCGGAAACCAATTGTTGTACTGATCGCTCGTGACCTGCTCGGGGGCGCTGCCATTCGCTCGCATCCGCCAGATCTGCATGGTCCCGCTCCTGACGGAGTTGAAGTAAATGTACGTCCCGTCAGGCGAATACTCCGGCCCGTCGTCCAGCCCCGGCGTGCTCGTAAGGCGGGTCTCTTCCCCTCCATCCACCGGGATGCGGTACACGTCGAACTCCCCGTTCCGCTCGCCGGTGTAGACCAGGAACCGCCCGTCCGGCGACCAACCGTGCAGGTACGACGGGCCCAACGCGGTGACCCGGCGCGGCGTCCCACCCCCGACCGGTACCGTGTACACGATCGACGCGTCGTGATCGTCCGCGCTGTGATGGCTGATCGCCATAGTCCGCCCGTCGAACGACAGGACGTGATCGTTGTTGTTGCTGGTGGCGAACCCCGTGTTCACGGCGACCGGTCGCCGCTCTACGAGGTCGAAGCGATACAACCGGCCTCCACGGTTGTAAATCAGCGCCTTGCCGTCCTTGGTCCAGTTAGGCGCCTGCAGCGACTCGGGCGAGCGGTACACGATCGTCCGGTCCCCGCTCGCGACGTCGAGGATCTCCAGATTGCTCCCGATGTAGTCCTGGTAGGGCACGAACCCGTCGCGCGCCGGTGCGGTGATCCGTACGTCGCGGAAGGTGGCGCGCTCGATCACCGCGTCGTTGTGCGCGCACACAAACAGCCCGACGTAGGGTTGGGGGCCGAGCTCCACGTCCGGACTTCGTACCGCCACCAGGGTGTCGCCGAACCGAGCCGCCGACAGGATGTAGGTCTTCCCCACCCGCTCGAGCTGAATGACGTCCGGCGCGCTCACGGGCGAGCGGATCTCCTCGGTCTCACCCCCGGCCGTGCGGCGGAACTGCAGCGCGACGAGCCCGTCTCCGTGCACTGCCGCGGTCACGTGGGGCGAACCGGTCTCGAGGCTGGAGCGCACGCTCCATCCAAACTTGCGATGCGGCTCCACGCCCGGCCCGTCGAACTGGGCCCGCGCGGTCAGGATGACATTCCCCGGGATGCGCCTCCACACGAAATGGAAGGCGTCGCGGTCGAACCACATGTTCGCGCCCGACCCCGCGATCGCGTAGCGCCCCCGCGCGGCGTCGTAGGTGACCGAGCCCCGCTTGCTCACCCGGCCGACATCGGCATGATCCTGGAAAAGACCCAGGAGTGACTGTTGAGCAGCCGCGCGAGCGGGCGGCGCCGCGAGGGACGCGGCGACCATCGACCATCCCAGCAGGCTCGAGGCGCGTCTCACACCCCTGTACTCCCAAACCCTCCGCCGCCCCGCTCGCTCGGCGGCAGCTCCACCACTTCCTCGAGCTGCACCTCCTCCACCCGTTGGAACACGAGCTGGGCGATACGCGTGCCGCGCGCCACCGCCACGGCCTCCCGGCCGAGGTTGATCATCGGGATCATCAGCTCGCCGCGATAGTCAGAATCGATGGTGGCGGGAGCGTTGGGAAGGGTGAGACCGTGCTTCAGCGCGAGCCCCGAGCGGGGCCGCACCTGCGCTTCATAGCCGTCAGGAATCGCGAGCGCCAGCCCGGTCCGCACCAGCCGGCGCTCGAGCGGCGCGAGGCTGAAGTCCGCCTCCGCGCTGTGCACGTCATACCCCGCGGATCCAGCCGTCTGTCGCGTGGGTAGGGGGAGGCCGTCGTGGTGCGGCAGCCGGCGTACCTGCACCACGGGCCGTGGCGTCACACGCGCGCCCCGGGGTCCCGCTCCACCATCGGGTCGATCACCAGCGGCGGCGGCTCTTCCTCGATCAGATAGGCGAACTGACGCCGGAACTCCTCCACCGACACGTGGGCCGTCGCGGCGAAACGCGCCAGCTCGTGCGGATCGTCGAAGTCGTCGCGCCGCAGCCGAATCATGTAGCGGCGCGCGATGGCGTAGCGCGTCGACGTGATGTCCACCCGTCGCGTGCGCGCTCGGCCCGTCACCGGATCGAGCATGGACGCAAAGGGGATGGGGACGAAGTGCCCGGCCTGCAGCGAGATCATGGCGGCGTTGCCACCCCCCAAGACGTACTTGGCGGCACAGTAGCCCAGGTCGCGCGTGTACTCCATGTCCATCGGAATCGGGTCCGCGCAGCGCAACTCGTAGCCGATGTTTTTGGCCGCGATCGTGGCCTTCAGCCCGAACTCCTTGAGCCGCTTCTGTACCGCCGCCTTGAGGATCTCCCCGATGTTCACCTCGGCGATGCGGACATTCCCGTGCGTGTCCCGCTCCACTTCCTCGACACCCGCGAGCTCGACGGGGTCGATGCCCAGGGTCAGCCCCTCGGCCACTACAGCGACGCCGTCGAGCCGACCGTAGGACAGCCGCTTGATGATCGCGCCCACCAGCGTGTCCACCACCGCCTTGAGCCGGATGCGCCGCCCCAGAAACTCCTCGGGGATGAGCGTAAGCGTGGCGCCCGCCGCCTTGCCGATGCCCACCGCCAGATGCCCTGCCCCGCGGCCCATCGTGATGACCAGGTACCAGCGGGACGTGGTCCTGGCGTCCACCATCAGGTTCTTCACGATCTCCACGCCGTAGTGGCGCGCGGTCTGGAACCCGAAGGTGTCCACGTGCGGCGGCAGATCGAGATCGTTGTCGATGGTCTTCGGCACGTGCACGACCTGGAGTCGCCCAGCGGCTTTCTCCTCCAGCTTCATGGCCGAGTAGGCCGTATCGTCACCGCCGATGGTGATGAGCTGCGAGACATTGAGACGCAACAACGCCAGCACCGCGTTGTCGAGCAGCGCCGGGTCCTTGGTGGGGTTGGCGCGCGAGATCCCGATGTGGGAGCCGCCGCGAAAGTGGATGCGGCTCACCTCGCCGATGTCGAGCGGCGTCACGTGATCGATGTCGCCCTGCATGATCCACTCGAAGCCGTCGCGCACTCCGAGCACGTCGACCGCTTCCAACCGCGCTCGGATCGTGGCCGCACCGATCACACTGTTGATCCCCGGGGCCGGCCCGCCGCCCACCAGGATCGCCAGCGTTCTACGCTCGGTCATCTCCTCGCCTTCACACGAGGGCCTTGGGATCGGCGGTCGGGAGACCGAACGCCTCGGCGACCGCGGGATACACCACCTTGCCCTCGACCACGTTCAGACCAAGGAACAGCGCCGGATCGTCCTTGCACGCCTTCTTCCAGCCGTTCCGCGCCAGGCGCTTGGCGTAGGGGAAGGTGGCGTTCGTGAGGCCGAGCGTCGAGGTGCGCGGCACGCCGCCCGGCATGTTGGCGACGGCATAGTGGATGATTCCGTCCACGACGTAGACGGGGTGCTCGTGCGTCGTCGGTTTGATGGTCTCGATGCAGCCCCCTTGATCCACCGCCACGTCCACGATGACCGAGCCCGGCTTCATGAGCTTCAGGTCGTCGCGCCGCACCAGCTTCGGCGCCTTGGCCCCCGGCAACAGCACGGCGCCGATGACGAGATCGGCCCGGCGCAGCTGCTCGAGCAGGTTGTGACGGTTGGAGTAGAGCAGATCGACGTTCGAGGGAAGCACATCGGCGAGGTAGCGCAGGCGGTCGAGCGACAGGTCGAGCAGCGTGACCCTCGCGCCCAAGCCGGCCGCCATCTTGGCCGCGTTGGCGCCAACCACTCCCCCGCCGATGATCAGGACTTCCGCCGGCAGTACCCCCGGCACTCCCCCGAGCAGGATCCCGCTTCCGCCATACACCTTCTCGAGATACTTCGCCCCCTCCTGCACCGCCATGCGGCCCGCCACCTCGCTCATCGGTGTCAGCAGGGGGAGATCTCCCGAGGGCAGCTGCACCGTCTCGTAAGCGATCGCGACGATGCCCGACTTGATCACCGCCCGCGTGAGCGGCTCCGACGCGGCGAAATGGAAGTAGGTGAAGACCACTTGACCCTGGCGCATGCAGGGCCACTCGGGCTCGATCGGCTCCTTCACCTTCACCACCATCTCGGCCTTGGCCCACACGTCCGCGGCTTTGGGGACGAGCGTCGCGCCCGCCGCGCGATATGCGTCGTCCGCGAACCCCGAGCCGAGCCCTGCGCCCTGCTCCACGAGCACGGTGTGCCCGTCGCCCACCAGCGACTCGACCCCTGCGGGCACCAGCGCCACGCGGTGCTCGGCGGTCTTGATCTCTTTGGGGACGCCAACAATCATTGCCGCTCCGAATTCACCCTTCACAGCGCCGTGCCCGAAGTGCGCGAGTGAACTCGCGGCTCGGCGTTTGCCCGTAAACGGGCGTGATTTGCCGCTTCAGCGGTACATGCCGAGACGCGGCTTCAGCCGCGAACTCGGCGCGTGACGTCTCTTCGCGACGCCTTCTCGTGACGCCTTTCAGTCTTTACCGAGCCAAACCACAGTCTGGCGCCCCGGATCGAAGAATTCAGCGGCGACCGCCGCTGTCTCTTCTTCCGTGAGCCCGGCTACCGCCGCCAGCACCTGGTCCAAGCTCTGGTACGGCTCGCCGTGCACCGGAAAACCGGCCAAACGATACATCCGCGCGGTCGGACTCTCCAGAGACAGCATCAGCTGGCCTTGCGTCTGCTGTTTCGCCTCGGCGAGCGCCTCGCCCCTGAGTCCTGTACGGGCGAGCTTGGCGTATTCCTCGCGGATCGCGGCCGCGGCCTGCGCGGCGGTCTTGGGCTGTGTGCCGACGTACACACCCGTGACGCCCACCTGCCGGTAGAAGCTCGTGAAGGCGTAGATCGCGTAGGCCAGCCCCAGCTCCTCCCGGATGCGCTGGAACAGGCGGCTCGACATCCCGCCGCCGAACACGTTCGCCAGCACCAGGAGTGCGTACTTGCGCCGGTCGGCGTAGGGGACCGAGTCCGTCGCGAATACGATGTGGGTCTGGGCGGTATCCTTCGAGTGGCGGGCTTCCTTGCCGCGGACAGCGGGGGGAGTCGGAGCCGCTGACGGCGTTTCCCGTTTCCCCTTTCCCGTTTCCCGATCGTCGAACCACCCCTGCTCGCCCAACAGCTCCAGCAGCCGTTCGTGCGTCATATTCCCGGCTGCGGCAATAACACAGTTGGCGGGGAAGTAGGCTCGCTCGTGCAGCTGCTTCAGGTCACCCGTGGACATGGCGCCGACTGTGTCCCGGGTGCCCAGGATCGAGTAGCCGTAGGGATGCTCGGGCCACAGCGTCTTGGAGGAGAGATCGAATACCAGATCGTCCGGCGTGTCCTCGACGGTGTTGATCTCCTCCAGAACGACGTTGCGCTCGAGCTCCAGGTCGCTCGGGCGCAGCACCGGATTCCGCACCAGATCGGTGAGCACGTCCAGGGCTTGGGGCAGGTCCGAGTCCAGCACACGAGCCTGGAACGCCGTGGTGTCCCGGGACGTGTAGGCGTCGAGCGAGCCGCCCCGAGCCTCGAGCGCCAGCGCGATCTGCTGCGCCGTGCGGCGCTCGGTGCCCTTGAATACCATGTGCTCGAGCAGGTGGGACACGCCCATCTTGGGGCGGGGCTCGTGCGCGCTGGCGCTGCGCACCCAGATCCCCGCCGCCACCGAGCGGACGCTCGGCACCCGCTCGGACAAGACGATCACACCGCTCGGCGCGGTGGTTTGGGAGATCTCCCGGTCGAGCCGGACGGTCTCCATCAGTGCGAGCGCGCCGGTGCCGCCTCCGGCTTGTCCATCAGCGCTTTGCGGGACAGCCGCATGCGCCCCCGCTCGTCCACCTCGAGCAGCTTCACCCGCACGTGGTCGCCCTTCTTCACGACGTCCTCGGTGCGCTCGGTACGCCCATGCTGCAGCTCGGAGATGTGGAGCAGGCCCTCCACCCCCGGCAGGATCTCGATGAATGCGCCGAACGCCGTGGTGCTCTTCACGACGCCCTCGTACACCTTGCCCACCTCGGGCTCCTGCACCAGGGCCTGAACCATGTCGCGCGCCCGCTCGCCGCCTTCGCCCACCGCGGAAATGGTCACCAGGCCGGTGTCGTCGACGTTGATCTCGGCGCCGGTCTGCTCCTGGATGCCGCGGATGGTCTTGCCTTTGGGGCCGATCAGGTCGCCGATCTTGTCGGGCCGGATCTGGATCGTGATGATGCGCGGTGCGTACTTGGACAGCTCGGAGCGCGGCTTCGGCATCACCTGATCCATGATATCGAGGATGTGGAGCCGCGCCCGCTTCGCCTTCTCGAGCGCCTCGGCCATGATCTTGAAGTCGAGGCCCATGATCTTGATGTCCATCTGAATCGACGTCACGCCCTGGCGCGTGCCCGCGACCTTGAAGTCCATGTCGCCCAGCGCGTCTTCGGTCCCCAGGATGTCGGTGAGCACCGCCACCTGGTCTCCTTCCTTGATGAGCCCCATCGCGACGCCCGCGCACGCCGCGGTCATCGGCACGCCGGCATCGAACAGCGCCAGCGAGCCGCCGCACACCGTGGCCATAGAGGACGAGCCGTTCGACTCGAGGATGTCGGACACGATGCGGAGCGTATAGGGGAACTGGTCGTAGGGTGGGAGCAGCGCCTGCAGCGCCCGCTCGGCCAACGCGCCGTGACCTACCTCGCGGCGTGACGTGCCGCGGATCGGCTTCACCTCACCGGTCGAGAACGGCGGAAAGTTGTAGTGCAGCATGAACGACTTGGTGGTTTCTTGCGCCACGTCGATCGAGTCGATGCGCTGCTCGTCGCGCGTCGTGCCGAGGGTCACCGACACCAGCGCCTGGGTCTGGCCGCGTGTGAACAGCGCGGAGCCGTGCGTGCGCGGCAACACTCCCACCTCGCAGCTGATCGGCCGCACGGTGTCCAGGTCGCGCCCGTCCACCCGCTCGCCGTGGCTGAGGACCTGGTTGCGCATCGTGTGATACTCGATTTCCTCGAGCACGCTGCCGACGTCCTTCAGGTTGTCGGGGAACTCAGGCCCCAGCTCGTCCTGGATCGTGGCCTTCAGGGCCGCGAGCGCCTGGGCCCGCTCCGACTTCTCCGGCAGGTTGAGCGCCTCGGCCAGCCGGGCCTGCGCGAGCTGCTTCACGCGTGCCACCAGCTCCGCCGGCGGCTCGACTTTGGTCCACTCCATCTTGGGCTGGCGCATCTCGGCCACCAGCTCGTTGGCCGCATCGAGCAGCTCTTTGATACCCTTGTGCGCCACCTCGAGGCCCTTCACGATCTCGGCCTCGGTGAGCTCGAGCGCCCCGCCCTCCACCATCACCATCGAATCCTTCGAGCCGGACACGACCATGTCCACGTCGGAGAACTCGAGCTGCTGGAAGGTGGGATTCAAGATCCAGGCGCCCTCGACCCGTCCCACGCGCACCGCGGCGATCGGGCCGTTCCATGGCACCTTCGACATGGTCAGCGCCGCCGAGGCCGCCGTCAGGCCGAGCACGTCGGCGTCGTTCTCCTGGTCCGCCGAGAGGACGTACACGAACACCTGCACCTCGTTCTTGAACCCTTCCGGGAACAGCGGCCGCACCGAGCGGTCGATCACCCGGGCCGCGAGGATCTCCTCGTCCGAGGGCCGGCCTTCCCGCTTCAAGAACCCGCCCGGGATCTTCCCGGCGGCGTACGCTTTCTCGCGGTATTCGACGGTCAGGGGGAAAAACGGGAGGGTCGAGACGTTGTCCGACACCGTGACGGTGGCGAGCACCACCGTCTCCCCGAACTGCAGGAGGCAGGAGCCCGCGGCCTGTTTGGCCAGGCGGCCCGCCTCGAGCTTCAGAGCGCGGCCCGCGAAGTTGCGTTCTACGTGTT
>Ga0075423_10001228_pt1 | contig 22195 bp, 21 predicted proteins | sample SoiMethybrSBSTD2_FD_80114 | JGI IMG/M metagenome (GOLD analysis project Ga0075423, IMG submission 80114) | Bulk soil microbial communities from a Populus tree surrounding site in Tennessee, USA - Soil MetaG P. TD hybrid SBSTD2 | ecosystem: Environmental > Terrestrial > Soil > Tree plantation... | reverse complement strand
CGCGGCGCCCAGATGCTCGTCGCCAGCAACCAGGAGACCGCCCGGCTCCTCGCCGCGACGATTCAACGCAGCATCGAAAACGGCATGCTCCAGGGGCGTCCCGACATCATCCGCCGCCTCGTCCAGGACTTGAAGACCGAGCTGAAGGACGTGCGCGTCATCGACGTCTACCGCCGGAACGGCGTCGAGGCCTTCAGCGATCTGCAAACGCTGGAACAGGTCGCGAAGACCGACGTCCTCGATCTCGAGGTGATCGAGGCGATCCGCAAGATGAAGCGCGAGCCCGGCAAGACGATCAGCGACCCGCTTTTCGCCCGCGCGGTCGAGACGCTCTCGCCGCAGGAGATCTACGAAGATGTCGGCGGCGCGCGCCAGCTGACGCTCTTCCGCCCGCTGGAGAACCGCAAGCCCTGCCAGGAGTGCCACGGCAGCGACCACACGGTGCGCGGCGTGGTCCGCATCAGTCTCGGCCTCGATCGCCTGGAAGCGGACCTCCGCGACGCGCGGAACCGCGAGATCGGGGTCGCGCTGGCGACCATCGCGGGCGTCGCGCTCGCACTGACGCTTTTTCTCGGCCGCGTCGTGCTGCGGCCGATCGCCCGCGTCGCCGCGGCCGCGCGCGGCATCGGCGGCGGCGATTTCGACGCGCGCGTCGCGATCGCGAGCGAGGACGAGATCGGGCAGCTCGGCGGCGCGATCAACGATATGGCGGAGCGACTGAAAAGCGCGCACGCTAACCTCGAGGCGCGGAACGCCGAGCTTGCCGCCGCGCTCGACAGCTTGAAGGAGTCGATGCGCAAGGTCGAGCTGCTCGAGCAGGTCAAGGGCGAGCTCATCAAGTTTGTCCCCGAAGCGGTGACCAAGCTGCTGGAAAAAAATCCCGATGCGCGCGAGCTGGAAAAGCGCGAGGCCGACGTCTCGGTGCTTTTCCTCGACGTCGAGGGCTACACGCGGCTCTCAGAGCAGATTCCCGCGCAGCGGCTTAACCGTATGATCCAGGATTATTTTTCCAGCTTCCTCGAGATCATCCGCGCGCACCACGGCGACGTCAACGAGACCGCTGGCGACGGCCTGATGGTGATCTTCCAGAGCGAGGGCGGGCCGGCACGCCATGCCGACAACGCCGCGGGAACGGCGTTCGAGCTGCTGGCGAAGGTCGCGAGCCTGAACCAGGAGTTCGTCGGCATCTACCCCGCCGTGCAGATCCACGTCGGCATCAACAGCGGCGCGGCGCTCGTCGGCGCGACCAAACTCGACGCCGCGGGCGGCGGCCGCTGGACGTTTACCGCCTCCGGGCCGACGACGAACCTGGCGGCGCGGATCGCCGGGCTCACCAAAGGCGGCGAGGTGATGATCGGGCCGGAGACCGCGGCGCGCATCCGCGAGCGCTACGTGCTCGAAGACGCGGGCGAGCACCGGCTGAAAAACGTCTCGGAGGCCGTGCACGTCTTCCGTCTGGTGCCGCCGGGGGTGTATATCAAAGTGCAAAAGATGTAGTTTCCATTTTGTCGCGCATCGCTCTGAAGAGGAGGCCGAGATGATCGTAGAAATGAGAACCTATCTGCTGCGGCCGGGCACAACGCCGGCTTTCATGAAGCGTTTCGAAGAGGGACTCGAGGCGCGGCTTAAATTCTCGCCGCTGGGCGGCATCTGGCATTCCGACGTGGGCACGCTGAACCAGGTCGTGCACATGTGGCCGTACGAGAGCTACGAGGCGCGCGAGCGCATCGGCCAGGAGGCGCGCAAGACCGGCCAGTGGCCGCCGAAGACGCAGGAGTTCATCCTGTTTCAGGAAAGCAAGCTGCTCCAGCCGGCGCCGTTCTCGCCGGCGCTGGAGCCGCGCCGGCTCGGAAACGTCTACGAGATCCGCACCTACACCTACAAGCCGGGGACGATGCCGGCGGTGCTCGAGCGCTTCGGCAAGATCATCCCCGAACGCGTCAAGCTCTCGCCGCTCGCCGGCGCCTGGCACACTTTGTCGGGCTCGCTGAATCAATATATCCACATGTGGGCATACAAGGACGCCGGCGAGCGCGAGCGGCTCCGCGCCGAGTCGTTCAAAATCCCCGGCTGGCCGCCCGAGACCAAGGAATTCATGTTGAAGCAGGAAAACTGCCTGATGATTCCGGCGCCGTTTTCGCCGCTGCGCTGACGCAAAAGGAGGAGCCGCCATGCTCCACAGATTCGCGTTGTCGTTGCTGTTGATGCTGATCGCGGCCGTGCCCGCGGCAACCGCCGAGCGGATCCGCGTCGGCTACAGCTCGATCAGCGGATCGTACATCGGCATCTGGGTCGGTCACGACGCGGGACTCTTCGCCAAGGAGGGGCTCGAGGACCAGATGATCCTGATTCCCAGCGGAAGCCAGCTCGCGCAGGTGACGGTCGCGGGCGAGGTGGAGATCGGCGCTCTCAACGGCAGCAGCGCGATGGCCGCCGCTTTACAGGGAGCCGATATCAAAATTATCGGGAACACGACGAACAAGATGATCTTCTCGATCTACGCGCGGCCGGAGATCAAGGGCGTCGAGGGGCTCAGGGGTAAGAAGATCGGCATCTCGCGCTTCGGCTCGAGCACCGACATCTCCGCCCGTTACGCGCTGAGGAAACACGGCCTCGACCCGGCGAAGGATGTGACGATCGTCCAGATGGGCGCGATGAGCTCGATCATGGGCGGGCTTCAAGGCGGCGCGATCGAGGCCGGCCTCGTCTCACCGCCGACGCTCTTTGCGGTCGAAAAAATGGGCTTCAAGGAAATTTTAAGCATCACCGATATGGACTTGCCGTTCCCCAACCCGTCATTGGTCGTCCAGGGCGGGATCATCCGCAACCGCCCCGACACGATCGACCGCTTTATGCGCGCCTATGCGCGCGGCATCGCGCGCGCCCGCAGCGACCGCGAGATCACGTATAAGTCGCTCGCGAAGTATACCAGGATCGAGGACCCGGCGGTGCTCGCGAAAGCTTACGACCTCTACGTCGGCAATGTGCTGGAGAAAGCGCCCTACATCAATATGCCCGGCATGAAGAATGCTCTCGACGACCTGGCCACGACGATGCCGGCGGCGAAGGGCGCCAAGCCGGAGCAGTTCATCGATTTTCACTTTCTCGACAAGCTCGAAAAGAGCGGCCTTTTGAAGGAGCTTTATCACTAGCCCATGCGCACCCAACCGATGATTTATAAATCCGTCCTCCGTCCCCTGCTTTTTCGCGGCGACGCGGAAAAAACCCACGAGCAGACGCTCGCGATGCTCTCGCGCATGGCGTTTCTCGAACGCGCGCTGGAAAATCTCTACGCCGTTGAGGATCCGCGCCTGGAGACGCGCGCCGGTCCGCTCGCGCTCAAAAATCCCGTCGGCCTCGCCGCCGGATTCGACAAGAACGGCGTCGCGATCCGCACCTGGCCCGGCTTCGGCTTCGGCTTCATCGAAATCGGCGCCGTCACGGCGCAGGCGCAGCCGGGGCAGCCGAAGCCGCGTCTCTTCCGCCTGCCGGAGGACCAGGCGCTGATCAACCGCCTCGGCTTCAACAACGAAGGGGCCGAGGCGATCGGCTTAAAGCTCAAGGCGCTCCGCGCGGAGCGCCCGCTGAAAATTCCGCTCGGCATCAACATCGGCCGGACGAAAATCGTCGCCACCAAGGACGCCGCTGCGGATTACCTTTTTACCTTCACGACGCTTTTCCCGTACGGCGATTATTTCACGCTGAACGTGAGCTCGCCGAACACGCCGGAGCTCCGCGACCTCCAGCAGCGGGGGCATCTCGCGAACCTCCTGGCGACAATCCAGGCGCAGAACCGCGCGCTCGCCGCCGCAGCGCGCAGGGCCGAGAAGCCGGTGTTCGTGAAGATCGATCCCGACATGGATTTCGCGCAGGCCGACGAGGTCGTCGCCGTCGCGCGCGCGGAGAAGCTCTCCGGCATCGTCGCCACCAACGCAAGCGCCGTGCTGCGCGAGAATTTGAGCAAGCCGGTGGACCAGCCGGGCGGTCTCAGCGGCAAGCCGCTCAAGGCGCGCGCCACCGATTTCATCCGCCACCTGTATCGCGCCACCGGAGGCGCGCTCCCGATCATCGGCGCTGGCGGCATCTTCACCGCCGAGGACGCCTACGACAAGATCAGAGCGGGCGCGAGCGCCGTGCAGATATTGACGGGGTTCGTCTACGAAGGGCCGGGAGCGGTCAAGCGCATCAACCGCGGCCTGCTCAAGTTGATCGAGCGCGACGGCTTCAAGAATATCGCCGAGGCGGTCGGCAAGTCGGCGTGAGCGATCAGTTGATCGTCAGCGTCAGCGTCGTTTCCTGAATGACGCCGAGATCGTCCGTGACTTGAAAAGTCACCGGTCCGCTCGATGCGGAGACAGGAAAACCGGCGATCTGACCTGCGGGCGTTAAAATCAGCGGGCCTGGCAGCGCGCTGCCGTTCTTGAGCGCCCACTGGTAGGGCGGCTTTCCTCCCGTCGCTTTCAAAGCTGCTTTGTAATTTTTACCGGCTCTACCGATCCTCAAGGTCTGCGGCGGAATCGCCAGCGCTTTAAATACCTGGATGCCGAACTGCTTGCTGACCGTCGCGCCGTCATCGTCTGTGACCTGCAGCGTAAATTTGAATTTCTTCGCCGTCGTCGGCGTGCCGCCGATGCCGGTGGCCGTCGGCGCAATCCCCGGCGGCAGAACCCCGCCTGTCTGGGAAATGGCGTACGGCCCGCTTCCGCCGCTGATGTCCAGATCCTCAACGTAGGGCACTCCAATCTGGGCGGGAGGAAACGCAATGGTGTCGATCGTGAGCGGCGGAACGGCGGGCACTATGCGGTAGATCGCGCCGTCGAACAACGAGACGACATAAAGGAAGCCGTCCGGGCCGACTTTCAAATCGGTGACGCCGTTGAAGCCGGTGCCGAAGACAAACGGCGCGAGCTGCGATTCGTTATCGGCGACTGTATCGGTCAAGGTTCCGAGCGCGAAACCGTCGCGGTTCGCATTCAGGACCAAATGATAGATCCTACCGTTGTTGATATCGCCGACGAAGACGTCGTTTTCATACTGCGCGCCGAGCTGGGTGGAGTTCAAAAAGACGATCGCCGTCGGGCCGACGGTATTGAACCAGGAAAACTTCGGGTCGGCGTAGTGCGAGCCGGGAATGACGAACAAGTCCTGTGGGGCATTGTTCGTATTGCGGCTGTCGGGTCCCATGATCGATTCCCAGCCGCTGTTGAAGCCGGGCTCGACCAGATTGATCTCGTCATAGGAATTCGGACCGTTCTCGGTATCCCACAGCTTGTTCGTCACCGGATCGAAGGTCATGCCGAAGGAGTTGCGGATACCGTAGGCAAAATATTGATCCAGCGGCGCGCCGAGGGAGCTGAACGGATTGACCGCAGCCGCCGTACCGTCGTCGTTGAGCCGATGGATGACGGAAGTGCCGTCCGGCGCCGGGCCGTTGGAAAAGTTCTGCAATTGTCCGTTTCGATTGAGGTCGCCGTTGATCACATATAATTTTTGATCCGGACCGAAAGCTATGACGCCGCCGTTATGGTTGGGGCCGGGGGTAACGGGCAGGCTCAGGATGGGGCTCACCTGAGCGAGAGCGCTGCCGTCCCAGTGAAATTTATAAACGCGGTTGGCGGCGGCGGCATTGCTGCTATCTCCTGCCGCGCTGCTTTCAGTGTAGTAGAGGTAAACAAAACCGTTGTTGGCGAAATCGGGATGGAGCGCTATGCCGAGGAGACCGTGCTCATCGTTGAAATCGACGTTTAAATCCAAGACTGCCGTCGCCGCGCCGTTATGAACCCGTATCACTTTGCCGTCGTTTTTCTGCAAGACCAGAATGTCGTCGGAACCGATGAAAGCCATGGTCGTGGGGAAATCGAGTCCCGAAACCACCGCCTCAGCGCGCAGATTGGGCTCGACGACGGACGGCAAGGCGAAAGCGCGCGCGCCGAACGCGATGGAGACGGCGAGCGCGAGAAAAGCGACTTTCATACGAAAACGGCCGCAGTATAGCGCGGCTTACCGGCGATCTCCATGCAAAAAACGGCCCGCTCACGAGCGGCGTGACAACGATCGCCACGGAGAGAAACTCCGGCAGCTTGGCTTTTGCAGTCTTGCCTAAATACGTCATCTCGGCTACCGTTTCGGCATGTCGCGGCGCTTCACGATCGAGGTCGAGAAGGATTATTTCAACTTCGCCTCGGCGCATTTTTTAATCTTCGCCAACGGCGACCGCGAGGCGCTCCACGGCCATAACTACCAGGTCTCCGTCGCCGTGGAAGGAGAATTGGATCGCGCGGGCGTCGTCCTGGACTTCATCGCCTTCAAGCCGCTCGTCAAGCGCATCTGCGACGAGCTGGACCATCGAACGCTCATCCAGAAAGACTGCTCCGCGCTCAAGATTCGCCGCGCCGACGACCACGTGACCGTCGGCTATCGCAATCAGCGCATCGTGCTGCCGAAGCACGACGCCCTGCTGCTGCCGATCGCCAACACCAGCACCGAGCTTTTGGCGGAATACATCGCCGATCAGATCCGCGTCAAAGTGCGCCGCCACTTCCCCGGCGCGAAGCTGAACATGATCGAGGTCGGCGTGGAAGAGGCGCGCGGACAGCGGGGATTTTACAAAGGCGAGTTCTAGCCGTCCTTGCCAAGATCAGCACGAACGGTAAATCAGCCTTTTAAATCTTATTCCGTTCGCCCTGAGCCTGCCTGTCCTGAGTTTTGCCGAAGGGTCGAAGGGCTCCTACTCTTGTCCCACCACCCCACCGCGAGAAACAGCACGAAGAGCATTAGATAGGCGGCGACGAACTCCGGCGCGGCAAAGAATCCGAAGCGGCTCACGACCCCGCCGGGGGTGAGCTCGTAGGCGTGGATGATACCGATCGCGGAAAACACCGCGGCGGCGAGCGCCCACCACGCGGCGCGGAGGAATTGCCGCTCGATGAGAAAAACGCCGATGGCGGCGAGGATCATCGAGGTAAAGATGAAGCCGCGCTCGAGCGAGATCATGCCGTGGATCGCGAGGCTGCCGGCGAACGCGGGGAGTCCCGCCTGGTAGAGCGTCTTTCCCGCGGCGCGCAAACCCGTCTCGACCATCAGCAGCCCCCAGGCGGCAAGCGCCGGGAAGAGCCCGAGCGCGACCGCGAGCGCGTGCTCCTTCGGCGTCTCCTGAAACGCCTGCGCGGTGATGATGATGCCGATATAAAGCAGGATGCCGATGCCGGCTTCGAGCGGGATAAAGTCGAGCACCGTCTGGATCGTCCCGGTAAGGCAGATGAAGGCGATAAAGACGCCGTTCAGCGCCGAGTAACCCGAGCGCGCGCCGAGACGCTTCCACCCCGGGTGGCCGATATAGATCGTCGTCGGAAAGGCGCTGCCGAAGAGCGCCGCGGCGACCGAGCCGATACCGTTAGCCATCAGCGAGGGAAATGTCTGGTAGCGGTCGCCCGCCGCCTCGGCGCTCTCGATGTTCTGCAGCGAGCCGACGACATTGAAGATGCCCATGGGGAAAATCACCGACATATATTTAAGGAAGTCGGGGCTCGACAGCGCCTCCCACAACGCGCCGCCGGTAAAAACCGGCGGGCTGAGCGCGAAGCTCGCCGCAAGCGGCTTGCCGGACATGTCGCCGAGCGCCCACGCGAGCGCCGTGCCGCAGACGATCGCGACCAGGCCGCCGGGAAGACCGAAGGGAAATCTTTGATGCGCGAAGTAGGAAAGCAGGATCAGCGCGAGCGGCGGCAGAGCGATCAGCGGCTTGTCGAAGATGCGGAAGCTGAAGTCCATGGAGATGAAGGTGATCGCGATGCCGGCCAGCGCCGAGAGCAGCGCCGCGCGCGGCGTCATGCGCCGCACCCACTCGGCGACGAACGCGCCGACGATTTCGATCAGCCCGTTCAGCAAACAGGCGACGAGCCCCACCTGCCAGGCCCAGACCGGATTTTTCGTTTCCAGATAGATCGGCAGCATGATGAAAAAGATGTAGGCAAAAAGGCTCACGGTGTTGATGCCGTACGGCAGCGCCGTGACGTCTTCGCGCCCGCTCTCGCGCGCGAGCCGGCGCGCCTGCCAGGCGTAGAAGAAATTGCCGACGAGGATCGACACCGCCGCGCCGGGGAGAATGCGGCCGAAGATATAGGCGTCGGGAAGATGGATCAGCTCGCGGCAGAGGCTCACGATCAGGATCAGCTGGATCAGGTTGTCGATCATCAACCCGAAAAAGCCGTCGAGGTCCTTGTGCACGAACCAGGGAAGATTGGATTGACTCATGGCTACCGCTTGAGGCGGGACTTTAACGGCGGAATGCCGAGGTGTCAACGAGGGAAGCTCAGGCGCCGGATCGCGCTATATCGAGGAGCGCGGGGGCGGGCAGCGAGGAGGCTAGGATGCAGATGAGCTTTCCTTCGCGATGCAGAACCGCATGGATCCGGCCCTGCGAATAGATATAAAAATTTATTTTCTTGACCGAATCGTAGACGCGTTCAGCCGATGAGGGCGCGTCGCTTTCCGTCCCGAGGAAGGTATAGCACGTTACCGTCAGGCCGTTTCCCTGGTATACGGTTACAAGCACTTTTCGCCCATCGAAGTCCCGGACCGCGCCTCCCACGGCCTTCAGCTTCAATTCGGTCAAATCGTAGGTCATCGGGGCGAAGGCGCCGGCGGCGGAACGAGAAAGCGTTTCCTTGATTTCCTCTGCGCTCCCGCCTCGGACGAAAGACAGCTCGCCGTCGATGATTTTTTCGTGGATTTCCAGGGCCCGCATCGATAGCGGTTTTGCCTCCGGGCGCCGCATCAAATAAAGAGTGGGAAGAGTGAGCAGGACCAGCAACCCCGCAGCCCACGCCGGTCGAAGATACTTTGAAGTCCGGGGTGACTCGAAGGCGCCCGGCTTTGGTCTAAAAACCCGCGGGTCATGGAGAATTCTTTCTCTCAGCGCGGCGGGCGCTTTGATCCCGGCGCCGGTCTCGTGTACCGCGCTCTTTAGCGCCAGCTGAGAATGATAGACAAACCGACAGCCTGAGCAGCCCTCGAAGTGCTCTTCTACGGCCGCTCGTTCAGGCGGGCTTAGCTCATCGTCGATGAGGTCGGCGATGAGCTCTTGCGCCTCTTCGCACTTTAATGTCATTTCAAAACTTTCTCTTTGGCCTCTACGTAATCCTTCAGGTAGCGATGCAGCAGTTCTCTGCCGCGGGAAAGCCGGGAGCGAACAGTGCCCAGAGGGCAACAGAGGATCTCGGCCGCCTCGGCATAGGAGAAATCTTCCATATCGACAAGCAGGATCGCCGTTCGGAATTCCTCGGGCAGTTTTTTTATCGCATTAGAGATTTTACAGCTCAATTCCCTCCGCAGAATGTCGCCTTCCGGCCCGGCGTCTTTTGAGGTATCCTTTGCCAGTTGTCGCTCGGCTCGTCCTTCACTGTTTTGGCTTCTTCGGTCGATACCCAGCGTTTTGCCTCTCGGTAGCGGTCGAAAAATAAATTATGAAGGATCTTCGCAAGCCAGGCTTTCATATGGGTGCCGGCGGCAAATTGCTCATAAGACCCGAGAGCGCGCGCATAGGTCTCTTGCACCAAATCATTGGCCTGGTCCGGCTCTTTCGCCAAATGCACCGCGATGCGGTAAAGATCGTCGAGGTGCGTCATCGCCTCGCACGCGAACTTCTCCCTTTGCGTCTCCGCCCCGGTTACTGTTTTCCGCCACACGGAGCTGCATTGTAAACAGGCCCAACCAGCCTGTCCAACCCAATATTCTAACGCCGGGACGACAACGAAGTTCCCGCGGGCGCCCGCTGCTCGAGGATAGAGAAAGGAGAATTTTTCTTCAGCCGTGGATTTTTAGGGGAACCTTTCACCCCGGCCCAGCGTTACAGCAACAAGTATGCAATGAGTCAAAATCCGGTAAAACCGGAAAGGAGGCATAGTCATGCGTTCCGATATCAATGCCGGCATCACGGCCGGGCTGCTGGGAGGACTCGTCTTCGGCGCGATGATGCAGATGATGAATGCGCCGACGCCTCAGGGGGGACAAATGCCCATGATGGCGATGGTCGCTATGGTGCTGCGTTCCGATAGCGTGCTCGTCGGCTGGCTCTATCATCTGTTTAACAGCTCTGTTATCGGCGCGCTCTTCGGCTGGATGCTGGGCGGTCGTCTGCAAACCCTGGTTGCAGGACTGGGATGGGGCGCTGTATACGGTATTGCATGGTGGATTCTGGGCGCATTAATATTAATGCCGGTACTTCTCGGGATGCCGCCATTTGCTCCGCTCCTGATGGAACCGATGCGGCCGGTCGCTATGGGGAGCCTGGTCGGTCATTGCGTTTATGGAATCATTCTCGGAGCCGGCTTTGTGACGTTGAATCGCAGCATGACCTGCGCGGTTCGTAATGCCTAAAAGGCGGGAAAGAAAGCCGATGAGCGACCCAGTCGAAATCGAACGGTACAACTACTCCGACTTCGTCGGTTCGGATTTCCTTCCTTTCCGGACGCATTTGCCGGCGGGCTCCGCTGCGCCGGATTTTCAGACGACGCTTTTGGAAACCGGCCGGTTTGTGCAATTGAGCGATTACTGGAAGCAAAGCGATCTCCTGATCGAATTCGGTTCACTGACCTGACCCTACTGCTCGCTGGCGGCGCCAGCGCTCGAACCGATGGCTCGAGAATATGCCGCTAAAGGCATCGCCTTCATTTTTCTCTACGCCCGCGAAGCCCACCCAGGTGAGAATTTTCCTGCACATCGCACCATGGAGCAAAAGCTCGCGCATGCGCGAGCTTTCCAGAAACAATTCAACGTCGAACGACCGATACTCGTGGACGACCTGATCGGCACCGGACACAAGCTTTACGGCATGCTGCCGAACATGACTTATCTCATCGGCCGCGGCGGCAAGGTGCTTTTTCGCGCCGACTGGTGCGATCCGCCGACGATCAAAACTGCGGTTGACTATGTCCTGGCGTCCCGCGCGCGCCGCCGGGACGGGTTGAAGCTGGCGCCGTTTTACGCGGAATTCGTCGGCTATCGCTGGCACGATCCGGACAAGGCGAGAGAAGCCATGAAGCGCGCGGGGCAGAAGGCGATCGATGACTACGACCGAGTGCAACAACGGTATCGCCATCGAGGGACGCGGCCCGGACGCATAGAGATCGACGATTAGGATTTTCTCTCGAAAATCCGTCAGCGTCGAAGTCGGTCGCGTTTTATTCCTACGTTTTTACGTTTTCAAATCCTGAAATTCCATTCTTTTAGCGAATATCGACTTCGCGTCAACCTTTCAATTGAGTCGAGTGGAACGCGCCGAAGCTCTTCTTCGGCGCCCCACCCTTCCCGCAGCGCGGTTTTAAGCGCATCCGCCGGGATATGCAAATTGGTCAAGAATTCGCCGTGCGTCCGCCGTTGCCGGTAAGCCGGCTGCCGCGGCGGCGCGAGCAGTAGCTTTTCCATCAGATGGAGATCGCAGTCGAGCAAAAAGCTGCCGTGGAAGAGCAGCGCGCGCTTTTTGCGGTACTGCGCGTTGCCGGAAAACTTTCGTCCGCCGATTGCGAGATCGGTAAAGCCTTCGATCGCTATTGGGGCGCCGACGAGCGGCTCGAGCGCGCTTTTCAAGCGTGTCATGACGTAGGCGTTGGTCGCGGCGACATCGGCGAGGCCGCGCGGCGTGATCTTCAAGACGAGCGTATAGTTCAAGCAGCCCGGCGCCTGGAGCACCGCGGCGCCGCCGCTCGGGCGACGCAGGACCGGAACGCGCGCCGCCCGGCACGCCGCGAGAGCGACTTCGCGCTCGGTGCGGCTGCCGTGGCCGAGGACCACGAAGGAACCGCGCGGCTCCCAGAGCCTCAGCGCCTCCGCGGCGCTTCCCTCCTCGACTTCGAGGAGAAGCGCCTCGTCGCAGGCCAGGTTTTCCGCCGGCGTCGCACAGGTCAGGTCTAGGTATTTCACACGATCCCTGCTATGGATATATTGATTCGACAAAGCGGATTTTATAAGTTAAGTTCCGACACGTTCCGCTCTCTATCGATTCCGCGAGGCTTACAATGCAGGCTGAGAAGAAAGAACCCGGCGACGTATCCGGAGATTATAGTCGCAGCGATGCTTCCCGTCCACCGGAGAATAGCCGCCACAGCGCGACCGAGAAGTGGCTCGATTCCGTCGAATATGTTCTCGAATACGTCCTCAAAAATAAGAATTCCGAAGCGCCGCTGCTGGTCGAGCGCCTGATCGAACGGCTTCGCGAATCGGGCCTGAACGTTCCTTCGATCGTCAACACGCCTTACATCAATACGATTCCGCCCGAAAAGCAGCCGCCCTATCCCGGCGACCGCGAAATCGAGCGGCGCATCAAGAGCTACGTCCGCTGGAACGCGATGGCCATGGTGGTGAAGGCGAACCGCATCCACCACGGGCTCGGCGGTCATATATCGACGTTTGCCTCCTCCGCGACGCTCTACGACGTCGGCTTCAACCATTTCTTCCGCGGGGGCGAAAACGGTAATTTGGGCGACCTGGTTTATTTCCAGGGCCACGCCTCGCCCGGCAACTACTCGCGCGCGTACGTCGAGTGGCGCATCGACGCCAAGCGGCTGCACCACTTCCGTCAGGAGCTCGCCGAGATTCCCGGATTGCCGTCCTATCCGCATCCGTATCTCATGCCCGATTTCTGGCAATTTCCGACCGTCTCGATGGGCCTCGCGCCGATCGGCGCGATCTATCAAGCGCGCTTCCTGCGCTACCTGAAGGCGCGCGGCTTTCTGAAGGATGAGGAGCCGCGAGTCTGGTGTTTCGCCGGCGACGGCGAGATGGACGAGCCCGAATCGACCGGGTCGCTGAGCCTCGCTTCACGCGAGAACCTCGACAATCTGATCTTCGTCGTCAACTGCAACCTGCAGCGCCTCGACGGGCCGGTGCGCGGCAACGGCAAGATTATCCAGGAGCTCGAGGCGATCTTTCGCGGCGCGGGTTGGAACGTCATCAAGGTTATCTGGGGCTCGGATTGGGACCGCCTGCTGCAAAGCGAGCACCGCGACCTGTTGATCCAGCGCATGGAAGAGGCGGTCGACGGCGACTACCAGAAATATTCCGTGGAACCCGGGAGCTACACGCGTAAGCACTTCTTCGGCAAATACCCCCAGCTGCTCGAGCTCGTCAACGACATGACCGACGACGGCATCCGCAAACTTCTCCGCGGCGGCCACGATCCGCTGAAAGTTTACACCGCGTACAAAGCTGCGGTCGATCATCACGGCTCGCCGACGGTCATCCTCGCCAAGACCGTAAAGGGTTATGGCATGGGCGAGGCGGGCGAAGGACGCAACATCACGCATCAGCAAAAGCAGATGAACGAAAAAGAGCTGCGCGAGTTCCGCAGCCGCTTCGACATCCCGTTGAAGGACGAGGAGGTCGTCGAGACGCCCTTCTATCGTCCCCCGCAGGACAGTCGCGAGACCAAGTATCTGCTCGAGCGGCGCAAGGCGCTGGGCGGCTTCGTTCCCAAGCGGCGCACGAAGGCGGAAGCCCTGGATGTGCCGCAGCCGGATTTCTACGAGGAGCAGCTCAAGGATTCCGGACAGCTCGAAGCGTCGACGACGATGTCGTTCGTGCGTTTGTTGGCGAAGCTCTTGCGCCATCCGACGGTGGGCAAGCGCGTCGTGCCGATCATCCCCGACGAAGCGCGCACCTTCGGCATGGACGCGTTGTTTCGCCAGGTCGGCATCTATTCGCCGAAAGGCCAGCTCTATGAGCCGGTCGACCGCGAGACGCTCCTCTATTACCAGGAGGCGAAGGACGGCCAGATATTGGAAGAGGGCATCACCGAAGCCGGCTCGATGTGCTCGTTCATCGCTGCCGGCACGAGCTATTCGAACCTCGGCATTTCGATGCTGCCGTTTTACATTTTCTACTCGATGTTCGGCTTCCAGCGCGTCGGCGACCTGATCTGGGCCGCCGCCGATAGCAAAGCCAAGGGATTTCTGCTCGGCGCGACCGCCGGCAGAACGACGCTCAACGGGGAAGGCTTGCAGCACCAGGACGGCCAGAGTCACATTCTCGCCAGCGCCGTGCCGACGCTGCTCACCTACGATCCCGCCTTCGCCTACGAGATCGCGGTCATCATCCGCGACGGGCTGCGCCGCATGTACCAGAAGAACGAAGAGATCTTTTATTACTTGACCCTCTACAACGAGAACTACGCCATGTCCGCGATGCCGGAGGGCTCGGAAGAAGGCATCCTCAAGGGCCTCTACAAGTTCCGCGAGGGCAAGCAGAGCGCGAAGCACAAGGCGCACATCTTCGGCAGCGGGCCGATTCTCCGCGAGGCGCTGCGCGCGCAGGAGATCTTGGCGGAGAAATACGACGTGTCGGCGGATGTCTGGAGCGCAACGAGCTACAAACTGCTGCGCGGCGAGGCGCTGCAGGCGAAGCGCTGGAACATGCTCCACCCGACGGCGGCGCCGAAAAAATCTTATCTCGAAAAGATTCTCGAAAACGAGCGCGGCGCCTTCGTCGCGGTTTCGGATTACATGAAGATCGTTCCCGATCAGATCGCGCCTTGGGTTCCGGGCGGCCTCCTCTCGCTCGGCACCGACGGCTTCGGCCGGAGCGATACGCGGCCGCGACTCCGGCGCTATTTCGGCGTCGATGCGGAGATGACGGTGCTCGCCGTGCTTTACGCGCTTGGCGAAAAAGGCGCCGTGTCGCGAGAGGTGGTGGAGCGGGCGATCCATGATCTGGGCGTGGAGCCGGACAAGGCCACTCCTTTCTTCTTCTAAACAAGAGTCGGTTTAATTATGGACGTAAGAGTTCCCCGGCTGGCCGAGGGCGTCGAGTCCGCCACAGTCGCCAACATTCTGGTCGTCCCCGGCGACCGCATCGAAAAAGATCAGGTCATCCTCGAACTGGAGACGGAAAAGGCGGTCGGGCCGATCCCCTCTCCCGTCGCCGGCGAGGTCGCGCGCATTCACGTCAAGCCCGGCGATGAAGTGAGCGTCGGCCAGCCGCTGATCACGCTGAACGAGGCAGCGGGCGCGCAAAAAGCGTCGCTGGCGGAAACAAAGACACAACCAGCCACCGAAACGAAGACAGCCCGCCCTGCGACCGCGCCCGAGCCGGCTAGAGGGGCGGCGCCGTCCGAATACCGCTACCAGTCGGCGAGCGGCACGCCGCCGGCCGCTTCGCCTTCGGTCAGAAAGATCGCCGGCGAGCTCGGCATCGACCTCACGCGCGTCAAGGGCAGCGAGCGCGGCGGCCGCATCACGATCGCCGATCTGCGGAGCTACATCGCCGCGCTGCAGCAGCGGCCGGCCGACGGCGCGGCGCCTGCCGCTGCGCCCGCGGAAAAGCCGCCGTCGCCGCAGGCGATCGACTTCTCGCGCTGGGGGCCGGTCGAGAAAAAGCCGATGAGCTCGATCCGCCGCACCATCGGACAGCGGATGCACGAGTCGTGGAGCGCGATCCCGCACGTGACCCAGTTCGAAGACGTGGACGTGGCCAACATCACCGAGCTCAGAAAACGATACGGCCCGGAGCTGGCGAAAAAGGGCAAGCACCTCACGCTGACGCCGTTCGTCCTCAAAGCAGTCGTGGCGGCGCTGAAAAAATATCCGATCTTCAATTCGAGCCTCGATGAGGCGACCGGCGAGGTCGTCTACAAAAAATATTTTCACATCGGCGTCGCGGTCGACACCGAGGCGGGGCTGATCGTCCCGGTGCTGCGCGACGTCGATAAAAAAAGCCTCGCGGATCTGTCGCAGGAATTGAACGCCCTCGTCGAGCGCACACGGAAACGAAAAGTCTCGCTCGAAGAGCTTCAGGGCGGGAGCTTCACAATCTCGAATCAGGGCGGCATCGGCGGCGGACACTTCACGCCGATCATCAACAAGCCCGAGGTCGCCGTCCTGGGGATCGGCCGCGCGTCCTTGAAGCCGGTGGTCAAAGATGGAAAGATCGAGGCGCGTCCGGTCCTGCCGCTCGGCCTCTCCTACGACCATCGCGTGATGGACGGCGCGGACGCGGTGCGCTTTATCATGGAGCTCGTGGGAACGCTGGAGAACTTTCCCGAAGAGCTGCTCAAAGACTGACATGGAACCGATCAAAACCGATATCGTCGTCGTAGGCGGCGGGCCAGGCGGCTACGCCGCCGCGTTCTACGCCGCCGACAAAGGCAAGAAAGTCATGCTGGTCGAGCGCGAAAAACGCCTGGGCGGCGTCTGCCTCAACTACGGCTGCATCCCGTCGAAGGCGCTCCTGCACGCCACGCATTCCATACGCGATCTGGAGCATTCGGGCGCGCGCGGCATCGCCTTCTCGCGCCCGAAGATCGACCTCGACAAGCTACGCACGTGGAAGAACGCGGTCATCAGTAAGCTTACGCAGGGGCTTGCCGGGCTGGCCGAGAGACGCGGCGTCGAGGTTTTGTACGGGCGCGGCCATTTCGAGGACTCCCGCACGTTGCGGGTGGAGACGTCCAAAGGACAGAAGTTCGTCAATTACGAGCAGGCGATCATCGCCGTCGGCAGCCGCGCGGCGCTTCCCGCCGCCTTCGACCTCGGCAACAGGCGCGTCATGACCTCGACCGAGGCGCTGGAGCTGGAAGAGCTGCCGAAAAGTCTTCTCGTGGTCGGCGGCGGATACATCGGCATGGAGTTGGGGACCGTCTACGCGACGCTCGGGAGCACCGTCGTCGTCAACGAAGCGCTGCCGACGATTTTGACCGGCGTCGATTCCGACCTCGCGCGGCCGGTGATGCGCTACGCCGAGAAGGCTTTCAAAGAGGTCCGCCTGAATACCAAAGTCGCCAAGATGGCGACCAGCGGGAAACAGATCAAGGTCACCTTCTCGGCGGAGGGAAAACAAAAAGAGGAGACCTACGACCGCGTCCTCGTCTCGGTCGGGCGTCTGCCCAACTGCAAAGATCTGGGGCTGGAGAACACCCAGGCCGCGCTGGACGAGAAAGGGTTCATTCGAGTCAACACACAGATGCAGACCGCGGACCCGGCGATCTACGCGATCGGCGATGTCGTCGGCGGCGCGCTGCTCGCGCACAAGGCGATGAAGGAAGGGCGCATCGCGGTCGAAGCGATTCTGGGCGAGTTTAGCACGTCGGAGAACGTCGTCATCCCCGCCGTCGTCTTCACCGATCCCGAAGTCGCCTGGTGCGGGCTCACCGAGACGGAGGCGAAGCAGAAAGGCATTCAAGTCCAGGTCGCGCGCTTTCCGTGGGCGGCGTCCGGCCGCGCCACCACCCTCGACCGCACGGACGGCCTTACCAAGCTTATCATCGATCCCGAGAGCGAGCGCATCCTGGGCGTCGGCATCACCGGCGTGAACGCCGGCGAGCTGATCGGCGAGGGCGTCCTCGCGATCGAGATGGGCGCCACCGCGCGCGACATGGCCGAGTCGGTCCATCCCCATCCCACAGTTTCCGAGACTTTGATGGAAGCGGCGGAGGTCTTTTACGGCTATCCGACGGATACGTTCGTGCAAAAAAAGCGCGCGCCGCTGCCTTAGGGCCGCCGAGATGGGCGCTTTAATTTATAAAGACCTCGGTACACTCGATTATCCCGTCGCGCTCTCCCTCCAAGAAAACCTGGTCGATGCCAAGCAGCGCGAAAATTTTCCCGACATTCTACTGTTCGTCGAGCACCCGCATGTGATCACGCTCGGCCGCGGCGGCGATGAGGCGAACGTCGTCGACCCGGTGGAAGTGGCGGTCATCCGCTCGAGCCGCGGCGGCGACGTGACCTATCACGGTCCCGGCCAGCTCGTCGTCTATCCGATTATCGATTTGAAGTCGAAGCTGAGAAAAGACGTGCACCGCTATCTGCGCTACCTCGAAGAGGCGGCGATTCGGACGCTCGATGATTTCGGCATCGCGGCGGAGCGCAGGCCGCCGTGCACGGGCATCTGGATCGGCAACAAAAAGATCGCCGCGATCGGCGTCGCCGTCCGGAGAGGCGTCACGTACCACGGCCTCGCGCTCAACGTGAGCACCGATTTGAGCTACTTCCGCCGGATCGTTCCCTGCGGCCTCGCCTGGTCGGAAGTAACGTCGATGGAGCAAGAGCTCGGCAAGATTTTGCCGATGGAAGAAGTCAAGAAAGTATTTCTCCGCCGCTTCGCGCGGCGCTTCGGCTATGCGGAAGTAAACGAATGCCACGAAGACATCCCGACTGGATCAAGGTCAAGCCTCCCGGCAGCGCCAACTACCTCCGGCTCAAGCGGATTCTGAGGGAGCGCAGGCTCCATTCCGTTTGCGAAGAGGCGCGCTGCCCCAACATCGGCGAGTGCTGGGGGCACAACACCGCAACTTTTTTAATTCTGGGCGATATCTGCACGCGCGGCTGCCGCTTCTGCGCGATCGGCAAGGGCAAACCGGTGGGTCTTGATCCCGAGGAGCCGAAGAACGTGGGGCTCAGCGTCAAGGACCTGGGGCTCAGCCACATCGTCGTCACTTCCGTCGACCGCGACGATCTCCCCGACGGCGGCTCGGCCCATTTCGCCCAGACGGTCTTCTGGATCAAGACGCTCAATCCCGGCATTCGCGTCGAAGTGCTGATCCCCGATTTCAAAGGCGACGAGCGCGCGATCGAGACGGTTGTCCGCTCGGGCATCGACATTCTCAACCACAACGTCGAGACCGTGCCGCGGCTTTATAAGAAAGTCCGGCCCGGCTCGGTCTACCGGCGCTCGCTCGACGTCTTGAAAGCCGCGAAGGCGCTGCGCAGCGAAGTTCTCACCAAATCGGGTCTGATGCTCGGCGTCGGAGAATCGCCGGACGAAGTGTTGGGGACGCTCAAAGACCTCCGCGCCGCGGGCTGCGACATAGTGACGCTCGGGCAGTATCTCCAGCCTTCCGAAAATCAATTAAAGGTCGAGCGCTACGTCACGCCCGATGAATTCGCCGCGCTCAAAACCGAGGGCGAGAAGCTCGGCTTCCGCCACGTCGAGTCCGGCCCGCTCGTGCGCAGTTCCTACCACGCCTGGAGCCACGTGAACTAGCGCGATCGCCGACCGAAATAAAAAAGGAGTCCTGTCATGACGCATCCTAACTTCTTCGACCGGAATCGTCGTATCGTTGACGCCGTCGTCGGGCTTCTCGTTCTCGTCTATGTTCTCGCAATTTCGCCCGGCGCGGCGCGCGCTCAATCCGCGGCGGGCAATGCTCCGATCAAAATCGGCATTATCGGCGCCGGCAACATCGGCGGGACGATGGCAAGGCTGTGGGTGAAGGCCGATCATCCGGTGTTGTTATCCTCGCGCCATCCGGAAGAGATCAAGCCGCTCGCCGACAGCCTCGGCGCGCTCGCGCGCGCCGGGACCGTGCGCGACGCGCTCGCCTTCGGCGATGTCATTCTCATGGCGGTGCCTTACGGCGCTTATCCGCAGATCGCGAAAGATTACGGCAAAGACTTCGCGGGAAAGATCGTCGTCGACGCGGGCAACGCGGTCATCGCACGCGACGGCGAGATCGCCAAGCCGGCGCGCGAAAACGGCGTCGGCCTCACCACGGCGAAATTATTCCCCGGCGCGCGCATCGTGCGCGCGTTCAACATCCTGGGCACCGGCAGGCTCAAGGAGATGGCGAATCATCCCGGCTCGCGCTTCGCGATCCCGGTCGCCGGAAACGATCAGGAGGCGCTGAAAGTCGTCTCGGCCCTTGTCCGCGAGGCGGGCTTCGAGCCGGTGATCGTCGGACCGCTCGAGCGCTCGAAGCTTTTCGAGCAGGGGGGCCCGCTCTACGGGGCTCAGATGAGCGCCGATGAAATGCGCGAAAAGCTGAAGACGCTGCCGTAAGACCGCGCCGAATCATCATGCGCTTAACCAGACGGGAACTGCTCAAGGCGGGATTCGCCGCCGGCGCTTCGCTGTTGCTGCCCGGGATGGATCTGCTCGCGCAGAGCGCGCCGCTGATTGAAAAAAAGATTCCCTCGAGCGGCGAGAGCCTGGCGGTCATAGGCCTCGGAACGGCGCGCCGCTACGAGGCGATCGCCACCGAAGCGGAGCGCGCTCCTTTGCGGGAGACCCTGCGCGAGTTCAAGGGGCTCGGCGGCAGGGTGATCGACAGCTCGCCGACCTACGGCACCGCCGAGGCGGTCGTCGGCGACCTCGTCTCGGAACTCAAGATCCGCGATGGGCTGTTCATCGCCACCAAGGTGAGCACCAGCGGCAAGGAAGCTGGCGTCCGGCAGATCGAGCAGTCCTTTAAGGCTCTGCGCACGCCCAAGATCGACCTCATTGCGGTCCACAACCTGCGCGACACCGCGACGCAGCTCGCAACCCTGCGCGACTTGCGGCAATCTGGACGCATCCGCTACGTCGGCATCACGACTTCCTTCGAGAATCAATATCCGGACTTCGAGCGCGTGATGAAGGCCGAGAAGCTCGACTTCATTCAAGTGGACTACGCGCTCGACAACCGCAAAACCGGTGAGCGCATCCTGCCGCTCGCCGCCGATCGCGGCATGGCGGTCATGATCAACCTGCCGTTCGGGCGCGGCCGGCTTTTCAACGCCGTCCAGGGAAAGAAGCTGCCGGAATGGGCAGGCGAATTCGACTGCCGGACGTGGGCGCAGTTCTTCCTCAAGTACATCGTGTCGCATCCCGCGGTCACCTGCGCGGTGCCCGGCATGGCGAAGGCCGAGTACGTGCGCGACAATCTCGGCGCGGCGCGCGGCCGCTTGCCTGAGGCCGCCATGCGCCACCGCATGGAAAATTTCATCGACGGAGTATAGCCGCAGCGCATGGATGCGAGCACACAGCCGAGCGGCGACGCGCGCGGCGGATACCGCTTGCTCCGGCGGCTCATCGACGCGCGCCCGGAGGAATTCAAGGCGCTCGCTTGGTCGTGGCTCTACATCTTCTCCATATTCTCCGCGTACTATGTCATCCGGCCGATTCGCGACGAGATCGGCGTCGCGGGCGGCATCGAGAATCTGCCATGGCTTTTTACCGGCACGCTGCTCGGGATGCTGGCGGTTAACCCGCCGTTCGCGGCGCTCGTCGCCAGGCTGCCGCGCACCCGCTTCATTGCCATCACCTATCGATTCTTCATGGCGAATTTAGTGATCTTCTTCCTGCTGCTCCGGGTCGCAACACCGGAGCAGGCGATTTGGGTCGGGCGCGTCTTTTTCATCTGGACCTCGGTCTTCAACCTTTTCGTGGTCTCAGTCTTCTGGGCCCTCATGGTCGATATCTTTAACGCCGAGCAGGGAAAGCGGCTCTTCGGGTTCATCTCCGCGGGCGCGACGCTCGGCGGCATCATGGGATCGAGTCTCACCGCGGCGCTCGCGCGCTACATCCCGCCGGTTTATCTGCTGCTCGGCTCGGCGCTACTCCTGGAAGTCGCCGTCTTCAGCGTACGGCGCTTGTCGCGCCTCTCGGAAGCGCTGACGCGCGACCCGGCGGCACGCGGGGAGAAGGCCGTCATCGGCGGCGGCGTGCTCGCGGGAATCGCGCGCGCTTTTAAATCGCCCTATCTTCTCGGCATCGGCATCTACATGCTGCTCTACTCGATCACCTCGACTTTCCTGTATTTCGAACAGGCCGGCATCGTCGCCCGCAGCTTTGCCGACCGCGCGGCGCGCACGGAGTTCTTCGCCCGCATCGATTTGCTCGTCAACATTCTCACGCTCGCCAGTCAGATTTTTCTCACCGAGCGCATTTTGCGGGCCTTGGGCGTGGCGCTCACGCTTACGCTGCTGCCGGCTCTTAGCGCGATCGCCTTCGGGGCGCTCGCCGCGGCGCCCACGCTCGCGGTCCTCGTCGCCTTCCAGGTGTTGCGGCGGGCGGGAAATTTCGCTTTCGCGCGGCCGACGCGCGAGGTGCTGTTCACCGTCGTTCCGCGCGAAGACAAGTACAAAACGAAAAATTTTATCGACACTGCGGTCTATCGCACCGGCGACCAGGTCGGCGCCTGGTCGTACGCGCTGTTTTCATTCCTCGGTCTGGGATTGACGGCGATCGCGTTTGCAGCCGTGCCGCTTTCGCTCGCCTGGCTGGTAAACGGATGGTGGCTCGGAAGGAAGCAGGAAGCGTTGGCGGCGGTCGATGAGACACTCGCGAAAGTACAGCGCGCTTGAGCCTGCAAACGACCGGAAAGTCCGGAAGGATGGTTCGCTCAGACGGCAACGCGCGTAAAAAGATTATGCCGAACGCTGGGCGCGCGAAATTTAATCTCAGCTGTTGCGACTCCCCTTCTCCTTTAATCCCGCAAGCACACGCT
>Ga0075423_10001225_pt1 | contig 22237 bp, 22 predicted proteins | sample SoiMethybrSBSTD2_FD_80114 | JGI IMG/M metagenome (GOLD analysis project Ga0075423, IMG submission 80114) | Bulk soil microbial communities from a Populus tree surrounding site in Tennessee, USA - Soil MetaG P. TD hybrid SBSTD2 | ecosystem: Environmental > Terrestrial > Soil > Tree plantation... | reverse complement strand
GTGGGGCTGTAGCTCAGTTGGGAGAGCACAAGGCTGGCAGTCTTGGGGTCAGGGGTTCGAGCCCCCTCAGCTCCACCAAAAATCGAAACGGGGTCACGGATCGCTCCGTGACCCCGAAGCGTTTCGGCCACGCGGGGAGGGCACGATGAACGTCGAGGTGGCATTGAATCGGTTGCGTGAGGCGATCGAGGAGCGGGGCTCCGGCGTCTATCTGATCACGGTCTCGGGCGATGCGCGCCCGCATGCCGTGTACCTGGACGCGGCGTGGGAGAACGGCCGGCTCGCCGTCGTCGGCGTGGGCGCGACCACGACGGCCAACGCGGCGGCGCGGCCGAACGTATCGCTGCTCTTCCCGGTCAGCGCGGCTGCGGACTACACGCTCTTCGTCGACGGCCCCGCCACGGTCGAGGCGCGCGGCGACGAGCGCTGCGTCGTGGTCACGCCCACCCGCGCCGTCTTCCATCGTCCCGGTGCGCCGAGCGATCCCGCCTCGTCCTGCACCTCGGACTGCGTCCCGATCCTTCAGGCGCCCACTCGCCTCGCGCCGCCCCGCTGATCGACGACGCGCCCCACACGTTACGAGGCTTGCGGAGCGGGATGCTTCGCGGCAGAGTAGCGGCCACTCACCCAGAAGGAGGGGCCTATGCCGTTCTACGGTCGCGGCGCCGTGCGCATCCACTATGAAGAGGTCGGCTCCGGGTTTCCGCTGCTGCTGATTCCGGGCGGCGGGCTCAATTCCGCCATCAGCTGGTGGGCGAGCGGCGCCGCCTTCAACGCCATGGAGGAGTTCAAGGACGACTTCCGCTGCATCTCCATGGACCTGCGCAATGCGGTCACCGGGCAGTCGACCGGCCCCCTCGAGGTCGACCGGCCCTGGGACGCCCACGCCGACGATCAGCTGGGGCTCATGGACCATCTGGGCATCACGAAATTTCTCGTGCTCGGAAACTGCATCGGAGGCCCGTTCATCTGGAAGCTGCTTCAGCGCGCGCCCGACCGTGTGATCGCCGCGGTGATGAGCCAGCCGAGCGGCTATCGGCCGGAGGAACCCGACCTCTTCTGGAACAACAACACGACGAACTGGGGTCCCGCCCTCTGCGCGAAGCGCCCCGACATCACCATGCCAATGGTCGAGCGCTTCCTGACCACGATGTACCGCTCGCCCGCCGACTTCGTCTTCACGGTGACGCGTGATTTCGTGCGCAGCTGCCGCACCCCGATCTTGGTGCTGCCGGACGACATCCCGGCGCATCCCTACGCGGTGGCGATGGAGGTCGTGAGCCTCGCGCCCAACGCGGAGGCGTCGATCTACCCGTGGAAGGAATCCAAGGACACGATCCGCAAGGTCGTCGAGCATGTGCGGACATTTCTCAAGACGCACGAGCCCGCCACGGGGCGTTGAGCTTTCATCCGCGAAAGGAGCCCGCTATGCACGCGCTGTTGAGGACGAGGGCACGAGTGCTCGGGGCCATGCTGGTGACGCTGGCGATGGTGTCGGCAGTGGGCATCGCCGTCGCTCAGACCGAGGAGGGCATCGCGCACCACTACAGCGACAAGTTCGAGGGCAAGAAGACGGCGAGCGGCGAGATGTACGACAAGGCAAAGCTCACCGCGGCGCACAAGAAGCTCGCGATGGGCACCAAGGTCAAGGTGACCAACGTCGAGAACGGCAAGAATGTCGTGGTCACCGTCAACGATCGGATGGGCGCTTCGAGCAAGGCGGTGATCGACGTCACCCCGCGCGCGGCCGAGGAGCTCGGCTTCAAGGGCGGGCAAGCCAAGGTCAAGCTGGAAGTCCAGAAGTAGCGCAGCCGTGCGCGACCCGGACGGGCATCGCCGGCGCTCAGCGCGCCGGCGACGCCACGAATATGGGGATCTTCCGGGCCGTCTTCGCCTGATAGTCCGCGTAGGGCGGAAACGCGGCGACGGCGAGGTCCCAGAGCCGCGCCCGTTCCGCGTCGTCCTGCACCTCGCGGACGCGCATGGGCTGCACCATCGTGAGGTCGCGAATCTCCACCGCGGGATTGGCGCGCAGATTGTAGACCCATACGGGATTCGTCGGCGCGCCGCCCACCGAGCCGACGAGGATGTAATTGGCGCCGTCCTTGACGCGCATCAGCGGCGTTTTCCGGATCGCGCCCGTCTTGTTCCCGGTGTGCGTGACGATGATCACCGGCAGCCCGGTGTCGCGAAGCGTCGTCCCCAAGGTGCCACCGCTTCCTTCATAGAGCTCGACCTGCTCGCGTACCCACTGTCGGGGGCTCGGGATGTAGTCCGGCATGCGGTCTCCTCGCTGGGTTCTCTCGTCAGATCTGGCGGCGGCGTCCGAGGACGGGCTCCTGCTTGACCCCGTGCCCTGCCTCCTCGATGGGCACGTACTGACCGCGGTCGGGGTCGAAGGCGTGTACGCTCCCCTCGGCGATGTCGTAAATCCACGCGTGCAGGGTGAGCCGGCCGCAGGCGAGCGCCGCCATGACGCTCGGGTGCGTGCGAAGATGCTCGATCTGGACCAGCACGTTTTCCCCCACCGCCATCTCGACCAGCTCGTCGCCGGTCACGTCCGGGTAGGCGGCACGGAGGATGCGGCGCGTGCCATCGCAGTGGCCGAGCCAGGCCGCCACCCCGGGCATGTCCTTGACCTCGGAGGGATCGATCACCGCCTTCATCGCGCCGCAGTGCGTGTGGCCGCAGATGATGATGTCGGAGATGCCGAGGGCCTCGACGCCGTACTCGATGGCGGCCGACTCCCCGGACGGCACCCCCCAGGGCGGGATGATGTTCCCGGCATTGCGCAGGATGAAGAGCTCCCCGGGTTGGGTCTGCGTGATGAGGTTCGGCACGATGCGTGAATCCGAGCAGGTGATGAAGAGGGAGTCCGGCGCCTGCTTGTCCACCAGCCGCCGGAAGAGCTCGCGCTGGGGGCCGAACACGCCGGCCTGGAATCGATGGATGCCCTCGACGAGGTTCCTCACGCGGCGCCTTTCCCGGTTCGGCTACTCGGCGTAGGCCGTCGGGGTGGCGGCCGTCTGCGCGGCGAAGATCGAGCGATAACCCACGCGGTCCCAGCGGGGCGGCAGTTTCGCAGGATAGGGCTCCATGTGCACGTACGCCGGCTCGTCGCCTCGTACGAGCTCACCGGTATGCGTGGTCGGGGCGGGCGCGGGCGTGAGCGGCAAGGCGTCGGCCGCGGCATAGACGTTCAGGAGCAGCGGCCGCATGCGCGGCGAATGATTCGCGGCGGAGCCGTGCACCACGCGGCAGTCGAAGACGATCACCGTGCCGGCCGGCCCGCATGCCTCGACCGCCCGGTCCACGGGCAGCCCAGCTACGTCGCGCGGTTTGAGGGCGCCCGTCCAGCCGCCGCGCTCGTCGAACTGGTCGAAGATCGGCCCGCCCTGCGTGCCGGGCAGCAGGGTGAGCGGCCCCTGCGCGTGGCCCGTGTCCTCGAGATACACGCCGAACGTCAGCACGCCGCAATGGGTGTGCGGCCAGGCCTGGATATCCTGGTGCCAGCGCACCGCATCGCCGCCCGCCGACCACTTGAAGTTGAGCTTGGAGCTGTGAAAGCGGAGATCGGGGCCCAGCAGGTCTGCCACGAGGTCGACGACAGCGGCGTCCCGAGCGAAGGTCCAGAGCTCGGGGTGCTGGTCCACCGCTTTGCGCAGGCGCCGGATGTTCGGCTTCGCGGCGGTGTGGTCGGGAGCCAGGTCGAATTGATCGTCGGACGCGGTGAGCGCGCGCGATTCCTCGACCTTGGCGACGACGACCGCGCGCAGACGCTCGAGCCACGCGCCGCCGACATGGCCGGGGACGACGAGAAAGCCGTCCGTGAAGTACCGCTCACGCTGCCGCTGCCCCAGCACCAGCGGCGGCCGACTCAGGATCTGGTCTGGACGCATGGGAAGAGTGTACCCGGCGCCGGGTCCGAAATACGCGGGGCGATCGCCGTGGGAAGGTCGGCGAGCACGCCGCCGTGGTGATCGCCGGCGAGCAGAATGATCCTAGACTTCCAGGTTCTCGCGGCGTACCGACTCGTTCCGGGCGAGGTCGGCCGGGGTGCCCTCGAACACGATGTGCCCGTGCCCCATCACGTACACGCGATGGGAGATCTTCAGCGCGATCGTGAGCTTCTGCTCGACGAGGAGAATCGAGACGCCCCGGCGGGCGATTTCATCGAGGAACTGACCCACCTGGACCACGAGCATGGGGGCCAAACCCTCGGTGGGTTCGTCGATGATGACCAGCTCCGGGTCGCCCATCAGCGTGCGACCCATCGTGAGCATCTGCTGCTCACCGCCCGAAAGCACGCCAGCCGGATTGTGCTGCCGGTCCCGGAGATGCGGGAACAGCGCGAACATGTCGTCGAAGCTCCAGCGACCGAATTTCCCCGCGCGCTTGAGCCCGAGCTCCAGATTCTGCCTCACCGTCAGCGTGGGGAAGATCTGACGATCCTCCGGCACGTAGCCGATGCCGGCATGGGCGATCTGATCGGGGCGGAGTCCGGCGATGCTCTTCCCCTTGAACAGGACCTCGCCGACGGGCTCGACGAGGCCCATGATCGCCTTGCACGTGGTGGAGCGGCCGACGCCGTTCCGGCCGAGCAGGCTTACGATCTCGCCGCCCTTCACTTCGAGGTTCACGCCCTGGAGGATGTGACTCTTGCCGTAGAAAGCATGGAGGTCGCGGACCGAGAGCATCAGGCCGCCTCGGCCGGCGCGCCCAGGTAGGCGTCCTGCACCGCGCGGTTGGCGCGAATCTCCGCAGGCGGCCCGGAGGCGATGACCTGCCCGTACACCAGCACGGTGACCACATCGGCGAGGTCGAACACCACGCTCATGTCGTGCTCCACCATCACGAGGGTCTTGCCCGCGGTGATCCGGCGGATCAGCGCGACCGCGTGGTTGGCCTCGCTCCGGCTCATGCCCGCGGTCGGCTCGTCGAGGAGAATGGTGTCCGCGCCGCCCGCGATCGTGATGCCAATCTCGAGGGCGCGCTGCTCGGCATACGAAAGAAGTCCCGCGGGCACGTCCCGCCGCGTCTCCAGGTTGACGTCGGCGAGCAGGCGCGCCGCCTGGTCGTTGAGGGTGCGCTGACCGCCCATGAGGTGCCAGAAGGAGTACTTGTAGCCCCGCGACCAGAGGAGCCCGCACCGGATGTTCTCGAAGACCGTCATCCGCGGGAAGATCGACGTGACCTGGAAGCTCCGCGAGAGACCCCGGCGGTTGATCTCGTGGGGCGGCAGCCCATCGATGGGCCGGCCGTGGAGGGCGATGCTGCCGCCGGTCATCGGGAAGCGCCCGCTGATCAGGTTGAACAGCGTGGTCTTACCGGCGCCGTTGGGGCCGATGATGGCGTGGCGCGAGCCCGCGGCCACGTCGAGGCTCACGCCCATGATGACCGCGGTCGAGCCGAAGCTCTTCCGCACGTCGGTCAGCCGCAGCGCGGGCGTGCTCATGCGCGGACCTCCGCCCGCTTGATCTCCTCGCTCACGGCGCCCCACGTCGCGCCGAAGCGGCGCATGGCGAAGCGCAGCCAGAGCCCGCCACCCACCATGAGGGCTCCGGCGATCAGCCAGGGCGGCGCGCTCCGCGGGTCGACGGTGATCCTCGACAGCGTGAAGCTCTTGCCCTGGGCGGCGCCGATGGTCAGGAACGAACAGAGCTCGACGGCCAAGACGAAGCCGACGGTCACCGCGAGGGCGGGAATGAGCAGCCGGAGATAGGGCCCGAGGAGCCGGCCCATGCGCCCCGCCCGCCAGATGGGCTGATGCATGAGCACGAGGCCGGTGAGCCCCATCGGCGCGAACGTGACCATCAGGATGAAGAGCACGCCCGCGTACACCAGCCACGAGTTCGAGAGCAGGCTCACCCAGCTTTGCAGGAGCACGATGAGCACCGCACCGACCACCGGCCCCGCGAACACCCCCACCCCGCCGATGTAGGTCATGAGGAGGGCGTTCGCCGACATGGCACCCGCCACGGTATCGTAGGTCACGATCTCGTAGGTGAGGGTGTAGAGCGACCCCGCGATCCCCGCGAAGAGGCCGGACAGCGCGAACTGGAAGAAGCGGACCATGCGCGGGTCGTAGCCCACGAACTGCGCGCGCTCATGGTTGTCGCGGCACGCGTTGGCCATGCGCCCCAGCGGCGTGCGCGTGAGCAGCAGCATGCCCACCACGGACAGCGCCGTCCACGCCACGATGAGGTAGTAGACCTGGATGGGCGCCCCGTAGCCCATTCCGAGGAGGCTGTGGCCGGTCATGCGGTTCGTGCTCACGCCACCCTCGCCGCCGAAGAAGGTCTGGAACATGAGAGCACAGGAGGTGATCAGCTCCCCGATGCCGAGCGTGATCATGGCGAACGCCGTCGCGCGCTGCTGCGTGGCGAAGTACCCGAGCACGAGGGCGAAGCCCAGCCCGCCCAGCGCGCCGGCCAGCGGAGTCAGCTCGAGCGGCAACGGTACGCCGCCGCCCTTCGTCGCATTGAGAACGTGGGCGGTGACGTAGCCGCCGAGCCCCAGGAAGACGGCGTGGCCGAAGGAGAGCAGGCCCGCCTGGCCCATCAGCATGTTGTAGCTGAGGGCGAAGACGATCGAGATGCCGATCTGGCTCAGCATCGAGACGATGAAGCCCGAGTGGCGTCCCGTGCTCCAGTCGTAGGAGAACCACGGGACCACCACCGCGAATGCCAGGGCGGCCAGCCAGGGCCAGTGGCGGCGGACGAAGCCCGCCGCACCGCCCGCCTCGATGGGCCGCGCCGCCGTTCCGACCGCGCTCACGTGTCGCGTGTCCCCATGAGCCCGCGCGGCTTGATGAGAAGGACGAGGATCAGCATCAGGTAGGGCAGCAGCGCGCCCACGCGGGGCAGCGGCATCGTGAGCACCTCGGCCAGCGGCGTCGCCGAGGTGACCTTGAGCCCGAGGCGCGCGAGGAGATCCGCGAACGAGACGTCCAGCACCACCGCGTACGTCTGCACCAGCCCCATGATGAGCGAGGCGAGGAAGCAGCCCGCGAGCGAGCCCAGCCCGCCGAAGACGACGACCACGAACACGATCGGCCCCATCGTGGCGGCCATGGAGGGCTCGGTGACGAGGTAATTGCCGCCGATCACGCCGGCGAGCCCGGCCAGCACCGAGCCGCCCGCGAACACGATGGTGAACACACGCGGCACGTTGTGACCCAGCGCTCCGACCATCTCCGGGTGGGTCAGCGCCGCCTGGATCACGAGTCCGATGCGGGTGCGGGTGAGGAGAAGCCAGATGCCCACGAACATCAGGATCGAGATCAGCAGCATGAAGCCGCGATAAGCGTGGAAGTTGGAGCCGTAGATGTGGAACAGGGGCCGGTCGAGCACGGGCGGCACGCGATAGGGCACGGGGAGCAGGCCCCACGCCATCTGCACGCCCTTCTCGATGATGAAGGCCAGGCCCACCGTGAATAGCAGCTCGGCGATGTGGCCGTTCCGGTGCACGCGGCGGAGCGCGTACATCTCGACGACCGCGCCCAGCACGCCGGACAGGATGGGCGCGATGACGAGGGCGGGCCAGAAGCCGACGACCCGGCTCACCGAGAACGCGAAGTAGGCGCCGAGCATGTACATGCTCGCGTGGGCGAAGTTCAGCACGCCCATCATCGAGAAGATGAGCGTGAGTCCGCTCGCCAGCATGAAGAGCAACATGCCGTAGACGAGCCCGTTCAGCAGCGAGACGAGCAGGACTTCCATGTAACCGAGGTCTCTCACGCCTGCACCCTCGCCCCCTCACCCTGCCCTTTCCCCCGACGGGGGAGAGGGTTCGATGAGAGGGAGAGGGTTGGGGTGAGGGGTCTTAGGCCGCCGGCCGCTTCATGTTGCAGGTGTTCGGCTGATCGAGGTCCTTGGGCTGCACGGTGGTCTCCGTCTTCCAGCCGAGTCCCGTCTTCTCCGAGTCGTACTTCACCCCCTTGGTGAAGACGCCCACGAAGTACTCACTGAGGATCTGATGGTCCGCCTTCCGCATCGTCACCTGATGGCCGAGCATGTCGGTGATGGAAAGCCCCTCCAGCGCCGCCGCGAACTTCGCAGGATCGGTGGAGCCGGCCTTGTTCATCGCCGCCTGGAGGAACTCGAAGATGGTGCGGAAGCCGGCCGCGTAGAAGTCGAAGTCGTGCTGCGAGCGGAACTGCCGGGTCCAGCCCTCGGTGTCGGTCTTGCCCGTCTCCACCGCGATGTTTTCGTGGAACGCCATCACCGAGCGCACCTTGCCGTTCCCGGCGGGCCCGATGGCGGTGGCCCCGCCGCCGAGGTGCGCGTACATCGTATAGTAGCGGATGTCGAGGCCGGAATCCATGCCGCTCTTGATCAGGAGCGTCATGTCCGGGCCCCAGTTGCCGGTGAGGAGGGCCTGCGCGCCCGACGCCTTGATCTTCGTGACGTAGGGAGAGAAATCCTTCACCTTGCCGAGCGGGATCAGCTCGTCACCGACCACCTTCACGTCGGGCCTCAGCTTGCCGAGGAACGTCTTCACGTCACGCTGCACCGACTGCCCGAAGAGGTAGTCCTGGTTCAGGAGGTACACCTTGGTGACCTCCTTGGGCAGGGCGCGCGCCATCGTCTCCGCCTTCATGCCCACGTGCGCGTCCATGCGGAAGTGCCAGTAGCTGCACTTCTCGTTGGTGAGCTCGGTGGCCACCGCGCCGCAGTTGACGTAGACGATGCGGTTGTTCGGGTTGCGCTCGTTGTGCTTGTCCACGCCTTCGATGAGCGCGGCCGCGATGTTGGAGCCCGAGCACTGCATGATGATCGGCATGTTCTGGTCGGTCGCGGCTTTGAGGGCGAGGAGCGCCTCGGACGGCTGCGACTTGTTGTCGAAGGAGACGATCTCGAACTTGCGGCCGACGGCGCCACCGCGGCCGTTGATGTAGTCGAGGATGTACTTGAACTGCTGCAGGTTCTGATCGCCCACCTGCGCGAAGGGCCCCGAGAGTGGGTCGGTGTACATGATCTTGATCGTGCCGCCCTGCTGCGCGGTCACGGTGCCCGTGCCGGTCCAGAGGGCGATGACGACGACCAGGATTAGGGCAATGAGCCGCTTGAGCTGGAGCATGAGTCCCTCCTCGTTGAGTGGCGCCGCGCGCGTCCGGCCAAGGCTTCGGGCACGGCGAGGGTATCCCGCTCCGCGGGCCAAGTCAAAGGCGGCCCCGGAGCCCGCAAGGCTACAATGACCGCGCGAGCGCGGCATGGAGCCCCTTCTCGGAATCCCCGTCGGACTGGCGCTGAGCACGGCGACGGGGCTGCGCATCTTCGTGCCGCTGCTGCTCACCGGCTTGGCCGGGCGCCTCGGCTATGTCCCCCTCACTCCCGGCATGAGCTGGATCGCGTCGGACACGGCGCTGGTCGCGTTCGCCACCGCCACGCTGCTCGAGGTCGTCGGCTACTACGTGCCCTGGCTCGACAACCTGCTCGACACCCTGGCCACCCCCGCCGCCATCGCCGCGGGGGTCGTCGCCACCGCGGCAGTCACCCCGGAGCTTCCGCCGCTGCTGCGCTGGACCCTGGCCATCGTCGCCGGCGGCGGCGTGGCGGGCATCGTCCAGGCCGCCACCGCGCTGTTGCGCGTGAAGGCCTCCGCGTTCACGGCGGGCACGGGCAATCCCGTGCTCGCCACCGGCGAGCTCATGGGCTCGCTCATCCTCAGCCTCCTCGCGCTGATCCTGCCGCTTCTCGCCGCCGCCCTCGCCGCGGCGGCGCTGACCATCCTGGCCTGGCGACTCCTCGTCATGGGCCGGCATCGGGCCCGACGATCGACTTGATCACTGGGCCGATTTCGCGAGATCGCGCTCCGATTTGACCGCCGCCGCCGACTCTCGCTACCATGCGCTCGCCTCGCCCGATACCGGACCGATGGGCCCGGAACGCCGCGCTAGCATCTACCGCGCAAACGCCCGAGGAGGCCGATGACAGCTCGTGGAACGGGGGATCGCCGACGATTGGTCATGGCAGTCGGCGCGCTGCTCTTCGCGCCGCTGCTCGCCGGGGCTCAGCCGGCGGGAGGGTCCCCCCGGGTCGGATTCCTCTTCTATGGCTCTCCGGGCCCGTCGCCGGAGATCGACGCCTTTCGGCGCGGGCTCCGTGACCACGGCTACGTCGAAGGCCAGAACATCACGGTCGAGTACCGATTCGCGGGCGGCCGCGTCGGACAGCTCCCCCAGCTCGCCGCCGAGCTGGCGCGGCTCAATCCCGAGGTCATCGTGACGCCCGGGACGCCCGCGTCGCTGGCCGCCAAGAACGCGACGAAGACCATTCCCATCGTGTTCGTGGGAGTGGCGGACGCGGTGGGGGCCGGACTGGTGGCGAACCTCGCCCGCCCGGAGGGGAACACCACCGGGCTCGCCAGCCTCAACGCCGAGCTGGGAGGCAAGCGGCTGGAGATCCTCAAGCAAGTCGCCCCCAAGGCCTCCCGCGTTGCCGTCCTCTACAATCCGGCCGACCGGGCCAATGTCCTGGTCCTGAAGGGGCTTCAGCAATCAGCGCCCGCGCTCGGCCTGACCTTGCAGCCCTTCGAGGTGCGCGAGCCGCGTGACTTCGAAGCGGCGTTCGCCGCGATGTCGCGGAAGGGCGCCCAGGCGATGTTCGGCGCGACTGGGGTTCTGACCACGGAGCACCGCAAGACGGTTGTGGCCCTCGCGGTCAAGAACCGGATCCCCACCATGTGGGGCGACCGGGAGTTCGTCGATGTCGGAGGACTCATGTCGTACGCGGGGAGCTTCCAGGGTCAGGTCCGCGATGCGGCCGCGTACGTGGACAAGATCCTCAAGGGAGCCAAGCCGGGCGACCTCCCCGTGCAGCAGTCCAGCACCTTCGACCTGGTGATCAATCTCAAGACGGCACGGGCGATGGGGTTCACGATCCCGCCCGCGGTGCTCTCCCAGGCCACCGAGGTGATCCAGTAGAGCGTGGGGCACGAGCGCGCCCGGGTCTTGACGGCCTCCCCATCCCAGTACAAGATCGTCGCCGCCGGGGCAGCGCCAATTCACGGGGGAGGCACACATGAAACGCATCGCCTACGCATGCCTGTTGCTCTGCGCTTGGATCGTGGTCGCGGCCGCTCCGGCCAGCGCCCAGGGGACGACGGTCGTCAAGGAGATGGTCGGGGTCTGGCAGCGCGCGGTGACGGAGGTCCTTGACGTGGCCGAGGCGATGCCCGAGGCGAAGTACGATTTCAAGCCCGCCGCCGAGGTGTCGACGTTTCGCGATCAGCTCGTGCATCTCGCCGACATCGCCCAGCGCTGGAGTGACGCGGCCAGCGGGACCAAGAGCGCGGCCCACGACCACGGAAAGAGCCTGACCAAGGCCGAGGTCATCGCGCTCGTGAAGGACAAGTTTCAGGTCGCAGAGGCGAAGCTGGCCGGGCTCAGCGACGCCCAGCTCCTCGAGCAGGTGAAGTTCCCCATCGGGGACCGCATGGTGAGCCGCTACACCTTCTGGTCGGCCCCGATCCTTCAGGCGCGCAACCACTATGGCCAGCTCGTCGTCTATCTCCGGATGAACGGGATCGTCCCGCCGAACACCGCGCGGCGATCGCGGTAGGCTCGACGCCGGGCCCGGGACCTCACGGGCACAGCCGCCGGTAGAGGGCTTCGTAGCGCGGGACGATGACGTCGGCCGCGAAGAGGGTCCGCGCGCGGTCCCGGGCCGCCCGGCCCAGCGCGAGTCGGCGCGGGGCATCGTCGAGCAAGGCCTCCACCGCGCCCGCCAGCGCGCCGGCATCGCCCGCCGGCACCAGCACCCCGCTGCGGCCGTCTTCCACCACCTCCGGGATGCCGCCCACCCGCGTCGAGACGCTGGGGCATCCGAAGCACATCGCCTCCAGAATACTCAGACAAAAGCTCTCGGTGTCCGACGTGAAGAGCCCGAGGTCACCGATCTGCAGATACTCCTCGATGGCGCTGACCTTCTCGCGAATGATGACGCGCGCGGTGAGGCCGAGGCGCTCCACGGTCGTCTTGTACGGCGCGAAGCTCTCCCCGGCGAGCACGAGGAGCTTGAAGTCGCGGGCCGAGCGCACGCGGGCCACCGTCTCCAGCAGGAGATCCACACGCTTGCCCGAGCGGAGGTTGGACGAGTGCAGGATGACCAGCTCCTCACCGAGTCCGAGCTCGCGGCGGACCTCGGCCGGGGACCGACGGGGCGGCCGGGGGGCGAAGAAGTTGTGGATGACCTCGATGGGCTGCCTGAACTCGAGCACCTGCTGCGTCTCTCGCTTCAAGGACTCGGACACCGCAGTCACCGCGTCCGAGCGGCTCAGCGCATACCGGATCGCGGGCGCATATCCCGGGTCCGAGCCCAGCAATGACGTGTCGGTCCCATGAAGCGTGGTCACGACCCGTGGCTGATGCTCGGGCGGAAGCATGGCCCGGGCGAGCATCGCCGCGGTCGCGTGCGGGACGGCGTAGTGCACGTGGAGGACGTCCAGCCGGTGCTGCAGGCTCACCTCGGCCATGCGTACCGAGAGCGGGAGCGTGTAGTCGGGGAATCGGAACAGCCCATACTCGTTGATGACGACGGAATGGAACTGCAGCCGCGGCGCGTCGACCGGGAGACGAAACGGGCGCTCGTAACAGATGAAATGCACCTCGTGGCCTCGGTTGGCCAGGTCCTCACCCAGCGCCGTCGCCAGGACGCCGCTTCCCCCCACCGAGGGGTAGCACGTGATGCCGATCCGGAGCGCCGCCTCCGTGCTCATGTCAGGGGCCGGGCGGGGCCGACGGCGCCGTGTAGGCCTCGTCGGGCCGATCGATCTCGTCGCGCGGGACAAAGGCGATCTCGCCCAGATCCCCGCGGTTGAGGTAGCCCTGCTCGCCCTCCCCGGCGACGTAGTGCGTGCATTGCAAGACTGACTGCATCCACCGGAACCGGGTGTCCCGGGCCGGGCTGACCTGCTCCTTGGTGTACGGGGGCGCCGGCATGTCGAGGAACGTGTCGCCTCCCGCGTGGAGCTGAAGACCACCGTCTCGGGCTCGCGCGCGCACGATCTCGCCCTCATAGGGCACGTCAACGAAGAAATCGCTCACCTCGCAGGCCCGCCGCCTCACCGCCGGATCGCCCGACCGAGTCACCTCGATGCCATCGAGCCAGCCGAGCTGCCGGTACATCTCCAGGCAGAACTCCCCCACCGTCACCGCCCGGATCGTCCGGAACAGGTCGATCAGCGGCGCGTCCACGTAGTTGGGAAGCTGGTGAGCCGTCCGCTCCCGCCAGCCTTCGGCGATCCGCTTCCCGTACAGCGGCGAGAATTTCCGTTGGACCTTGCTCGCCACCGCGAAATTCAGCGCGGCCGGCTCGCCGGTGGTCCGGTGCCGCAAGATCGTGCGGGTCTCGCGCGAGTCGTGATCGCTATCGTGATAGAAGAACACGACGCGCCCGCCGATCTCGGCCTGGAGCCGCCGCGCGGTCTGGATCTTCGCGACGAGGAACCGTCGCGGGAAGAATCCGCACGGCTGCTGGCCGAATGCGATGGTGGGCTCCGCGCTCATGACCGGGACACGGCGCTCCGAGGCCCCCGCGTCCCCAGCAGGGGTTGCAGGAGCAGGCTGAACCCGACGCACGCCGCGCAGCCGATCAGGTTGTACCAGAGATAACCAATGTTGAGCGACACGAACATCACGATCACCAGGGCCTGCGCGGCCACCGCGGCGGCGAACACCGCGTTGCCGCCCACGCGGCGGAGGAAGAACGCCACCAGGAAGATCCCCAGCATCACCCCGTAGAAAATGGAGCCCAGGATGTTGATCGCCTCGATGAGGTTCTCGGCAAAGCCGGCGAAGAGCGCGAATCCGATGGCAAAGACGCCCCACAGCGCGGTGAACCGCTTCGCCACCCGCACATTGCGTGCCTCGTCGACCGCGGCGACGGGGCGCAGCCGTCGCCAGAAGTCCATCGTGGTCGTCGTGCCGAGCGCATTGAGCTCGGCCGCCTTGGACGACAGCGCCGCGGCGAACATCACGGCGACGAGGAGGCCGATCGCTCCATGGGGAAGCTCATTCAGGATGAATGTGATGAACACGTAGTCCGAATCCTTCGTCTTCGCGCGCGAATCCGCCGCGAGGAGGGCCGCCTTCGCGTCAGCGCGCAGCCGGTCGGCGCGCTGGTGGGCCGCGACCATGGCCGTCCGGGTCGCGCCTTCCACGGCGGGGTCCGCGGCGCGCCGCGCCTCCGTCCAGGCTCGGATGGCGGCCCGCGTCTCGCCGACCGCGGCGGCGTATTCCACCTCGAGGGTCCGCAGCCGAGGGCCGGCGGGGCCGTCCGCGTGCCGCTGCCATTCGGCCCGGTTGAAGAAGACGGGCGGGGCGTGGAACTGGTAGAACACGAACAAGAGCGCCCCCAGAAGCAAGATCACGAACTGCATGGGGATCTTCAAGATCGCGTTGAACATCAGGCCGAGCCGGCCCTCACGCAGCGAGGCGCCCCCGATGTAGCGCTGCACCTGCGACTGGTCCGTGCCGAAATATTACAGCGACAGAAAGAGGCCGCCGAACAGGCCGGTCCAGAGTGTATACCGCCGGCTGGGGTCCATGGAGACGTCCACCGCGTTCAGCTTGCCGAGCGCTCCCGCCACGTGCGCGGCCCCGCTGAATCCGAGGCCTGCGGGCAGCTTGACGAGGAGCACGACAAGCGCCGTCACCATGCCGCCGAAGATCACCGCCATCTGCCACTTGTGCGTCAGCCCGACCGCTTCGCTGCCCCCGGTCACCGTGTACACGATCACGAGCACGCCGCTGAACACGATCACGAGATCGAGGGGCCAGCCCAGGACGGTGGAGAGGATGATCGAGGGCGCGTAGATGGTCACACCCGTCGCGAGGCCGCGCTGCAGGAGAAAAAGCGCCGCTCCGAGCAGACGGGTCTTCTCGTCGAAGCGCCGCCCCAGGAACTCGTACGCGGTGTAGACATCGAGACGTCGGTAGACGGGCAAGAACACCGCGCACACGATGATGAGGGCGAGCGGCAGCCCGAAATAGTTCTGCACGAATCCGATGCCGCTCTCGAATCCCTGGCCCGGAATCGAGAGAAACGTGATCGCGCTCGCCTGGGTCGCCATCACCGAGACGCCGATGGTGCCCCATCCCGTCGACACACGGCCCCGAAGGTAGGTGTCGAGGCTGCGGATGTCGCGCGTGCGCCATGCGCCGTAGAACGCGATGCCGACCATGGTGCCGATCAGCACCACCCAATCGACGAGGTTCACGAGTAGAACCGGCTGAACGCCGCGAGCAGCACCACGAGGAGGACGAACCAGCCGAGCACGACGAGGTACAGAGAGCGCCAGGTATCAATTCCGGGCACACCAGGCGGCTCGGCGTCGGACCGCTCCTCGGCCGGTGGCCGCTTCACTTGCCCAGGGAGACCAGATTGGCGAACAGCCGATAGGCCCCCGGCACTCCCTCCGGGAGCTGCCGGAACCACGCCAGGCTGGTGTACACGAAGTGCCCCTTCCCGTATCGAGCCACGAGCAGGCCTCCCCGGAGCGGCGTCTCGCCCGGATCACCCGTCGCGAGGAGTGGCGTGAACCGCTCGTCCCACCGCTCGGGGAAATACAGACCCCGTTCCTGCGCCCAATCCTCGAAGTCGTCCGGGGTGATGCGGTTGGGAGTGTTCAGAGCTGGATGGTCCGGCGCGAGAATGGCCACCGGCGCGTGCTCGTCCGTCACGCGGCTGCGGGAGATCTGCAGCTGGAACGGCGCGAGCCAGTCCTCCTTCAAGCCTTGCGCGACATTGTATTGCGCGACGAGGGTCCCGCCCGCCTCGACGTACGCGAACAGCCCGGGAAGGTGCGCGGCGAGGTCCGTTCGAACATTGAAGGCCCGGATACCGATCACCACCGCATCAAGTGTGCGGAGGTTTTCCGCCGTCAGCCCGTCCCCGTTCAACCGCGCCACCGCGTACCCCATCTGCTCGAGGGCGCCCGCCACCTCGTCGCCGGCGCCGGGCAGGTAGCCGACGCGGCGGCCGCGGATGGCCAGATCGAGCGAGAGCGCTTTCAGCGTCGCGGGCGGGTGCAGGAGCTGAAACGGAAGGTGCTCGTAGCGAACCTCGATGCGCTGCTGGTTGAAGCGCATGCCGTCGATCTCGACCCTGGCCTCGACCGAGCCCGTCGTGGGCCCAGCCGGGGGCGTGACGGTGAACGCGACATGAGCCCGATCGGGCGGCGCGGCCAGCCGGAAGGGCTGTGACGCGGGCGAGATCGTCCAGCCGCTCGGCGCCTTCAGCTGGACGACGCCGGCGACGCGCGCACGAGCCGCGGTCACCTCCACCGACACCGGACGCGGGGCGCCGGGAGTGAAGAGCTCGACCGGCGCGGCGAAGCGCAGCGAGACCGGCGGAATGACTTGCAGGCGGCGGCCGGGGGTCCCGGTCGACGCTCCGGCCACCGGCTCGCCCTGAATCACGAGGGTCTGACCACCGACCTCGAAGACGTATTCGACCGGGAGCACGGGCGGGTTCTCCGCCCGGCCGATGAGCGAGGCGTCGTCCACTCGAAACAAGCCCGGCGTGCTTTCATGGCGGAGCCAGTACGGCTGGCTCGGAACGGTGGTCCGGGGCAGCGTCTGGCTCGCTTCACGAACGACCGGCCGGCCTTGCCGGAGGTCGAGCGCCTTGCCGAATAGCCGGTGCGTCGCGGGATCGCGCATCGCGACCCAGCGCACGGGGAGGCTCGCGCGCGCCACGCTCGCGGTGTGACGGAGCTTCACCGTCTCGCCGGGCACGATCTCGCTGCGGTCCGCGACCGTCTCGACTTCCAGGCCGAGGCACGCCTGGAGGATCCGATCGAGCTGCCTGCGCTTATCGTTCACGAGGGGGTCGGCGGGGACGCGGGCCAGATGGTCGCGGATCGCGAGCAAGGCGGGCACGCTCGCCTCGGGCGCGCTCGGATCGAATCGTGCGATGGCCTCGCCAGTCAGTCGTCCGATCTCGGCTCCGCCCGCCACGCGGCCCCACGTCGTGTCGACGCCGTCGAAGAGGTCCTGCGCGGCCGGCTCCCCGCCGAGGGGCAGGAAGCCCTCGATCCGCGCCCCGCCGGTGGGTGCCAGGGCGCCCTCCATGCCCTCCGTGCCGAAGCCCTGCGTCTTGTGCATGCCACGGCTCCGCGCCGCGATCGAGGCGAAGGATTCTCCCAGCACCGGATCGGCGCCCCCCACGTCCAGGCGCACCACGCCGGGCCCGTCTGGCACCGGTGCGGCGGCCCCCAGGAGCCCCGCTCGGTTGTGAAGGATCCGCTTGGGCTGCCAGGGCGTCAGCTCGCCGAGCTGCTCGGGGAACGCGCGGGGGTCGCCGGCCTGCTTGAAGGCTTCCACGGCGAGAACGGCGGAGGCGGTGTGATGCCCGTGGGTGTCACCGGGCGTCGGCGCGAAGCGCGTGATCATCACGTCCGGCCGAAAAGCGCGAACGACGCGCACGATGTCGGAAAGGACTGCGTGCTCGTCCCAGATCTGGAGCGTCTCGCGATAGTCCTTGGAATAGCCGAAGTCGCGCGCGCGCGTGAAGTACTGCTGGCCTCCATCCAGCCGCCGCGCGGCAAGCAGCTCCTGGGTGCGCGCCACGCCGAGCGCCTCCCCCAGCTGGGCGCCGAGGATGTTCTGCCCCCCATCGCCCCGCGTGAGCGAAAGGTAGGCGGTCCGATAGCCGCGGCCCCGCGCCAGATACGTGATGGCGTGCGTGTTCTCGTCGTCGGGATGCGCGGCGACGTAGAGGACGCTACCCAGCGTGTTGAATCTCTGCAGCTCGTGGAGAATGACTGGCCCCTTGGCGGGCTCGGCGGCCCGGCCGTCCGCGGCGCCGCCGACCAGCAGGCACGCGACGATGGCGGCTAGCCAGACGATCGCGCGGGGGCGCGCATCCTGCCCCCTCTTGGTCGACATGATGGCCGGTCCCGGGCTCATGGTGTAGATCACCGCGGCGCTCGGGGAAGGAGACCCGGTGAGCCGCACTTCCCCCCCAGCGCCGCGCACCGGGGCGCCGCCCTCGATCTCGGCCCGCCGCCGGCGATCAGCGCGATCGTGCCCCGGGGCGCGGGACGGTGTCAAGGTTACCGGCCGCCGGCGGTCGGCTCACCGGGGCTGAATCCACGCGGACGGTGAACCGCCTCATCCTCGGGGGCTGGCGCCATCAGGGGCCCGCGCCATAGCGCTGCAAGACCGGCACTTTCACCGGCCAGCCCGCCTCGAGCTTCGCGTCGGGCGCGCGCCCGTTGGCGACCGCCATGCGCGCGGCGTCCCATGTGCCACCACCGCGCGCCAGCACCTGGGCCACCGTCTCGCCGGCCCGCGCGGGGCGCAGCCGCAGGCGGCTCTCCAGGATGCGCTCGCGATCAGCGGGACGCAGGGGTCGGAAGCTTCGCGCCGCGCGATCCAGCACGGCGCCATAGCGGTCCCAGGCCCGGCGGGGGGCTAGACCCAGCACCCGGAAGATCCGCGGCCGATGCGCGATCCAGGTCAGCGCCGCTCGATCGCCGTCACGCGTCTCGGCGAGCACGCGCGCGGCGGGCAGCCCCGAGATCTGCAGCCGCTGCAGCCGCTTGAGATCCGCATCCTTGAGGCCGTCGGCCTTGGCGCCAGCAATGGGATCGTCGCCCGGGCCGGCCACGCCGAGCAGCACCGCGGCGTCTCCGTCGGGCGGCGCCACCGCGCCGGCGGCCGCAGGTGTGTTGGCGGTCTTCCACCCCGCGGGCATGTTCATGGCGGCATCGAGGTCTGGATGCACGAAGAGCGTGCCGAGGAAGACTCCGGTGGCCGGGTTGTCGCCAATCACCAGCCCCTCGAGCCGGCCGAGGAAAGCGTTCCTCGACCCTGCGATGGGCGCGGTGGATGCCCGCCCTTGCTTGCGCGCGAGGTCCTGAATGGTGGCCACGCGTTCGCGGCTCGACGGGTGAGTGGCAAGGAAGCCGCCCCGGTCCGGATCGCCGGCGGCCAGCGCCTCCTCTTCGTGCAGCGCATGAAGCGATGCGGCGAGGCCCATGGGATCCCAGCCCGCGCGCGCGGCCAGAGCGATGCCCCGTTCATCGGCCTCGCGCTCCTGGTCGCGGCTGTAGGGGGCAAGCGTGACCTTCGACAGAAGCTGACCGGTGCCGCCCACGATGCCGCCCAGGGTGGGGCTCACCGTGCCGAGAATGGCCGCGGGGACACCGAAGAGCACCGTGAAGGGCGTGCTCGCGCGGGCCTGGCGAACGGCATGGCGCTCGGTCACGTGCGACATCTCGTGGCCCAGGACGCCGGCGAGCTCGTCTTCCGTGTTCAGCAGCGCGAGGAGTCCCCGCGTCACGTAGACCCATCCCCCGGGGAGCGCGAAGGCGTTCGGCGCGGCGTCGTCGGCGACGTTGAACTGCCACGCGATGTCGGCGCGCTGCGCCGTCTGGGCGAGGCGGCCCGCCACCCGGCGCACGTACTCGACCGGTCGCGGGTCGCGTACGAGCCCGATGGTGTTCTCGACCTCGTCCGCGGCCTCGCGCCCCAGCTTTTTCTCCTCGCTGGGAGACACGGTGGCGCACCCGGCGGTCAGCGCGGCCAGCACGGCCAGCATCCCGCCGCTCCACTCCCGGCGCGTCATCCCCGCATCGTTCGTCACAGGGCGACATCCCCCAGAAAGATCCGCTTGACCTCGGCGGACTGGAGGAGCTCGGCGGAGCGGCCGCTGAGGATGGTGCGGCCGGACTCGAGAATATAGCCGCGGTCGGCGAGGCGCAGGGCGAGCTCCACGTTCTGCTCGATGAAGACGATGCCGATCCCCTGCTCTTCGCGGATGCGCCGCATGAGCTCGCCCAGCTCCTCGACGATTCGTGGCGCGAGGCCCAGGAACGGTTCATCGATCATGAGGAGCCGCGGGCGCGCCATGAGCCCGCGGGCGATCGCCACCATCTGCTGCTCCCCGCCGGAGAGCGTGTGGCCCAGCTGCCCTCGGCGGTGCCCGATGATCGGGAACAGCCGCTCCACGGCGGCCAGCGTCTCCGCCCGGTGCGGACGCGCGGCAGGGTTGTGGGCGCCGAGCAGCACGTTGTCGAGCACGGTGAGGAAGGGGAAGAGCCGGTGCCGCTCCAGCACATGGGCCAGCCCCTCGCCCACCGTGCGATGCGCGGGAAGGCCGTCGATACGCTTGCCACGGAAGGTGATACGCCCGGCACGCGGGGAGACCAGCCCGGAAATCGTGTTCATGAGCGTGGACTTGCCCGCGCCGTTCGGGCCCAGCAGCGCCACGATCTCGCCCTCGCCGACCTCCATCGCCGCTTCCCACAGGACCTGGAAATCGCCGTAGGCGACGTCGAGCGCCTCGACGCTCAGGAGCACTGGCGGGGTCATCACGCGTACGCCTGCCCGAGATAGGCCTCGATCACGCGGCGGTCCCGCGTGACGGAGTCGGGCACGCCGTCGGCGATCTTTTCTCCGAGATACAGCGCGACGATACGCTGCGCGACGGCGGTGATCACCCGCATGTTGTGCTCGATGACGAGGAGGGTGAGCCCATCGGCGTGCAGCTCACGCACGAGCTGGACCAGGCCGGGAATGCTTCGCTGATCGACACCCCCGGTCACTTCGTCCAGGAGCAGCACGCGGGGCTGGGTGGCGAGGGCTCGCGCCAGCTCCAGGCGCTTCCGCTGGCCGGTGGAGAGCGTGCGGGCATGCGCGTGAACCTTCTCGCCCAGGCCCACGCGCTGGAGGAGTGCGTGCGCCCGCTCGCGGGCGTGGCGGACGTCGCGGGTGCGCGTGAGCGCACCCACCATCACGTTGTCGAGCACGCTCATCCCCGCGAAGGGGCGCAGCTTCTGGAAGGTGCGGGCGATACCGAGCCGGCACACGCGATCCGGCGAGAGCCCGGTGAGGCGATGGCCGTCCAGGCGGACCTCGCCGGCGTCGGGATGGTAGAAGCCGCTGATGACCTCGAACAGCGTGGACTTGCCGGAGCCGTTGGGGCCGATGATACCCACCAGCTCGCCAGGAGCGACGTCGAACGAGATCTCCCGGTTGGCGGTGATGCCGCCGAAGCGCTTGGTGACGCCGGACACGGAGAGGAGGCTCACGGCCGCGCCCTCATGAGGCCGCGCCCACCGCGGGACGCCGCGCCAGCCGTCCGAGCCACGAGACGAGGCCCCGCGGGGCGAAGCGCATGATGAGGATCAAGGCAACGCCGTAGATGATGAGGTAGATACCCACGAGCCCCGCGCCGATGCCGCCGAAGCGCGCGCGCAGATAGGTCTCGAGCACGGTGATGAGGCCGGCGCCCAGGAAGGGTCCCAGCGCGGTGCCGAGCCCGCCGGTCACGGCGGCGAGCGCGAAGCGCACGGACAGATCCACCGAGAACACGTAGAACGGATCCACGAACCCCACGTACTGCGCCCAGAGGGTGCCGCACACCGAGGTGAGCGCCGCGCTCACCGCGATGGCCGCGACCTTCAGCCGGCGGGCGGGCACGCCGAGCGAGAGCGCGGCGTCCTCGTCCTCGCGCACCGCGGCGAGCTGATAACCGCGCCGGGAGCGCTCGAGGTAGAGCTGGATCAGGTAGAGGCCAATCGCGAGCGCGAGCATCAAGTACACCCACACGCGCTTGTCCACCAGGCCGAGCGTCCAGAGCCCCGGGCGGAACGGCACCGGGATGCCCTCGGAGCCGGACGTGAAGCCACGCCAGCGGCTGCCCACGATCAGAAACACTTGCGAGAAGGCGATGGTCGCCAGCACGAAATAGGGGCCGCGGAGGCGATTGCTGAGAAAGCCGATGACGAAGCCCATCACGGTGGCCAGCGCCGCGCCCACCACCATCGCGATCCACGGGGACAAGTTCCACTTCGTGCCCATGAGCGCCGCCGAATAGGCGCCCAGCCCGAAGAAGACGGAGTGGCCAAGCGACACCTGGCCGGCATAGCCGGCCGCCACGTTCCACGCCGCGGCCACCGAGCCCCAGAGGAGGATGAGGATCAGTCCGTCCAGGAAGAAGGCGTCGCGCACGAAGAGCGGCACGAGCGCGGCGAAGCCGAAGAGCGCTAGCGCAGGCGCCATGCTCCGCAAGGCCGCCGTCATACGCCGATGGTCTCGGCGCCGCGCTGACCGAACAGGCCGGCCGGGCGCACCAGCAGGATCGCGATGAAGAGGAGGAGGTAGAGAACTTCCTTCCACGCGGTGCCGATCACGTAGGAGCCCACCACTTCCACCGTCGCCACGATCAGGCTGGCGATGACGGCGCCCGCCATGTCGCCGAGACCGCCTAGCACCACCGCCACG
>Ga0075423_10001224_pt1 | contig 22237 bp, 20 predicted proteins | sample SoiMethybrSBSTD2_FD_80114 | JGI IMG/M metagenome (GOLD analysis project Ga0075423, IMG submission 80114) | Bulk soil microbial communities from a Populus tree surrounding site in Tennessee, USA - Soil MetaG P. TD hybrid SBSTD2 | ecosystem: Environmental > Terrestrial > Soil > Tree plantation... | reverse complement strand
GGGCTCTAGCTTCCGAGGTATGCCTCGAGCTCGATCTCGATCAGATGAGCAGGATCGACGAGCCGGGACACCTCGACCATGGTTGCCACCGGCCGCACATCGCCGAACAACTCGTGGTGGGCACGTGCCACCTCATCTTGCAACGTCATGTCGGTGACATACATCCGGGTGCGCACGACCTGTTCCACTTCCACCCCAGCTGCCTTGAGGGCGTCGAGGGCGATCCCGAACGCCGCCAGCGCTTGCCCGTACACGTCGCCTGGGTGTAGCACCCCGTCCAAACCGGTGGCCGTTGTACCTGCCGTAATCGCTCGATCTCCCGCCACGACCACGCGTGAGTAGCCGTAAATCGCTTCCCATGGCGACGAGCCCGCGAATCTTGTGATCAACACGTCGCTACCCTCTGCCAAAATGTCGGCCATGTCCACCGAAATGTCACCACGTTCGCTTCTGATCAAGATCACCTGCGGCGCCGAGGCACCAGAGCGAGCGAACCAGGCGTGGACCGTCGCTGCGATGGGTATCGCTGCCGGGGCTCCGGTATCGGTCTGGCTCACGGGGGAGGCGGTATGGTTCGCCGTGCCTCGGCGACAACCTGATCTCGAGCTTCCGTACGCGAGTCCAGTGGCGGAGCTGATCGAGAATGTCCGACTGGGCGGCACTATCACGGTGTGCACCCAGTGCGCCGCTCGGCGCGAGCTCGTCGTGGAGGATCTGGTCGAATCAGCAACAATCCAAGGGGCCGCCAGCTTCGTTGAGGCAGCGCTTGCTGCCAACGTCCAAGCGCTGGTCTATTAGCGGCCTACCGCGGGAGGAGCGCGGCGAGCTGCTCAGCGCTCATCTCGCCAGGCTTGGCCCCGGCCGCCGCCGCGCGTCGAGCGAGGATGGCAAGCCGTTCATTGATCGGCGCTGCCATGCCAGCGCGGTGCGCGATCATCGCGATTTCGCCATTGAGATAGTCGGTTTCGATGTTCCCGGTACCGCGTTGCAACGACTGCCAGGTCGATCCGCCGACGGAGTCAGGAACGCCAGTCACTGACTTCATGGTGAAGCCGGCGGCGCGCGCGGCGGTCTCCTCGGTTTCGCTGATGTATCCGATTCCGGCTTCATCGAGCACCCTGCGGGCCTCGGCTTCGGCATCGGCGGCCAATGGGCGCCAATCTCCGTTGCGGGCTACCAAGGCCTGGAAGACGTTGCCGATGTTGCTGATCAACTTCCGATACTTCCACGCCATCACATCCTCGGGCAGCGGCACGTCGAAGTTGGCAGCAACGAGATCGGCGGCGATCTGTTTCAGCACATGATCATGATCTTGCGTCGCCTTGGGGACCCGCCCGACATGCAGCATTCCCGACCGGGGCGTGCTGCGTATGATCACTTCGCCCGGCACCAGGTGCACGACCGGCATCCAGACGCACACTCCGTATACCTCGCGGAAATACCGATGCGCAAAGGCTTCTGCGGCTACACCATTGAGCGCAATCAAGATCGGCAGAAGCTCCCCAGCCGTTCCGACGGTCTGATCATTCTGATGCACTGGCGCGTCAGTCCAGCGGATCAGCATCTCATTGGCCTGATGGGTCTTCGTCGCCAAGATCAGAACGTCGTCGACACCGAGCCCGATCTCTTCGGGGCCGCCAATTGCCGCTAGCCGCTGGGTACGGTCTTCCTCCGGCGTACGCAGTCGCAGGCCACGTTCGCGAAGGGTCGCAAGATGATCGCCGCGGGCAACGAGCACCACGTCAAGTCCGACGAGTGCAAGCCGGGCGCCGAGGGCTCCACCGACTGCGCCTGCGCCGAGAATGATGTAGCGAGCCATGTTCCTCACCGTAACCTGGCACAGTGGTGAGCCATGGAGCTGAGGCTGCGCTTTCGTGATCTTGAACCGGCCGACCTGAGCGATCTGGACTGGTCAGGCGGCCCGGAGCACATCCGAGCAGTCGCAGCCAGCCTCGAGGCCGCGTACGCGGGGCAAGTCGTGCTGCTGGTGGGTTGTCTGCCGAATGACCGCGTGATCGCACTCGGTGGTGTCGACTTTCGGCCAGCGGAGGACGCGGGCACGCTATGGATGCTTGCCGTGCACGAACGATTCCAGTCACTGGGGGCCGGCGCCCGGCTGATCACGGCGCTGGAGCAGAAGATCATCGATCATGGTCGGCCGCTGGCCAGGATGCTGGTTGAACACGACAACCCCAGAGCCAGGGCACTGTACCAGCGATTGGGATATTCCGAAGCAGGAGCGACGCTCGACAGCTGGCCGGTGGCTGGCGGCCGGACGTATGTGACCGCCTGCACGATCATGGAACGCACGCTGATCGAGATCCCGGGCGAGGATGTCACGCCCGACTAGACTCCCAGCCATGTCGGTGTCCTTCACCTTTGCTGCGCTGCTGATCGGCGGTGTCGCTGCCCTGGGCGTGCTGCTGCTGATCTTGCTCATCATGCTTATGGTGCGGTCGACGAACGCCCGTTCCGGGGCTTGAGCGTATGTCGTTCGAGCTTTCGGAGGACGTGCACCCGGACCTCACCCCCATCGCTTGGATGATCGGCCACTGGGAGGGGAGTGGCAAGGCAACCTATCCCGATATCGAGGACTTCGAGTTCGGGCAGCAAATTGACTTCGCCCACAACGGCGGCAGGTATCTGCACTACCTGTCTCAGATATTCGAGGTCGATGAGCAGGGGATGGCGATCCGGCCGCTGGGGATGGAGACCGGATTCTGGCGGCCGCAGAGCGATGGCAGCCTCGAGGTCGTCATGTGCAACCCGGCCGGATACGCCGAAGTGTGGTACGGGTCGGTTGCCGGATCCAAGATCGAGTTGGTGACCGACGCCGTGGTGCGTACGGCTTCGGCGGAGGATTACGCAGCCGGGCAGCGCCTGTATGGGAACGTCGCTGGAGAACTTCTGTGGACCTTCGACAAGGCGGCGCACGGGCACGGCTTGCAGTCACACATGTGGGCCAGGCTGCGCCGGGTGTAATCAGCGTCCAGGGTTCTGCGAATGATCCTGGGCTCAGGGTGGGTTCGCTCGGCCCCTGGCTTGGGTGCCATCGGTACCGTGACACGGGTGGTCAAGACGACCCGCGTTGCGATAGCGGCGACCGCGACCGGTATGGGCCTGGTTGTCGGTGTCGTTGGGGTTGTGCCTGCGGTCGACGACCGGTCGACGACCGGCCTCGAACGTCGCGGCTGCGGCCGCAAGTGCCCGCGGCGTCCGGCGCATTCCTACGATGGCAGATATGGCGGAAGAAATGCATGGACGGGAGTGCTGAAGCGACCATGAGTGCGGTGGTGGCCCAGACGGGACCAGACGTCGGCGTGCCCTGGCACTACGGGGACCCGATGCGTGAGCAGCGGCATTTGGATGCCGGCGAAGGCGTGGTCGATTTGTCTCATCGGGGAGTGATCACCGTGACCGGACCTGACCGGCTGAGCTGGCTGAATTCGCTGACTACCCAACATATGGAAGGGCTTGAGTCCGGCCACGGCATCACCACATTGGTGCTCTCGCCACACGGCCACATTGAACATGTGCTGTACGGCGTCGATGACGGCGAGACCTTCTGGGCACACACTGAACCCGGCGCCGCAGCAGCGTTGGTCAGTTGGCTCGACGGCATGCGTTTCCTGATGCGAGTCGAGGTCGGCGAAAGGACCAATGACTACGCCGTCGTGTGGTCCGCTGGACAGTTGCCGGGCAATTACCTGGTCCGAGAAGGCCTCGACTCCCTGGATGGCCGGGAGCTTTTCGTCGCGCGGGATCGACTCGAAGAGGTCATGGGCCGCGGTCCGCAAGTTGGCACCTGGGCGCTCGAGGCCCGCCGGATTGCCGCCGGGGTGCCGCGGATCGGCCTGGATACCGACCACCGCACCATTCCCAACGAGATCGGCCTGCTCGGCGTCGCCGTACACCTGGACAAGGGCTGCTATCGAGGCCAGGAGACTGTTGCCCGCGTCCATAACCTCGGACGCCCGCCACGCCGCCTCGTACGCCTTCACCTGGACGGCAGCGCCGATGCGCTGCCAACGCCTGGGACAGAGCTAGAGCTCGACGGGCGTGCGGTCGGATTCGTTGGTGGCTCGGCTCGGCACCACGAGCTCGGCCCTATCGCCCTCGGGCTGATCAAACGTGGTACGCCCTTGGATGCCCAACTGGTGGTCGACGGCATCGCCGCAGCCCAGGAATCTCTGGTCGATCCCGACATCGGCCTCCACGTACGCCCCACTCTGTGACACGAACGTGCACGTTCGTTCCCGACAGCGAGTCCGGGCGCACGACGAAAGCGAGGTCAGGCGCGTCAGGCTCGGAGTTCGGTAAGTGTCTCTTTACAGGGACGGATTTCGCCCACACGTTCGCCGGCGCCGAGTACCGGAGCGCTCACCTGCTCATCCAGCGTTTCATGATCAAATCCGAGCCGCCGGAGTACGCCGGCCATGGCCACGGGACGAGCGCGGGGATTCCCATCGCTGATCTTGATCGCGATGCCGCGGCCGTCAGGCAGGCCTGCCGCATAGACCGACTCGGCACCCGCCTTCGCAATCAGACCAGGAATCGCGCGGTGCAGATCGAACTCGTCCCGCCGGGTGCCGGAGACATACTCCGGGTGGTTCCGGATCGCCGTCGCGACTCGATGCTCCGCGGCATCGGATGCGCTCGCAATGCGCCCGAAGGCGCGAGCCAGGCCGTAGAGCGAGATCGCGTACAGTGGGGCGCCGCAGCCGTCGATCGCGAGATTGGTGGCCTGCTCGTGAGCAAGATCATCGATGGCCTGCGCGATCGCGAGCTGAGTCGGGTGATCAGGATCACGGTAGCTGGCGATGTTCCCGTCGTTCAGGACGGTGGTTCTGATCATTCCCGCGTGCTTTCCTGAGCAATTCATCGCCAGCGGAGACTTCGCGGTGCCGTCGCGAATCGCGTCCTCTCTGGCATCTTGATCCAGCGGCCATTCGGCCGGCATCTGCAACGCGGACTCGTCAAGCCCCGACATGGCCAGGATTTGCCGTACGCCGTCGAGCTGGAAGGCCTCGCCCGAATGGGACGCGCAGACCAACGCCAGCAACTCCCCATCAAGATCAAGACCAGCCCGCAGCATACCCACCGCCTGGAGCGGTTTGTTGGAACTGCGCGGGTACATCGGTGCGAAGTCGGCGCCCACCGACGTGGCCAGACTCCCGTCGGGGTTCGTGATGGCCACCCGCCCGCGATGGACGCTTTCGATGAAGCCGTTTCGGACGACCTCGACCAGTACAGGATCGGATTCGAAGGGGCTGACCACGACCTGACATTACGCTTTGATCACCTTCTCGGCCCTTCATTCTGCGGTAGGCGAACGCTCTTCGGCGTTATCCCGCGGAGGCGCTCAGCACGCTCTAATCTTCATGGTGTGGACTGGCATTCCTACGACGCCGCGTTGTTCGACCTTGACGGCGTGCTGACGCCGACTGTTGACGTGCACATGCGGGCATGGCGGCAGCTTTTCAGTGACTTCTTGGCCAAGCGCGGTATCGACCAGCCATACGTTGAAAGCGACTACTTCGACTACATCGACGGCAAGCCGCGCTACGACGGGGTCCGTGCGTTCCTTGCTTCCCGCGGCGTGCAGTTGGCCGATGGTGAACCCAGTGACAGTCCCAACGTCGAGACCATCTGTGGCCTCGGCAACCGCAAGAACGAATTCTTCGGCGCGTTACTCCGTGAGGAAGGCGTCCGACCCTACGCCGGGTCCGTCCGGTTACTTGATCATCTCGCGGAGCGCGGCACCAAGGTCGCGGTCGTGACATCGTCGCGCAACGCGAGGGCAGTCCTGGATGCCGCGGACTTGCGCCCACGCTTCGGCGTCATCGTCGATGGCAACGTCGCAGCCGAGCAGGGTCTCCGCGGTAAGCCGTCGCCAGATACCTTCATCAGTGCGGCGAGCCAGCTCGGCGTACCGGTGGAGCGCGCTGTGGTGTTTGAAGACGCCGTGTCTGGTGTCGAGGCGGGACACGAGGGCGGCTTTGGCCTGGTCGTAGGCGTGGATCGCGGAGTTGGTGCGCAGCGCCTGACCGAGTCGGGGGCCGACGTGGTTGTTGCTGATCTTGCGGAGCTGGCGTCATGACACGCCGCAGTCCCGACGATCCGATCAGCGCCGCCGATCCGCTGGATCGCAACCGCTTCCCAGTGGACGAGTGGAAGTTCACCGAGGCTGACTACAGCGCGGATGATCTTGGTGTCACCGAGTCGCTGTTCGCTGTCGGCAACGGCTATCTGGGCATGCGAGGCAATGTCGAAGAGGGCCGCGAGACCTACACCCATGGAACGTTCATCAACGGCTTCCATGAAACATGGCCGATCCGGCATGCCGAGGAGGCCTTCGGCTTCGCGCGAACGGGCCAGACCATCGTCAACGTGCCCGACAACAAAACGATCAAGCTGTACGTCGACGACGAACCGATGCTGCTATCGGTAGCCGATCTTGAATCGTACGAACGCTCGCTGGACTTCCGTGACGGTTTGCTGCGTCGTGACATCATCTGGCGCACTCCGGGAGGCAAGCGCGTCAAGGTGTGCTCCACTCGCATGGCCTCGTTCACCCAACGGCACCTGGCGATCATGACCATGGAGGTCACAATGCTGGATGCCGAGGCTCCGGTGGTGATCTCCTCACAGACCCTCAACCGCCAAGACGGCCGGGACGAATACCACGTAAGATCCCACGCGATGGGCACCGGCCCCGATCCGCGTAAGGGTGCTGCCTTCGAGTCACGAGTGCTCGAGCCGCAGAGTCACTGGTGGCAAGACCAGCGGATCATTCTGGGCTACCGTTGCGCCAACTCGAAGATGACACTGTCGGTCGGAGTTGATCATCAGATCTACACCGACAACGATTACCGCATCTTCACCAGCGCCGATGAGGACACCGGCAAGATGGTCTATCGGGTGCAGGCCAAGGCGGGTCAGCCGATCAAGGTCACCAAGGTGGTTGCCTACCACACTTCCCGCGGAGTGCCGTCTCGCGAACTGGTTGATCGCTGCCGACGGACCCTTGATCGAGTCTACGAGCACGGCGTGGAACCGGAGTTTGCCGCCCAGCGGGAGTGGCTGGACAGGTTCTGGGAGCGATCCGATGTCGTGGTGCATGGTCAGCCGGCTTTGCAGCAGGCGATTCGCTGGAATCTGTTCCAGATCGCTCAGGCGGCCGCCCGCGCCGAGCAGTCGGGCGTGCCGGCGAAGGGCGTGACCGGCACCGGATACAGCGGACACTATTTCTGGGACACCGAGATCTTCGTAGTTCCCTTCCTTACCTACACCTCGCCGCAGATGGCGCGCAGCGAGCTACGTTTCCGGTACAACATGCTCGGTGCGGCCCGCCGCCGCGCGGAAGAGCTCGCGCAGAGTGGTGCGCTCTTCCCCTGGCGCACGGTCAACGGCGAGGAGGCGTCGGCGTATTACGCGGCCGGCACCGCGCAGTATCACATCGACGCCGACATCGCGTACGCCCTGTGCAAGTACGTCGCCGCCAGTGGTGATCAAGACTTCATGAATCGCGAGGGAGTGGACATTCTCGTCGAGACCGCTCGGTTGTGGGCTGACCTCGGCTTCTGGCGGGAGAACGGCAGTGGCCGTCGCAGCTTCCACATCCACGGCGTGACAGGGCCTGACGAATACACCACTGTCGTGAACGACAACCTCTTCACCAACGTCATGGCTCGGTACAACCTCGCCAAAGCAGCCGAGCTTCTTCGCCAACTCAGGCGCGAACTCCCCCGCGCTTACCAGCGTGTGGCCCAACGGCTCGAGCTTGCTGACGAGGAGATCGAGGAGTGGGCCGCCTGCGCGGATGCAATGTCGATCCCGTACGACAAGATCACCGGGATCAACCCACAGGATGCACACTTCCTTGATCGGGAAGTCTGGGACCTGAAGCGCACGCCGCCGGAGAAGCGGCCGTTGCTGTTGCACTACCACCCGTTGGTGATCTACCGGTTCCAGGTGCTGAAGCAGGCTGATGTCGTGCTGGCCCTGTTCCTCCAAGGTGATCATTTCAGCTACGAGCAGAAGCGGAACAACTTCGAGTATTACGACCCCATCACTACTGGCGATTCCACGCTGTCCGGCATTGGGCAATCGATCATCGCTGCTGAAGTTGGATACCGCGATCTTGCGCTGCGGTACTTCTACAACGCGCTGTTCGTCGATCTTGCTGACCTGCACGGCAACGTCAGCGACGGGGTCCACGTAGCGTCGACGGGCGGCGTGTGGAACATCCTCGCTTACGGATTCGGCGGTATGCGCGACTTCAACGGCAAGATCACCTTCGACCCGCGACTGCCCGAGTCATGGCCAGGATTGACATTCCAGATCTTGCTCCGCGGCACCCGGGTCAAGGTCGACCTGACCAGCCGGGAGATCGCCTTCACAATTGTCGAAGGCGATCTTGCCGAGTTGTCGGTTCGCGGCGAACACTTCACCGTCACAGCCGGCAGGCCGTTGCGCGTACCACTGGCTCACCAGGGCCCGTGTATCGAAGGTCCGCTGCCGTCCAAGACCGTCGATCGCCGACCCGACGGGACGCTGATCACTGCCTCCGTGCCTCAGGCAGTCGTCTTGGGCCGATAGGGTCAAACGCTCAAAGGACTGCATGCTCCCAGCTTGCGTTTGCTTGCAATTGCAAGCACACTGGTGGACATGGCACGAATCCGAAGCCACAAGATCGCGGACCAGCTCGGCTCGCTCGGTGAGTTCATTGCCGCGCAACGTCGGGCAGCGCAGTTGTCGTTGCGTCAGCTTGCCGAGCAGACCGGCATCTCCAACCCGTACCTGAGCCAGATCGAACGCGGGCTGCGCAAGCCCTCCGCAGAGGTGCTGCAGCAACTGGCCAAAGCCTTGCGGGTCTCCGCAGAAACGCTCTACGTTCGCGCCGGAATCCTTGATCCGGATGATCATCCCGCCACGTCGGTGGAGATGGCTGTGCTCGCCGATGTGGCGATCACGGAGCGGCAGAAGCGCGTCCTCATTGACGTGTACACCTCATTCGTCAACGAGAACGAGAGGGCCGCAAGCAACGGGCAAGCCCCCAAGTAACCCGCCCAATCCACGCTGAGAAGGAGCAACGCGATGTCCCACAAAGAAGTCCCAGCCGACACACGAAAGTCGGCCGTCGAGTCCGACTACGCCACGCTGTACGCGGTCGCCGGGCTCACGGATGCCTTGGCCGAAACCCTCAAAAGCGCGCTTGCCGACACGCAACTCAAGGCCAGCAAACGCATCAGTGACCTACAGGCCAAGCGACCAGACCTAAACAAGCAGGCCAAGGCTGGCGCCGAGGAACTGCGTACCTTCGTGATCACGCTGCCGGAGCAATTCAAGAATCTTCCGGAGGCGACGAAGGCCCGAATCGCCGAGCTACAGAAGCAGGCCGACGGTCTGATAGCTCAGGCGACAACCGCCTACGGCGACTTCGCCGGCCGGGGCAAGCAGGCTGTGGACGAGGTCCGGAAGTCAGCGCAAGAGCGATCCACCAGGACAGCGAAGCCGGTCACGTCGCAGAGCGCTGCTCAAACCTCCGAAACTCAGAAGGCTCCAGCCAAGAAGGCTTCACCCAGTAACGGCAGCAAGAAGACCCAGTAACGGCAGCAAGAAGGCCGGCGAGTCAATCAGCCCGAAAGATCAGCTGGACGACGAGGCGACGCTCACGCCCCACCTTCTCGCTCGCGCCCCCCGCGGGCGAGAAAGATGGGGCGTGAGTTCGCCTCCCCCCGGGCGATGTAGGCCGCCTACAACTCCAGTCGATGTCCGCCGATGACCGGTCCCGCTGTCATCGCAGATCGAATGGAGACCTGACCTTTGATGGATATTGACCTAGCCGACCGCAGCGCATGTGATGAATCGGCGGAGTTCTGGTCAGTACGAAGATCAGTTGCGCGGCCGCCTCGATGACGGGCGGACTGACTGATCTGCTCCATCGACCTTCCCCTTCTCGATCTCGCGACGACCCCGCGGACCCACGTCCCGCCTCCGGTTGGGGAAGAAACCGACGGTTCACAGCAACGAGTACATCTTCACCGATGCCGGACCCAGATCGCCGGCCGACGTCGCGGTCGTGACCGACTTGTGTCGAAGTCCGTGGCGATAGATCACGAAATGGGAACGCCACGATGGCCGCAGCCGATCATGGCTCAAGGGCCTGCTTGCCGCGGGCTCGGTCGCGCGCGCGCGTCGCTGCAGAGAGCACCACCTTGCGCATACGTACGGCGTCTGGGGTTACCTCGAGGCACTCGTCCGTGCGGCAGAACTCCAGGGCTTGCTCCAAGCTCATCAGACGTGGCGGCACCAGCCGCTCGAGTTCCTCACCTGTAGACGCCCTGACGTTGGTGAGCTTCTTTTCCCTCGTCGGGTTGACATCCAGGTCATCGGAGCGCGCGTTCTCACCGACGATCATGCCCTCGTACACGTCGGTGCCGGGAGTGACGAACATGCTGCCGCGCTCCTGCAGGTTGAAAAGTGCGTACGAGGTGACTTGGCCGGATCGGTCGGCAACGAGAGAGCCCGTGGGCCGGGTGCGCATCTCGCCGGCCCACGGCGCGTAGGTCTCGAAGACGTGGTGCATCAGCCCGGTGCCGCGGGTTTCGGTCAAGAACTCGGTCCGAAAACCGATCAGCCCGCGGGCAGGTACGAGATATTCCATGCGCACCCAGCCGGTGCCGTGGTTGACCATCTGCTCCAATCTGCCGCGGCGCAGTCCGAGCAACTGGGTCACAACGCCGACGAAGTCTTCTGGAATGTCGATAGTCAGCCGCTCGACTGGTTCCTGGACCTTGCCGCCGACAGTTCGAGTCACGACCTGCGGCTTCCCAACGGTCATCTCGAAAGACTCCCTGCGCATCGTCTCAACCAGGATTGCCAGCTGGAGTTCGCCGCGCCCCTGCACCTCCCAGGTGTCGGGTCGTGGTGTCGGGAATACCCGGATCGAGACATTTCCCACCAACTCGGTATCCAGCCGCGCTTTCAACAGTCGAGCTGTGAGGTTCCTCCCGGCTCGGCCGGCGAGCGGTGAGGTGTTGATGCCCATGGTCATCGAAATCGACGGCTCGTCCACCGTGATCAGAGGCAGCGGGCGGGGATCGTCAGGATCGGAGAGAGTCTCGCCGATCGTGATCTCCGGGATCCCGGCGATCGCGACGATGTCGCCAGGACCAGCCGACTCCGCCGGCTCACGATCCAACGCATTGGTGATCAATAGTTCGGTGAGTTTGACCGTGCGGATGGTGCCGTCTGCTCGGCACCATGCAACGTTTTGATTTCGCCGCAAGGTTCCGGCGAAGATTCGGCACAAGGCAAGGCGTCCGAGGTATGGCGACGCGTCCAGGTTGGTGACGTGCGCCTGGAGCGTGGCTCCCTCGACGTAGCTGGGCGCGGGGATGTGCTGCAGGATCGTGGCGAACAAGGGAGCCAGGTCGGCAGTGTCGGGCATCTCGCCGTTGCCGGGCGCGGTCAGGGACGCCCGCCCAGCCTTGGCCGAGGCGTATACCACGGGAAAGTCCAGACCGTCACTGCTGTCGTCATCCAGCAGGTCGAGGAAAAGGTCGTAGGTCTCCTCGACCACTTCAGCGATTCGAGCATCGTGCCGGTCGACTTTGTTGATCACCACGACGATCGGCAACTTCTTGGCCAGAGCCTTGCGGAGCACGAAGCGGGTCTGGGGGAGTGGGCCTTCTGAGGCGTCCACCAGGAGCAGCACGCCGTCGACCATCTCCAGGCCGCGCTCTACTTCGCCGCCGAAATCGGCGTGACCAGGCGTATCGATGATATTGATGGTGACGGTCGAACCGTCTGCCAGATGGTGCCGCACGGCGGTGTTCTTGGCGAGGATGGTGATGCCCTTCTCTCGCTCCAGATCCATGGAGTCGAGCACTCTCTTCTGGACTGTCTGGCCGACCCGAAATGCTCCGGATTGCCAGAGCATCGCGTCGACGAGTGTGGTCTTGCCATGGTCGACGTGGGCGACGATCGCAACGTTCCGCAGATCAGAACGGACGGGCACGCAGGAACCACTCTCTGGGGGCGTAGGGCAACCCGGCGAGTCTAGTGGTTGTGCCCTGATCTACCAGCCGGCGCCGAAGCAGGCGAAGGGAATCGGCTCAGCGGCAGCGGCGACGGCATCGGCAAGCGCGTACGCGGGAGCGGCGCCCGCAGCGAGGCGGCGGTGGTAGTCGACCATCAAGTCTGCCGTCCCTTCGTCGGAGACTCTGGCAACCCCGGAGATGATCGTCGAGGTTCCGCTGTGAAGTAGGGCCCGGGTCAACCCGAGCGCCTCGTCCCCAGGGCGTACGGTCGCTTGTCCCAGCTCGCACGCGGAAAGCACCACTTGTTGAGGCGGTTGGGTCACCCGCTCGAGGTCGTAGCCGACGACCGGCCCATCGACCAACTTGATCGAGGAGAACAGTGGGCTCTCACGCTCGTGGCGGCCATGGGCCGCCACATGAACCAGATGCGCGCCGTTGATGGCTTGCAGGAAGGCTTCGCCGGTCGCATCAGCGCTGGTGAGCGTCTCACAGCTCGGCCAGTGGTGTGCGACGCCGACGACTTCCTGTTCGGCCCGTCCGAGATCCGGACCGGCGATCGCCACGACAGCTCCCCTGTTGTTACGGAATCTCGCATGAGCGCCGAGCCAGGCGGCGGCGGACGGCGCAATGGTCAGCGGTCGACCTTTCAGCCTCGGCAGTTCCGACCAGGGCAGCGCTGCCAACCGCCCGGGCGGTACCAGCACAAGAGGAGCATCGGGCAGGTTCAGTGGTGTCAGCAGCAGTTGGTCGAGGATTCGAAGGTCTCTGAACAATGAGTTGCGCGCCGATGCTCGCAGCGGCTCCGGAACATAGCTGAGTGCCAATGCATCGAGATCGGCGGTAATGCGCCGACAAAGCCGTTCCGCCTCTGGCATGGTGGTCAACCGTTGCATCCAGCAGCCGCGGCGCGTCAGAACGATGCCATGGATTTCATCGTCGATACCGAAAATGGTCAGCAGTGAGGCTCCATCCAGTGCCGCGCGCATCTCGCCGATCTTCGGCGTCTGGTCAACCGAGCCCGAACCCTGAATGCTCCATGAGCGAGATCGAATGTCGCGCTGCAATACTTGCCGGCGTCGGCGCAACTGCTCGCCGTACTCGCTCTCAGGGTCTTCATGTTCAAGTTGGCTTGCAGCCCAGCGCAGTTGAGCCAGCAGCTCCGCGGTGATCTTGTCTTCAGGCGGCCGTACCGGCGTCACTCGACTCGAAATAGCCCGCGCTCGTTCAAGCCAGGCAAGTACGGCAGCCGGGCGGCCGGCCGCGATCTCCTCGGTGATTGCCAGGGCTGCCAGCGTGACACCGTGCGCGGCGCTCGAGGTCTGCAAGTCGAGGCTGCCGAATCGCGCCTGATGCTTCATCAATTCAGCCATGCCGGCGCGCGCGTGTCGCTGGGCGGCTGCCCTGTCACCGCGGCCATAGGCGAGCTTCGTTTTGACGAGGCGGCCGTAGAGCCGGAGGTCGAGCGGCTGTGCTGAGGAGATGGTTGGCAGGGGTCGCGGCTTGCCACGCCGGCCGGGGCCGGCGTACTCGATGGCAATCAGCCGCGCAAGTTTCGCCTGGTCGCGCAATCCCAGCTGGCTGAGCGTGGTGGTAAGTCGGTCGGCCGTACGGACCAGCTTGTCGCCACGGATACCAGCCTCCGCATCGGCTCGCAGCATGACCAGCTCCCCAAGAGCGATCGCACGTCGGTTGTTGGTCTGCAGCAGTCTGGCCACCGCCGCGCGGCTGACCTTCTGAGCTAGCCGGTAGTTACCGGCGAGCAAGGCGACGTCAGCGCGCGTTAGTTCTGCCTCGGCCAACAGCGTCAGCAATTCTGTTCGTTCGAGTGCCGCCGAAGCATCGACCAACGTCTTGTCCGCATCGGCGACCAGACCCGCGCTGAGCAGAACTCTCGATCGGTCAATGCCGACGACACCTTTGTAGTGATCAGACGGAGCCTGTTCGACCGTCGGCATCAATTCCAGTGATCGCGGCAGATTGCCGGCCAAATAGTGCATGTAGCCGAGGTTGTGGCGCGCGGCGAATGCGAGCTCGGCGAATCCATAGTGGTTGCACAGGACTAGAGCATGGGTGAAGTCGTCAATAGCCTCTTGGATATCTCCCAGCTGATCGTGAGCCTCGCCACGGTTGATGAGGATCTTGCATTGGTCTGCGGGCTCAGCGTCATCGATCAGCTGAACTGCTCCGTCCAACTGCTTGATCGCAGCTGCTGCCCGACCCTCCCGCAGCAGCAGCAGACCATGCTGCGCTCGTGTCACGACCCTCAGATGGTCGAGAGCTCGACGACTGGCAAGCTGCTCGGCGTTTACCAGTAGCCGGATACTTTTCGTTATTTGACCCATCTCGTGCGTGGGATAGCTCAGACTCAACAGAATCCGCGCGGAGAGCCCGTCGTGCTCAATGGAACATTCCGGGAACTCGAAGTCGGCGCCATTGCGAGGAACGGGTGTCTGCAACGCACTCATTGCCTCGCCGAACAGGGTAATTGCTTTGCTGTAATGCCCAAGGTCGGAGCTGGCAATGCCTTGAGTAAGAAGGTCGGCAGCGTGCTGGTGGTCGCCACCACACGCAACATCTGCCACCATAGAACAGATTTTGCTCTGGTTTTCGCACCTATGCCAGATCAGGGGAATTGCCCTCGAGACTTTGGTCGCCCGTACCCTTGGGCCTATGGCGCGCAGCACAGACTGGTTTCGGGATTCGTTCCGGACCGAGTACGAAAAGCAGAACGCAGCAATCGGGCGGTTCAACCTTGCGATCTTCGGCAAGACCGGTGTCGGCAAGTCGACCTTGATCAATGCGATTTTCGGTGAAGAGGTGGCGCGTACTGGCATCGGCGAGCCGGTGACTCGGGGCAGTCACCTCTACCTGGACAAGATCGGGCATCTTGGCATCGTCGACACCCAAGGTCTCGAGGTGGGCAAGGACAACAAGCAGATCTTGTCCGAGCTGGACAAGGCGATGACCCAGATGCGGCAGCTCCCGCTGTCGGAGCAGATCCACGTTGCCTGGTACTGCATTCGAGGCATGGACCGACGTTTCGAGGAGGCCGAGGCGGACTTCATCCGCCGGCTGGACGATATGGGCTTGCCAGTAATCGTGGTGCTGACCCAGGTGCCCATGCGCAACAGCTATCTGCATCCGGACGCTGTGCTGTTGGCGGAGCAGATCATCGCGAAACGGCTGCCCATCGTCGCGGGGCGGCCGTTTATGACGTACGCCAAGGCCGACGAGTTCGCAGGCCAGGGGGCGTATGGGCTGAAGGAATTGCTTGATGCCACCTTTCGCGTTGCGCCCGAAGGTGTCCAGGGAGCTCTCGTCGCGGCGCAAGAGATCGATCACGCGCGGAAGGCGCAGGAAGCCAACAAGTACATAGCCGCTGCCGCCGCCAGCGCGGCAGCTGCCGCGGCCACGCCAATCCCGTTCTCCGATGCCGCCCTGTTGGTGCCGATACAGCTTGGCATGATGGCCCGGATCGCCCAGATTTACAAGATCAAGTTTGAGCGCGCGGTCCTGCTGGCGATCGCTTCCACAACGGCAGCAACGCAGATCGGACGGGCGACCTTCACAGGGTTGCTCAAGATGATCCCGGGTGCGGGAACCGTCGTCGGCGGAGCAATCGGAGCGGGGGTCGCCACGAGCTTCACCTACGCCATGGGTCAGGCCTGGCTAAGCGTCTGCCAGCGGGTGATCAAGGGCAAGCTCGGCGCTGCGGGCACCGTCGTCGACAACGAGCAACTCCGTGAGGTTTTCATGGACGAGTTCCGCAAGCGAATCAAGATGGGGCGCAAGGAGCTGCGTACGGCATCCGAGCCTGATCCAAACCTCATCGACTCCAGCAAGCTCGGCTGATCCGTGCGTTTTGGCAAGCTGGGGAGTCCTGACCTGGTGATCGAAGCGCAGTCAGCAGCGCGTCTGGCAAATTGCTGACAATCTGATAGCTGCTCCAATAGCCTGCGGGCAATGACTATTCCGGATCTGGCCCCGCTGCTCGAGGGCGAGCCCCCCCATGATCAAGTTGTCTTCGCGACACGGCTGCAGCGCTATTGGCCGGACCTGCTGACGGGCCTCACCGGCGCCTACCCCGACCATGCCCCCGAGATGGCCAACCGGCTCGTGGAGATCGCGGCGGAGAACTTCCAACAGCGGCCAGCCGACTTGCGACTGCTGGATCTGCGCCGGCATGCGGATCCGCAGTGGTTTCAGCACCCCCAGATGCTCGGTTACGCGACCTATGCCGATCTTTTCGCAGGTGACCTGAAAGGTGTGGCGGATCGGGTGGACTATCTCGCCGAACTCGGCGTCACCTATCTCCACCTGATGCCGCTGCTCAAGCCTCGGCCGGGCCAGAGCGACGGCGGCTACGCGGTCATGGATTATCGGGCGGTACGCCCGGACCTCGGCAGCATCGATGATCTTCGCGAGCTGGCCACGGTATTGCGTTCCCGAGGGATCTCGTTGACTCTTGATCTTGTTCTGAACCATGTGGCCGCCGAGCATCAGTGGGCAGTGAACGCGCGGGCCGGGGACCCGTTCTACCGGAGCTACTTCCACATGTTCGCCGACCGCACGCTCCCGGACGCGTACGAGCGAACGCTGCCTGAGGTTTTTCCCGATTTCGCGCCTGGGAACTTCACCTATGACGAGGAGTCGCATTCCTGGGTCTGGACGACCTTCAATAGCTGGCAATGGGATCTCAACTGGCACAATCCAGACGTCTTCTACGAGTTCGCCGACTTGATCTTGTGGCTGGCCAATCTTGGCGTGGAGTGCTTGCGCCTCGACGCTATTGCCTTCATCTACAAGCGGATGGGCACCAACTGCCAGAATCAGCCCGAGGTACATGCGATCACCCAGGCGCTGCGTACGGTGGCCCGGATCGCAGCGCCGGCGTTGATCTTCAAAGCGGAGGCGATCGTCGGCCCCGCCGACCTAGCGCCCTACTTGGGCGTCGGCAAACATACTGGCAGGGTGAGCGACCTGGCGTACCAAAACTCCTTGATGGTCCAGATCTGGTCTGCGCTGGCAGCGAAGGACACTCGGTTGTTCTGCGCTGCGATGAATCGGTTCCCCGCAAAGCCGCCGACGACCGTGTGGGGCACCTATCTACGCTGTCACGACGACATCGGCTGGGCGATCGATGATGGTGACGCGGCCTCGGTCGGCCTGAACGGCTTCGAACATCGGCGCTTCCTCGCTGAGTACTACGCCGGCCTCTATCCGATGAGCGATGCCCGCGGCATGGTGTTCCAGGAGAATCTCTTCACCGGCGACCGCCGGATCAGCGGAAGTGCGGCATCGCTGGCCGGCATCGAGGCTGCCCTGAACAGCGGTGACGAAATCCATCTCGACCTCGCCATACGTCGTTATCTGCTGGCCTACAGCCTCATTTTGGGTTTCGGCGGGCTGCCGCTGATCTACATGGGCGATGAGCTCGGCCTGCTGAACTACTACGACTTCTTGGATGAACCGGACCACGCCGATGACAATCGCTGGGTCCACCGGCCGCCGATGCCATGGCATTCGGTGGATCGCCGGCACATGGTAGGCACGGTGGAGTATCGGATCTGGCATGGGTTGCGGCACATTATCGCTGTGCGGTCCTCGCTGCCGAGTCTGAACGCCTCTCTCGAGAGTGAAATCCTCGATCCGGTGAATCCGGCAGTCCTGGTGTTTCTACGCCGGTTCCCGACCCAAACGATGGTCGGTGTCTACAACATGACGACCGAATCACAGAAGCTGCCGCGCTGGGTGATTCCGCTCGGCAACTGGGCCTGGGATGCGCTGACCGAGGAGACTCCGTTGACCAATGGGCAGCTCACTTTGGACGGGTATCAGGTGCGCTGGTTTGTGCAGCAGACGTGAGCGATCCTCGCGACACGGCGATCAGCGAGATCCGCGCCGAGCTGTCTGAGCTGGACCTCGACTGGTCGGAATCGGCATCCGGACTGTTCTCCGTCAGCCTGCCTGGCACCCGCAAGCTGATCACAGAATGTGCCCTCGAAGTCGGACGGCATGGGTTGAGCGTGCGGGCCTTTGTTGCCCGAAAGCCCGATGAGAACCATGTCGGCGTCTATCGCTGGCTGCTCGAGCGCAACCTGAAACTACGTGGCATCGGCTTCGCGCTCGACGCACTGGGCGACATCTACCTGACTGGTCGGATACCGGTCGAGCTCGTCACGCGCGAGGAGGTCGATCGAATCCTCGGCGCGGTGGCTGAGGCCGCGGACGACAGCTTCAATGTGATCTTGGAGCTGGGTTTCGCAGAGAGCATCCGCAAGGAATGGGCCTGGCGGCGGTCCCGTGGGGAGTCCACAGCGAACCTGGCCGCCTTCACTCATCTGGACCCCGGCGAGCGTCCGAAAAGCTGATCTGGGTGCAGCGCACGCGGCAAGTTGACCACTAGGCTCGCTGCCATGAATACGACGCGGGAGCGTGTGCGATGACAGGAACCTTGATCCTCTTGCGCCATGGCGAAAGCGAGTGGAACGCCAAGAACCTGTTCACGGGCTGGGTCGATGTTGATCTGAACGCCAAGGGTGAGGCCGAGGCCACTCGCGGCGGTGAGCTGCTCGTTGAGAACGACCTGCTACCCGAGGTCGTCCATACCTCGGTGCTCCGGAGGGCCATCCGAACTGCGCAGATATCACTCGACATCGCTGATCGGATGTGGATCGAGACCAAGCGTTCCTGGCGGCTGAATGAACGTCACTACGGTGCCCTGCAGGGCAAGGACAAGGCGGCTACTCTCGCGGAGTTTGGTGAGGAGCAGTTCATGCTTTGGCGGCGCTCGTACGACATTCCGCCGCCGCCGATCGACAACAGCGACCAATATGCGAACTTCGATGATCCGAAATATTCCGGATTGCCAACCGAGGCCCGACCGCGAACCGAATGTCTGAAGGACGTACTGAATCGCGCACTGCCGTATTGGTATGACGAGATTGTGCCCGATTTGCGCGCCGAAAAGGTGACGCTGATTGCGGCTCATGGGAACTCACTGCGTGCCATCGTCAAGCACTTGGACAAGATGAGCGATGAAGCCGTCGTAGGCCTCAATATCCCAACCGGCATTCCCCTCGTCTATGACCTCGACGACGATCTCAAGCCATTCGAAATCGGTGGCCGTTACCTGGATCCCGAGGCGGCTGCAGCTTCCATCGAAGCCGTCAAGATGCAGGGCAGGAAATAAGGTTCAGGATCTTGACTCGGCCTCATTTGGGGGGGTCGTTTCGCAGCACAGCCGTCATAACGCACCCAGGAGGCTGGTGACGTAGGTGCGTTTCGCAGCACAGCCGTTCAAACGATCTCCGCGCTGATGGCGAAAGGTTGTCCACAGCTATCCACAGGAATGACCGCTTCTTGTAGCGCTGAGGATGCTCGCCCGTCCAGCATCTGCGGATGGCTATCACCGCACGACAGGCTCGCACCTTTGACCCGAGGCAACCATTCAGCCGCGCGGAGGCCCGCGCGGCTGGACTCGGCCCGAAGACGCTGCTGAGCAGTCGCTTTCACAAGGTCTTTTACGACTGCTACGTGTCGTCGAGTGTGCCGCTGACGACAAGGCTCCGGGCCAAGGCAGTACTCGGGATCTCCCCGCCGGGCAGCTACGTCAGCCATGCCACGGCGGCGCGGCTCTGGGGCGGGCTGGTCCCGGACACACCTGACGTTCACGTGACAGTGCCGGGGAAGTCCGGGAGGAGCTCGCGCCAGGGTGTCATGTCACACGCTGGCGTCGATGGTGCGGCTCTGACCCGCTTCCGTGATCTGCCAATCAGCAGTCCAGAGCAGACCTTTCTCGATCTCGCAGCGGGTCTGGATCTGGTGGCGCTCGTAGTGCTTGGCGACAGCCTCGTCAAGGGAGCCAGAACAAATGCCGCTGCTCTGCGCGACGCCGCACTCGTCTGGCGTGGTCGTGGCGCAAAGCGAGCTCGCCGGGCGGCGCGTTACGTTCGCGCTGGCGTCGACTCAGCAATGGAGACGCGCGTGCGCATGCTGCTCCTACTCGCTGGCCTTCCGGTACCCGAGGTGAACTTCCTCTTACGCTATCCGGACGGGAGCTGGTGGATGCGCTTCGACCTTTGCTATCCGTCACTCAAGCTGATCATCGAGTACGACGGCAGGCAGCATGCCGAGGACAGCGAGCAGTGGCTACATGACCTGAGACGCCGTGAGGCCCTCGACCGGATGGGGTGGCGGATCATCGTTGTCACCAGACATGACTACTACGACACTCCTGAGGAGGTTCTGTGTCGCGTACGGGATGCATTGATCGATCGGGGCATGGTGGGCGTACGCCGTCGTTTCAAGACCGATTGGGCGCGACACATCGTCGGGGTCTGAGCGTCTCGCCGGCTGTGCGGCGAAACCACCCCCGGCACGGCCGGTCGGACGGTTCTTTTAACGCCTGTGCTGCGAAACGACGTCCCACATGGCAGGGGACAGTCATTAGAGGTGGAGCCAGCCTACGGCTGCGGCCAGCTCCCGTCCTCGGGGAGTTGGCCGGTCACGACGTAGATGATGCGGCGACCCATCGAGGCCGCGTGGTCGGCGATCCGCTCGTAATAGCGACCAAGTAGCGCCACGTCGACGGCCGCCTCTACGCCGTACGCCCAGTCGTCGCTGAGCATCACCCGAAACTGCGTACGCCGCAGCTCGTCCATCTCCTCGTCCCGGGCTCGCAGTTCCTGGGCGCTTTGGATGTTGCGGTCGTTCAACGTCTGCCCGGCAGTGATCACCATCTTTTCCGCGACATCACCCATGCGGACGAAGTTGGGCCGCAGCGTCTCCGGCACGGCGATCTCGGGGTAGCGGAGCCTGGCGATCTTGGCGATATGCGCAGCGAGGTCACCCATTCGCTCCAGTTCGGTCACCATCCGCAAGGTCGCGACAACGGTCCGAAGCTCACCTGCGACCGGTGCCTGGCGCGCGAGCAGCGAAAATGCCCGGCCTTCGATCTCCGCCTGCTTCTCGTCGATCTGCTCATCTTCGCCTATCACCTGTTCAGCCAGGTGAATGTCTGCCTCGAGAAGCGCGGTCGTCGCCGACCGGACCGCTGATGAAACCACCTGTGCCATATGCACCAGGTCGGCAAGGACGTCGTCCAACTGCTCCCGGTAGAGGTCGCGCATCAGTAAGTCCCGTCTGTCTCTTGGGGTTCAGCACCAATCACCCTATGTCTGGCACCCTATGTCGGGCCCCTACAGCGAGTCGGGCAGGTGGTTAACAGACTGTGAACAAGTGCCAAACCCTTGATGGACCTGCGTCCGAGCGGCAGGCAGCAAGACTGCTATCGGTCATCCGACCCCCTACTATCGTGTCGTGATCCCACTCTGGGTCGCCAGCGTGGCGCTTGTTGTCGCCCTTGGGATCGGCGCGCTGATCACTTGGGCGTTGCTGCGACGACCACAAGCAGAGCCGGAGACCTTCGACGTCGCCGAGCCGGTCGTCCCGGCCGGCGTTGCCGAGGTGCTCGCCGCGCTGCCGTCCGCCGGTGTCGTCGTCGGCCCGCACGACGAGGTACTCGACGCGAACCCCACGGCGAGAACCCTCGGTCTGGTTCGGGGCAGCCGGATTATGGTGCCCGACCTATTGCAGCTGGTCCGCAACGTTCGCCGACAGGGCGACGCCCAGACCGTCGAGCTCCAGATCCATCGAGGCGCACGCGTTGCCTCCACCTACCTCACCGCTCGCGTCGCGCCACTGGACGAAAGCCTGATTCTCGTGCTGGCCGATGACCAGACCGCCGCCCGGCGCATCGAGGAGACCCGTCGGGACTTCGTCGCCAACATCAGCCACGAACTCAAGACCCCGATCGGTGCCATCGCGCTGCTGGCTGAGGCGGTCGAAGACGCCGCAGACGACTCAGCCGCCGTTCGCAAGTTCGCTAGCCGGATGGGCATCGAGTCTGCCCGGCTGACCGATCTCGTCAGTCAGATCATCGAGCTGTCCAGACTCCAATCCGACGACCCGCTGGTCGATCCGGAGCCTGTCGACATCGACGACGTGCTGTCCGAGGCAGTCGACCGCCGGCGGTTGGACGCCGAGCGGAATCGCATCACACTCACCGTTGCTGGTGTCACGGGGACCCGGGTGCTGGGCAGCGCTCGTCAGCTGGGAGTCGCGGTTGGCAACTTGGTGGAGAACGCGATGGCCTATTCCGACCCGGGCGCGCGCGTCGTGGTGGCCGC